>Ga0302250_1000765_pt1 | contig 28084 bp, 25 predicted proteins | sample AAG_RA_Asp_MG_FD_193536 | JGI IMG/M metagenome (GOLD analysis project Ga0302250, IMG submission 193536) | Enriched activated sludge microbial communities from anaerobic digester in WTTP, New Holstein, Wisconsin, United States - AAG_RA_Asp | ecosystem: Engineered > Bioreactor > Anaerobic >... | reverse complement strand
ACTCCCTTTTCGACTTCCTCGCGGAAAGCTGCCAGAGCTTCCCTCACGGGTCCGCTCAGGCGGGCATACTGCTTCACAAATCTGGGCGTGAAACGCTCGAAAAGACCCAGCAGATCATGGAGCACCGCACCTGGCCATCGCAGTCAGGACCGGCGCCAATGCCGATGGTAGGAACGGGGACGGCTTCGGTGATCATTGCCGCAATGGGAGCAGGAATGCCTTCCAGGACAATGCTGAAACAGCCGGCTGCGACGAGAGCCCGGGCGTCCTCGATGAGTTCCCTGGCCGCTTCCGCCGTCTTGCCCTGGATCTTGAACCCGCCAAAGGCCGCCGAACTCTGGGGGGTGAGCCCCAAGTGACCCTGAACCGGGATCTGGGCCTCGACAATCGCCTTGATCTGCGCTGCCACTCGGCGTCCTCCTTCGAGCTTCACAGCGTTGGCGCGGGCTTCCTTGACGAACCGCCCGGCGTTCAACACGGCCTGCTCCACACTCACCTGATACGACAAGAACGGCAGATCGCCGATCACCAGAGCGCGCTGGGCGGTACGGGCGACGGCCCGGGTATGGTGGAGCATCTCGTCCATGGTGATGGAAAGAGTATCCTCATGCCCCAGCACCACCATCGCCAGGGAATCCCCCACCAGAATCATATCGATCCCGCTCTCGTCCACCCACAGTGCCGTGGGATGGTCATAAGCGGTCACTTCGGTAAGCTTGCGCTTGCCTTTGGCGGCAATGATTTCAGGAACCGTAACCCGTCGTGCCATGCGCTCACCTTTCACTCTTCACCCTTCACGTTTCACTTTCCAAATAATTATCTTCGAGGATTTTCACCAGCTGTACCAGAGTCTGATTGACGGGAGTGGGGAGGTGCAGCTGCTCACCCAAGGCAACGATGGCACCGTTGATGGCATCGATTTCGGTGCGTTTCCGGTGGTCCACATCCTGGCCCATGGAGGAACGATTCACCGCCGTGGCCTGGGCGATTGCCAGAACCCGCTCGACCATGTCCTCCGGCATGACAAAACCCTTTGCCCGAGCCACCCGCATGGCCTCTTCGACCGCCGCTCGACAGAGTTCCCGGGCCACCGGCATGGCGGCAATGAAGCCGTTCCTGATGCCGGTCAGGGCCGTAATCGCGTTGATGCCGACATTTACGTGGAGCTTTTCCCAGATGAGCTGGGCCATTCCCTCCCGAGATTCAGCCGTCAGACCTGCCTGCCGAAATTTTTCGACCACCGCCAGCACGCGCGGCGATGGTGGCCCGTCAGGTTCTCCCAGATAGGTGGGACCATTGCCTCCGTGCCGAATCCGGCCCGGCGCCAGTAGAGTGGCCCCCTGGGCCGTGGTGCCCACCAGCACGGAACCCTCGCCCACCAGCCTGGCGATGCGTTCCCAATTGCCGATGCCGTTTTGCAGAGTGAGAAAGAGCGTGGCCGCATGACAGCGGTCGACCACACTCGAAACCGCCCCTTCGATACTGTGCGTCTTAACGGAGACGAGGACCAAATCCGGAGCCTCTTCCAGGGTATGGGGGGCGTCAAAGGCAGGAAGCCGGTAGCACCGCGTGCTGCCGTCCAGTTCTTCCACCGTCAGCCCATCCTGGCGAATGGCCAGGACGTGCTGCCGGTCGGTGGTCAGAAGGGAAATCCTGACCCGGTCGGCCTGCGACAGCCTCGCTCCCAAAAGGCTCCCCAGCGCGCCCGCCCCCAGAATCAAGATGTGCATCGTCGCCTCCCTTCCTGGTGAGATCAGCTCAGCCCGGTGGCAAGGGCGCATATTACTGTCTCAATAGAGGAAAACAAACAGAAAAAAGACCATGGCCAGGGCCAGCAGACAAGTTGGCGCTCCTCAACCGGAAGAAATGGCAGGATGCGCTTGTTGCGCACCCTCCAGGTCCTTCCCCGTTGGCAAAACCACCGGCAAGTGGGCTGGTTGGGTATGAGCAGCAGCTCGAGTCAACGGAGTTTGAGGGTAGCCAGCGAAATGAGCGCGAGGATTCCGGCGACGATCCAGAGACGAATGACCACCTTGGTTTCGGCGATGCCCCTATGCTGCAAGTTGTGATGCAGCGGCGCCCGATAAAAGATGCGCCGTCCCAGCCACTTGACCCCGATCTTGTCTTGGATCTGGCTGGTTATCGCTTCAGCCAGGAATAGTCCACCCAGGAGCGGGAAGAGCATTTCCTGTTTGAGCAGCACCGACATGGTCGCCATGGTTCCGCCGATGGCCAGGGAGCCGGTGTCTCCCATGAAGATCTGGGCAGGGTAGGCATTGTACCAGAGAAACCCCAGACCTGCTCCCACAAAGGCCGCGCCAAAAATGGTCAATTCTCCCGCCCCCCGGAGGTAGGGATAGAACAGATAGCCGGAGTAAATGCGGTTGCCCTCGACATAGGCGAATATCCCGAGAACCGCCACCACAAAAAGCGACGGGGTGATCGCCAGCCCATCGAGGCCGTCGGTGATGTTCACCGCATTGGAAACAAATACCACGAACAGGGCAATGAAGGCACCATAGAGAATCGGTCCCGGGTCAAGGAGGGCATTCTTATAGAAAGGAACATAGAGCTTCGTCGCCGTCGCGGCTTCCAGCGGCGCATAGGGCCCGACACAAAACCAGGCAAAGCCGACCGCGAAGAAGCCCTGGGCAAATAGTTTGTTTCGTTCGGAAAGGCCAAGATCGCCGCTGTGCCGCTGTACTTTGGAATAGTCATCGCAAAAGCCCAGCAGGCCAAACCAAAGCATGGCCGCTACGGAACAGATGAGAAAGGGGTTGTGCCAGTTGCCCCAGATCACCATGGAACTGAATACCGCCCCGATTATCAGAACCCCTCCCATGGTGGGGGTACCACTTTTATCCTGGGCCGAATGCACTCCCGTTTCCCGGATCTGGTCGAGGATACTGCGCCGGTGCACGAAAAGGATAAAACGCCGGCTGAACAGGAACAGGAAGATCACCGCCGTCAAGGCCGCCATGATCGCCCGGAAGGTGATGTAGTTCACCAGCCGAAAGAACGAGAAAGCATCCGAATATTGCATCAGCGCGTTGCCAATTTCATACACCATCGCTAAGTCGTCCTCTCACGGTGGTCGGGATGAGAAGAGGCCAACTCCTGATCCCTGGTTTCCCCGGCCAGATTCTCGCGGCAGCGTTTCTGAACGCTCTGGTAGGTCTGTTTGATGGAAAAATGGGGGCGGAAGTCGGTCGCCGTCAGAATAAAGCACGACACCTCCGTCAGCATGGCCTCCGAAGGCTGGACCACAGCCCGTTCCACCAGGCGCCGGATCGCGATCAGGGCCGCGTTGCGAACCTGCCAGTAATGCGATTCCCGCAGCTCGAGCAGAACCTGCAACACTCTTTGGTCACCCCCGATTTCGCCCAGAGCCCCGGCAGCCTCGACCACCACCTCAAACGATGGATCCCGCAGGCCCTTCATCATGGCCTCGACCCAGACCTCTTTCCCGGCCAGCACCGGGGCAAAGTGTGCCACCGCCGCGCAAACATGGGAACGGACCTCATAATAGGGGTCGTCAAGGGCCATCAGAAGATGCTTTTCGATCTCTTCATCACAATGATTGATCACCTGAAGCGCCTGCACGATGTTCCGCCGAATGAACGCGACCTGTTCAAAGTCTCCCCCGAACCAGCGGCGCAGGGGACTGGTCGGGGTCCGGTCGACCAGCATGTGGAGCAGAGTTGGGATCTTCTCGCGATAATGGGTCAGGCCGATCAGCTTCACGCCGATATTGCGGTCCGGCCAGCCCTTGCTGGTGAGCAGGGTGGCGGCGCGATGCCGGTAACACACGAGATCATCCTCATCCGCCACCACCTTGCGGGGGTCATAAGTTCGGGAGGCTTTGCCGTAGGCGCTGCCGAGCACCTGCAGCAGTCGTTGTTTGCTGAGCAGGGCTCTGAACGGGATGGTCGCACCGTTGCGACCATTGTCGAACCGATGATCACCATAGAGCTCGCTGAGGATGCGCTCCACCGCATGCTGCCTGAAAAATTCGCGGCTCATGGCTCCCAGATCCGTCAGGCGCTCGAGATTGTCGAGGAGGCTCCAGATCCGCTCTGCCAGCAACCGGCCATCCAATTTTTCCAGAACCCGGCCCTCCTCGATGATGGTGTCCTCCAAAAGGATTTCTACCGCGCCGCTGTCCTTCATGGCACGCGCGTTCATCACTTGGTGATCGCCGGGCAGGTTCGCCTTGGGAATCAGAATGGCCGGTTTTCCCATCCGCGAGATTTCGTTCAGACTGCCCGCGCCACTCCGGCAGACGATCAGATCACTGATGGCGTAGACATCGGCAATGTTGTGGAAATAATCCTGCCGGTAATAGAAGTCGTCGAGGAGAGCCCGCTGCTCAGGGGAGAGGGCTTTTTCGAGACATCTTTCGGTATCCGCGGCAGCATCGTACTCGCTGGTTTTGCCAAGACCGGTACCATGGATGATAAACAGGCGCTCGCGGTGCTCAATCAGGTGCGGCAGGGCCTCGACCAATGAGCGATTGATGGTGCGGGCCCCCTGGGAACCGCCAAAGACGAACACCACCCGACGCCCTGGCGGTACCTGGAAGGGAAGATGCGCCAGCGCCTCTTCTCTGGGCTTCAACACGATCGACTGGCGGATCGGATAGCCCACCAGCACTCCATTCCTGGGAAAAAAGGAGAGGGTCTGGGGAAAGGTCAGGAACACACGATCCACCCATCGCCCCAGGAAAGCGTTGAGCTGCCCGGGAATGCTGTTCTGTTCATGAAGAAAAATCTTCGTCGGCGAAAGCCCGACGATTCGCAACAGCAGCGTCGCCAGAATGATCGGAGCGCTCACGTAGCCGCCGGTGGCAATCACCCAGCGCGGCGCAAACCGCAGCAGGATAAAAGCCGATTGGAGGACTCCAGCGGTCAGCAGGCCAAGAAACCGCGCCAGGGACAGCGAGGGCCTCAATCCGGGAAAGCCCGCCGAAGCCACAAACCGGAGCTCGTAGCCCGCCCGCTTCACAATCACGCTTTCAGCCTTGCCACGCACCCCCACATACAGGAACCGCACCCCCGGCTCCCGCTTCCTGATCCCCTCGGCGATGGCCAGGGCCGGATTGACATGGCCGCCCGTGCCACCGCCCGTGAGGATGATCCGAGGCTCACGCGACGCCACCCGGCGCCACCGCCACGCCAGAAACCCGCCGCACCCGAGCGCCAGCAACCCAACGATCACGACATACCAGATACTGTTCACCAGTACTTGCTCTTCTCTATTCTAAAGGGCCGTCCTAAACTTCCTGCCCTCGTTCGGAACCGCTTTCATCCACAAAACCACGTCAAGACACACGAAGAACCCCTCCGGCCCCCCTCACTCTTCACTCTTCACTCACCCCTCAGCACTCCCTCGACTATCTCCCAGGGAATACACCCGGGGCGCACCAACCGGGGGACCGCCGAGGTGAGATCGACGATGGTCGAGGGAAGGTCACCCGTACCGGTGCCAAGGGTGCCTGCATCGAGCAGGACATCCACCTTGGCTGGCAGCGCCTCCGGCATTTCGCTCAGTGCCCGGCAGGGAGGCCGGCCGCTCTCATTGGCACTGGTGGCAGTCAGCAGGCCACCACCGGCTTCGGCCAGCGCCCGCGCCACAGGGTGCGACGAAATGCGGATTCCAATCTTGCCGGTATGGGCATGAAGTTGGGGAAGGAGAAAGGGTGCGGCTGCCAGGACGAAGGTGAGAGGCCCCGGCCAAAAAGCTTTCGCCAGCTTCGCCGCCATCGGCGGCCATGTCGCCACAATCCGCAATACCACCTCCAGGTCCGAGGCAATCAGCGGAATCGGCTTGCTGAAAGCTCTGCCTTTGATTTGAAAGACTCTTTCAACCGCCGCCGGCAGTTCCGGCCTGACTCCCAACCCATAATAGGTTTCCGTCGGATAGATGATCACCCCACCACGGGAGAGCAATTCCCCGGCGGCGCGGATGGCCGCCCTATCCGGACGGTCAGGATCAACCTGCCAGCGCCTCGCAACCCGCCCATCAGAGCAGCACGAGCCCCTGGCAGTTCGCGAATCCGCTGCACGCACGCCCGCTTGAGCAGGGTGCGGCGAGCAGGCATGACAAAAACAATCGACCGGCATTCAGGAACTCTCAGCACGGGTCAAATCGGTCAGGCTCATTCCAGATTCCCCGCGGGACGGCTCATGAGGTATTCCTCCAGCCTTTTGCTTTTCCTGGTAACGATATCCTCTGCCATTCGCAGCTTGAACTGCTTCAGCCGATCTCGCAGCTGCGGTTCCTGCAACGCCAGGACCTGGATGGCGAAAAGGGCCGCATTGTGGGCTCCCCCCTTACCAATAGCCATGGTGGCGACAGGGATTCCCGGAGGCATCTGGACCGTCGCGAACAGGGCGTCAAGACCCTGCAGGGGCGATGAATTGACCGGAATGCCGATGACCGGCAGAATCGTCTCGGCAGCGAGCACTCCGCCCAGGTGCGCAGCCCAGCCGGCAGCCGCCAGAATCACCCGGAGCCCCCGTTCGGCGGCACTTTTGGCATACGCTGAGGTCTGGTCAGGCGAGCGATGAGCGGAGAGGATTTTCACTTCATAGGGAACCCCAAACTCGTCCAGTACCTGCAAGGCTTCTTCCACAATGGGAAGGTCGGAATCGCTTCCCATGACCACTCCGACTTGCGGCTTACGCAGTTCCTCTCCCATCCCTGATAACCTCTCCCGTTCAGGCCAGCCCAATGTCCTGTCGATAATAGATTCCCTCAAACGATACCTTCTGCATCTCCCGAAAGGCGGCGGCTCTGGCTTCCGCAAGGTTCGGGCCACTGCTGACCAGGCACAGGACCCGTCCTCCGGTGGTGATCAACTTACCGCTGGCATCCCGTTCCGTACCCGAGTGGAAGACCAGGCAGTCGGCATCGATCCGGTCTGCACCGTCAATCGGGACACCAATCTTATAGCGATCCGGATAGCCTTTGTACCAGCCCTTCTTGCCCTTGGTGGGGCCGCTTACGGCGATCAGGCAGAGTCGATAGAGCGGGCTCCAGGCAAGCTGCAGCTCCTTCAGACGGCCGGTGAGGATCGCCTCACAGACGTCAACCAGGTCCGTATCGAGACGCGGGAGAATAACCTGGGCTTCCGGATCGCCCAGGCGGATGTTGATTTCAAGGACGCGGGGCACCACCCTGTCCCCTTCCTCGGTCAGCATCAGACCGAGATAGAGAACTCCCCGGTAAAGGATCCCGTAGCGTTCTCGCACGCCGTGAATGAGCGGTTCGGCCACCTGGGTCATGATGGTTTGCACCAGCGCCTCATCGAGCCACGGATGGGGCGAATAGGCGCCCATTCCGCCGGTATTCTTGCCGACATCGCCGTCGCGCGCCCGTTTATAGTCCTGAGCCGCTTCCATGGGGACGATGGTGTGGCCGTCGGTGAAGCAGAAGAAGGAAAGCTCCCGCCCATAGAGCCGCTGTTCGATATCGACCCGCGCCCCCGCCTCCCCGAAAATCCGCTCTTCCATGATAGCACGGATCGCCGCTTCCGCCTCCTGAACCCCGTCACATACCAGGGCCCCCTTGCCGGCAGCCAGACCGTCAGCTTTAACCACCACCGGGTAGCCCACCTGCCGCACATAGTCACGAGCCCGAGCGGGGTCTGAGAAGACCTCGAATGACGGCACCGGAATCCCCAGTTCTCGCAGGATCACTTTGGTATCGCATTTGCTCGATTCAAGGCGGCTCGCCCGCTGGCCGGGACCGACAATGGGCAGGCCGCGGCTGGTAAAAAGATCGACGATGCCGGCCGAGAGCGGTTTTTCGGGACCCACAAAGGTGAGGTCGATCCTTTCCTTCTCGGCGAACGCCACCATCTCGTCGATGGTCCTGGCCTCCACACAGGTGGCGAGGTCGGCGATCCCGGCATTCCCATGGGCCACGTAGACCCGCTTCACCCGAGGACTGCGGGCGAACTTCCAGGCAATCGCATGGTCTCGGCCCCCGGTTCCAATGACAAGCACTTTCATGGAAAACTCTTTCTCTGTGGTCGCTGGCAGCTTGTTATACTGCGCACGGGTAAGATCTGGACTATTGTCATCTCGAACGAATGTGAGAGATCTTAAGATTTCTCCCTACGGTCGAAATGACAGAAATCCCGGATTCCAGCCGTTCGTGGTATAACGTCTCAGACCATTCCCTCGAGATAGTCGCAGATGTTTCCATCATAGGTATGAGTGAGGCAGAAGGCCTTGCGGGCCAGACTGAGACTGGTCTTTCGAGAAATTTTCCCCTCATTGCGCCGCAGTTCGTCGAGGATCGCCGGATAATCGTCGGGATCGGTTACTACGGCCACATAGAGATAATTTTTGGCGGCGGCGCGGATCATGGTCGGCCCGCCGATATCGATGTTCTCGATGGCCTCCGCCAGGGTGCAACCGGGGCGGGCGACGGTCTTGGCAAAGGCGTAAAGATTGACCACGATCATATCGATGGGCTCAATCCCATGAGCCGCCATGGTTTGCACGTGAACCTCATTTTCCCGAATACCGAGGATGCCGCCATGGATCTTGGGATGGAGCGTTTTGACCCGGCCGTCCAGCATCTCGGGAAACCCGGTGTAATCAGCCACCTCGGTGATGGCCACCCCCTGTTCCCGGAGCAGCTTCGCGGTTCCTCCGGTAGAAAGAAGGTGGACGTTAAATTCCTGAAGACCCTTGGCGAAATCAACCAGCCCGGCTTTGTCGGTAACACTGACCAGGGCACGACGAATGGCAAACACTGGACACCTCCTCTAATTCTTCAACCAAGATTGCAGAGAACAGACACGCTCTTTTCTCCCCGAAGCGCCCGCAGGACCCTGGGGAATTGCCTGCTGTGTCATCGGGTGACTCCGTGGACAGAGTCTCCAAAATAATTCGAGCAAGTTTTCAGATGACCCTCACTTCACGACCGGCCTCAACACCCGGTCAAAGAGCTCTTCCGAAGCCCGGACGAGGGGAGCGTCGTCGGGAAGAGTGATGGTTGGTTTTCCTGCCAAGTCATAGTCAGCTACCAGGGGGTCGGCTGGCAGCAGGGCAATGCGCTCTTGGTCGAAATTCTTCAGAACCTCGGCCGGCCACGGCGGCAGGGTGGCCGTTACCTGATTGACCACCAGCACCGGCTTCGCCACCCGCATGGGCAGGCTGCGTACCAGGTCGGCAATGCGGCAGGCTGCTGCCAGGCCCCTGCGACTTGGGTCTGAGACCAGCAGGAGCAGGTCCACATCCTTTTGGGTCAGCCGGCTGAAATGCTCCATCCCGGCTTCGTTGTCCACTAACAGGTACTCATAGTTATTCATGAGGCGTTCCAGCAGCGAGCTGAGCAGGTTGTTGGCGGCACAATAACAGCCCGGCCCTTCCGGTCGGCCCATGGCAATGAGGTCAAAGCCGTGGCTTTCCACCAACGATTCTTCCAGCTTCAGTTCCATGAAGACGTCCTTGGTCATCCCCATCGGAACACTCGTTTTCATCGTTTCGCGGGCATCTGACAGGGTTGCCGCCAAGGGCACCCCGAGCACCTCGTTGAGGTTCGAATTGGAATCGGCATCGACGGCAAGAATCGGCTTCATCCCATGCCTCAGCATATATCGAATGAGCAGCCCGGCGATGGTCGTCTTGCCCGTCCCCCCTTTTCCTCCCAGGGCGATGGTGTAACCCACAGGTCCCTCCTCGGAATGGTTCCGATCATTCGTTACGAATGTCAATTCTGACTCACTGGAAATTTGGATAAATAGCATAATCCGCCGACGCAATGAAGAAGGTGTTTGCAAAAACCGACAGATTGCCGCCCGCCAACGGTACACAAGCACCATCGGACCTTCTCTGTCAAAACGCTTGACTCGGAAGAGGACCGAGGGAATAAAGAGAATCGGTGCCCGAGTGAGTCTCGAACAACCTTTCAGCCCATCCGGCAGGTCTCCGGGCAGAGGTATTGGTTGATGTCTTTAAACATCAGAGAAGCAGCACTTGTTCTCGGGGTGAGTGAGAATCGGCTGCGCAAAGCCATTGCCAGCGGCAGACTGGCGGTGGAGCGCAAAGGGCGGCAGATCCTGATTCACGAAACCGAGCTCAAGGCATTTGCCGAGCGCGATCCAGGCCTTGCAGACGGGGACCGGGGGATAGCAGGGGGACCGGACCTGGCCCTGACCGCCCCCTCGCTTGCAGTTCTCGACGGCATCGCCGCCCGCTTGACCGCCCTGGAGCGGCAATTGGCGGATAAATGGGAGAAGCTGGACGAGAATCAGCGCCTCCATGAGCGGCTTCATCACCAGGACCGGCAACTGGCGACCCAGGAACTCGAGCTCGAACGGCTGCGCCGCGATCTTCTTTACCAGCAGCGCCTCGCCGCGAAAGAGATCGAAGATCAGCGGCAGGCCTGTGAAGAACGGCTCATCCGGATGGAACAGGAAGCCGCCGCAACAATCGCGCGGGAGCGTGACCAGGCGGAAGCGGCTCTAGCGCAGGAGCGGCAGCGCTGGACCGAAAAACTGGCGCAGCAGGAGCAGGCCTGGTCCGAAAAACTGGCACAGGAACAGGAACGGTTCGCCCGTATGCTGACCGCAACCCGGAACCAAGAGGGCTTCTGGGCCAGATTGGTGCGGATGATCACCTGGAGTTGATACCTATGGTGGACAATTTGATGATGAAAGAACGTTTGAAGCAATTGGTCCTTCAATATGCCTTCCAGTACTCGGACGTCCCTGCCTTCAAACTGGTGCATGGAGGTCTGAGCCAATTCTATTTCAACTGCAAGCGGGTCACCCTCGATCCCGAGGGCCAGTACCTCATCGGCAATCTGGTCTTCGCCGCCATTCGGGACGTGCCGGCAAACGCCATCGGCGGTCTGACCCTTGGCGCCGATCCCATTGCCAATGCCGTAGCCTATACCTCCCATCTGCAGGGAAAGCCCATCCAGGCGTTCGTCGTGCGCAAGAAGCCAAAAGAACACGGCACGGCGAATCTGATCGAAGGCCGGGTGGCACCCGGAGATCGAGTTGTGGTGGTCGATGACGTGATCACGACCGGCGGGTCAACGCTCCAGGCCATCGCCGCCTGCCGTCAGAGCAGTCTGGTGGTGGTCAAAGTGGTGGTCCTGGTGGACCGTCAGGAAATGCAGGGCCGGGAGCGCATTTTACAGGAAGTTCCCACTCTGGAGGCCCTGCTCACGCGCGACGAAGTCATGGCCGCGTATCGACATCGGTCCCCCTGATGGCAGGTGATTCATCTCAAGAGTCGTTTGACGAACTTCTGGTACTTTCCGTAGACCTCCTGCACCAGTTCGGCGATGGCCATTTCGGCCCGCTCGGGAGCGGGCAGCGACAAGGGTGCAGGGACCTCAAGCGCCTCAAAGCTGATTTGCTGGATGTAGAGCTTCTGGTCTACTGAGGCAAGTTCTTCGGCAGTAAAGTTCTCCCCGAGAAAATGCTTTTGCTCGATGGCGCCCACATCGAGGCTTTTCAAGAAGCTCAATATCGTCAATAGATCGAAATTACAATGAAAATGTTTTATATTGAGATTCACTGCCTCACACAAACCGCGCAACTCATCATAGGCTTCCTCGTATTTTCTCATGCGCCGATAAAACCTCAAATAGGCTTCTAAGACGAGCTTTTTAAACCTTCCCCGGTCGGTGAGCGCACGCACCCGGATGAAGCGCACCCCCCGAGCGAATCGCTCCTGGGTGCAATCATGCCAGTAGCAGGATGGTGGGATCTTCAGGTGCAGGAAGAGCCGCTTCACCATCTCAGGCTGAATCATGAGTTGAATCAAGCGGTGCAGGCACCGACCGGTCCGCTGCGCCTGAGCCCTGACATCCGCCGCCTGATTCTGGACCTCCTCGATCTGCAGCCCCACCAAACGCCGCTCGGTCAGGTAATTTTCAATGACATCTTCTCTGACCTGGCGGGTCAGACAGCTGACCAGGTCTTCATCCATTGCTCGAACTTTCTCCGATACCGGAGCCGGATGTCAGGATAAAGAAGCCGGGACCGGCACTCAGGGGTACCTCAGGAGGTAGGTCTGCGGATTGAGGAGAACCTCCGGGTGTTCCGGCCGATACTGCACTCCATGCTTCAAGACGCGCACTCTTATGGCGTCGCCTCCCGGTTCCAGCGAGAGGATGGCCTGAAAGAGGTCGTCGCTGTCGTGGCAGGGATAGGCAATGCCATGTTCGTTGCTGATGGCAATGTGGCGGTGTGTCCTGATGGACATCCACACGGCAACTCCATGCCGGCGCGCAAACTCATGCAGCTCGGCAACGGTTGCCCTCGGTTCATGATCAAAATGCAGGCCGTCTACAACCACCAGCGCCGGATGAAAGGCGGTCTGTTCCTCAAGATTTTGCAGACTCTGCTCCAGCTTCTGCACGCTGAACGTGTGGTGCAGGTAGGCCAGGATGAACCGCTTCCCCTCCAACCGCCGCTGCAGGTCCGCAAGTTGATCGCGGGCTGAGAAAGCCAGGTTTCTCATCAATTCCTGATACCAGATCTTGATTTTCTCGGCGACCCCGTCAATACACACATGCAGCACGGGCTGCCCCTGGAACAGGTGTTCGAGGGCAATATGGGTCAGACAGGCCGTCTTTCCGACCCCGGCTCGGGCCATGAGACCCCCGAGTTCGCCCGGCAGGAGGGGACTGCCAAGGGTTCTCCTGACCAGTTCCATGGCTTCCTGACCCGCGGGCTGATCACTCTGCATCGGCTTTCTCCTTCTCAAATTCCCTTCACCTATTTGCTCTTCTGGGAAAGCTGGTCCTCTTTGTACCTCTTGATGATCTCCTCGGCAATGCTCTTGGGCACCGGGCTGTAGCGGGAAAATTCCATCGTGAACTCCGCCTTTCCCTGAGTGGCGGACCGCAACACGGTGGAATACCCGAACATCTCGGCCAGCGGGACTTCGGCTTCGATGGTCGAGAAGGCCCGGTCTTCCGAAGTGGTATTGATCAGGCCCCGACGCTGGTTGAGGGTACCGAGGACGGTCCCCTGAAATTCCGAGGGGGTTTCCACCACCACCTTCATCACTGGTTCCAGGAGGTGAGGACCGGCCTTGCCGTAGGCCTCTCGAAAGGCCCCGATGGCCGCCTGCTGAAAGGCCAGATCGGAAGAATCCACCGAATGGGCAGCGCCGTCGTTGATGGCAACCTGCACTCCAACAATGGGAACTCCGGCCAGTGCCCCCTTCTTCAGGCAAGCCTGAAACCCCTTGTCACAGGAAGCAATGAATTCCGTGGGGATGGCCCCGCCGGTGATCATGTTGACGAACTGGTAGTCCCCTTCCGCCGTGGGCTCCAGGAAGCCGGCTACCCGGCCGTACTGTCCAGCCCCCCCGGTCTGCTTCTTGTGGGTATAATTGAAATCCGCGCGCTGGCTGACGGTTTCCCGGTAGGCCACTTTGGGCATGCCGGTGGTCAGCTCCACCTGATATTCCCGCCGCATTCGTTCGACGTAGACCTCCAGGTGCAGTTCTCCCATGCCGCAGATGATGGTCTCCCCCGTCTCTTCTTCCAGGTAGGTCTTGAAGGTGGGATCTTCCTTGGTAAAGCGGGTCAGGGCCTTGCTCACACTCATCTCGGACTTCTTATCAGCGGGCTTGATGGCAAGCGAAATGACCGGCGATGGCACATGCATGGAAGTCATGCTGTAACGCACCCGACCATCGGTGAAGGTATCACCCGAGGTGCAGTCGATGCCGAACAGCGCGGCAATGCTCCCGGCGGCCGCCCTTTCAATCTCCTCCATTTCATCGGCGTGCATCCTCACCAGCCGTCCAACCTTGGAACGCTTGCCGGTGCGCACGTTGACAATGGTATCCCCTTTGTTGAGAGTACCCTGATAGAGTCGCACGTAGGTGAGCTGACCGTAGCGGCTGACCTCGAGCTTGAAAGCGAGCATCACCAGGGGGAGGTCCGGAGCGTTCTTGAGCGACACTTCCGCTTCATCCTGGTCGAGATCGCGAGCATAGGTCGTGGTGTCGGCAGGACCGGGCAGATAACGGCAGACCCCATCCAGCAGTGGCTGCACCCCCTTGTTCTTATAGGCAGACCCCATCAGCACCGGTGTCAGGCGCAACGCCAGGGTGCCGCGGCGAATGGCATCATGGATCAGCTCGTCCGTAACCTCCCCTTCGAGGATCGCCTCGGTCAGTTCATCCGAGAACAGGGAAGCGGCATCCAGGAGCTGTTCCCGTGCTTCCTGAGCCTGGCTCAGCAGGTCCGGAGGAATATCCCCGACCGTGACTTCATCTCCATGTTCTCCCTCAAACCGCAGGGCCTTCATGGCGACCAGATCGATCACTCCCTCGTGGCCCGATTCGAGTCCCAGGGGCAGCTGAAGCAACACCGCATTCTGATTGAGCTTCTCGCGCAACTGCTGCACGACGCGCAGTGGGTCGGCACCGGTGCGGTCGCATTTGTTGACAAACGCCAACCGCGGCACCCGGTAACGCTCCATCTGGCGATCCACCGTCACCGACTGCGACTGAACGCCGCCAACCGCGCAGAGCACCAGAACTGCTCCGTCCAGGACCCGTAACGCTCGCTCCACTTCAATGGTGAAGTCCACATGGCCAGGGGTATCGATGATATTGATGGGTGACTCGTTCCAGCGGCAATAGGTGGCGGCAGACTGAATGGTTATCCCCCGCTCCTTTTCCAGCTCCATGAAATCCATCTTGGCACCAACCCCGTCCCTGCCTTTGACGTCATGGATCGCATGAATCCGCTGGGTGTAGTAGAGAATGCGCTCTGACAGGGTGGTCTTGCCTGAATCGATGTGGGCACTGATACCAATATTGCGCGTTGCTGCAAAATCGTCGACCATAGCCTTGACCTGATAGCTCCTTTCCTTCGAACCAGTCAGTCTGCTGAGGAAGGAGCGACCCTGAACCGCACCGATGGTAGATCGCCGTCCCTCATGAAAAAGAAAAACGGGCACTCATCCGTGCCCGTCCGAAGGGGGGTTTCATAACAGATATCGCAGGAGAAGAAAAGAGGAAATTGTCAGCGTTTCTTCGCCGGTTTTGCCTCGGCCTTGATCAACTTCACCCGGCTCTGCCCGGTTACGGTCTTGCCGCCACCCTTCTGCGCGGTTCCCGCAACCTTCTGCTGACCAGCAGCCTTGAGCGTCGCGATCGCGGCAGGTTTCATGTTCTTCTGTAGAGTACTGGGGGATGGAGCCTTTTGCTTCACTGACGACCCTGAAGTGCGTTTGGCCGACGACGGCGGGGTCACCGAACCCTTCCCGGAGGGTTCCTGGGTACATAGACTGATCTTCTGTCCCGGCTTGAGGGTCGCACTCTTTTTCAGGCCATTGATCCGGCAGAGAACATCAAGATCAACCCCCTGTTCTTTGGCAATCTTGTACAGGGTGTCCTGCTTACTGGCCGTGTAAACCGCCGGCTTATATTCCTTCGAGGCGGCTCGGGACAGAGAAGCTGTCTGAACTTGCTTTTCGATCTTCGGTCCCCCCTGTTGAACCACACTGGAGGCGGCCCGGGTACTCACCAGCTTGATCTTCTGCCCTGGCTTGAGGGTTGCCGTGGGTTTCAGCCCGTTCGTCCGGCACAGGGTAGCGAGATCGATCCGGTTGCGCTGCGCGACCTTTGCCAGGGTGTCACCCCGACCGATCGTGTAGGTTTTCGCAACAGGCATGAACGATCTGCCGGCGCGGGCGCGGGCGAAGTTGGCCATCCCGCCCCGGGAGCGGCTGGACCCGGCGAAAGCAACCTGCAGGCCCGGCGAATCGGCAACCGATCCGGGTTGCAGCGATCTGGCCAGATGAACCGGTTCTGCTTCAAAACTGCGTTTGTAGAAAACCAGGCATGAACCGGGAGTCAGGACATCATGCGGGTTGACCTGGTTCCACCGGCACAGATCCTCCTGGCTGACCCCGAAACTGCTCGCCAGTTCGGCAAGGTTGCGATCCGAAGCCTTGACATAATAGTTCACTTTCTGGGGAAGGTAGGCTCGCTGGGCCATCTCGATTTCGGCCCGCTGCGGTTGGTCGTCCTCGCCAACCCGCGCCGCCATGGTGGACCAGGGGGTGTAGAAGCGCACATGGATGTGATCGTGATGGCCGCGAACATGCTTGATGGGCGAATTTCGGTCATCGGCGAACAACTGCTCGAGCAGGCTTGGGTCTACCCCCTGGGTAAGAGCATGCTGGTGCAAGAGCCGCTGAATCCTCCGATCCAGGAAGATGTACTGGATATGCTGCGACTGCAGCAGGCTCTCCAGCAGTATCCAAGTCTTGGCCACATCGAGGTTCTCGTCGTTCATGGACACAAATGTATCGAGAGGCCGATTGCCTTTGGCGTACATCCCCAGATCCACATCGCGGCCGTTTTGGTGGGAACGGTGCATGTTGAGCGGACCGCCGCCCTCACGGGAAAAATCCCCGATGAAGATATCACAGGTGTCGGGATGGCGCTCCCGCACGGCATCGATGGCATCAAGCACCGTTGCGATGGCTTCCGGAGTGGCATAGGACCGTTCCTGATCGCGCAGCAGATAGCCGGGGAATTGACTGGGGAATGGAACGCCGTCGATGAGTCGGCCCTGGTATGGACGGCCGATGGAAGCGGTGAGAGTAAAGGCGGGGGTTTCGAAGAATACTAGGGAAATCACGAAAAGCGTAAGGCTGATGAACGGTAGCTTAAGCTTGAAGCAAGAGCCACTCTTACCCATCCCTCCTCCTTATAGTTCTTAGTTATCTCCATCTATCGGTTTTTATTAGATATCTGCTCAAATGTGCGTTCATGTGTGAGTCTTCACTAGCGTAAAAAGGAATGGCTGTCAAACGCTTTTTCTGAAAATGGGATCGATAACTGCCTGCTATATGGTTTAATCATTTGAAACTACAACGTAAACTGAGCACGCTATAGATATGGCAGCAATTCTCAGGGATCGTTACCAGGAAGGATGCTCGATTGTCAGGGCGATGTGCCAGCCATCGGATCGCAAAACCGATCGACAAGCCGCCATGCGATACCATCGGGTATTGTGTTCCTCGATTGCAGGAGGCACTGAACGCTCGCGCCAATCACCCGTGCTTTCGTAACACGGCAGCATGTCTGACGGTGGCGATGGTATCAGGATTTCCGCTCAGTCCTGGTCTGAAACCAGTCATAAGGGTCACCGCAGAAGACGAGCTCACCCCTGCCGTTGACCACCACCGGCAGGTATTCGATGACGATGGGCACGGGCTCGCTGAGCCTCAAAAAGGTCTCGCGATAGGTTCCCAGGAAAGCATCGGTCTTCGAGGCTGCAGGGTTCTGGTCATCCTCCAGGAGCTCCCGCGCCAGCTGATGGGCTTTATCCACCCGAATACAACCGTGGGAGAAATCCCGGCGAGACCTGTTGAAGAGGCCTCGATTGGGCGTATCATGCATATAGACCGCGTAGGCATTGGGAAAATCAAACCGCACCCGTCCCAGCGGGTTCCTGGGCCCGGGCATCTGGACCAGGAGCGGCTCACCCGTGCGATATCTGCTCGACAATCTTTCGATATAGCCATTGCGAGACAGGTAGGTGGGATCCGCCTCAATCGCACCGTTCAGTTCCATCCGAATGCGCTCGGGGATTGTCCAGCGCGGATTGAAAACCACCTGCTGGATGCTGCTGGCGAGCGTCGGAGTTTGATTCTCTCCCACCCACCGGCCTTGGACTCTGATCTTCTTGCCCCCGGCCTTGCCGACAATCACCCGGTGGACCGCTTTGACCTTCCCTTCCTTTCGGTATTCCAGGGTAAACTGGGGGATGTTGACCCAGATGAATTTCTCAAACCGACGCGTCTCGCTCTGGCGATATAGTCTAACCGCCTGGGCAATGAGCTCGGCTTTGGCCTGAAACGAAACGTTCAGCCAGTCCCGGGTCGCTGGCCCGACTGTCCCGTCCGGCTGCAGGTTGTGAATGATCTGAAAACGCTGCACGGCCTGCCTGGTGGCTTCGTCGAAATGCCCCGTAAGCTTCCCATGGTAGCAGTCTTCTTCCTGGAGTCGTTGCTGCAAATCACGCACCACGTTGCCTGCAGCGCCAACACTGAGTTTCTGCGATGGGATCAGCCGTTGCTGACGGCCCTGGGCGGCGGCAAGCCGTTCATAGCGTCCGAGAGCCTGCAACAGCACCTGATACTGGAGAGCAGGAGGTTCGAGCTCCTTAAGAAACTGGTCCATGGGGTATTGGCCAAGCAACACCCGGCCCTGGAGCTCTCGCGCAAACGGGTTCATTTCCTTGACAAATTCAATCAAGCTGTGGGCCAGCTTGACGTCGACGGCACTGGTTTCACGAAAAAGGTCTCGGCAGCTGCTCTCTCTCAGCGCTATCGAGGCAGGGTCGGGCGGAGCAACAGAAGCTGGCGACGCGGCTGGCCTTGCCTCCGTCCCCGAGCCCGGCACCGCCGGTCGTGAGAGGGCGGCAGCATCCGGGGCAGCCGCCAGGGGCTCCAGGCACCTTTGATCCAACCCCTCAACAGAACCTCGCAGAGCCACGATTTTGGCGAGCCGGTACCTCAGGTCTTCCAGTTGGTAGGGCCGCGGGTCGATCGCATCTTGCTGCAGCGTCCCCAGCCGCTCCAGCAGGAGATGCCCGGCCGCGTCAAGCTCGAACTTGCCGGTGATGAAAAAAGGCTTCCAGTCATTTTCCTGGTAGGCCTCCAGGATGACGGTCTTGCTGCTATCCTGAAGCCATTCTGCCGGCATTGACTCCCAAATATAGGTATGCCAGGGCCCCGCCGGCGCCGGCAGGGTATCGGGCGCGGAAAAGGCAACCGCCGAAGGCTCCGGGGCCTGTTCACCGACCTGTCCCCCCCCGGTAAGCGCCGGTTCTTCACTGTACCCCACGCTCACCAAAAGCGTGAGGATCACCACCCCCAACACCCCCACCCAACCTCTTCTCTTCATCATCCTCTGCATACCTGAAGCTGTTAACGTTCGAGATTTCCGACCATCCTGAGCCAAACCCGTCAGCCTGCTTCGGCGTTCACTTTCTCGTATAGCAGAACCTGTTCCTGCAGACTCAGTTTCTTACAGGTTGCCCCCTTCTCGCGATTCCTCTCGCTCCTGCAGGCAAGGCACCTGGTCTCGGCACAAAACTGGCAGAAGCTGCAATCGGGACAGGGATGCTTCTTCGCCTTCCGCTCCCTGCCGCAGCCGGGTTCATATACCAGGCCCACCCCACCCAGTTGCTTGAAACAAAGGCCTTCGCCAGGTTTTTGCGCATCCATGGCTCCCTCACCCGACCCCCAGGGCCCGCCCCCTGATCTTAATGCTGGCGAATGACGCGGTCTGATTCGCCAGCGCACGGCGCTATTCCCGGAAGATTCTCAAACTCGCCGCAAGAGGTTCAATACTTTATATAACATAAAGTTACAATAGAGGTCACATCGGTCAAGGTTCAGAAATTGAAAAAATTCTCCTGCCAGGTTTTGAATTGTGCTAAAAGGGGCAGCCCTCTCAGGGAACACCGGGCAGAAACAGGTTTCACAAGTGCATGATCACGATTTCTATATGCGACAGGCGCTCGAGGAAGCCCGCAAGGCTTGTGAGCAAGGAGAAGTCCCGGTTGGGGCGGTGCTCATTGGCAGTGACGGAGCAATCCTCAGCCGCGGCGGCAACGCTCCCATCGCCCGGTGCGATCCGACGGCTCACGCTGAAATCGTGGTGCTGCGAGAAGCCGCCCGGGCCGTCGGCAACTATCGACTACCGGGGACCACCCTCTATGTGACCCTCGAACCTTGCGTCATGTGCCTGGGGGCAATGATGCAGGCACGCGTCGGCAGGTTGGTTTTTGGAACCGGCGATCCCAAGGCCGGAGCCCTGGGTGGTGCAGCGGACTTGACAAGGGTTTTGGTTTTCAATCATTATATGGAAGTGATCGGGGGCGTTCTTGCCGATCAGGCGGCGGCCTTGCTGACCGCTTTCTTTCGCGAACGCCGCCGGGAGTTGAGTGACCGGGGAGAGGTACCGAAGAGGCCGTAACGGGGTCGACTCGAAATCGACTTGTCCTGTGAAGAGCAGGGCACGTGGGTTCGAATCCCACCCTCTCCGCCATTGGCAATAACCGGAGAACCTGGTAACCATATCGCTTAGTTGCGCCGGAGAGATGCCCGAGAGGCTGAAGGGGCACGACTGGAAATCGTGTGTACGCCCAAAAGGTGTACCGAGGGTTCGAATCCCTCTCTCTCCGCCACTTTCCACTCACCCCTTGCTGCCGCATTCTGCCCATGTCCTATCTCGTCCTAGCCCGCAAGTGGCGCCCGCAAACCTTTGCTGAGGTCGTTGGCCAGCCTCATGTGACGCGAACCCTGCAAAACGCCATCAGCAAGAGCCGCATCGCTCACGCTTATCTCTTCTGCGGCGCCCGGGGGGTCGGCAAGACCTCGGTAGCCCGTATTTTTGCCAAGACCCTCAACTGCCTGGCGACCGATTCCCCCAAACCCTGCAACGAGTGCTCAAACTGCCGGGAGATTACTCAGGGCAACGCCGTGGACGTGCTGGAAATCGACGGTGCTTCCAACCGCGGCATCGACAGCATCCGCGATCTCCGGGAAACCGTGCGCTATCGCCCGGCCAAGAGCCACTATAAGATTTATATCATTGACGAAGTGCACATGCTCACGACCGAGGCCTTCAACGCCCTGCTCAAAACCCTGGAAGAACCCCCCGAACATGTTCTTTTCCTGTTCGCCACCACCGAACCGCACAAAATTCCTGCAACCATTTTGAGCCGCTGCCAGCGTTTCGATTTTCGCCGGATTCCCACCCCGGAATTGATCGGGCACCTGCGGCATATCGCGCTCCAGGAACAGACCGGTCTGCCCGATGGGGTGCTCTACGCCCTCGCCCGGGAAGCAGACGGCAGCATGCGCGACGCCCAGAGTCTCTTGGAACAGGTGCTGGCGTTCAGCGGCGACGACCTGAGTGGGGAAGAAATCCTGGATATCCTCGGGATTGTCGATCGGGAGAGTGTCAACCGGGTGGTGGCCGCGGTTCTCGAAGGCAACGCCAAGGTCTGCCTCGAAGTCGTCGCCGACCTCTACCGGCGGGGCATCGACTGTCGCCGCTTCTGCCAGCAACTGTGCGACTGCTTCCGCAATCTGCTGGTTCTGGCCACCGGCGGGAGTGGTCTGGAAGCCCTCCTGGATCTGCCGGAGGATGAGATCCAGCTGCTCAAGGAGGCGCTCGGCAAAACCAGCGCCGAATCGCTTCACCTCATTTTTCAATTGGTGCTGAAGGCTGAAGAGGAAATCCGGCGTTCTTCCCTTCCCCGCACCACCCTCGAGATGCTCCTGCTGCGCCTGACCCAGCTGCCTCGCCTCGAATCCCTGGAAGAAATTCTGGCCAGGCTTAACCTAATGGAGACTCGCCTGGGGTCGGAGTCCTCAGGCCCCATGGCGATACCGCCGGCAGCCGGGCCTCCCGGGCACCAGCCACCCCGCACCCCCCCTGCGGCTCCGCCGCTTTCCGAAGAGCGGGTTGAGGAGCAACCCTTGGCACCGCCTCCCGGCGTTGCGCAACCGCCCCCCGTTCCCCTGTGTCCCGTCGATCCGGCGAAGACCGTTCAGGAATGGCCGCGGTTCCTCTCCTGGCTCGAAACCCATGATGGCATCCTGGCGGCCAAGTTGGCCGGCAGTCAGATCACCCTTGCGTCACAGGGGACGATCGGCCTGGAAGTCAAGGAGATCTTTGAACATGTGATCAACGAGCCGCAGGCGCTGGCTAAACTCACGGAAGCCGCCCGCGCCTTTTTCGGAGTCACTTTTCAATGGGTGGTGCGAGCCAAGACCGCCCCGCTCCCCCCCGCCCAGGACTCACTGCCGTCAACGCCCGGCAAAGGCAGTCTCCGCCGTTCCCTGATGGAACATCCGGTGATCGTGCAGGCACTGGAAATACTCGGAGCCGAGCTGGTTGACATTCGTCCTCTGAAGCAGGATCATCAGGAGCCGTCAGACAATGGTCCGGAGCTTCCTTGAACCACTAACCGCCAAGAACTGAGAACCACCCACCCCTTCAGGAGCACGGCATGATGAAAGGTTTCAACCCCATGCAGCAGGTTAAGGCGCTGCAGGAAAAGATGACGAAGATTCAGGAACAGTTGGCTGAGATGACGGTCGAAGCGACCGCCGGCGGCGGCATGGTCACCGTCGTCATGAACGGACGGCAGGAATTGATCAGCCTCAAGCTGGAACCACAGGTGGTCGACCCGGAAGACATCGACATGCTCCAGGACCTGATTGTGGCAGCCGTCAACGACGCCCAGAGGAAGTCCCAGGAGTTGGCTGCGGGCGAGATGGGCAAGCTGGCCGGCGGACTCAATATCCCGGGTCTGAAGATCCCCGGCTTGTTCTGAGCACCCTTGCCCGTGTGCCATCGACGCCGTCAAGAGGATCGGGGATAACCCGCAACTCGCAACCCGGAACCGGTCTGGATGATTTATGAACGCCTATCCACCCATCCTGAAGGACCTCATTCGCCGGCTGAGCAAGCTTCCCGGCCTGGGCGAGAAGAGCGCCACTCGCATCGCCATGTTCCTCCTGCAGGGTCCTCGGGAAGAGGTGGAGAAGCTGGCCCAGGGCATTCACGAATTGCGGGAGCGGGTGCGCACCTGTCCGCGCTGCTTCCATTTCACGGACGGCGAACTGTGCCTCATCTGCACCGATCCCGGACGGGAGACGGGTGAGCTCTGCATCGTGGAAAGCACGGCGGATCTCCTGGCCCTTGAACAGGCGGGCGCCTTCAAAGGGCGCTATCACGTGTTGCAGGGGGTCCTGGCGCCCCTCGACGGGGTCGGCCCCGACGACATCCGGATTCGGGAACTCATGGAGCGCCTCGAAACGGAACCGATCACGGAGGTGATCATCGCCACCAATCCCAGCAACGAAGGCGAAGCCACGGCCCATTACCTCCTGCAGCTGCTCAAGGACCGTCCCGTGAAGGTCACCCGCATCGCCTACGGCATCCCCATGGGAGGAGATCTCAAGTACACCGACCGCATCACTCTCGAGCGGGCGTTACAGGGAAGGCTGAGCTTTCGCTGACCGAAGCGGGTCTGAACTTGTCTGTGGCGATGGCCCGGTTTGTGATTTTTTGTCTAAATGGAACCAATTTTTCCTTCCTTTTTCTTTCAAACCCTTAACCCCTTCAGAAGTCCAAAAAAGACCTTGACCTTTTTTGCACAATACTGGTATACCATACTAGCTTAGTTTCGGTGTCTTGGGTGGGTTCGCCGCGAGTATGCTCAATAGGGGAAATCTGACGGGCTTCTTGAGGTGAGCGAGTTGATTTGAAACGTTGAAGGTGGAGTGACAGACTATGGTTGAGATACGCTTTCATGGACGCGGGGGCCAAGGGGCCGTAACCTCCGCCGAACTCGCGGCCCTGGCTGCTATCGAGCAAGGGAAATACGCACAGGCTTTCCCGAGTTTCGGCCCGGAGCGGCGAGGCGCCCCAGTTATGGCTTTTGTGCGGGTCAGCGATAAACCGATTGCCACGCGGGAAAAGGTTTATTCCCCTGATTACGTCATCGTTTTGGACCCAACCCTTCTCAAGCTGGTCAATGTGGAAGCCGGCTTGAAGCCCGGTGGTACGGTCATCATCAATACCACCAAGAGCATCGCCGAGATCCGCAAGGAAACCGGCATCAAGGCCAAGATCGCCGTGGTCGACGCCAGCAAGATCGCGATGGAAGTCATGCGCGTCCCCATCACCAACACCACCATGCTGGGGGCTTTCGTCAAAGTTGCGCCGAAGGTGATCTCGATGGATGGCTTGAAACACCCGATCGATGTTCGCTTCGGACCGATTGCCGAGAAGAACGTGAAGTCTTGCGCACGCGCCTTCGATGAAACCGTCATGGAGGGTTAAACAGTGGCTAAGGAAACGGGAATCAAGAGCTGGAAAGAATTGAACTTGGGGATGGCCATCACCACGCCCGGCAACGCGGCTGAGCTCAAAACCGGTGACTGGCGGTCCATGAGACCTGAAACAAACCTGGAAAAATGCACCAAATGTGGCCAATGCTACATTTTCTGTCCGGACATGGTCTACGAAAAGAACGCTGAAGGCTACTACATTCAAAACTACTACTGGTGCAAGGGCTGCGGCATTTGCGCCAAGGAATGCCCGGTAGACGCGATTACCATGGTACAGGAGGTCGACTAACATGTCCAAACGAATTGGTATGGAAGTCTCTATAGCATGCGCTGAGGCGGTGGGACTGTGTGATGTCGACGTCGTTGCGGCCTACCCCATCACCCCTCAGACTCATATCGTCGAACACCTTTCGGAACTGGTCGCCGACGGTCACCTGGACGCCGAGTTCATCCCGGTGGAATCCGAACACAGTGCCATGAGCGCCTGTATCGGTTCCTCCGCCGCCGGTGCCCGCACCTTCACCTCGACCAGTGCCCAGGGCTATGCGCTCATGTCGGAGCTTTGCTACATCGCCTCCGCCCTGCGCCTGCCCATCGTCATGGCCGTTGCCAACCGCGCTATAAGTGCTCCCATCAGTATCTGGAACGACCACTGCGATCTCATGTACGCCCGCGATACCGGCTGGATCCAAATCATTGCCGAAAACGGCCAGGAATTGGTGGACCTCAGCATCCAGGCCTTCCGCATGGCTGAGGACCCCAATGTGCTCTTCCCGGTGCAGATCAACCTGGACGGCTTTACCCTGAGCCACGTGATCGAGCCCATGATGCTTCCGGACAAGGCCGAGGTGCAGAAGTACCTGCCTCCCTACCGGCCCAGCCTCCGCCTTGACCCGGCCAAGCCGGTCACCATCGGCCCTGTGGGCGTGGTGGAAATCTACACGGAAGCCCGCAAAGCCCAGGATGAGGCCTTCAAGAATTGTCTGCCTCATCTCGTCAAGGCCTGGGATGAATTCGGCAAGCAGTTCGGGCGGCACTACAAACCGGTGGAGACCTACAAGACCGAAGATGCCGAAACCATCTTCGTCATGATGGGCAGCATCTCCGAAACCGCCATGACCGCCGTCGACGCCATGCGAGCCGCCGGCAAGAAGGTTGGGGTCGCCCGCCTGCGCCTGTTCCGGCCGTTCCCGGCGGCCGATTTCTTTGCCGCGGTCAAGGGTGCCAAGAACGTGATCGTTCTGGACCGCGTTTCCTCCTTCACGGGTGGTTATGTCTCCGGACCGGTGGCGATCGAAGTCAAGTCCATCTTCTACGATCGCAAGCACTATCCGAAGGTCAGAAACTACCTGGTTGGTCTGGGTGGTCGCGACGTGTCCGTGGAGAACTTTACCGAGATGGTTGACCAGGTTGCCAAGTCCAAGGACGATGGCGTGCCCGTAGCCTATGAATTCATCAATGTGAGGGAATAAATGGGAATCGCATCTGAAGCTCTGAAGAATTTCAAGGGGTTCAACCTCAAGAACTTGCCCGAGGTCGAACCGTTGTCGCCCGGTCACAGAGCATGCCAGGGCTGTTGCGAAGTGTTGGCCCTGCGGCAGGCAATGAAGGCACTGGGCACTGATGTGGTTGTAGCCAGCGCCACGGGGTGCATGGAAATCATCACCTCGCCCTTCCCCCAGAGCGCCTGGCGGGTGCCCTGGATTCACGTGGCCTTTGAAAATGCGGCGGCCGTCGCCAGCGGTGCTGAAGCGGCCTTTAAGGCCATGAACCGCAAAGGCATCATCAACTCGCCCAATACGGTCTTCATCGGCATGGGCGGGGACGGCGCGACCGCGGACATTGGTCTCCAGGCTTTGAGCGGCGCCCTCGAGCGCGGCCATAACTTCATTTACTTCTGCTTCGACAACGAAGCGTACATGAATACCGGTATCCAGCGGTCTTCGTCGACTCCTTACGGGGCCGCCACGACCACCTCGCCGGCCGGCAAGAAAAGCATCGGCCAGTCGACCTGGAAGAAAAATCTGCCGGCAATTGCCGTCGCCCACGGTGCTCCCTATGTGGCAACGGCTTCTCCCGCCTACCCGATCGATCTCATGAACAAGGTGAAGAAGGCCTCGCTGGTTCCCGGTCCGGCCTACATTCATTTCTATTCCCCATGTCCCACCGGCTGGCGCTGTGGCCTCGAGGAAGGCCTTCAAGTGGCCAAGCTGGCCACGCAGAGCAAGGTCTTCCCCCTGTACGAAGTGATCGACGGGGAATACTTCCTCTCCCGCAAGGTGGCCAAACCGAAGCCGGTGAGCGAGTACTTCAAGCCCCAGCGGCGCTTCCGCCACCTGACCGAAGCTGAAGTGGCCAAGATCCAGGCTCGCGTCGACCTGGAATACGAGGCCCTGCTGAAGCGGTGTGTGACCGAGAAGAAAGAAAAAGAGAAGCCGGAGCAGGAAATGAGCATTCGGCTGAATGGCAGCTAAAAACAGCCGGGGCTGAACCTGCCCTCTGCTCATAAGCTGTTGACAAACGGGGAGCGCTCTGTTAAAGAGTGCTCCTCGTTTGGTTCTGTTCCCCGGTAGCTCAATCGGCAGAGCGGGTGGCTGTTAACCACTAGGTTGATGGTTCGAGTCCGTCCCGGGGAGCCAAAATTCAATCCGCTGATTTCAGCGGTCCTTATTTAGTACAAGACCCCTTGGGGTGAGCCCCTCGGGGTCTCGTCGTTTCCGTTATACTCACGCCCGGTTACACCACCTTTCACATCCTCCCCCGATGCTCCGTTTCGAAGCCCGCCGTCCGGACCCCGGGTGCAATCCTGAGGTTTGTGGGTGTTCACCGAAAATGTCCGTTCCGAATTCTCCCGTTCTCCGCTCTTCGAGTCGCCGGGCACCGAGACCGGCGGCAGCGAGGGGAATGGGCGTGCCCTGCGCTACCTCGAATGGCGGTGTGGGCTCCCGAGCCCACCGACGGCACCTACGTGATCGACATGGCGTATCTGAGGAGCATGACATGACCGGACCCCCGCCGCCTTTCTGGCAGATACTCTTCGAAGTTTTCCAGTCGCACCCCCCAGGCAGAGAGATGGCCTTTTCCTTTTGGGCGTGCGGTCGATAACGGCCGGCCCGTCAGAGAGTCTTCGGGTTTTGCGGATGAGCTTCCCTGCCCTGCCGCGAAAACCGGATTGGCACTCTCGGCTTTTTCGATTATTGTAAAATCCTCTCCCGGTTCTCAGCGCCACTGACCGCCTTTCTCTCCACGGAACTCCCTGACAATTCGACGGTTATTTTTCGGGAGAGCCCTTCCCCTTGGAGATCTCATCGCGTCCCATGCTTCGTCAATCTCATGATGAGGGCCCATGGCGGAGGGATCTCAGGTCGATCAGGCCCGGGGGAGCAGTGCTTTGTACCATGAACTCGGCTGAGACCTCGGTTTTGCCTTAATGCGATCGCAAGGAGGGAATCCATGCCAGATGATAGTCTGATTACCGCTTTTGAACGGGCCGATGCCACCCAGATCGAGCGACTCGGCGCCAAGGGTGCGAAACTCGTGGATGATTTCCGGCACCTGCGGGAGATCTTCCCAGGCATGGAAGACGCCATTGCCATTCCGGACGGGTTTATTCTGACCACCGACTTTTGGCGACGCTATCACCAGGCGGGCGATCGGCTCACCGACGAGCATTGGGCAGCCATCGCCGAGGAACTGCGGGCCCTGGAAGCACGAAAAGGATGCCGTCTGGGAGAGCTCTGCGGCACGGCACCGTTGATCGTCGCGGTCCGCGGCGGCGCCCCCATCTCCATGCCCGGCGCCCTCTCCACCATCCTCAACGTGGGACTCAACGACGAGATCGCGGCTTCGCTTATTGCCAGGGGAGAAGATGAAAGCTTCGTCCTCACGACCTATCTTACCGCGATCCGGATGTACGGGGAGGAGGTCCTAAACATTCACTATGATCACTTCTACGATATCCTGAAACGGTACGGCGCCGGTGATGAAGGAACGCTCCCCATACCGCTTCTGAGAGAGCTCATCGAAGCCTTCAAGGACCTTCTTCGCCACGCCTTCCACCCCAAGTTTCCCCCCGGTTTTGAGCACGATCTTGCCGCCCAGTTGCGCAATGCCATTGAGGCGGTGCTGGATTCCTGGATGTCTCCCGCCGCCGTCGAGGCGCGCCGCAGCCGGCTGCCCGAAGAAGGGGGCGTA
>Ga0302250_1000762_pt1 | contig 28154 bp, 19 predicted proteins | sample AAG_RA_Asp_MG_FD_193536 | JGI IMG/M metagenome (GOLD analysis project Ga0302250, IMG submission 193536) | Enriched activated sludge microbial communities from anaerobic digester in WTTP, New Holstein, Wisconsin, United States - AAG_RA_Asp | ecosystem: Engineered > Bioreactor > Anaerobic >... | reverse complement strand
TGAGCAGGGAACTTTTATCATCAACGGAGCTGAAAGGGTTATCATTTCGCAATTACAGCGCTCTCCCGGCGTTTTTTTCTCGGAAGAAAAGCACCCCAGCGGTAAAACGCTTTATTCTGCCAAAGTTATTCCTTACAATGGTTCCTGGCTGGAGTTTGATATCGATATTCACGACGTGATGTTCGTGCATATCGACAAACGCCGAAAACTGCCGGTTACCACTCTGCTGCGGGCTATCGGCATATCTACCAACGAAGACCTGCGTAAAACCTTTTATAAAAGCGAAACCATGGAATTGAAGGCCGCCAAAGGCCGTCACCTCTATGCCGACATCTTTGAGGATGGCAATTCCGAACCCATTGCCATAGCGAATGAGCAGTTAAACGAGAAACTGATCAAGGAACTTAGCGAGAAAAACATTACCCAGGTTGAAGTGATTGATTATGATTATGAAATCGCCCGCAAAGTTCTGGAAAACACCCTAGCCAAAGACCCTACAACAAATAGGGAAGAAGCACTAAAGAAGATCTACAGCCTGATTCGTCCCGGTGAGGACGCACCTGTAGAGGCAGCCCAGCAGCTTGTGGACAGGATGTTCTTCAACGAAAAGCGCTACAACCTTGGCGAAGTTGGGAGATATAAGATTAACACCCGCTTGGGCATCGAGGTGGATGAAAACACCATGACCCTGACGGTTGCTGATTTCGTGCATATCTTTAAAACCTTGATCAATATCTACCACGACGAAGATGAAGTGGACGACATAGACAATCTGGCCAACCGCAGAGTCCGCACCGTGGGTGAATTGCTGCAGGAACAATACATGTCTGGTCTTTCAATGGTTGCGCGCATCATTCAGGAACGCATGGCAATCTCAAATATTGACGAAATCACCGTGCATGATCTTGTAAACAGCAATGCTCTGATTTCGGTGGTGCAGTCCTTCTTTCTAACCGGGCAGCTATCTCAATTTATGGAACAGACCAATCCTTTGGCTGCGTTGCGTCACAAACGTGCATTGTCTGCCCTGGGACCTGGTGGTTTGGCGCGTGACCGGGCTGGCTTTGAAGTGCGCGACGTACACGCATCGCACTATGGCCGGGTATGCCCCATTGAGACTCCGGAAGGACCCAATATCGGTTTGATCGTATCTCCTGCCATATATTCGCGGATTAACCATTTGGGATTTATAGAAACTCCCTATCGCAAGGTTGTGGATGGCTATGTAACCGACGAATACGAGTATTTTGACGCAGCTCAGGAAGAAAAATTCATTATCGCCCAAAGCGACGTTCATCTGGATGACAGCCGCAAGATAACCGATGAGGTGATTTTCGCCCGTCAGAGAGGCGACTTCATCCAGGTAAGTCCTCTTGATGTTCAATACATGGACGTGGCTCCTCAGCAGATGGTGTCCGTCTCGGCAGCGATGATTCCTTTCCTGGAGCATGACGATGCCAACCGTGCCTTGATGGGCTCAAACATGCAGCGTCAGGCTGTACCGCTTATTAATCCTCAAGCGCCCCTGGTGGGAACCGGTATGGAGAGAATTGCCTCCATGGATACATCTTCCATCGCGGTGGCTCCCTACGATGCACTGGTAACCAATGTCACCTCAGCCTATATAGATCTCAAACCAACCAATGAGAAAGATGAGGCCTTTTATCTATCCTCGGCAAACCGCATATACCTGAAGAAATTCGTACGAACCAACCAGGATACCTGTAACAATCAGCGCCCGGTTGTCCGCATCGGCGATACTGTGAAAAAGGGACAGCCAATTTCGGACGGAGCGTGTGTGGAAGACAACCGCCTGGCTTTGGGTACAAACATGCTGGTTGCCTTCATGCCCTGGTATGGCTACAACTATGAAGATGCCATCATTCTCAGCGAGAAAGTAGCCCGTGAAGATACTCTTACTTCTATCTACATAGAGGAGATGGAAGTTCTGGTGCGCAACGTGAAAAACGGTCGGGAAGAGCTGGCTTATGATATACCAAACGTTCCCGCGCATGCCTTGCGCAATCTGGATAAAACCGGCATCATCAGGGTCGGAAGCGTGATTCATGCTGGAGACGTTATCGTTGGTAAGGTTACCCCAAAGAGCATCGAGATAGATCCTTCACCCGAAGAAAACCTGATGCGTGCCCTGTTCGGAGACCGTGCAGGCGATTTTACCAATAGCTCTCTGAAAGCCAAACCGGGTATGGAAGGCGTGGTAATCGACGTGAAAGTATTCTCCCGCCTGGAAGAAGGAACCGACCTGGAAGACGAGAACGATGACAAGATTCAAAAGCTGAAAGGCGATCTGAATCTCCGCCGCAAGAAAGTGGAAGAATTCAAAGAAGAGAAGCTTAGCAGCATACTGGTTGGCCAGATAGCCAAGACCATCTGGGACGAAAAAACCAATCAGCCTTTCATTATGCCCGGCAAGAAGATCACCAAGGAAGACATAAAACGCATAAACTTCAAAAAGCTCGATTTGGATGTGGAACTGGTGGAAGACGCCGAAACCAATAACCATATCTACTCCCAGATCGCACTGAAGATTAAACACTCGCTGGAACAAAGCGATAATGTATATAAGAAACAACGAGAACGCATCAAACACGGCGATGAGCTGCAGTACGGCGTGCGCAAAATGGTGAAGGTTTACGTAGCCAAGAAACGGAAAATCGAAGTTGGCGACAAAATGGCAGGCCGTCATGGAAACAAAGGTGTGATCTCCATCGTAGCTCCCATCGCAGATATGCCTTTCCTGGAAGACGGAACACCTGTGGACATCGTTCTGAATCCCTTGGGTGTGCCTTCCCGTATGAATATCGGCCAGATCATGGAGACTCACCTTGGCATGGCTGCCCGAGCTCTCGGTTTCGAAGTTGAGACACCAATTTTCGATGGTGCTACAAATGAAGATATCCGTGCCGAATTGCGTACAGCGGGGCTTGCTGAAGATGGAAAGAGCGTGCTTTATGACGGCAAATCTGGCGAACCTTTCAAGGAACGCGTTACAGTCGGCGTAATCTATATGATGAAGCTGAATCACTTGGTGGCGGATAAGATGCATGCCCGCTCCACAGGCCCATATTCCCTTATCACTCAGCAACCTCTGGGCGGAAAAGCTCAGCACGGCGGACAGCGTTTGGGAGAAATGGAAGTTTGGGCTCTGGAAGCTTATGGCGCTGCCCACCTGTTGGAAGAAATGCTCACCATCAAAAGCGACGACGTTGACGGACGCAATAACGCCTTCAAGGCCATTACCCGCGGAGAGAATCCGCCTCCTCCAGGAGTACCGGAATCCTTTAATGTGCTCACCAGTGAGCTAAAATCACTCGGCTTTGATATCGAATTCCTCAAAGACGAAGAGAACAAGTAGGAGAGAGAATCGTGTTAAAAGATACAAGACGTGAGATCAGACCCAGTGAATACGATGCAGTGCGCATCAAGATTGCCTCTCCCGAAACTATCGCCAACGAATGGTCGCATGGCGAAGTTACCAAGCCTGATACCCTGAATTACCGCACCTTGAAGCCTGAAAAGGATGGCCTCTTCTGCGAACGAATCTTTGGCCCTGAACGGGATTATGAATGCGCCTGTGGTAAATACAAAAAGAAACGTTTTCAAAACACGGTCTGCGACCGCTGCAGCGTATTAGTAACCACCTCCCGGGTACGTAGAACCCGCATGGGTCATATCGACCTGGCTGTTCCAATCGCCCATATTTGGTTTGTGAAAAGCGCTCCAAGTAAAATAGGCACTCTGCTGGACATGACCGTGAAAGACCTGGAAAGAGTACTATATTACGAGTCTTACATCGTTATCGATCCAGGCGACAGCCCTTACGAGAAGATGGAACTGCTGGAAGTGGATGAGTATTATGAAATCCGCGACAAGGTGGGCGACAATTTCCTGGCTCTGATGGGCGCGGAAGCCATAAAAGAACTGCTGGCCAGAATCAACCTTAAAAATGAAGCTCTGGACCTCCGAACCCGCCTCAAATTCGAAGAATCGGCCCTGCGTAAGCAAAAGCTGATAAATAAGCTGAAAATAGTTGATGCCTTCATCAAGAGCGGGAACCTTCCTGAACATATGGTTCTGGAAGCATTGCCGGTGCTACCTCCAACCCTGCGGCCTTTGGTTCCCCTGGAGGGCGGACGTTTTGCCACCGCCGATTTTAACGATCTTTACCGTCGGGTAATCACCCGCAACAACCGTTTGAAAGGGTTATTGGAAATTCGCGCGCCTGAGGTTATCCTGCGCAATGAAAAACGCATGTTGCAAGAAGCAGTAGATGCCTTGATCGACAATAGCCGCAAGGCTCGTCCGGTGCGGGGACGGGGAAACCGCCCGCTCAAATCCCTTACTGATCAGTTAAAGGGTAAGCAAGGGCGTTTTCGTCAGAACCTTTTAGGTAAGCGTGTTGACTATTCCGGCCGTAGCGTTATCACAGTTGGTCCGGAGCTAAAGCTCTATCAATGCGGAATTCCGAAAGACATGGCTGTGGAGCTTTTCAAGCCGTATCTGATCGAAAAACTGCAGAAAATCGGCGAAGTCGACAAGGTGAAGAACGCCAAAAAATTGATTGAGAAGAAACAACCGGAGATTTGGTCTATTCTGGAAGATGTGATCAGGGATTACCCAGTTCTGTTGAACCGTGCCCCCACTCTGCACCGTCTGGGTATTCAGGCCTTTATGCCGGTCTTGACCGATAACAAAGCCATCCAATTGCATCCCATGGTCTGCGTACCTTTCAATGCAGACTTCGACGGCGACCAGATGGGTGTGTATGTACCGCTTTCTGTGGAAGCCCAAATCGAAGCAAGGGTATTGATGCTTTCCACGCGCAACCTGCTGTTGCCTTCCAACGGCCGCTTGGCTATGGCTGCCAACCAGGACATCGTGCTTGGCTGCTATTACCTTACTATGGAAGAGTATTCTGCCCCAGAAGACCCCAAACTCATGCGCCATTTCTATTCTGCGGATGAAGTGATAGCCGCTTACGAGTACGAAGAGCAGCTCTGCAGCGTGAAGGGCGAGAAGGTGAAGGAACGCCAGCTCGACCTGCATACCTGGATCAGGCTGAAGCAACCTACTGATTTCATTACCACTACTGTGGGGCGCGTGATCTTCAATCAGATTATCCCTCCGGAAGTGGGCTACCAGAACATCACTTACGACAAGGGCAAGCTTAATGACCTGGCCATGCTGTGTTTCGATGCAGTAGGGCAATGGCGTACTGCCGTTATCCTGGATGATCTTAAACAGCTCGGTTTCCGCTATGCGACTCGCGCCGGGGTCACCTTCAGCTTTGGCGATATCGTAGTTCCCGAACGAAAACAGCAGATCATCGAAGAATCAGAAGAAGAAGTAAAGAAAATAAACGACTTGCACATGAAGGGCGGTATTACTGAAAACGAGCGCTTTGGCCGTGTGGTCGACACTTGGAAAAAGACTACCGTTAGAGTTACCGACGAGATGATGGACGAGCTCTCTCAAACCAGGCATGGCTTGAATTCAATCTTCATGATGTACAAATCCGGAGCCCGAGGAAGCAAAGACCAGATCAAACAGCTGGGCGGGATGCGCGGACTGATGGACAAGCCTACCAAAATCGGAGCCGGTGGTGGAGCGGACGTTATCGAGACCCCCATCAAAAGTAACTTTAAAGAAGGCCTAACCGTGCTGGAATACTTCGTTTCCACTCACGGAGCCCGTAAGGGACTGGCCGACACCGCTTTGAAAACAGCTGACGCCGGGTATCTTACCCGTCGTTTGGTGGACGTCGCACAAAATGCTATCATCACTATCGATGACTGTGGCACTACCCGCGGTGTGCACATGACTGTACTGAAAGAAGGCAATGAAATAGTGCAAACCCTGGCTGAAAGAATTCAGGGAAGAACAGCCGTTGAAGATATCATCAGCCCCATCACCGGAAAAGTACTGGTGGCCATGGGCGAAGAAATCAGCAACAAAATGGCCAAAACCCTGCAAAATCACGGCCTGATTTCCGTGCATGTCCGCAGCGTACTAACCTGCGAAGCGGATCGCGGTATCTGCGCAAAATGTTATGGACGCAATCTGGCTACCCAGAAACCCGCCACCATGGGCGATCCTGTGGGCATTATTGCTGCTCAAAGCATCGGCGAACCAGGAACCCAGCTAACCCTACGTACCTTCCACATCGGAGGCGCCGCATCCACAGCTACCGACCTGGCGGAGGTTGTTTCCAACCAAGATGGTATAGTTCAGTTCGAACGTATGAATACTGTAACCAATACCGAAGGTCATTTGGTATCCGTTAGCCATCTTGGCAAGCTGGTCGTGCTGGACGAAACTGACCAGAAGGTCTTGGAAGAATACAAGGTGGAGTATGCCGCTACAGTGCATGTACAGGATGGACAGAAGATCGCCAAGGACACCAAACTCCTGTCCTGGGACCAGTTCAACAATCCCCTTATCTCCACGGCCAAAGGTAAGCTGCACTATGAGAACTTCGTAAAAGACATTACTTTCAAGGAAGAATATAACGATATAACCTTTACCCGCGATATCACTATCATCGAATCCAAAGACCGCAAGAAACAGCCGCAGTTTAAAGTAGTTGGCGAAGACGGAACCGTGCGTCTTATTCCGCTTCCCACCGGGCTGGTGATCAGAGTGGCGGATGGAAGCTTCGTGCATACCGGAGATATTCTGGGCCAAACCTCACGTATGACCATCAAACAGCGTGACATCACAGGTGGTCTGCCCCGCGTGCAAGACCTCTTTGAAGCCAGGGTTCCCAAGGACAAAGCCAAGATTTCCGACATTGACGGGACGGTAACTATCGGTGGTCTGAAGAAAACAGGCCGCGATATCTTCGTTACTCCTACCAACGGCATCTTTGCTCCCTGCGATGGCAAGGTGGCCACCTATACCGATGAAGACAAGAACCAGTATGTGGTAGTCCTTTCCGAGAAAGCTGTATATGCCGAGAATGACGGCAAGGTAAGCATTGTGGAAGAAAACAAGAAGAAGTATGTCCACATCGCCAAGCGGAATCAGAAACCTACCGTGTATGAAATTCCCAAAGGTATGCGGATCATCGTGAAAAACGAGGAATCAGTAAAAGCCGGAACTCCTCTTTGCGGAAAGATGTTTGCAGTTCCGGAAGAGCAAGAAAGCATCGTGGCATCCGGAGACAGCGTATCCATCCATCAGCCGATTGCCGGGCGCAAATACGTGATTCCCTCTGGAAAGCGCATCATCGTTCACCAGGGAGACTACGTGGAGAGCGGAGACGCTTTGTCAGATGGTCCGCTTGATCCTCACGACATGCTCGTGAAAGGGGTGATCGAGGCGCAGCTCCTGATTCTGAACGAAGTGCAGGAAATCTACCGTAAACAAGGCGTGAAGATAGACGATAAGCATGTAAGCGTGATTATAAGGCAGATGTTCAAAAAAGTCCGCATCACCGAAAGCGGAAGCACCAGCTTCCTGCAGGGAGACATCGTCGATAAGATTCTGGTGGAGAAGGAAAACCGGGAAGCTCTGAGCTTTGGTAAAACTCCCGCCCAGTTCGAACAACTGCTTTTGGGAATCACCAAAACATCGCTCTTGACGGAAAGCTGGCTCTCTGCAGCATCGTTCCAAGAGACCACAAAAGTGCTTACCAAAGCTGCCATCGAAGGCCGCGTAGACAGGCTTGAAGGCCTGAAGGAAAGCATCATTCTGGGACACAGAATACCTGTGGGAACCGGAACCAAAGCATATAATGCCATGCTCAAGAAAGCTGTTAGCGAAGGTAAAACAGTGGCGCAAATCGTTACTGAATTTGGCCATCCCTCCAATAGCGACGAGAGCGAGGATTACCTTGATTTTTAGTGATCTGGGTTAGCAGTATAACCCCAATATAAAAAAGGAGAAAATCAGTGCCAACCATCAACCAACTGATCCGCAAAGGAAGAACCGAAGTTGAGAAGAAGAAAAAGAACAGGGCGCTTATGGAATGTCCGCAAAGGCGCGGAGTATGCACTCGTGTTTACACGACTACGCCCAAAAAGCCCAACTCGGCTCTCAGAAAAGTAGCACGTGTCCGTCTGGTAAACGGATTTGAAGTAACCGCATATATCCCCGGCGAAGGCCACAACCTGCAGGAACACTCAATCGTTCTGGTGCGCGGTGGCCGTGTAAAAGACCTTCCTGGTGTCCGTTATCATATCGTGCGTGGCGCCCTGGATTCCGCTGGCGTGGAAAAACGTGAAAACTCCCGTTCCAAGTATGGAACCAAACGTCCCAAAGCCAAAACGGCTGCCAAAAAATAGGGAGGAGATGATTTATGCCAAGAAAACGTAAAGCTGTCGTCCGGGAAGTGCTTCCGGATCCCAAGTATAACGACATCGTCCTCACCAAGTTCATGAATTGCCTCATGAAGCAAGGAAAAAAAAGCATCGCTGAAAAAATCGTGTATGGCGCTTTCGACATTATCGCTGCCAAAACTAAACAGGAACCCTTGGAAGTCTTCAAAAGTGCACTGGAAAATGTGCGTCCCTTGGTTAAAGTGGTTTCTCGCCGCGTGGGTGGTTCTAACTACCAAATCCCCATGGAAGTGAACGAAAAGAACGGCCGGGCCCTGGCTTTCCGCTGGATTATTTCCTATGCCCGTGGCAGAAGCGAAAAAACCATGACCGAGAAGCTGGCGGCAGAACTGATGGCCGCCCACAAGAAAGAAGGATCCTCCATTAAAAAACGTGAAGATACTCACAAAATGGCCGATGCCAACCGTGCCTTCGCTCACCTTAGATGGTAGCAGCGGCATAAACCATCAGATAATCATTTCAGGGCGGTCTCCGGATCGCCCTTTTCCGTATCAGACAAGTTTATCTATTAGGCTCAGCCAAAATAGCGAAAGCCCCGGGTCTAGAACCCGGGGCTTTTCTGCATCACCTCAGCAGGCACAGCTCAAAGCCTACTTCACCAGAATCATCTTTTTTTTCGTTATAGGTACCTGAATGCATATGCAGAGATATATACCGCTCGGCATGGGTCTGCCTTGTAGGTCACAGCCGTTCCAGAACGCACGACTGTTATCGTTGGCTGCGTTGCCGATAATGTTGTCTGTAACATGATAGATATAGTATTCTGTCTGAATTCCCGGGGAGAGGTCCAGGACATATCTGTGTTAATGGCTACCTTACTTGCTTCATTAGCAGGTGAAATCTCGGTAATTATACCGTTGACAGAACCGTTGTCTCCTATAGTGAAAGACCAATACCCGGATCTGGGCTTGTTGCGGCGTCGGGAACAACAGCGTTTGGGATTCCCAACGTAAAGGCAATGAACAACTTTATGTGTCGTTCTTTGTACCAATATCTTGTTTTTCATGTAAACTCTTTTTTGATATTCCTGTATCAGGCTTGTTCGATGATTCTCTTTTATCTGCGGGAATGAATATTTTTGATGGCTCGGGCGCGGCGGATTTTCATCAGCGCCATGGCTTGCTCAAATTCTTCCCGTTGATACTCCATGGTCACGTTTTCAATTCTTCCATCAGGATAACTGATTGTGAAGCCAAGGTAACAAGTGGCGTCCTCAGACTCCTGATATGAGCTGAATATTTCACTAACCTGGGCAGGGATTACCGCTTTTTTTTTCATCATTCTCTTACCTGTATCACAGGTCATACCAAACTACTTAAAATTATCTTGCAAAAGCTAATAACCTGCAATATAATACGATAAGAATCGCGATCAATCACCGGAGGACCTGGCATAAGGGCTGACAGACTCAGCAATTGCAGAATTGAATTGCAGAAGTGGAATTGCTGCAAAGCTATTCCCATCCTATACTTACCATACATCTATAAGATGGGCATAAGGTGGGACCCCTGGTACCCCGCCTTCCAGCCAGGTAGCTCCGCCTTCCAAGATGTAGCTCCGCCTTCCAGGCGGAGTTCTGAAGTATTTTAACTTCCCAGATGCTGTGCCCTGAAGCCTGGTTAGACACACAGATGAAAGGTATAGAGGAAACCATTCAACCCACTCAATAAACCTGAAGTGATCTCACCATCCTGGTGATATCAATCAACGGTTTCAAACAAACTATCAGTATGAAAAAGAGAGAAAGTCAGCATCAGGCAAACTTCCATCAGGATAGCAGGCAAGGTTTTCATGGGTGATCTCCTTATCTTACTTTGTTATTACTATTTTCTTGGAACTGTGTCTACCCCTGCTATCAGAGAGACGCACAAGGTAAACACCATTTGGTAAAACCGGAAGATTTAACTCAACTACCCCTTTTTGCCAGTCGGTATCCCTTAGTTTACTCTTCATTATTATCTGTCCCTTAAGGTTGTATAGGCTCACGTGATCAGGATTTGCAGATACGCTCTCCGCTTTATTCAGTTCTATGTGCAGCGCTCCCCCCCGGAAAGGATTGGGGTAGGCGTTCAACTCCCAAATGTCTTCCGGTACGGGTGCTAATTCATCCTCAGCATCCACCGTAGTGTCTATCAACTGCGCATTCCCGGAATAGATGTAAATGTAACCTGGTGAAGAGGTAGTACCACCATCAAAATAGGGGGATGATACAGCCAAATCGCAGAAGCCATCAGCATTAAAATCTCCGGCTGCTTTAGCCCAACCAAATTGCATACCTTGATATTGGGGATAGTTGATTATCAAATCCACCGTCCCATTGAACTGCTGATGACCCAGCCAGATGCCGACTCTGCCACTCCAGTAACCGTAATCATAATCTGAGCCAACAATTTCATCTATACCATCGTTATTAAAGTCTCCATATTTAAAAAAATGGTCTTGTTGCCGAGTTAAAATAGCTTACATCCATAACCGTATACCGGTTAGAGCTTAGGTTTGTTGATCCAAACCACAGCTTTCCGGAATCTCCCCATAACAGAACGAAATCTGCAATGGAATCTCCATTTACTCTCCCACCGGGCATGCTTCATATATGGCTACTTCCTGAACACCATAATGGACAACCAGGCTATCAACCTCTGGAAAGGAGCTGTCGCCATAAAATACTGTGTGGTTCATTCTGCTATTGCCATAAAAAAGCAGGTGGAAGTCGTCAACTCCATCCGCGTTTACATCACCAATTCCGTTGATGAACAGGTTATTATTCTGTTCAAAAGTAGAACGAAAGGGGATGATTTGATTGGGTCCCTCAACGCGGCCTAAGATATTGAGAAAAAATCGTGATATGGTTCCTATACCTCTTTTGGCAAGCCGCCGCCAGGGACATTGCCTATTTCGGCAGGGTACGCAATATTTGTTCCTCTCTGGGAAACATTTGGCAGCCAGAATGTGAAAGGGCGCGATCTAATAACCGCGCCCTTTTTATCTTATTGAGGACGCATAATAACCAATGTATTCTTAGCTAAGACATCCAATAATTATGATACTATTTGCTGATTACCATTTTTCTGGTTTGGTTCAGGGAGGGAGTGCTAAGCTTGTAGAAGTATATCCCGGAACTGCAGTTCAGGCCTTTGCTGTCCCTGCCATCCCAGTTCAACTGGTTTTGTCCCTCTGCTACAGGGAAGCTTTTTATCGCCTGTCCCATGACATTGTAGATAGTTAATTGTCCCTGTTCGCCAGCCTTCAGGAAAACCTCAATACAGGTATTTTCGGTAGATCTGAAGGGATTGGGATAGGCATTACGCATTGTGGTGTATTCAGGCAGAACTGGTGGAGTGTCGCCGGTAACCTGCACGCTTACCGGGCCGTGGAAATCGCTGTGCCCCATATCTACGCTTTCCAGCCAGTAATAGTAGGTGTTCCCGATCACTACTTCCTCGTCGTTGTGTATATAGGTTTGCGTAGTAGAGGTGTTTGTGGCGGGGATCATAACTGGAGTTATGTTTGAAGCATCCGTTTGATATACGGTTTCACTGCGGTATACTCTATATCCCAACAGACCGGTTTCGCTCTGGCTGACCCAAGTAAGCTTCACAAAGTTTTGGGCAGTAATAGTTGCCGTAAAGCTGCTAAGCTCTACTGGCAAGGTAGGATCACCTCCGTTGCCAAACTGCACTTCGATCTCCTGGTTTTTGGTGGCCGGGATGTTGATATCTGCTACTGGACCAAGATACACGCCAATGCCGACGACCCATACCCAGCCATAGGTTGTGGAGAAGCGCATATCCCAAGGACCTGGTCCTACCAGGTCAAAAATCTGGATTCGACCTGCCACAAAGCTGGGATTAAGCGGAGCTGTGGGAGGATGCCCCAGGCCATTATTGGCATTTCCAGTTATCATTTGGAGGGAAACTTCGGGATAGATGGGACTCAATACACCTTCTGGATAGTCATAAGTGAGTATAGGTGGCTCCCAGGAGGAATAAGCGCTCCAAGACCAGCCACTTGTTTCGACAGCTGCCACATATGCATAGTATTCTTTTGTTGGGTCCAATGCGCCAACATTTTTCAGGTAAACTCCAGGAGATTCCAGAGTTTGATCTGCAACCCATCCTCCTGGAACGTTCCAGTTTGGATCACAGTAGGCCGGAGGAAAATACTGGGTAGTAGTAGGATGCAAGCCAAGATAGTAATAATCCACATTTGCAGATGGTTCACCAGACCATCTTATGGTCCCCGTAGTTGGGCTGGTGCGTGTAAAGGTAACCCAATTGGGATGAGCTGGGGGTAGCGCCAGGCACAGCCCCACAAGAAGAAGGACACTTACTAGTAATAGAACCTTTTTCATTTTACTTCCTTTTTCTCCCTATTATTTCTTGTCTAAGAAAGGATCGTTGATAAAAAAGGCAAAGCTTATTCCAAATGGAAGGGAAAGTAGGAAAGCGATATTAATATTTATGTATCAATAAGATGCCATCTTTGCTTTAACGCATGCATCCTGTAATCTGCTGGTTCTGGGGTATGCAATTGCGAACCTGCATTGCAAGAATGCAATATCTCTATTATCGAATAATCCCCAGGCGTTTTTTATGACGGGACAGGGTGCTCTCAGTCATGCCCAAAAGCCTGGCTGCTTCTTTTTGAACCCAGTTTGCCTTTTGTAATGCACCGAGTATTAATTGGTACTCGGTTTGCTCCATGTTTTCCTGGATGGAGCCGGTTCCGACAAGGCTCTGGTTGGGAGTTTCGTCTACCAAACCGTCCAATTGGAACCTATCCCAGCTCAATTTTGGTTTCAGGATAAAAATCCGTTCCACGATATTCATCAATTCTCTGATATTGCCTGGAAAATGATATTTCTGGAGTCTGGAGTAGAAGCTGTCTTCCAGTTTTGGCACCGGTAAGGCAAATTCCTTTGCGAAACGTTCCACAAAGTGCTCGCATAGGAGCTCCAGATCGCTAAGACGTTCTCTGAGAGGGGGTAGATGGATTTCCACTTTGTTTAGCCGATGATATAGATCCAGCCTGAAAAGATTCTTGTGGATCAACTCGCTCATTTTACGGTTTGTAGCGGAGATTATTCTGCAGTTTACAGCTATATCCCTGTTTCCCCCAACCGGCGTAATGCTATGGGTTTCGATTGCTCTGAGCAGCTTCGCTTGCAGTTCCAAAGGCATTTCGGAGATTTCATCCAGAAACAAGGTTGATCGGTCGGCTTGCACGAATTTCCCTTTGTGGTCGCTAACTGCACCTGTAAAAGAACCGCGCACATGCCCAAAGAGTTCGCTCTCCATCAGGTTTGGCGGCAAGGCTGATGCGTTCACAGCCACCATAGCCCTGTTGCTTACACTGTTGGCATGAATCAGGCGTGCGATTATCTCTTTGCCGGTTCCCGATTCACCGCTGATCATGACGTTTACATAGGGGTATTTAGCTGCTTGAATAGCCATGTTCAAAGCGGCTTTCAGCTTTGGGTGATCCCCGATCATTGGGTTTCCCAGCAGTTCGTTATCTATAGTTCCGGCACCATTGCAACGGCTGCGGATCAGCATATATTCATTACGTAGGTCTGCGATACGCCGGGTAAGCTTATCCGACTGCCGGCTAAAGCTTTGGCGGAAATGTAGTTGGGTAACCTGATAGAGTTCTTCCATGCAGTTAAATGCTTCCTGATATTGTTCCTGGGCTTCGAAAAGCCGGGCTTTGCAAAGCCAGGAGTTTTGCAGCAGGGAATAGTTCCGGGTCTCTGTATAATACCCGATGGCATTGTTTAAAAGGCCTTCAGCCTCTTGGAACTGCTCCATCTCGATCAGTACATCTGCCAAGTTTACTTGTTGCATGCCTTCTCTGTCCTTGTCTTTTTTTTGCTTCGCCCTGATTAGGGCTTGTTTGTGGATGTCTGCCGCCTCCTGCAGTTTCCCCTGAGCACTGAGGGCCAAACCCAGGTTATCGATGGCTTTTTCGGCCAATTGCGAATCCTTTGCTCCGCAGTTTTCCAGAATCCGATATGCTTCCTGGTAGTGTTTTACGGCTGCAGAGGGATCTTTTCTGCGGCGATCCAGTATTCCGCTATTGATCAATAAACTGGCCATTTGGAAGAGGTATCCATTTTCTTCCGCGATGTTCAGCCCTTTCTGCAAGCTTTTCTCGGCCTGAGGATAATTTTGTAACATCAGGTTGTTTATACCGAAGTGGTTTTGTAGCAGGGTGTAGTAGTATGGATTCTGCTTTGCGGAGCAAATCTCCTGCAGCATTTGCAATTCCCGGTTTGCTGCGTCTGGCAGCAACTGGTTGTGATACAGGAGAATATAGCTGAGATGTACCAAGATTACGCTATCCAGCCAACCGGATTCTGTGGCCAGGAGCATAGCCTGGTGCAGGATGTCTTCACTGTGTGTGAGTTCCATTTCGTTCATCTGAGCAATGCAATCCGCAGTGATAATCTCGCACTGCAATATCTTGCTGTTGCAGCGTTTGCCGAATATAATTGCCTTGCCAAGCAATTCACCGGCAAGCTTGGGATTCTGGATAGCAGAACTAACAGCTTGATTGTGGATAAGATATAGCTTTGCCAGCAGAAAGTCATCGTAGCTTTGTTTTTTTTGAGAATTAAGGTTTTTGATTTGGGTAAGAACCGAGCTAAAATCTCCCAAAGCAAGATGAGCTTTCAGTTTTAGAAGACCTGCGGCATCACTGCTCAGGTGTGGTATACTGGATTTTCTGGCTAAGTTTTTGAGAAAAACAGATGGAAAGTTGATCGCATGGTGTTCCTGCTCGTAAAAGACCAGTTCCTGAGTAATTTCTGGCATTGCATTTACCTCAACAATACTAATGAGAGGCTATTTTACCCTTAGTGGCTTTGTGTCAAGCACAATCTCGGAGCAATCCTCTGGGCCTTGTGGAAATAAATCCTGTCTTGGGCTTGACAAAAACAAGTCCCTCAGGGAAAAGGGACAAAATCAAGTCTATTTATGTCTTTTCCCACCCAAAAATAATAGCCATTAGAGGATAAAATGCAGGAATTTATCATTGACGGCAATAACCTGACCCTGGAAATGGTGCAGCAGGTTGCCAGCCAGAAAGCGTCCATAAGAATCCCGGCTGAAGCCCGGGAGAAAGTGATCAAATGCCGCACTTACGTTGATAAAGTGATCGCCAATGGCGATGCGGTTTATGGCCTTACCACCGGATTTGGCAAATTCAGCACAGTCAGCATTCCCAGGGAAAACATCGCTGAACTGCAGGAAAACTTGATCCGCAGTCATGCAGTGAGCATCGGAGAGCCCTATAGCGAAGAGCAAACCCGGGCAATCATGCTGCTGCGTATCGCGGTTTTGGCCAAGGGTCATTCTGGAATACGCCTTCAGACCCTGGATACCCTGGTGCAGATGTTGAATAAGGCTGTACACCCCATTATTCCAATGCGCGGTTCCGTGGGTGCCAGCGGCGACCTTTCTCCGCTATCGCATCTTGCGTTGGTTCTGATTGGAGAGGGTGAGGCCATCTATCAAGGTCAGAAAATGTCCGGAGCCCAAGCTATGCAAAAAGCCGGAATCGTCCCTGTAAAACTGGAAGCGAAGGAGGGGTTGGCTCTGAATAACGGCACCCAGGTAATGGCCGCTTTAGGGGTTTTGAATCTTTTGGAAGCGGAAAGACTGTGTCAATATGCCGACCTGATAGCCGCTATGAGCATCGATGCCCTGAAGGGAACGCCCCGCGCTTTCGATGAGCTAATTCACAAGCTGCGTCCCCACCCTGGTCAGCTAAAGTCTGCCGCCAATATCCGCAGTTTACTTTCCGGCAGTCCCTTGCGGGAAACACATCGCAATTGTGGGAACGTTCAGGATGCCTACAGTCTGCGATGCACACCTCAGGTACATGGAGCGGTTCGCGATGCCCTCAGCTATGTACGCAGCGTTTTAGAGGTCGAGATTAATGCGGCCACAGATAATCCGCTGATCTTTGCCGAAGAAGAAAAGGTAATCTCAGGGGGGAACTTTCATGGTGAGCCCCTGGCCATTGCTTTAGATACTCTGGCACTGGCGATCAGTGAACTGGCGTCCATTTCCGAAAGGCGGATGGAACAGATGCTGAATCCTGCTTTATCACGGGGATTATCTCCCTTTTTGGCAAAGCGTCCCGGCATAGATTCGGGATTTATGATTGCCCAGCTTACCGCGGCATCCCTGGTTTCGGAAAACAAGGTGTTGGCTCATCCTGCCTCGGTGGATTCCATCCCCACTTCCGCCAATCAGGAAGATCACGTATCCATGGGTTCGGTAGCGGCCATCAAGCTGTGTCAGGTGATTACTAATGTGGCTTCCGTGCTTGGCATCGAACTGCTGATTGCCAGCTCTGCGCTAGACCAGCGAGAGAAACCAAGCTCCACGACCTTGGAAAAAGTGAAGGCGGTTCTGCGGGAAGCAGTTTCACCATTGGCTGAAGACCGCATTATGTATAATGACATAAACCAGGCCATAGCTTTGGTGCGCAGCGAACGGATCAGGGAATTGGCCACAGATTTGCATTGACAGAATAATGGCAGTTCACAGTTTTTAGCTTATGAAACTGCATCGCCTTTTTGTTGCCCTGCTCAGTCTGCTTGCGCTGTTTGCCTGTGAGGTGAACACCATGTACAATGCCCGCGTTTATTTCAGGCAGGCTCAGGCTCAACCCTTGAACAATCAGGGGCGTCCCAACGCCCAGGCAGTGGAAAACTATACCAAAACCATCAAGAAATGCGGCATCATAATAACTGCCAATAAGAAGGGTGCCAGGCTGGAGGATGCCTATTTCCTGATGGCCAAGGCGTTGTATTTCAAAGGTAACAGCGCTTTTCAGGCCAAGGACCAGTTTGAAAACATCCTTTTGCTCTTTCCAAAGAGCAGCTATGTGCCGGAATCACACCTGTTTATTGCTCGCATTCTGCGAGAGATTAACCAAAAAAAGGAAGCTGAACGCCGTCTCGACGAATTTATCCGCAATCCCATTTTTCGCAAGGATCACCCGAAAGCATTATTTCTGGTGGCCGATTTTGCTATAAAAGACAAAGACTACATAAAGGCTCAGTATTACCTGGAGCGCATCATCAAGGAATATCCCAAAACTCGGGAGTATCGCGAAGCTTACTTCCTGTTTGGCAAGAATTACTTCGAACAAAAGGATTATGCCAAGTCGCTGGAAGCCTTTGAAAAGATGCAAAATGCAAGGCGGATAGATAAACTGCTGAAACTCGATGGACGCTATTATATCGGTTTGAATCAATTGGAACTGGGGCAAATCTCAGCCGCTCTGAAAACGGCAAAATCCCTGGTGAAAAACGAGACCCGCGCCGATAAAATCCCACAAGTGAGGCTTCTGAAGGCCAGAGTGCATTTTGCCTTGGGCGACAGCACAGCAGCTAAAACTGAGATCGATTACATAACGAAAAATAACCCCCGCACCGAGAGCGCAGCCGGGGCATATTTTTATCTCGCTGAGCATCAGTATTATAAAATCGGCGATGCCACAAAAGCTGTGGCAAATTATAACCGGGTACGCACCGAATTCAGCGCTTCGCCTTTGGCAAGTGCAGGTCAAAACAAGGCGGCAGCCTTGGGCAAGGTAAGCCCGCCGGCCAATCTGAACAGCGAAACCAATCTCAGCCAGTTTCTGGATCATCACTATCTGGCAGCGGAGAGCTTTCTGGGAGCATTGGCCTTACCTGATTCGGCCATAGGTCGCTATAGGAGGGTGATAAATGAAAAAAGCCGGATGCAGGCTGCCCTGGATTCGATCGCTGTGCAGGTGGAGTCCATATCTGCCAGCTTGGATAGCCTGGTCCGGATAGATAGTTTGGCAGTTCTGGCCAGTCCTGAACTCCCCAAGCTCCTGAGCGATAGCCTGGCAGTGAGTCTTGATTCGCTGGGCGTTGCTGTGATTTCTGACAGTCTGGCTGTCCTGCCTGATAGCCTATCGATAGCAAGTCCCAGTGTCGATAGCCTGGCCATCGCCAGCAGGCAGGAAATTGACAGGCTAAGGCAGCAAAAGAGCACTTTGGAGGCCAGGCAAAAAACACTTGGCGAGGCAAAAATCCGCTTTGATGACGAGATTATTCCTTTCTGTCTATTTGCCATTGGCAGTGTTTTAAAGGATTATTATCCCGGGAGTCCTCAAAATGCTGAGGTTTTGAGCCAATTGAAAAAGGATTATCCTGAGAATAAATACAGTAAAGCTTTGGCCGATTTGCAGGCCGGCCGGCAGGTACGCCTGATAGACCTGCACGAAGAACGGCAGGAAGCCAGGCTGGATTCCCTGTTCGGCCAGATCGCGGCAACTCCGGATTCCGCTGTGGCAGGGCTGAAAGAGCTGGTCAATTCGGAATTTTCTGGCATCAAGCTGGCAGCGAACTATCGTTTGGGCTGGTACTACAGCTTCGAAAGCATCGACACCTTGCTGGCTGTGCCATATCTGAAGGCTGTGCTGGATGACCCCAAGGGAGGAGATTATGCCACTCTCACCCGCAGATTCTTCAATGGCACCAGCTTCTTAATGCGGGATATCCCGGAGGTAGCCACTACAGAAGTCGACAGCCTGGTAAGTGGCAGCCCGGATTCCCTGCAAACCTGGCGTTTTCCCACCCCGGCGATCATTTATCCCAGTTTGCCGGATAGTCTGCAGCTATACCGGGGAATTCCGCCTTTGATTGATTCGCTGAGCCAGGAATTCGTGCAACCAAGCCCTAAGCCTGATCTGGAAAGGGTTCCAGAGCTCCAGGAAGCAGAGCCGGAAGTGCCCCAGGTTATGCCAAACGCCATAAAAGAGGAATCTGAACTTGAATGAAGTGGCCTGCAGATATCATTTCCGGCCAGAACCTCTTTCTGAAGCTGGCAATCTTCATCACCGGGCTGGTTAGCGGGCTGGAATCTTCGCTCAGGCAACTGCTTTCCCAGCTTATCCTCTTTCTCCTCTTTCTTTTTCTCGAGCCCTCGCTGTTTACATCCTTATATAAAGCGGTTCGGCGCATTTTGCCGTTTCTGGCGGGATACTGGGTTTTTGCCCAAATCTTTGGCCAGGCTTTTCCTGATTCTGTTTTCTTCAGTTTACAAATCGTCTATCTGCTGCTGATCAGTGTGTATGTAATGGGCAGGCTAAAGCCTGAGCTTGTGGCTGGCGATTCAGTATCCCTGAGGCGTTTGGGATTCATTCAAGCCACTTTTTTTTTCGCTATGGCCACCAGCCTTTATCTAAAGTCTTTCTTCAGTTGCTACGCCCGGCTCCAAAAGGAAAATTCCGATGCATCGCTGCTAAGCCTGGTTTCTCAGGTTTTGCAGGATGTATCCGCAGAAACGGAACGGATAAGAGAGAGGGTGAATGATGTTCTCTCAGCAGGTCCTTGCAGTTCTGCAGACCGCCATTTGGCAAATATCTGCGGGGTAGTGTTTTTAACCTTTTTGGTGCTTTTACACAGCCTGTAGGTATATCATGTCGCGCTATCTGATGAAACTCTGCTACGACGGAACCGCCTATCACGGCTGGCAAAAACAACAGAACGGCCTGGCCATCCAAGAGGTTCTGGAGCGTGCTTTTCATTATTTTTCTCCAGAGTCCGGATCCATCATTGCCGCGGGACGGACCGACACCGGAGTGCATGCTCTGGCTCAATATGCCCATTTCGATTACGCGGGCAGAATGCAACCAGAGCAAATGCTTCTGGCTTTTCGGCGACTTCTACCCCCAGATATCAAAGTGCTGGAGATAAGCAGGGTAAGCCCATGGCTAAGTGCCCGTTATCAGGCTTATGAGCGCAGTTACCGCTACCTTCTGGCCAAAGAGACAAGCCCCTTCTCTTGCCGCTACAGCGGCTTTATGCCACATTTAAACCTGGCTTTGGGGCCTATGCAGGAAGCCGCCATTCAGCTACTCGGCAGGCATGATTTTTCTTCCTTTGGGCGCGCCAATCCTGAGGTGCCCAATCGAATCTGCGAGCTAAGAAAACTGGAGATCAGCGAAACTGAGGAAGCCTTCATTTTTGAAGTGGTGGCTGATCGCTTCTTACACAATATGGTGCGGCGCATCGTGGGAACCTTGGCCAATATCTCCCATTTTAAGCTGCCTGCTTCGATTATCCTGGATATCCTGGCCGATCGCTGTCCGCGCCAAAACCTGGTGACTACTGCTCCGCCGTCAGGTTTGTATCTGATTGGAGTGAAATATCCTGTGGAGTTTCTTGACGAAAGCTACGTGCCAGAAAAAATGACTACCAACGAGGTTTTAACATGAAATACAGCATTCCGCGCGGGACTTTTGACATCCTGCCAAACACAAGCTACAAATGGACTTACCTGATGGATAGCTTTCGCAGCTTTGCCTCCTCATTTGGCTATCGTGAGATCAGCACTCCTATCTTTGAGGTTTCCGGCTTGTTTGAACGCAGTTCGGGCGAAAGCAGCGATGTAGTTCAAAAAGAGATGTATCGCTTTACCGACCGCAAAAACCGCGAATTTGCCTTGCGGCCGGAAGGCACGGCTCCAGTGGTGCGCAGCTACGTGGAAAATCATCTGGATGTTCTGGCTTCGCGCACCAAGCTGTTTTATCTAGGGCCGATGTTTCGCTATGACCGGCCCCAGGCGGGACGCTACCGTCAATTTTACCAGTATGGCATAGAATTTATCGGCAGTGACAATCCTTATTACGATGCGGAAGTGATCGCAGTTCTGATGCTGTGGTTGGGTTCACTGGGGCTGAAAAATCTGCGTCTGGAGCTGAATAGCGTTGGCTGTCCAAATTGCAGCGCAGAATACGACAAGGCTCTGCAGGATTACTTCAAACCGCTTTTGCCACAACTGTGCCCGGATTGCAATAAACGATTTTCCCTGAAACCGCGCCGTTTGCTGGATTGCAAGGTTCCTTCCTGCAAGGCATTACGGGGTGGAGCACCACTGCAGAAGGACTATCTGGATCAGCCCTGTAAGGAGCATTTCGACCAGGTTTGCGGGCAACTGACTGCCATGCAAATACCTTTTACCCTTAATCCGTCCATCGTACGCGGCTTGGATTATTACACCAATACCGCTTTCGAAGTGATTTACGATGGTTTGGGTGCGCAAAACTCCCTGGCTGGGGGAGGCAGATATAACGGCCTGATCGAACAGATAGGAGGAAAGTCCATGCCCGCCATCGGTTTTGCCGGTGGTTTCGAGAGGTTGCTGCTGGCTTTGGAAGCTGAAGGAATTGAGCTAACGGCAGAACCCAAGCCTTTGATGTATCTGATCTGCCTGGGAGAGCAAGCCAGGACAGGGGTTGCGAATTATCTCAATGCTCTGCGCAGCAAGGGTATATATGTGGACTACGATCCCGATAAAAACAGCCTGAAAGCGCAGTTCAAGGCGGCAGACGCATCCGGAGCGAGCTATGCCATCATCGTGGGGGAGAGCGAGATAGCGGCTGGAACCCTGAATCTGAAAAACCTGGCATCCGGCGAGCAGATCAGCCTGCCTCTGGATGACGGAACTGCTTTGTTGGGCTTGCTGGGGATTGACTAAGATCAGTTAATGCGATTTTTTTCAACACAGAGAAAAGCAGGGGGGGAGAGGTTTCAGGTGTCAGATGTAAGGGTTGTTAGTGGTTAATCATTTATGCAGATGGGATTGAAGACAGAATAAAATCCATGCTGATTCTTTATCCCAGATAATGAAGTAGAATTCCAACACACGGAATTCAGGTGTCTCACCGGAAAGGTCGGCCAGCGTCTCGCTGGCATAAAATCCAGCCAGAGGCTGGGAAAACCTTGCCAGCGAGACGCCGGCATTCTAAGGACAGGGAACTGCATTACTGCATTGTTTGGGTTTAAATCCGTGTGATCCTTAGAGATTCCTTGCTTGCCCCCGCTGTGCCACCCGAATGCCACCCGAACTCCACCCGAATGCGATTCGGGAGACTTACGCGAGGCTTCCGGGGGAGATCCGGCTGCCGAGCATGCTGCGGGTTTTGAAGACAGCTATGATCTGGACGGGTTATGCCAACATAACGATATACTACAGCAAGTCTGCCTGAAGCAGCCAGTTATCCCAATCAACTCCGGTGAACATCAGCTTCAGATGATCATCTCTCCGATACTGCTGCGCCGCTACCCACACCTGGATGCCCCAGTCTGGCAACTCAATGCGCATCCTGCCTTTTTGCACCTGTTGCACGCAGCCGTCCAAGGGGGTGTGCAGCCAGTTCTGCTCCAGGTATTTCAGCCACCAATAGCGTTCACTTTGCTGTCCGGTTTCCTTCAGCAGATGCAGTCTCTTTTCGATCCGTTCGATTTCGGCTTCCAGTTCTTCAGAAGGATGAGGTACAGGTTCATTCGCAAGGGCAGCCAGGATATTGGCCTGATTGAGCAGGTCCACATAACGCCTTACCGGGGAACTTGCGTGCAGATAGGCATGAGTACCGATTCCCGGATGAAAGGAAGCCCGGGTGGACAGGTAGGCCTGAGTAGCCGGAAACGCCTCATTGGGATCGCCCCACTGCTGCACATTGCGGTAGAGAACAGGGATGGCGTTTCTTAACGCAAAGTCGGCCAATGAGCTATTGTAAAGGATCATCAGTTCCTCCACCAGGATTCTGGCCGGGCTGTCGTTATCGATGGTGCATACTTCCAGCTTTCCCTCTTTCTGTTTCAGATAGCGGTAAAACCTTTCCCGCCGGTTTTCAGCCTGGCTGTCCCGATTGGCTGCCAGGGATTTGGAGATTTTATTCAGGGTGTTAAAAGGTTCCTGGTCAAGCTTTCTATCCACTTCTTTATAACTGTGGTTTGCAGCTATCAGAACCTGGTCGCGGCACAAGCTCTTTCCCAGAATCCGGAAGCTATTATCAAGAACTACATATAGCGATAATACCGGCTTTGTTTCGCCACTCACCAGGCTTAGCCCACGTTCCGAATGCCGGGCTGGAAACATTGGGATTACCAGATTTGCCGTATAGAGCGAAGATACTCTGCGCCGGGCTTCGGCAATCAGCAAACCTTTAGATTCCAAAGCCGCCGCCACGGCGCTTACGTGGATGCCCAACAGCCAGTTTTCCCCCTGCCGTCTCAGAGAAAGCGCATCGTCGTAATCTTTGGTATCTTCGGAATCTATGCAAAAGGCTTCACAAGCCGGATCGGATTTAACTACTGACCGTAATTCTTCTGCGCTGCAGAGCCCGGCAAAACCACAGGGTACGCCGCTTTCCGCGATCACAGGATCGCAAGCGTTATCCAACTCCGCCAGTACTATCCGGAGGCTTTTCAGCGCCATGTTGTTATCTTTTTGCGGATAGGCTTTTGTGATGAGCTGTTGGAGATCCTTGTGGCGGTTTTCCAGCATCAGCTCGCTAAGCTCGATAAAAAGCTGCAACTGGCTTTCCGGCTTTAGTTCTATACCTTGCAATGCGGCTGAAATCTCATTCAAATATGCTGTCCTGGCAGATTGAGCCGCGCAGGCAGTTTGATAGTTTTGCCTTTCCACGGCAGTCAGACTCCGGAAACGGTCTTTACGGTGCAGATACAACTCAGGGTGGTTTTTCAGATGAATGTACAAGGCAAAACGCTCTAATCCGCTGGTTTTGCCAAGATTATCTGCCAGTTGTTGCAGGCTGAGACTTTCAGATTGGGAAAGCTCCAGTTCCTCTGCGGCTAGCTGCTCCACCTGGGTTTGTAGCTTTTGGGAAAAACTCGCCAGATCCTCAGGATCGTCTGTGTAAATCACGAAGCGCCCGCTGCGTAGCTCAAAGCTTTCGCCTGAAAGGGATTTAATAGTGTACAGGCCGCTGTTTTCAGCTTCTATCTGGCCGATCAGAAGTTGATTCTGGTGGTAAAAAGCTACCATGCTCTTGAGGGGAATATTCAATCTTAGTCTCCTAAAATAACTGGCGCCCCAGAGATGATTCGAACATCCGACCAACGGTTTAGGAAACCGCTGCTCTATCCTCTGAGCTACTGGGGCGCAGTATCGATAACCAAGGCCCTGAACTGCCACTTTTTGTCAAGTTTACATTGACAAAAGCCGGGAGAGCGAGAAATTGCCCAGAAAGCGGGCAATAGCCTGCAACTGCCGATTTAATAGTATCTTAAGGATGTAAATATTATGAAGATAGCCATCGTTGGTGCCACAGGTGAAGTGGGACGCATGATGATCACCTGCCTGCAGGAAAGCGGCGTAAAACTGGACAGTCTGGAGCTTTATGCCTCAGCCAGATCGCAGGGAACAGTGTTATATTTTTCAGATCAGCCTCTGAAAGTGCAGGTTTTAACCGAAGATGCCATGCTAAAGCATTTTGATTATGTGTTTTTTTCAGCGGGCGCAGGCATAGCCCGAACCTTTGCTCCCATCGCTGCTGAAGCCTCGGAAATCGTGATCGATAATTCATCGGGTTTTCGCAGAGAAGAGGAGATTCCTTTGGTAGTGCCTCAGGTAAATGGAGACCTGCTGGAAGGATACAACGGCATTGTGGCCAATCCCAATTGCTCCACTATCCAGATCGTGCTGCCCCTGGCGGTGCTGGATAAGCTTTTTGGGCTACAGAAACTTGTGGTTTCCACCTATCAATCAGTTTCCGGTAGCGGACATCAGGGTATTGTAACCCTTCGCAAGCAGCGCAAGGGTACTCCCGATAAAGGTATCTACCCCCAGATAATCGACCAGAATGTGATACCTCAAATTGGCGCATTCCTGGATAGCGGATATTGCCAGGAAGAAGAAAAAATGCACCAGGAAAGCCGTAAGATACTGCGTTTGCCCGAACTGAAAGTAAGCGCTACCACAGTTCGCGTGCCTGTGGAATATGGTCATAGCGTGTCCGTTTATGCAGAATTTGCGCGGGAAATTGAGCTAAAGGAAGCAGAAAGGGCACTCAGCCAGGCTGAGGGAATCATGTACTATCCAAATACCTACGTTACTCCTTTGGATTTGGGAAATTCAAATGATTCACACACCTGCCGTTTGCGCTTGGGTACAGACGGCAAGTCCCTTGCTTTTTGGAATGTGGGGCATAACGTTCGGCTTGGCGCTGCAGCCAATGCCGTGGGGATTTTTCTGCAACATGCCAGGTTTTCCGGACGGCTGTAATGGATTCCATCGCACTGCGGCATAAATTGCACGGAATTCCTGAACTGGCCTTTGAAGAGCATAAGACCAAGGCTTTGCTGATGCAAAGCCTGAATGTGCTCCAACTCGATAAGAAATGGTCAATTCACCAGTTTGGCTCTAACCCTGGTTTGTTGGTGGAATACAGAGGTCTGGGGGCCGAGAATTTGGAAAGCTTTAAGCTGTTCAGAGCTGATATGGACGCCTTGCCCAGCCAGGAAATGACAGGCTGCAGCTATGCTTCCCAGCATCCCGGCTTGATGCATGCCTGCGGGCATGACGTACACATGGCGGTTCTAATGGGCTTGATTGAGCGAGTAGCGGTTGCGAAACCCAAACGCAATCTGTTGTTCTTGTTTCAGCCGGCTGAGGAAGGTAAAGGCGGAGCCCAAAGCGTCCTGAGCGAAGGGATCATCCAAAGCTACACGGTTGATTCAGCTATCGCCCTGCATGTTGCAAGCGAAATGCCGGTTGGCACGATTTCTGCCAAACCAGGCATCTTTTTTGGCATTCCCCAGGAATTTGACGTGGTTTTTATAGGTAAAGCCGCCCACGTAGCCTATCCGGAAAAAGGGATTAATGCCCTTAGCGCCGGGGTGGACTTCATAAATCGAATTAGCGCATCCGTAGCCGACCTGGCAAAGCGGGAAAGGGTGCTTTTCAATATCGGGAAAGTGGATTGCGGAGTGATACGCAATGTGATTCCTGCTATGTGCAGATTGGAAGGAACTCATCGCAGCCTGAGCAGAGAGGCCAGAGATGCCATGAATGGGTTTATGAGAGAAATTGCTAAGGAAGCTGCCCAAAGCATTGGTGCAAAGGCAGAAGTGAATCTGCTGTGCAGCTATGATCCCGTGGTGAATAACTCCGTTCTGGTTGAGGAATTGCAGGCAGTTTGCCAGAAACTGGGATACAGCTATCTGGAAGCCGAAACAGCTATGACTGGCGAGGACTTTGGCTTTTTTACCACGCTCTATCCAGGGCTGCTTTTCTGGCTGGGCTCCGGCTGTGGTTATCCGCTGCACTCTGACAGGTTCTTACCGGATGATGCCTGTATCGAAGTTGGCGTAAATACAATGTTTGCTATGATTTGACATTGGGAATGGTCACACGGATTGGACGGATCGAACGGATCAACACGGATTAAGTTTTTTTCCACCGAAACCACTGAAAAAACCGAAGTATAGCCCACCGAAAACTCTGAAGGCACCGAGGAATAGGAACACTGATTTACTCGGATCACACGGATTATTTGCTATAAACAAACCCGTCTCCATTAACGATTAACCATTAACTTACCTGACACCTCTTTGTTCCTCTGTTTCTCTAAAAGACCATTGCACATAGTAACAAATCGAATTCCCTTCACAATCACAACCAGGTGTTCAATTAAACCCCGCCAGGGGTGAAATACTATAGCCTGGGACGTAAGTCCCAGGTATGCTGTCAGTTAAAGCCAAAGAACCCCGTTAGGGGTGGCACTATTATTGAATGAGACCAGTTGGTGTCACCCCTTGCGGGGTTCATGGTAATAACTGCATATATTCCAGGGGTTAACACCCCTGGCTATAGTATTTCATCCCTATCGGGATTTTAGTGATGCACTTTTATTGGCTTCCATATCTCATTGAATGTTAAATAATTCAACGGTTTTTCTAAGTTTCAAAACATCCTCTGTTTCTCTCTGCCAGTCTCTGCTGTTCTCAGTGTTGAGAAGGAAGCTCCGTCCCTTTGCTTGGAAACAGCCTCCAGCACTCTCAATTCACCGTGCCAGTTACCACCAGCTTTCTGCTGTTCCAACCGTTTTTATCCAACCAGCTTGTGATCTCGTTATAGGTAGCCGTATCCATCACGGGATTGCGGGCCAGGATCCACAAGTATTTTTGCTTGGGGTCGCTAACCACGGAATAGCTGTAGTTATCGCCCAGTTTTACGATCCAGTAATCGCCCGTGAAAGGCCAGAAAAATCGAACTTTCAGCTTGGAATTGCTAGCGTCAACCGTCCAGGCTTTGGCAATGGCCTTTTTCTTGATCACGATTCCGCCTTTGTCCTGATAGCAGGTGTTTTCCACGATTATTTTGCCCCTCTTGTCCAATGAGTATTCTGCCACGGTGAGCCCGCATTCCTTTGGTTGAAAACTATTGGGATAATAGGATATCTGATACCACTTTCCCAAATAGCGGTTCAGATCCACCTTTTTTACAGTATTTACCGAGTTGAGCGTAAATGCTAGCAAGCATACCACGATAATAAGGACTAGTTTCATGTTTTGATCTCCTGTACAGCCTATCTGGCTTCACACAATATGGTAGTCGCTATTGAGCTTTGGGCAAGCGGACTTGGCAACACGGTTTTTTTTTAACCATCAAGTACGCAAATTGCAGCGAGGGATTGTCACACGGATTCAACGGATTACACGGATTTTCTTCAATTTCCAGATTTCTCTTTATAAACGATTAACTACTAACCATTACCTTCCCTATTTCTCTGATGATTAATATAATACCTCTGCCTTTCTCTGGTCAGCTCTGCTCATCTCTGTATTGAAAAAGAAATTACGTCTTTCTCTATTCCTCGCTCCCCCATTCCCACAGCATACTTGACAAATATCCGCGCCTTTCTGGTATTGACCTACAATACACAACTAGTAAAACAGGAAAGCAACGAATGGAATCAGTAATCTATCAAGTGGTAAAG
>Ga0302250_1000761_pt1 | contig 28154 bp, 30 predicted proteins | sample AAG_RA_Asp_MG_FD_193536 | JGI IMG/M metagenome (GOLD analysis project Ga0302250, IMG submission 193536) | Enriched activated sludge microbial communities from anaerobic digester in WTTP, New Holstein, Wisconsin, United States - AAG_RA_Asp | ecosystem: Engineered > Bioreactor > Anaerobic >... | reverse complement strand
AATTTATCAAACCATTTACAGATATAACAATGAGCGGATTCATACCGCTCTCAGAATGCCGCCGATTCAATTCGCTAATCATTTTTTAATCTCAGAGTTCGTGTCTAAGAAAATGGGTACTTGACATGAGGCTTATTTCCTTTTGTTCTGATACTCACGACATTTGTATCGGAAAAGTTTATTTGATTTTTGTTTAACCCCAATAATTCAGAAACTCTGCAACCAGTGCTGATGGCGGTTTGGATTATGGCTCTCATCCTGAGCCCAGTTATCGTTCTGTCGCTGGGAGCGGAAGCTAACATCATTAGCTGTTCTCTGGTGAGAAAACTCACTTCTTTTTGAGGAACTTTAAATTTTGTGATTTTATTCGGGTCAAAAACTTTGATGCCCTCTTGTTCGCAATAAACCAGAATTTTTTTGACTATCACGATAAAATGATTTTTTCGGCTGGAACTTAAATTTCTTTGATTGAGTTTCTGCTTGAGTCCAGTTATAGTCTCGTCGTTAAGTTTTTTGATACTTATATCGCCCAAAAGCCTGACTAACATTCCAGCCACCTCTTTGTATTTCTGGATAGTTCTTGAAGCTAAGGAAGATTCAGCTTCTATTTTCGTAAACATCCTGTCCAGACATTCGGATATATTCAGTTTTTTGGAAAATGGATAATTCATTTTTTTAGTTTTTCATCTTACGCCCAGAGATTAACATATCGGACATCGCTAAGTGGGTACTGATTTTTTTCAAAAAACGACACTACGACATTTACGGCTTTTGTAATTTTTCAATGTGCCACATTCTTTGCCCAACCTTTTCAATTTTCACTCCCTCGGTTAACAAATTAGATTTCACTTCATTCATTCGCCTGCTTAACGCACTGGGCGATTTAGGAAACAGCTTCGTGTCCAGTTCTTCCCTTTCGGCAACTACTTTTAATTCTTTGAATAATTTTTGCGATGTTCCGTCCCAACGTTTACAGTTTTCCGCAAAAGTTAAAATAGCTGAAGCTACAGGATTCTCCTCAATAGCACGCCTGTTTTGAAGCCCATAATTTTCTTCGTAAGCATCAATAAATTCAGCTTGCGTATATCCCAACGCTTCCGCAATAGCACAGCCCCATTTGGCAAAGTCCGCCATTCTCGGAGCCTTGGATAACTTTATGGTCGGAAAAATAACCAAAGCTTTAGACAAGACATCAAAAATCGCACCGAGAATTTTCGGTTTTTTGGCATCAAACTCCTGCCAAAAATCCTCTTCTGATTTTCTGTCCTTTTCATCTATCCTTTCCAATTCAAACAAAAGGCTTCTATCCAGCAAGTCTGGTTTATTAGCGACTAAATTGACACCATTGATAACAATGGCTCGTTTGTAAGTGAAAATCACGTTGTCCGAATCGGTGTAAAGTTTTCTTTTTGACAATCCGCCACCAGTAACCGCACGACACAAAGTATCAGAAGTTCGCACAGAAAGGGCGGTTAAATTATCAAAAGGCAAAAGATAGTTTTGGTCTAGCTGTTGCGTTAATTCCCTAGTGCTATTAAGCATTGTCAGAAGCTCAACTTTAGAAGGGTCTGTCAAACTTTTTACCAGCCTGCTTGCGGTTGATTTAGCCGAACCTTGAGAACCGAAATATACCTGAATCGGTCTGGGAATATGCGGGACAAATTCTAAAATTGTACTGACCAAAAAAAGCAGTTTCTGTTTTTCTCCCTTGATGTTCACAAATTCCAATAAATCCTTGACGTTGCCACCTGTAGCAGGAGTGACCTGCTCGTTTTGAGTATTTCGCTTGAAAAGAATCGGAGGAACAGCAACAATAATCCAGCCATTTTTATTGATTCTCACAGCGTTCCATTGGTCACTTGCCAATTCATACCAAATATTTCCGCCAGAGAAAGCACAACGTATGGACAATTCATATTTTTTGTCACCGTAGCCAGCTCTGGCATTAAGCAATGACAAGGCCTTTTTTATTTTGCTTGAACTCGGAATATCATCGGTCAGGTCATTATATTTTTTGATTATCCAGGACTTGAATCTGCCTGAATCAGCTCTTAGGGTTTCGTAATACTCTTTTACCTTGACTCTTACATAGACTTCCTTGAGCTGGTCAATAAAATACTCCACATCATCTGAAAAAATAATACTTTTCAAAGTTTCCAGCTCCTTGTCTCCTTCTCCTCGTGACTGGCTCTCCAAACCAGAAACCGATTCAAAAATTTTCCGCAATTCTTGCTCGCCCAACGGTTTTTCTTGTTTTTGATTCCACTCCTTTAGCTCTTTCCAAGCAACCGACTCCCATTCCTCTTCTTTGGTTCTGCCCAAAAGCAGTTTGATTTTTCTCGTTATTTCTTCATTGTTTTTTTGCTCTTTACTCATTTTTTTGATTATTTTTAATAATTATTGATTTTGCGTAGTCATCATACAGGGTTAGTGTTTTTTATTTGGGTACCGAAAATTTTAATTTTTGACACTTCTGCTGACCGAAGCAAAATCATTTTTTACGAAGCAAGCATAACAAAAACAGCACCCTTAAGTGGGTACTGATTTTTTTGAAATTTTGAGGTTTTTAAAACACTATTTTACGCCCAAGAGCATTGCCCACGCTTTCCTTAAATTCAGCCCATTCAATCTTAATTCTGCCCCTGTAATTATCACCCAGACTTTTATTGTTGTCGTGCATATATGCTGAAACTTCATCGTAAGTCAATCCTCTTCTTCTCAATCTGGCAATAAGATGATTCTTCTCAAACTCTTCACTTAGATACTTTTTTTGGATGTCCTTTAAATGTTTCTCCTTTTCCCTTTTCCATTCTCTTATTTCATTATATTTTTCCTTATAGAGACGCCTAATGTCCTTGGGCTTGGTATAAAAGGTTGTGGTAAAAATTAAGGTTAAATAATTTATATTGTCCTTTAATTCTAGATTTTCTTTTTCTTTCACCTGATTTTTACTAATACTAAATTTATTTATTAAAAATTTAACATATTGAGAGTCATAACTTTTTTTATTATTCTCAATTGTCAATTCTCTGCATAAAAAATCAACAAATAATTCTTCAAGATTGGTAAGTCTAGAGAAAGGAAATAACTTGTAATTCCATTTGCAGATAAAAAAGTTGTCTTTAGAGTTTTCATATTCAATAACTTCCGTATCCAACCCTTCCAAAATTGGCTCACGTTCTCTTTCTAATATAGTTGGGGCAATCATTTGAAAAAAACTGTCAAATTCCATTCGGTAAACCAGGAAGAAAAATAAAATTTTTGTAAGCATCGGAGCATCGTTTTTATTACACAGTTTATATTTTTTTACCAAGTCTTTAATTTTTTCATACGCTTCTTCTTTTTCATATTTTATATAGCCTCTCTCTTTTTGAAAATTAAAACCAATAATTGGTATTCCAGTATCTTTTCTAATTGAAGCAATTTGATTATAAAAAATGTCGTTTAAAATCAAATATGAAAGGGATTGAAGAACATTTTTGCCTTTAGCTATAAAAACAGAATTTTTGTTATTTCTCCTGTGATTTTCTAAAACCCCATTCAGTTCAATTAAATTCAACAAAAAAGTTGACCTGTCCTGCTCGGCTATCTTTTTGTCAATTTTGGCATTGATAGAATCAACTATCTTATATGTTGCTTCAACGCCTTCTTGACTCACTTCTGCTTCAGATAGATTCCTTTTATGTCGTGGCATATTTTATAATGATTTTCTCTAATATACCACAAACAAGAAAATACCGATAATGTCGTTATGTCGTTTTTACAGCTTAAACAAACAATGAAATTATAACGGCATTTAGTATTTCAAATACTGGGCGTGGGCTTCCTTAGCTTTTACCTTATCTGTTATGCCTATGTAATAGGTGATGGTTGTTTCAAGGCGGGAATGACCGCACAGGGTCTTAATTTCGGTAAATGGTGCCCCGTTCATAGCAAGATGAGTCGCGAAGCAATGACGTAAACAATGCGGAGTCACTTTTTTGTTTATTCCAGCGATTAGTCTTTGTCTTTTAAAATATCGGGTCAAGTCCTGATTGGTTAACCTTTTAGGAACTTTTCCAGTGGTTATAAACAAAGCTGGATTTTTATCAGTGCGTCTTTCAAGATATTGTTTTATCCAGTAAATGGCATCCTCTGAAAAAAAGACGGGTCTTTGCTTTGAACCTTTGCCGATTACCAGACATTCCTTGGTCTGAAAATCAATAGAAGTTCTGTCCAGTGAAAGAGCCTCCGAAATTCTCATCCCAGAGCCCAGTAAAACTTCCACCAGAGTTCTGAACCGCAGACCATATAGCGGTTTAATATCAATGGATTCCCGAAAGCGTTGGATTTCATCGCTGGTCAAAAAAACGACCTCTCTTCTGGGTCGTTTGGGAATCGTTATTAAGTCTGGATTGATTTGAAGCAAAGCGGAGTAGTGGTCACGATAGTATTTCAGAAGCCCCTTGATGCAAGCTAGGCATACTCCGATAAATACTTCTGAATTTTCTCGCTGGTGCAAAATCTGCTTGAGTTTGAAAATATGCTCCATTGAAAATTTTTTCAGTTCTATGTCGCCAACGTCTCTCACGAAACATTTTAATCTTGACCTGTAGCTGATGATGCTGGACTGAGCAAAGCGTCTTTCCACCTGAAGCCAATTCAGAAATTCTTCGCTAGTGTTTTTTATTGTTTTCGCTTCCATATTTTATTCTGTATTTATCGTAGTGGAGCATAATATCAAAGCAGTCTTTCTTGGTTAGTTCCTGCTTGAATTTCGCCAGGGCGATAAAACGCACTTCATTTATATCAAGCATATTCGTCAACCCGCTTCTACGGACTTTTTCAAAGGCGTGGAATTTCTTTTTGTTCATATTTTGTCGCTTAATTCTTAAGGCAACAGCAATTTAGCTTCGCTTGCGAAACAAAGCAAATCCAAAAAGCCAAAGTTATCCACTCCAGCGGAGAACGGAGGCAATAGCAAAAAACCGCCATTTCTGGCGATTTCGGAGTCATTATTGAAAGTTGGGAGACTAGGCTTCTTCAAATTCCACCGAAACAAGAGTAATTCCTGGTCTATTGCCATCGCTTCTCTTCACCTGACATCTGCCAAATACCTCTGGGTTAATATCAATCAATTTTTTCAGAAATTCGTCAGAGTAGTTTTCATCAACCTCGCTTCTGATTGCATCAAAACTAGCCCTGTTACCTCCTCTCTTCTTTAGCCTCGTTTCAACGTGAAGTCTCGCTCTTTTAAGCTTATCCTTCATTGTGTCAGTAAGCTTCATATAAACAAGACCTCCAATATATATAAATAACAGGAAGCACAAAAGTAGAAACTTCCATCCCTCGTACGGGTCAAGAAAAGTTAGGCTATTTAAGAAAAAAGACCAGGCACCAAGAAGAATAGGCAATAGAAATAAAGAAACAATGCCAAGTTCTTTGGTCTCAGCATCCCTTATTATGTCCACAATAGATTTAACTTCTTTTGAGTTCATAGAAAATGCTAAATCACCTGCTATTCACCTCTTCCCTAATATCGCCCATTGTATCTTGGGTTTTATTATAGGATTCAACAACCAAAAGTATGATAATTAACAGAAAAATTCCAAGAATTATTTTCCAAACTATTGATATTCCCCTTTTATTTTTGCCCAACCACTCGCCACAATGTTTGCACTTGGCTGAATCATCTTGAATTTCTTCCGCACAATATGGACATTTTTTCATTTTTTTTACTTTAGCTAATTACTGAATAGAACATATCACAATAATTGTCGCTTGTAAAAGCGGAGCGGTGGATTAAAAATGCAGAAAAACCACACCAAGAAACAAACGATTCCAGGGAGCGGAGCATAACTCATTTTTTCCCACGCAAAAACAGGACTATGCGTCCTGCTTTGCAAAATAAGTATCACAAATTTTTGCGGTTCCCCGAACCGAAGTTCAGGGCTGTTAGCCTATTGCTAACAGAGTCCTATTTGAGTCTATCGTGCCCTGTACAAAAGGCACTAACAGTATTCGCACTGCTGGGCTAGCTGTTTCTCTTGAATAAATCCAAGAGCACGACCAGCGGATGACAACCATACTTTACAGCGTTTGATTTGACTCAATACGCCTTTTTGTAAAGTACTCTCGGTTATTACCAAAATCTCCCTAGAAAGGAGGTGTTGCAGTTCAGTCACGAAATGGCTTGGAATGGCAAAAGATTGGATCTTCCGACTGTCGTTATTATGCAAAAATTAGGTTGTTAACTTACATTATGATTCTACTGCATAGTTAGTATAAATGCAATAGTTGGTTTGACATACCAGCCTTTATTTCTTATGATTAAGAACCAATGGAGGGGTTAACGAAGGCGTTTCTCTATAAAAAATGGGATTTGCATTCGTTATTAGCCTGTTCTTTCCCAATGGTAAATATCTGGTTGAAATACAGAAACTTGCCGTTCACATCATTTTTCAGGGAGGTATCTTTATGACAATGAGAATCGGCATCGCTGGAACGGACGCCCGGAGTTTTCTCTGGGCAAAAGAAATCACCGCAGATGGCATTTGGGGAGTGGTCATCAGAGGCAACCGGGCAATGGAGGAATATGCCCGGATTATGAGTTGGCCGGTAGAGTTTATTCCCACCGCTGACAATTCTGCCAAGGCACTTGCGCAGGGTGGGATCGAAGCATTCCGCACCGGGCAATTGAATTATCTGCTCGCCCAGTCCGAGAACCACTACTACGATGGTTTCGTCGATGAAGTAATCGAAGCAGGTTTTGGCGACAGAGTAGCCGGATTGACGCAGAAGGCCTCGTTTATCGAAGGCGATAAGATTGCCGCCAAAAGGCTGTGCAGATCCGCTGGAGTTCCGGTCGCCGACCAGTGGATGGAAGAAGACGCCAGGGATTTTCAATCCATCAGGGATGTTTGCTGTCACTACATTGATCGTTTCAATGGTGCTGTTCTCAAATATCCTTACCGAGCCGGTGGCAAAGGCGCCCGTATCATCACCGACATCTGGCAAATCGCCGAGGTCTACAATAAGCTGATGACTGACTACTCCGCCGATTATGAAGCACTTCGTGGATCAGACCAATGCTGGCCACTTCTCATCGAATCGCTTATGGGTGGATCGGAAATCAGTTTCACAGTGTTCGTTGATGATAATGGAAGTTTTCAAATCCTGCCCACGTCGATGGACTACGCCAGAAGATACCCTGGAACCGCCGGACCACACAACCCCGTAACTGGCGGGATGGGTGCCATTTCACCCCATCCTCTGGAATCACTGGGTCTCATCGAGTTGGCCACGGAAAAAATCGTCCGGCCATTTGTTCGCGCTATGAAGCATTATGGACATTTAAGAAAGTGCGTCCTCTACTTCGGCTGCTTCGTCACAGTTGACGGCAACTACTATCCCACAAGAATCCGGGTCAGTGAAGTCAACATTCGAATGGGCGAGCCGGAAGTCCAGGCAGTTGTGCGCCGTCTCAAAAACCCCGGCGAATTACTTCTGGCAATGTTCGAAAATCGGCTCCACGAAGTGAAGCCGGAGGTCAGAGAAGATCAAATCTCCCTTACCATCGCGCTGGTCACTGGACCGGGCGGACCCGACGGACAAAAGGGCTATCCGGATTCCTGCACCAAGGGAGAACGACTAGAGTTCGATCTCAAGTATCTCAAAAAAAACAAGATCCTTCTCGTCCCCTCGGGAGCCGACTTCAGGGACGGCACGTTCTACTCCGATGGCACTCGGATCGTTTATCTCATCGCCAATGCCAAACGCGATCAGACAAAGTCCTTGCTGGAAACCGCCGAAGGCCTGCGGGAAAAAATCCTGAATGCCCACAGAAATGGAAAAGTCAGGGTTATTCCCCGCGAAAATCCCGATGGGAATCGATTGGCCTTGCGCGAAGATTGTGGCTCGGAGTTTAGCCGTTTCCACCAGATATTCTGCGAAGAATAAAAAATGCGCGAAATAATCACGCATATCGAGCGAGGTGCCGGAGGAACCTCGCTTTTTTATATCCTAATTACGCAATAATCTAGCAAGGGCTTATTTAACTGTCCCGAGAATGAAGATCCCAGCGACAGCTAAGCCAGCTGATAATAGTTTCCTCGCCGTTCCTTCCGTATGTTTCAGAATAAAAAATTCAAATAGGATTATCAAGAACACTTGGGAGTTGTTTATGGCATCAATGCGTCCGACTTCCCCACCGTATGTATAAGCCGTAAAAGTAAAGAAGTTATACAAAAAATAACCTATAGCAGAAATCACAATCGGTTTATGGGAAATTAGTTTTTTATCCTTAATAGAATTTATGACGCTTTTGTTGCCAAGAAAAAATCCCCAAGCGGCAATCATCATAAATGCCCAAAAAATATAAACTAACGGATGGGTATCGGAAACGATGGCTTTATCCAGCGTATAGCCTACTCCAAATATAAGTCCGGCCAATAACCCATAAAAATGGTTTTTTTCCAGAACGGGATTTTTCAAGTTAGCGGAAATAATAGCAATAAGAATTAGGACGATACCGACAAACTTCATCGGGTTAACAGATTCCGAGAAGAAAATAATGCCAAGAGTAGTAGAAACAATCGCCGAAAAAGAAACAAATATGGCAGAGATGCTAATATTTTTAACTTTGAAACTTTTCAGATAAAACACCATTGAAATAGCAGCAATGAATGTAACCAGAATAACTTTAGGAAAAACCGAGGGGTTAAAAATTGAAAATAATTGGTCAGTTAGACCAAATAAAAAAAGAAATGGTATCGTAATGATAGCTTGGAATAGAAATGTTAAAACAGCGCTTGTCCTTTCGTTAAAAGCGTTTTTGAGGTTAAGTAGATGTTGTTGCATCAATTCCGCCCCGGCTAACACGAAAACAGAAAGGATACTGAGAAAAAACCAGGTCATTTATTTTGATTAAGTTTTAAGCACATCAACCCCTAATTTTGATAAATTAGTATAAATTTTATTGAGTGGCAATCCTATAACAGAATAAAAATCGCCGTTGATACTATCAATTAGAACCGCCGCCTTTTCCATCAGCCCATAGGCACCAGCCCTTGTCATAGGCTCGCCTGTGGCAATATAGCTCTCGATTTCTTCCTCGGTCAATTTCCTGAATTTTACCAGAGCTGTTCCGACATCATTTATCTCAATATTATTCTTGGTATCAATAATGGCAAATCCCGTAACAACTTCGTGTTCCTTGCCGGAAAAGTTTTGCAATATTTTCCTGGCATCATTTTCATCTTTCGGTTTTCCAATAAATTTATCGTTGAAAATGACAAAGGTATCTGCTCCTATAATAATAGCGTCGTCATAATGCTTGGCTACATCACGAGCCTTATTCAGCGCCAGAAACTTAACCAATTCGTGAGGATCACTGATAGCACCCATATCTTCTTCGTATTCGCTTTCGCAAATTTCAAATTTAAGCCCGATTTGTTCCAAAAGCACCTTTCTTCTTGGTGATTTTGAAGCTAGGATAATTTTTCTTGTCATAATGTTATTTTATTTCATCTAGAGCGCCATTTAATACTGTAAAATCTATTGCAATCAGCTCCTCGAAATGCGGGTGGTTTTCTTCAATCGGGTGAAGTAAAAATATTTTCTTACCCAGATAATAGGCCACTGTAAATTCCATCAAAGTATTTGAGCCAAAATATCCCTTAATTCCTTTCTTTTCGTGATTAAGAATCAAAACAGCATCGGAATTTTCTATCTTCTTGAAGTGTTTTTGTGTCCAGACCGGCTTCATATCCAAAAAATTCTCTCTTCCGTGGTTCTCTTGATACCATTCTTCCGTCACCAGAGGATCAGGAACAAAAACTTCAAGACCTCTTTCCTCCAAATATTTTTGTGCTTTTCCCATTTCTTCGGCAAAGGTGCAACTGCCACAAATTGTTATTTTCATACAGTCAAATTACAAATTATTTTCTATGTAATCCAATGCCTTATTATGATTTGGATCCTTTATAAGCAATTTTCTTGCTTCTCCAAAGCCTATCCACCTATTTTCATAAAATTCTTCGGCCAATTTATCCTTGTCTGGATTGAATGAATTTTTATCCACTTTCACAAAATGCCAAACGTCATAATGCGCGCGGCAGGGCTGTTTTTCAGGGTTGTATATATCAGTAATAGTCAGGAGTTGCGGTTCACTAACATTCAATTCGTCGTAATTTAATCCCCACTCTTCATCAATTTCCCTTTTCAATGTTTCCTGCAATGTTTCGTTTCTGTCTATATGTCCCCCATTTACAAGCCATAATCCAGATTTTTTATGATGGCCAATAAAAATCTCCTTGGCTTTAGGGTCATAAGCGGCGAAATATGCACAGAAATGGGAAACTGGGTTTTCGTCTTTCGTCAGGATTCCTTGCTCCAATCTATCCACGAATCTTTTAGCTATTTCAGTATTAGAAAATTTTCTCTCAATAATTTCTTTTAGTTTGATGGCTAGCCTTGAATCAGACATAAAATTTATATTTTTTCAATCCAATTAAGAAAAATTTGTTTAATTTCGTCCAGATATTTCTGCTCGCGGAAAGTATGGGGAGCGCCCTTTATGATATGCAATTCTTTTTGCCCGGGCAGTTTTTCAAAAAGTATTTTCTGATCTTCGGGAATAGTAGAAATATCTTGATCTCCCACAATCATCAAAACAGGCATAGTGAGATTACCGACTTTAGGCAGAAGATCATATTTTAGTCTGTCTTCCATATGTGACCATTTTAATTTTTTCATTACGCCCGGAAAGGAATGATGGGGTTGAATTTTCCATCCTGTATTCTTCCAGTCTTCCACTTCTTCTTTGGGTTTAGATTCAATGCTCAATTTTCCCGAAACTACCGTAGAAATCGGAGCAAGTGCCTTAACTTTATCAGGAAAGTTTTCAGCGTAAAGCGCTATGCACATACTTCCCAAACTATGTCCGGCCAAACAAAATGGCTCCTGATACCAATCTTGCGTTTTTGACCAACCGATCACATCCTCCAAGTCTTCATAATAATTGGTAACTGTGGCATCTTCATACTTACCACCGCTTTCACCAAAGCTATTGGTTGTGTCAAACCTAACTGTCGTGTAGCCTTTTTCCAAAAAGCAATGAGCAAACATTTCAATCTGCGGCGCTTCCTTTACCCCACCTAATCCGTGCATAACAAAAGCCAGCCCTTTTGGATTTTCGACTTGTTCTATTAGGACGACCACACTCTTTCCCTTTCGGTTTTTTATTGTTATTTTTTTCATATGACTAATTTCAGGTTAGCACTTTGTTTAGAAATCACGCAAGAATCGCGCAATTATCACGCACATTTTTTATTTTTTAACTATATCAGATTATATAAGATTGTATAAAAAAAGATTGACACTGAAATTATCAATTACTATTTTCGTAATCCATTTTCGCCAGTAGATCAAAATACCCCACAAGTCCATTGCCAATTTCCGAGGCTTCCGCAAATGAGATATTTCGACCATAATCCTCTTCAATTATCTGCTGCAATTCCAAAATTAGCTCTTTTGAAACCATCTCTTAAATTAACTATTTATAGCTTTTCTCGCTTTTTTTATTGATTCTTTGAATGCTCTATGCATTCTTTCAGCGCTATCAATTAAAAACTCATTCATTCTTGGCCAGTCCTTATCATCAAAAACATTAACGTTGTCCAGTTGATTTTTGACCCTGCAGGTAACATTGTCTTCCATTTTTTCCCAGACAAGCCCACTTCCAAACTCTTTCTCTATTTCATCTTTTAACTGATAAAGTAGATCAAAAAATTTCTTATTTTCTTCTTTGCTGCCTCGATTTATATATAATTCCGTGCGTGCGTATTTTTTAGTAACGACAAAATTTATATTCACGCCAGCCATTCCTACGCTTGAACCTATCCAAGCATCATTACTCGGGTTAAGATTTGCACAAAGCGAATTTCTTTTGTTCATTTCCCTTAAAAATTGAGTCCAAAATTCATTTCTGACAATATGTCTTTGCGCGTGTTCTTTCTTTTCTGCTCCGATTTGTTTAACCATTCGACTTGGAGCCTTAATAATTGTGAACAAAGGAGCTGCGGGAGAATTATCACCTATTCTAATTGCCTCAATTCTAACCAAATAAAACGAAATATCATCGGGAGTAACTTCATTCAACCATTCAATAGCCTTTGAATGTTCTTCTGTGGGATATTTCGCAATCCAGATGGCTGTATTAGCTTCAAGATTGGTTAGATAGGTAATAATTTGACCAAGATGTATATGATCTGTCTTCTCTAATTGGTTTTCGATTATTACCCTATTTCCAAGACTGTCTTCTCCGTAAAGATCGACTTTAAATGGCCCGACCTTTTCTTCGCGTGACTGAATGGTTATTTCTATGCCAAGAACCTCGTTTAGAAAATCGATGTTTTCTTCAAGCCATCTGGTAAAATCCTTATCTTCTTTTTTCCATAGCTCCCTCAAACTAACCTTATTGATTTTTTCAATTTGTATTTGTCCTTGTGGCATATTCTTGTGTTATAGAAATTATAATTTACACTAACTCATCTGCCAGCATTTCCGCTTGCTTCAAAATATTTTCCGTAGCCAACTTTTGCATATCCGGCGGATAGCCATATTTTCGAAGAGTTCTTTTGACAATCGCACGAAGTCTGGACTTAACACTTTCCTTAATCGTCCAGTCTATTGTCGCGTTTGATTTTATTTTCTCCACTAAAACCATAGCCAATTCTCGGAGAGCATCCGTTCCTAAAACATCTTTTGCGCTATCGTTATTGGCCAGCGCGTCATAAAAAGCCAGTTCGTAGTCAGACATATCCATTTCTTCTCCCCTCTTGTCTGATTCTCGTATTTCTTTGGCAATTTTTATCAACTCCTCAATGACTTGCGCCGCTGTCAAAAGATTATTTTGATATTTCCGAATTGTATTTTCCAGCATTTCGGATAGCTTCCTAGACTGAATCAGGTTCTTTTTGGATCGTAATTTTATCTCATCATTCAATATCTTTTTCAAAAGTTCCAGAGCAAGATTTCTTCTTTTCATCCCCTTTATTTCCTCCAAAAAATCATCAGATAAAATAGAAATATCAGGCTTTTTTATCCCGGCCGCATCAAAAACATCAATTATGCCGTCCGACACCACTGCCCTATCAACTATCTGACGTATGGCGCTTTCGATTTCTTCGTCGGATTTTTTGCCATTCCCCGGCTCGAATTTAACCAATCGAGCCTTGACTGCTTGAAAAAAACCGACTTCATCTTTAATTTCAAGGGCTTTCAAATTAGGGACAGACAGCGCAAAAGCCTTTGAAAGTAGATCGACATTTTTCTTAAATCTATTCTCCCCATCTTTCAAACCTAAAATATGCTCCTGGGCTTCTAAAATGATTCTTAATTTTTCACCAGTATCAGTCGTGAAGTATTTTTTATAATAAAAGCCATCAAACATTTGCGCCACAATCTCGAATTTTTCGAGCATTGTAGCCACTGCCTCTCCTTGATCAAGGGTAGGCGCACCCCTACCTCCACTTTCAGTATAAATTGCCAGGGCTTTTTTAAGATCTGACGCAAAGCCGATATAATCCACAATCAGTCCGCCCGGCTTGTCCTTATATACCCGATTCACTCTGGCGATGGCTTGCATTAAGCTATGTCCTTTCATCAGCTTGTCAATATACATCGTATGAAGACAAGGCACGTCAAAACCGGTAAGCCACATATCGCGAACAATCACTAATTTCAGGGGATCGGAAGGATCTTTAAATCTCTCCCCTAATTCCTTCCTGTCTTGCTTGGTCGTAGAATGCATTTGCCATTTTTCCGGATCGGACGACGAAGAAGTCATAATGACCTTGATTTCTCCCTTTTTCTTGTCTGTATTGTGCCATCCTGACCGAAGAGCTGTAATTTCTTCATAAAGTTCCACCGCAATCCGTCGGCTAGTTGCCACAATCATTGCTTTTCCCTCAAAAACTTCCTGGCGTTTTTCAAAGTGTTCCACAATGTCTCTGCCCACACTTTTTATCCTTTCTCTGTGTCCCACAATAGCTTCCAGTTGCGTCCATTTAGCCTTGGCTTTTTCTTCGGCTGTACTTTCTGCTCCTTCCGTAATCTTTTCCACTTCCGCGTCTAGCTTCTCCTTTTCTTCCGACTTCAGATGAACTTTGGCCAAACGTGATTCATAAAAAATTCTGACTGTCGCACCGTCTTCTACAGCTTGGGCAATGTCATAGACATCAACATAATTGCCAAATACCGCCGGAGTAGAAACATCTTCTTTTTCAATCGGCGTCCCGGTAAATCCGATAAATGAAGCATTGGGTAAGGCATCTCTTAAATACTTGGCAAATCCATAAGTCGTTCTGGTTCCCGTTTCCTGTCCCTTATCATCTTTCTCGTACACTGTTTTGGCTCCGAATCCATATTGACTTCTGTGTGCTTCATCAGCGATAACGATTATATTTTTCCGCTCGGAAAGCAGATCAAAAACTTCTCCACCGTCTTCAGGAATAAATTTCTGAATGGTCGTAAAAACGATACCGCCTCCGGCTACCTTCAACTTTTCTTTGAGATCTCCCCGATTTCTTGCTTGCACTGGGTCTTGACGCAAAATTTGCTTGCAAGAAGCAAAGGTATCAAAAAGTTGATCGTCAAGATCGTTTCTGTCTGTGATAACAACAACGGTCGGATTTTTGAGTTCTTTTTCCTGGACAATTTTTCCGGCATAAAAAACCATCGACAAGGATTTTCCCGATCCTTGCGTGTGCCAAACCACACCCGCCTTTCGATCACCGCCTTCTGATGTGGATATCTTGGTTGATTTAATCGCTTTTTTAACCGCGTAATATTGGTGATAGGCGGCTACTTTTTTTATCGTCTCCACAAAGACTTGCTGCGACTGGGGATCAACTTTCTTGCTTTTTTCAAAAACTGTAAAATGACGAGTGAGGTCAAGCAGAACCTCGCGTGAAAGCATTCCGCAAATCATTGTTTCAATTTGCGGCACAGTCTTTTTTTCTTCTTTTGTTCCATCCTTCGTCTTCCAAGTCAAAAACCGCGTCCAGCTAGATGATACTGTTCCTGATTTGGCGTCTAATCCGTCCGATGCAATGAGAATGGAGTTATAGAAAAAAAGAGACGGAATAGCAGTTTTATAGTTTTGCAGTTGGGTATAGGCTTTTTTGATCGTGGCATTTTCATCTGCTGCGTTTTTGAGTTCAATCACTACTAGAGGTAGCCCATTCACAAATAAAACCAAATCCGGCCTCTTTGTTTTTTCACCCTTAATGACTGTGAACTGATTGCAAACCAAAAATTCATTGTTTTTAATATTCTCAAAATCAATGAGCCACACCTTGTCGCCTTTCATATGGCCGTCACTCAAATATTCCACCTCCACGCCATCCGCAAGCATTCTGTGAAAGGTTTCATTATTATCCACCAGATTTTGACTTGGCAAATTCAAAACAGCTTTCAGCGCCTGTTCTTTTGCCGTTTCATTCAAATTGGGATTAACCCGTTCTATAGCACTTTTCAGCCGCCCCTTCAAAACGACTTCGCTCAAACTTTCCCGCTCGATCTCTTGTTCTTCGGGCGAAAGATATGCAAAGCCTTTTGACTTCAACAGCTCAATTACCATTTCCTCAACATTTGATTCAGTGATTTTTGTCATATCTTTACCAAATTAACTTCTTTTGATTTGGATTAAAATTTTCATCATTATTTATCCACTCTATTTTTATTTTATCAATTTTTCCTTCGCTATTTACAGTTGCCATTCCAAATACACAAACATTCTTTTCTTGATTTTCAGGTTTTAATAAGTCAATTATGGTTGAAACATTTATATCTTCAATTTTGCATAGTATTTTTTGTTTTCCCATTTCTTCTTGATTTTTTCTGGCCTGAAATGAGAAATGATATTTATGCGCTAACCCATAGTAATCAACAAATTTCCCAACAATCCGTATTTTTGTTGCCCTTGAATCATCAAACTCTTCTTCCAATCTATCTTCGAGTGCTATTTCCTTAAATGCAGTAATAAATTCCTTCTGTTCAAATTCAATATCCGCAACTTTTTTGACCTTACAATCTTGATAGTATCCCACTTCCATCCTTTCTTCTTTCTTTTCTTCAAGTTGAACCAAGTCTCTCAGTGGGCCGGCAAAATCATTCTGGCTATCATATATTTCTTTTGGAAAACTCATCTCCTCGCCATCAATGTTTTTTGCTAAAACTAAAACCTCACCATCCTTGATAAATTCTTTCTCTTTTTCAATCTTTTTTCCTTTAGAAAAAATTTTTAGTGCGAGCTGATTACCTATTGTACCAAAAAATTGTTTTCCAAATTCAGTAATTCCAATACTTTTCGCAACAATAAGCCAAGAAGCGGTTTGTGCAACGGGCTGAGCAATAGTGGCTATTTGTTCAAGATAAATATTTACCTCTGTGCATTTCTTTTTAATTTTTCCCAGTTTTAAAATTACGTTTTCACTCTTTTGTTGCTTCGCATATTTTTTGTACAGTTTATTCAGGGCAACAAGTGAATTTCCAATTTTTTCAATATCAATTTTTCCTTCATCCACAGAAGGGCCAAAAAATTTTAGATAACCAATAAATTGTTCTCCGTCTTCCAACATAAATGCAACCTCACCCCTCTACTCTCATTTCCCCACCCATCAACTTTGGTAACAGTGTGTCGCGCAAGCGAGAGAGGGCTTGGATTTGAGAATTGTTTAATTTCTTTTTAGAAAATACTGGCTCAATTATCTCATTGAATTTATTTATAATGACCGTTTCGGGGATGATCATCTCCAAGCAATACGCAGAATTTCTATTAAGTCCTGGTACTGCCGAATCAGACCCCACTTTTTCAAAATCCTGTTTTGATAATAATAGATAATGAAAAAATAATTTTTCCACACCAATCTTATCCCTTACATAAAAAGCTGTATCAATAGGATAAAAATTATTTTCAACCCACAATACAGTTCCCATTGATCCTTTTCTTCCCACGACAATGCCATCGCCTTTCACTAAAAATTCATCATTATGTCCAACCACACCATTAGAACCATAGACCGGAAATCCACTGCCGGATCGATTTCCCTCTTTTAATGCCTTTCCGTATTCGAGAGATAAAATATCTCCCAATTTTCCACTTCTCCACCCTTCCGGCACTCCATTATTTAATTTCAATTTTTTTCCACCAATCCTAAAATCAACAAACCACTCCTTGAAAATCCCCTGCGCGATTTTTTCCAGCGTTTCATTCTCCGCGCGTAAAAGTCCAATCTTATCATCTAAATTCAATAGCACCGCCACAATTTGTTTTTGTTCAGGGATTGGGGGCAGTGAAATCCTGATATTTTGTACACCATATATTGGTAGCTTCGGCTGTACAGCTCCTACTGTATTACTGGTAATTTCAGACTGCCCAATTCGTGAAATGAGAAAGTAGTATAAATAATCATCGTCTAAAATATTTCTATTGGGCAATATCTTAACACAATTTTCAGTCAAATTTGCGTGATGCAAGCTATTCGGAATTTTTGCAATCAATCCGATTGTCCCAACAATTGATAAAATCACATCGCCCCCATTAACGATATATCTCTTTATTACTTCGAAGACATCATCAGGCACATATTCATCGATAATTCCAACCTGGTTATTTGATATATTTGCAATTTTTATGTAAGGATGATTGTTTTTCTCTTTTTGCAATGATGAACCAAGCGGCAATCTTTTCCCACCTTTTATTTCTGCAATTTCTCCTAAAGTTGTTTCTTTCCAATTTTTCATAAATTCCATAAATTTACCTGTACAATATCCTAAATTTTTTGGGAACCGAAAAATCTCTTTCTTCCTTGGGTATTTCCGCAACACCTACCCACCCATAAAGATTTAGGCACATAAGATGAACAAGTATAAATTCAATAAGAGTCCAGCAATTCTGAAAACAAATTTCCGCTGACCGCAAAGAAAGAAGTTCCTGCACATCTTTTTCAAAAACAGTCTGGTGTTGAGCGTATTCATTTCTAAATCTCACTACCGCGCTTTGCCAAGCTATTCTATTTTTTTCTATTTGCTCGATAAATTCTTTCGGCATTTTAGGATAACTACTGGTAAATTTCCCGGATCTAGCCTTAAATTTATTATCATCAGCAAAAACAAATCCCAGGTCATAGCCTAACGCTATAATAATCCTCTGCATCCTATCTTTATATGCTGCCCACAGCCGATCATAAAAGCTAAAGTATTCCTTACGTAAATCCATAAGCAATCGCTCTTTTCTTCCGCTTTCTATTTTTCTTATCTCTTGCAGTGAAGAAAATGCTGGCGCCAGACCGTTCATAAACATTTCCGAGATCGCTTCTTTGATTTCATTTTTGTTTTCATACGTTGTCACATCAACAATTTCAGATAGTCCCAAAACAATTCGGGCAACAAACGGCTCATTTGCTCCGAAATTTGCAACTTTTTTAACTTTAGGGGCAGTAGCGTTCATATTTATTCTTGCGATCCGCTTATATCTTCAATTTCAAAGCTTATAACCTCATTCGTATCATTAACAATAGTGAGAGCAAAGAAATCTTTTTCCACTCCATCTATTTTTATCAGTAATTGAGATGTAATTTCAAACCATAATTCGCCTGCATCCCCAGACTCCTTCCTTACAATCTGATTGCAGACTTCTATTATTTCGTACCCGTCTATTTCTTTATCCTCTCCATCAACTTCTACCCAGTGCTGTCCCTCAATTTTTTGCTCCAAGATTTCTTTGAAATATTCAGTCCTAACAAATTGGTATATCCTAACATTCCTTATTAAATCAAAATATATCCCCTCTAATCTCTCCATTAAATACCCTCCCTCATTGAATTGTTCAAAATTTCTATTGATTATTTTTTCAAATTCTTCTTTGCATTCATTAAACCCATTATCTCCAGAACAATAAAAAATATTGTCGTAATCCAAAATTAAACCCCTGCTATTCAAAACAGTTTCCCAAATCAAAACATCCTTAAATCCCATATCAGAATGCCTGTCATTTCTTTTGAATGGAAGCTTTTTGGAGATCGCTCTCTGAATAATACTTTCCAGTATTGTCTCGTATTTAGATTTTGGAATTTTGATCAACTTTAAATTTTGATCCTCTAAATATTTGCCTATTTGATTATCAAGGTATTTTTCAATATCGAATTTGATCTCATTTTTCCCTGTTACAACTCCCAATTTTTCAAATTTGCCCATTATCTTTCCAAATTCCGCTATATCTTTTTCGTACTGTTCTAATTTTTGCTTTTTTATCTCCTCTAACACAAATTCGGGGAGCGCAATATGAATTAGTTCTCCTAAATTATTATTTTTAATAAATTCTCGAATTACGTCATAATCACCACCTATCTTGAAACCAACATAATCCGTGTGCCTAACTCTGTTCGTATCAAATATAATTAACGTTCTATAAATCATAGCCGATTTTCTCCAACTGCTTTTTAATCTCCTCATTCAATTCATTCTCTTTTTCCATCTGTCCTTTTAATTCCTCTGTTAATTTCTTCATTTTTTCCTCGAATGGTATGCCGTCGTCAATCTCATCCGGAATGCCGACGTAACGTCCGGGAGTCATAACAAAGTTATGTTTTTGAATTTCGGAAAGTGTGCCGGATTTGCAGAAGCCTTTTATGTCCTCATACTTTCCGTCTTTTTTCCGCCATTCGTGATAAGTGCTGACAACTTTCTGCATATCTTCTTCTGTAAACATTCGATGTGTCCGGTCGGCCAAATACCCAAGCTCGCTGGCGTCTATAAAAAGAATTTCTCCGGTACGTTTGCGATCGCCATTACCTGCGCGTTTTCTAGAGATAAACCAAAGGCAAGCCGGGATACCGGTGTTATAGAAAAGCTGTTTGGGAAGCGCGACAATGCAGTCCACCAGATCGTCCTCAACTATATTTTTTCGTATCTCCCCCTCATTTGAAGTATTAGATGAAAGTGAGCCGTTAGCCAAAACCAGTGCCATTATGCCTTTGGGCGAAAGATGATAAATCATATGTTGCATCCAGGCAAAATTCGCGTTTCCAGCTGGCGGCTCGCCATATTTCCAGCGCGGATCATTCCGAAGCAACTCACCTGACCAATCACTGTCATTAAACGGAGGATTCGCCAGAATATAGTCCGCCTTTAGGTCTTTATGGGAATCATTAAGGAATGATCCCTCTGTGTTCCATTTCACATTTGACCCGTCTATTCCCCGAATTGCCAAGTTCATCCGGCAAAGCCTATATGTCGTTTGATTCGATTCTTGCCCATATATTGAAATATCATCCAACTTTCCCTGATGTTCTTTGACAAATTTTTCACTCATCACAAACATTCCACCGCTGCCGCAAGCCGGATCATAGACACGACCTTTATATGGCTCAATCATCTCAACCATAAGCCCTACTATTGATTTTGGCGTGTAGAATTGGCCGCCTTTCTTACCCTCTGCATTAGCAAATTCACCCAAAAAATATTCATAAACACGTCCCAAAATATCCTTGGATTTAGCAGCCTCGTTTCCAAGCGCGATATTCCCTATAAGATCAATAAGTCCGCCAAGGGCGGCTTTGTCCAAATTCGGCCGAGCGTAAACTTTGGGCAAAATTCCTTTTAGAGTAGGATTGTCTTTTTCTATCGCCTCCATTGCATCGTCAAGATCATTACCAACGGAAGGAAGTTTGGCTCGTCCGTGGAGAAATTCCCAACGCGCCTGTGGCGGGACATAAAAGACATTAGCACCCCGATATTCATCAATGTCTTCCGGGTCAGCTCCCTCATATTCTCCTTTTCCGGCCTTCAATTTTTGATAAAGTTCTTCGAAAGAGTCCGAGATATACTTCAAAAACACCAATCCCAAGACAATATGCTTATATTCCGCCGCGTCAATGTTTTTTCGCATCTTATCTGCCGCTCTAAAAAGCGTTTTTTCAAAATTTTCTATTTTGTTTCCATTCGCCATATTCTTGAAGTAAATACTGTTTAATATATTGATTCTACTGCTGTTTGACCCAAAAGTAAAGAAAAACGAGCCTATTTTAGCCCGTTTTTCGAGTTCTCCCTAGAAAGTTGGCGTTTCTACTGCATTACTGACACTTTAAGCGCCGCTTGTGGGACAAAATCAAAATATTTATCTTCAATTTTCCTAGCCTCCATCTTATCAATGATTCCTATGTAGTATTTTATCGTCGTTTCAAGGCGCTCGTGACCAAGCAGAAAGCTAACCTTATTTATTGATAGCCCGTTGAGCAATAATTGCGTGGCGAACGTATGCCTAAAAGTATGAATCGTAAAATCCTTGCTTATACCCGACAGCTTCTTATACCTCTGGAATGACCGACAAACATCGTTATATGACCATTGGTTGTCGCCTGCACGATTCACAAAGAGGTATTCATTTCTATCCTGTCGCTTTTCCAAATATCGCTTTATCCAATAAACCGACTTATCACGGATAAATAAGGTTCTGGGTTTACCTCCTTTTCCGATAATAGGTATTTCCCTATTTTCAAGATCGACATCTTTGATTTTTATGGAAAGCGCCTCACTGATTCTCGCGCCAGATTCCAAAAGCAGAGTATAGAGCGTCATCGTCCGGATTATCCTTGTCGCTTTGCATTGCTTTATTTCCGCCTCAATAAGCGCAAAAAATTTCTTAATTTCTTCTATGGTCAAATACATCACCCCCTTTCTGTCTATTTTGGGAAAAATAACCTTATTCAGATTTATCTTTTCCTTATCTATAACCCCATCTTCCTGTAATTCTTTTATTATCCATTTAACAGCGTGCAAAGTCCCGCATATGGTTGAATTAGCATTTCCCCTTTTTTGCGCTCTATAAGTAAAATCGTTAATGTCATCGGTCGTAATATCAATAAATTTTTTACCCACATCCTTCAAAAATCTATCTAATGTCACGCGATATTTTTCTTCTGTCCTAGCCCGAAAATGACCAGCTGAACTGGCATCCCTGAAATATCTCTCCGCTAATTGTAGATTTTCGTGGGTCATTTCTCTTATAGAAATGTTAGCTTTTGTTAGCATTTTCTGATATTTTGTCTTTTTATGAAATATTAGGTTTTGTTAGGTTTTTCTGATATTTTTCCTATGGAATAATAACAATTATTAACAATATCTGATGTTTTACTTATCTACGTAAAAACTACCGCTTACAACCTTTTTCTTATAAATTACTATCACCTACTATCGGGCGTGTATAAATATCCTTCATTTTCCCCCGTTCTCTGATGTTTTCCTTCGGACATATTCAGCCGTGCTTTCGTCCAGAATCAACCCTTGATCTTGCGCCAATTTGGCCAACAACACCCAATTAAATCGCCACGTTATTCTTCTAGCGTAACTCTCGCTGTACCCTACCTCTAAAGCACACCTGTAGGCATTGCCAGCAAGTGATCCTGAATAACGCCTGTCGGAGTCAAGATATAACTTGGCAAACTCTAATTTTCTTTTTGATAATTTATATCTGGTCATATATTTCCAATAGGATGTTAACAATTGTCATCAATCTCTTATATTTTGAACCGGCAAATTGGCGTCGTTATATACAGGTGCCAATTCGCCAATTCGATTTTTCTCTAAATCTTTCGTATTTTCATCTGGTTTATTTTCACTCAAAAAGCAAATTCTCTCGTTTCCCTTGCCTGGTTTTTCAAAAATCCTTCCTTCTTCTTTTAATCTTTCCAAGGCGCTCCGAATACTTTTATCGCCTATGCTCTTTTTTTCTTTGACTTTACTAACAATTGCGCTACGAGATAGGCCGTCCTTATATTCCCGAAGTATATTCACAGCTATTTCTTCTGCTTTTTCTGATTTTTTGCCGTAAACATTTGGAACCCCTTGATAAGCAAAGATAAGCTTTTCATCTAATTTGACCATATCAACTTCAAATTGTTCGATTTCTTCCGATTCCTTTGATTTTGTTTGCTCTATTTTTAGCTTATTTCCATCTCTTTCCACACTTAACTGTGAGTTAATAGCAGCAAAAATATCAGAAGATCCGCGCATTTGATCCCCGCTTTGATTTCCAGCGCCTGATTTCCTGTTATGATGCACAAGGATAACAGCGATATCATTATTTGGCAGCCGCCGAAGATATTTGAAAACCTCTGAAATTTCTCTGGAACTATTCTCATCAGCTGAATGCACTCGAACAAAGGGATCGAAAAAAACCGCTCCTATCTCATTTTTTTCACAGTAATTCAATAATGTATTTACCGAATCTGAAGAAGTGCAAAACTCTTTTTGTGAAGCAAAAAAAATTGGTAGGTCTTTTTCATCGCTCATCATTTCTAATCGCTCCTTCAAAAGTCTCTCCCCATTTTCTTCATCAATAATCAAGATTCCCGTTTTTTTCGTTGGAAATTCTCCAAAAACTTTTTCTCCAGCAGCCGATTTGAGCGCTATCTCCAACAAAACCCAAGTCTTCATACTTTTTGGCTTGCCAGAAATAATTGTTATCCCACTTTGCGGCACAAGCCGTTCAACAAGCCACTGGATTTCACCAAGATCTTTTTCCATTAGATCCTTAAACGAAATCGCTTCAAAATTATTTTTTGTTTTTTCATTGCCTGACCTTCTGATACTTTCTTTTTTAGATATGCTTTCGTAAACCAGCCTCAATTCCCTTTCGTCCATAGGAGGGATGTTTTTTTTATTCCACTGCACGCCTATTTGCCAAACCATCTCCCACTCACTTTGCTTAAAAGCCGGAAGTAGTTTTCCAAACAAGCTAGCTGCCTTCATATTTCTAGCTCCTTTAGAAACACCGCCGAGGATTGATTGCCAATTCCGAATTTTAGACCTCTGAATATCTTCTCCCAGTAATTCTACTGGAAATGACACCATTTTTTCTTCCGAATTTGCCCAAACGTATTGCTGACCAGAAAGATGCGTTGAAGGAGGCGCCACCACATAGCCGCCCTCTCCTCTTATATCAACCAAGTCTCTTATTCTTGTTCTATTTCCTACTTCTATTGAATATAGGTAATAATAATGCCAACCTCCACCGCCAGTTTTTACAATCTTTGTTATGGGCAAGCCTTGAACACTACCACCTTTTTCAATATCGACAACTATTAGATTAGAAATTTTTCCAGTAACAATCCCAATATTCGCATTGGTAAATTTCTTTTCAAACCATTCTTTTATTTGAGATTCGCTCGCTCGTTCCATCTGATATCGCTTCCAGTCAATGAGAGGTATTTTGTTTTTCCCAACTGGAATCACTGAAAATCCTTGTCGAGCGTAATTGAGTGCATCATTAACTATATTCATTTTAGTGGTCGCGTTCCTGATATGGACTTTGGACGGCGACCACTACGTCTTTCGCCCAAAGCCTATATCAAAAACAAATGTTAATCGCTTATGCCTTTATTTTCTCAAAATATTGGGATATTTTTAATGATTGTTACTAATAGAATAAATTGAAAAAAACCGCTGATTTGAGCGGTTTATTACTATGAAAATATTTTTAATACTAATAGAAAGTTATTTGTTCAATGAGAAATGACCAGCGATGTCTTTGTCGAGAAGTTCAAGAGATTCTTTTTCAAATTTTATGCTATCATTTAAGATAATTTTACTTTTAACAACCTTCAACAATTGGGTTTGGGAAAATTTTTTCATCGGGTTAATCTTAAAAATTCCGGTGTTCATATAGCCTAAAAAACTGTGATTATAATCAATTTTTTTCTCCTCAAATAACCTCAAAAGGCAGGCTGCATTACTGTCATATTCATTTCCAGAAAATTTATTTTTCATTTTAATCATATGTTTGTTTTCATATTGATGATTGAAAACAATCCAATAATAATCAAATTTTGTATATTGAGGAGTAATAATTGTAATTGACTTGATTTTTTCCTTTTGAGCTTGAACTATGCCCGGATTAGACATTTCTGGAGGAGGCAATCCCTTCTCTTTTCTTAATCTATATTCATTAAAAGCTTTTACGTTCTTATTCTCCAAATTCTTTTTAATCTTTAGAAAAACATCCTTATTTATTAAATCAAATCCTATTGTTTTTTTCAAAAAATCATCAGACGAATTAACTGCTTGACGTACAGTAATATCATCACCAGCAACAAGATTAAGCGCAATATTTAGTCCATCCTTATTTTTCTCTACACATATCGGCAAACTCAAATTTGAAATAATCCCCTTGATTTGCAAATTTATGAGAAATTTATACACATTTACACTCCTAACCATAACGTAAGAATAAACCCTGATCGGATGCACCTCCCTTTCTTCCTTATCGGGCATACCCGCATAAAACATCTTCGGACTTTTTTCGTCAATGTAAGAAATTAACTCAAAAACTGCTCCGTCGAGTTGATAATTCATTCTTCTTGGTAGATCCTTTTGTATTAGTACCTTTGTTAAAGACCAAGTTCTATTTCCCCTCGTTTTAAGGAGTCTATTTTTAACTTTTTTGGTTAGCAGTTTATTAGCTAAATCAAACGGCATAATAATTCATTTTAATCTTAATTTCTTTCACTATATCCCTATTTTGGTGATCAATCAACCACAGCTTAGCTTGTGTTTTAGTGATTTTTGTATTAGATTATAAATGGTACTACATTCACTATATCGTCGAAGAACGGCTCATTTTAAGCACGATTGTAGCTTGAAGTGGGCGACTCCGACGCATACAATCGGGCGCTTCGGCGATTCCGTGAGTGTGGTACCCGTCGGGTCGTCCTCTCGAAGGGAACCTCGACGACTTAATTATTAAGTCGTTTTTATTATGAAAAATAAAAATGTTCTATTCATACTTTGGGGAATTACCACGATAGCGACTGCTATAACGTTTAATTTTAAGGGCATTCAACAAGAGTCATTTTCCAGTCTGCTTATGTCGGCAGTAAGCATAGCGATATTCGGATTTTTAATTGGTATTCTGTTTTCGTTAAAGAAAAAGGGAGAAGAACACACAAAAAATATCGCCCTAGTTGCGACTATTTTTAATATCTTAATGATAATTGGAACTATCAGTAAAAATATTGCAGGAAAATAAAATGGAAAACCAGAAAAAAATTATAAATAATTCCGTTGTTATACCTGAATACAGAAACTTCTGTAAGGATAATGGCCTACCATTCCATTTTTGGAACGAATTGCCAAAAGAATCATTTGATCCCGAATTGGCTAAAAACGAAAGGGAGCTACATAAAGAAGCGATGGATATTTTTAATCTGACCAAAAATCCTTATTCATACTTGAACAAAAATTTAATAAAGTGGCGCTTCACCGATTGGGGCGGTGATTTTGAATATGAAAGCGAGCCTATTGAAGGATTTTTAGCGAAAAAAGAGGTAGGACTGAAAACGCTTGAAAAGAAGCACCGGGCAATGACTGTTATTGGGACGTTGTTCTTTTCAGCGCTAATTTTAATTTTACTGATCCATTACAGGATAAGTTTATATTTAACCTTTCCGGCATTTATTGCCAGTCTGTTTTTGGAAAATTATATCGGATATTTCATAAAAAGCCAGAAAAGGAAATCCGACAAAAATATTGAAACGAGACTAGATAAATTAAGAGAAAAAATTTTAATAAAACAACCCGATGAATAACATATTACAACGCCGCCTCAAACACGATTCAAAAGAAGATGATCCAAAATATAAGGATATTATCCGGCAGGCTGAAATAGAAGCCAATGAATTAGTTGACCGAGAATGCCCTGACGCCAGTCTGGGAAGATGCCACGCCGTTTGGGCAGAGCAGAAACATATTCTGAAAGAAAAGCACGGAATTGATTGGAAATCGCCAAAGGAAATGAATCCACTTGCTCGATTTGATTAAACGAAATTGAGATATTCCTTATGCGCCTGTTTCGCCTTTTCCTTATCCACCCCAAGATAGTATTTACAGGTCGTATCAAGCCTCTCGTGGCCTAAAATCTCCTTCACGTGGACAAGAGGACATCCATTGAACACTAGATTAGTCGCTACCGTATGCCGCAGAATATGCGGCGTTAATTTTTTCTGGATATTAGCTAACTTTCTATGCCGGTCAAAGAAGCGCCAGATGTCGTTACGATCAAGCCTGGTTGGCTTTGCCATCCTGGTTATAAAAATGGCCTCGTGCGCATCTTTTCGCCTTTCAAGCCACTTTGATACCCATTCTAATGATCGTTTCGTAAAAAAGACTGTCCGCTCCTTATTCCCTTTCCCGATTATTTTAGCCTCTCGCTTCTCCCAATCAATATGCTTGCGGTTTAGGGACAAAACTTCTCCGATTCTCATTCCCGTTCCCAACAACACTTCAACAAGGACACGAAAACGGAACTCATTCCACTTTTTAGTATCAATGGTGTTTATAAACGCCTCGATTTCTTCCTTGGTTAAAAATACAACCTCTCGCTTCACTCTTTTTGGTGGCCTAATCTGCTTCACATCAATAACATTAAGATTCAGAAAGTTCTTGCAGTAGAGCATAAAACTCCGAACGGCATAGACGCAGCCGTGGATAGTAGCTTCGCAATTTCCCCGATCCATCATTAACTTTTTCAAATGCACGAACTCCTGCACTTCATATTGCTCGACCGGCTTGTCTCCGATGTCGCGGATAAAATATTGGAGATTCTTTCCATACTTCCCGATCGTCTGCGGTGAGAAGTTCAATTCAAAGCGCGCATACTCTAGAAACCCCGGCACAAGTTCACTCATATTTTTCAGCCCATTTTGGCTGTTGCAGTAGGAACCGAGTGGTATTACTGCATTTTTTTGCGTTTTCATAAACAAAAAAACTGCAACAATAACGGCAGTTTTTAAGTTTCACAATCTTATGCGATTAGTCCAAGAGTCTATCGGTGTGTGTACAAACACACCTACAGATTTAGGCTCTGTTAAGCCTGGCGTTTCCGTTAGTAAACTAACAGATCGACCGCCTTGATAAAATCAATATGCCACGAAATTTGACTTTGACATCAGATTTCTTAAATGTGTCATATTTCTAGATTTTATCGTAACTCCCTAGAAAGGAGGTGATCCATCCACAGGTTCCCCTACGGATGCCTTGTTCATGTTTTCTCCAAACGTGTTTCCACGGGCATGGACTATATCTTCACCCTGATTAAATCGGGGGCCAACGTGTAG
>Ga0302250_1000760_pt1 | contig 28163 bp, 18 predicted proteins | sample AAG_RA_Asp_MG_FD_193536 | JGI IMG/M metagenome (GOLD analysis project Ga0302250, IMG submission 193536) | Enriched activated sludge microbial communities from anaerobic digester in WTTP, New Holstein, Wisconsin, United States - AAG_RA_Asp | ecosystem: Engineered > Bioreactor > Anaerobic >... | reverse complement strand
CCCATTCCCCCCTGTTGTAATTTGGTGTCCGAAAGACCGCAAAAAACAGTTCCACGCGGATTCCCGTGATTTCACCGGTGCTGTTCTCGAGCCGAGATACAGAGGCAATCGTGCTGCTCTGCATCCCTGCGGCCCGGCATGAGCACCTGGGAGTTACCGCGACTTGCCCGTTTCACGTGAATCCGCTGAAAGCAAAAGACCTCGATGCCGCAATGAGCCACCAGGGTCATCACCCACCATTGAAGCGTTGCCGGTTGTGGCTGTCTGCACCCAGCCGGGGAAAGCTCCCGTAGCTGGTCGGTCTGCAAGGGGTTACCGGGAGAGGAGAAAAACAGGGGTAACGAGCATGTCCCAAAAATCCGAGCTGTGGGGGACAGCTTTCATCATCGGCTGCGGAAACCGCACTGCATCATAACCCCTTCAGCCATTCTAGGATAAAAGAAACGCAATGCAACCGAAATCCCTCAAGAGAGGGAAATTATCTCCCTCTTTCGGGTGATATGGGCTGAAACGGTAAGCAAGGTCAAGCCAATGATGGTGCAGGACGCTTCGCAGGCACCTGGTTTGCGCCGGCAGAGAACCGGCTACGGGAGCACGTTCTTTTTCATGGACACGGTTACGGCTTCCACCCGGTTCTTCACCTGAAGCTTGTGGTAGATGCTCTTGATGTGGCTCTTCACGGTTTCCACACTGACATACAAATGCTGCGAGATTTCCTTGTTGCTCTGCCCCTGGATGAGAAACCGAAGGATCTCCTGCTCCCTTTGAGTCAACGTTGGCTCATCCTCGGTTCGCAACTCCTCACTCGCACCCTCAGCCGCTTCGGCAGCCACCGACAGGTTCACCAGGTATGGTGAGACCACCTGCTGTCCTTCCCGGAAAGACTTGATGATCCGCACCAGTTCGGCAACCTCTACGCACTTGAGCACATAGCCGTCCGCCCCTGCCTGCATGGCCCCGTAGATGTAGGTTTCGTCATCGTAGGTGGAAAGGACAAGGATCTTCATGTTGGGATAGGCCTTGCGCAGCAGCCGGATCACTCGAATCCCTGACATCCCCGGCATATCCACATCGATCAGGGCGACATCCGGGGGATCCGCACGGATCTTGTCGACCGCACTGAAGCCGTCGCTGGCTTCTCCGGTGAGTTCGAGGTCGGCTTCCTGCTCCAGAGCGATCCGCAAGCCCATGCGGAATAAAGGATGATCGTCGGCAAGAAAGACCTTCATGATCCAATAAGCCTCTGTAATAACAGGCTCAAACCGAGATGGTGGGTCCGCCCTCCGTCGTCATGACGCCAAAACCCCGAGGAGCCTGCCGCCAAGTCATCCGAGTTGCGCTCTCCAGTCACCAAAGCATTCAGATCTACAATAGCAAACGTTTTGGAGAAAGCGCAGCGGTAAGCACGACCCTCATCCGGCCGACCCTGTCAGATTGTCCGGCAGGGTCAGGTAAAAGCGGCAGCCGCGCGGGCGGCCGGAACCGTCGCTCTGAATGGGCGATTCCACCCAGATGGTCCCCCCATGCGCCTCCACGACCTGTTTGCAGAAAGCCAGGCCCAGCCCCACTCCTTCCCGCCGGCTTTCATGGTCGGATTTGATGGTGAAGTACTTGTCGAAAATGGCTTGCTGGTATTCAGAGGGGATCCCGATCCCTTGATCGGTAAAGGTCAACAGCAGGTTGTCCCGAACCATTCTAAAGCGGTCGGGCCGCAGCCTTCGGTCCTGGGAAGGCTCCCACGCCGGCCCTTCTCCATCGATCCGATCCACCTCGACCCGGATAAGCCCCTCTTCCAGGCTGTACTTGATGGCATTCTCGAGCAAATTGACCAGGACCCGCCTCAGGCGTTTTTCATCCGCCAACACCACAAGAGGCAACGACCGGGGCGAGAATTCCAGGGTGATTCGCTTCTCTTTGGCAAACAGATCCAGCTGACTGAAGCTGTCGAGAATGATGCGATCCAGCTGGACCGGCGTCCGATGCAGGACGAACCGGCCGCTTTCATTGCGGTAGATATCCAGAATATCATTGACCATCCCGGCCAGTTGATGGCAGGTGGCCAGTGCCAGCTCCATGACATCCTTTTGTTTGAGGTTGAGAGGACCGAGGGTATCGTTGATAGTCAGCTGCAAGACCTTCTGCAGGGACAGAATCGGGTTGCGCAGATCATGGGTGAGCATCCCTACCAGGTCCTCCTTCATCCGCTCCAGCCGCTTCTCTTCCGAAATATCCCGGATGACCCAGACATGGCCGGCCTCGTGCTGGCCGGGTTCATCGATGGAAGAAAACGACACCTGCACCGGAAACGTTTGCCCTGCAGAGGAGATCGCTGTCAGCTCGCCCCGCTGATTGAGACCGGACCGGAGCACGGGGATCGTGCAGCAGGGAGAACCGGCATCATCTTCCATGAACAGCAGACCGATCGACTCTCCGAGGAGCCGCTCCCTTTCAAGACCGAACATCATGATGCCGGCCTGATTGACCATGGTGATGCGACCATCGGCGTTAGTCGAAAGAATACAGTCGGAAACACTGTTGATCAAGCGGCTGAGATACTGCTGAGAGTGCTTGTGCAGGAGGTGCTTCTGCAGGGCCAGCTCGCTGATGGTCTGGGTGATTTCGGACATGAGGTTGACCACAGCCAGCAGCCGTTCGCGGGTCATGAGCGGCACCCGGGCGAGCGCTTGCAGATAGCCGTCGAGATCCGTTATGCCGATGGCCCGGGCGCGTTCGAGCGCCGCTTCCTCGGCAATGGGTTCCTCGCACACCTGACCCGCCAGAATGGTCGCCAGGTGATATCCCTCCACGATCACCGGTGCGGCACAATCAATGAGTCCCCCGCTCAGGCAGGTGTAAATATAGGTCTTTCGGGACCGTGCCGATTCCAGGCCACCATGACGGTCACTTTCGTGGCATTTGCCGCGACCCTTTTCCGTCGAGCGGCAATAATCGAGACAAAAGGGGGTGAAATTATGTGGTCGCGTGAGGGGATGGCCCTCCACGTTGGCAATGATCGAAGCCACCCCCGTTGCCTGGGTAAAGACGTGAAGAATCCTTTCCAGTTTATCACGGGCCACCAGGTCCAAGAGTTGAATCGGAGTGTTCATAGGCCTTTCGCCCAATCCAATAGAGCAGTGCCTACGTCAAAGAGCAAAAAGACGCTCCGGCCGTTCAGCCAAAAACCTGTTCTGCCAAGTCTCGCCGCAGCCGCTGCGATTCCTTCTCGATGATGGCGATGATATCGGCCGTGCCCTCGGTGCCATCCAGCTGTGGTTTGAGGGCTGCGTAGTACTCCTTTTCCACCGTGTTCAGGCGGTTGAGGGTCAGCAGGTAGTTGGTGCGGGTGTGGTAGGCCTTGCGCGTCAGGGTGTCAAAATCGTCGCCATCGGCTGCCAGCAGGTCCCGATAATGGTCGACCAGGACCTCAAGCCAGGCAGCATAGCGTTTTTCCAGTCTATCCAAAAGCCCCGCCTGGCAAACCACCGGCTTCGCCTCCAGAAGGTCGCTCGCGTTGAGTGTCTCGACCGCACACTCCAGCGCTCGCCTCCGGGTATCCATGAAGTCTTCGTTGAACTTTATCCGACCATTCTTATAGGTCTGCATGCGATGGATGAAGTAGAGGAACAGCAGCGGAACCAGAATCATCCAAAAACTGACCTTTGGCTTTTCAAACACGGCTGCTCCCAGCGCATTGGCAAACTCCAGTTCATGCGCCAGGATGAGTTCCTTCTTCTTGTCCAGCTCCGTCATGGTCGACTCACCGTGGAACCTGCAATGGAGCGGCGGTTACTTCCCGCCACCCGGCATGTAGTCGAGGCTGTCGCGGATGCGCTCCGATCCCTCGGCCGGTTCCTCGAAGTCCGTGTAATAAATGGCCGTGGCTCTCAGGCCTCGCTCATCGATCACCTGCGCCATGTGCCTGGCACCCGGCAGGAGCTGAGCCAGCGACCCTAGACCAAAAATCAGCGCCCAGATCATCACGAAGCCGATGATCAGCCTCAGCCAGGGGCCAAAGCCTTTGGGCGGGGCCGAAGCCCCGCCAAAGGATAGGTTGTCGGATGCGCACTTTGGGATCATACCGTTAGATGCCGGCCGTAACTTCCGGGAAGATAAGGTAGAACATGATGTAGCCAACGAGCAGGGTGAAACAGAGCTGGAAGCTCTGCCCGAAAACGTACAGGGTAATGGGCTTGCCACCCTTGAAATACTGGCCGAACTCTCTGAAATCGGTCTCGAGGCCGATGCAGGTGAACGCGAGGGCAAAGAACCACTCACGCGCAATGCGGGTGAAGCCCCTGAGAACCCCATGATCGATCATGACCGAGCTCATATCCTTGCCCACGCTCTGGTCGATGATGGAAAAGACGATGGAGGCGGCGATGAAGCCGATCACGAACTTGGGGAAGCGGTACCAGATCTCCCACCAGCTCACCCTCTGACCGGGCACGCATTCGACCCGGGCACACCAGTACACGGCCACGGCGAAAGCCACAACCCCGATCAGCACGTTCTGGATCATCTTGATGGTTGCCGCCACGTAGAGGGCCTTTTGCCCCAGAAAAGCACCCGCCGCGGCCACCGCACCAGTGGAATCGATGGTACTGCCCATCCACGACCCCGCCAGGATCTCGGGCATCCCCACCAGCTTGGCGAACGCCGGCTGGCCCACCATGCAAATCGCGGTAAAGACCATGGACAGGCCGATGGCCAGCGTCAGCTCCTCTTTCTTGGCGCGGCAGGCCGCAGCCGTCGCGATCGCCGCGGAGACGCCGCACACCGACATGTCGGCCGAGATGGTGATGTTCAGCGTCTTGGATGGCATCTTGACGATCTTCTGGCCGAACCAGTAGGTCAGGATCAGGGTGACCGGCGTGCAGATCCAGGCGATAAAGATGCCCGGTTTGCCAATGGCCAGGATCTTGTTGAACAGGATTTCGGCACCGAGCAGAACAAGACCGGTCTTGATGTAGTACTCAGTGCAGACCGCGGGCTGCATCCATTTGGGCGTGCCGACCGTGTTGCTGATGAGCAGGCCGAAGACGATGGCCCACAGCGGAAAGCCGAAGCCCCAGTATTTCATCAGGGCCTGGGTCTCGGCCATGTAGGCCAATATGGCGAGAGCGAAGACGAACGGGAAAGCGACGACGAACTGCCCGAAGGAGGTGCCCATAATGGCCTTGCCGATACCGAAGAATACCGCAAGGATGATACAGAGGCCGATTAGATAGGGAATACGGTTATAAGGTTTGACTTTGAACTTGCTGTCCGCCTTGGAGGAGGCGTCCTTGGCTTTCTGCCAGGCACTGATCTCCTTCTCGGCGGCGGCGTTGAGAGTTGGGTCCTTGAAACCGGCGGCGGCAGCAGCCGCTTGAGCGGTCTCGGCGCTTGCCAGCGCGGCTTCAGCGGCGGCCTTGGCTTTGTCTGCCGCCTCTTTAAAGGGCGCGCCCATCGCCTTGGCGGTTTCCTCGCTGCGGTAGAGGGCCTCTACCGGGTTGGTGTTCCAGCCGCTGGGGGCAGCCAGAAAATTCTGAATGGTCTTGCCGAAATCCTGGTCCCGAGCGCGAATGCCACGTTTGGCCGAGGAGGCGTTATGCCATTCGATCGTTTTGAAGGGCGCCTTGGCAGCCTCTTCCTTCATAATGGTATTGTATTTGGGGATTTCGGCCGCTTTCTCCGGTGGTCGCGGCAGGTAGATGGCCAGCCCGACAATGAGGATCAGAAACCCCATCCAGACGGCCATCCAGTCTTCTTTCTTGTATAGCTCCCGAAGCGTGGTCCTGCCGCTTTCGATGACCACATAGTCCGATTCCCCCTTCGGTGGTGTCTTGGTTTCCGGTTCTGCCATATTACCTCCTTCTGAGAGCCCTTTCCGGGCGGAAGAAGACACGTCATCCCGCCTCTCGCGCTGGGCGGTCTCGCAATCGAATGAGACCGCCGCCACCCCCTCCCTATTCTCCGGGGAAAGAGTATCATTCCTGCGATGTCAGAGGCGGTTTCCTCCCTTCTTGGTTCCGCCTTATCACCCCCTTCCGCAACCTTGTCGGCAATAATCGGAAAAATGCGTCGCGCCGAGTTCAGAGGTGGCCTGGGAAGAGCCTGGCCTCATTTCAGCAAGTCCTGGCAGCTCATGACCCGAAAGCATTAAGACCGGGCGAACCAGGAACATCCTCCAACCACGATAAAGCATCGCAAGATAAGGAGCTTATGTCAAGTTTAGGTTGATTCCGGGATACTTTCTGCACAACTGCGGGGGATGGTCAACATGACGGCAAGGCCGGCCACGAAGAACACTTCCAGAGAAAGGATGGCTATGCGGGGATTGTTCGTCTGGTTCGAGATAACCCCGTAGAGCAGCGGTCCCAGAATTGCCGCCACCTTTGAGCCAAAGGTCATGAATCCGAAAAACTCCCCCAGTTTTTCTGGCGGCGATTCACGGGCGATGAAGCTTCGCGCGGTGGCCTGGGTTCCGCCCAGTACCAGCCCGGCGCTGACTGAAAGCACATAGAAGGCCTGGCGACTGGAAAAGGCGAAGATGCCCAGAAGGGCCCCGATCCACACCACGACGGTCCAGATCACTGTCTGAAGGGGGCCGATGCGCTGGGCGAGGAGGCCGGTGACGACCGACCCGGCCGCAGCCGACAGCTGGACGAGCATGAGAAGCACCGTGTTTTCCCGGACCGTGAAATGCAGAGTGTGCACGGTATAGGATGAGAAGAAGACAATCACGGTCGACATGGCATCACTGACGAAGAAGTATCCCAGGAGAAACAAGAAGACCCGTCGATACGCGCGGATTTCCTTGAAAGTGGCGATGATACGAGAACAACCGGCAGCGATTGAGCCGCCCTGGGCGCCGATCCTGCCGGGTGAATCCTTGAGGATGAGAAAGGACGGCAGCGCAAAAAGGCCATACACCGTTCCGGCAAGCAGCATCACCGCTTTTCCCTCCGCCACGTTCGGGACCAGAAAAACCATGCAGACGAGGGCCGCAAGCCCTCCAAGGTACCCAATCCCCCAACCGATGCCGGACACCTTCTCGACCGCGCCCGACTTGGCGACTTCGGAAAGAAAGCTATTGTAGAAAGTCATGGCCACCGTGTAGCCCGCATACCCGGTGATCACCAGCAGCATCGCCGGCAGCACCTGACCCGGACCGGTGTAGTAGAGCAATCCCGTGCTCAGGATGGCAATGCTCGCCGCCGTGACGAAGAAGATCTTCTTGTTCCGCTTGAGGTCGGCGAGCGCCCCCAGCAGCGGCGAAAGCAACACGGCCAGCAGCATCGCCGCTGAAACCGTTACCCCCCACAGGAAATCCCCATAGCCGCGGTCCCCCCCAACCACCACCTCCTTAAAATAGAGGATAAAATAGGCCGTGATGACCACCATGGAAAACCAGGCCATTCCAAAATCATAGAGAATCCACGAGATGATGGGTGCTGAAGGTCGGTTCGAGCGCATGCCGGGTTCCTTTCTTGAGAGCGAGTGCCATTCTAGTCGAAAGTCCTCATAAAGTTAACGAATTACCTTACCTCTCCCCGCCTTTCATGCCGGATAGCAGCACCGGGAAACCTGCCGACCGGGTCGGAATTAGCTTTAGGCTTCCCGTGCCGAGTTGTGGTATGAGAAAGCAACAGTCACCTGCAGGGATTTTTCCGGTCGGGAAATTGTGGTCACTGGTGGCACGAGTATCACATGGCGGTAGATCGTCAGCTCAAGAAGAAAAAGAAGCGGGAAGAGAAGCAGAAAGCCCGACGGCAGGAAGCGTTACGGCAACTGCGCCATGAAAAGGCGGAAGAGTACACGTGGGAGGCTGAAAACGCTTTCCGCGACAAAGATTACCAAGGGGCCCTCTCCTGGGCTCTCAAGAAACTCAAACTGCAGCCAACCGACACCCATATGCGCAATCTGGCTCTTCACTGCGCGCATAGCCTGCGGGAGGATGAGACCTTCTACACCCTCTTTCGCCAGAGCCATGAATACGGAGAACTGACCTCACGCCACAACGCCTTGATCCTTGCGGAAATGGCCTACTCAAGGAAGGACTACGAGCTGGCCCGGGAGCTCTCGCAGGCCGTCTTGAATGCTGGTTCGCCATTGAGCGGGAAGATCCCGAAGTATCGGCAGAAAAGGGCCGAGGAAATCCTCCTGTATTGTCAGGCAGAAGAGCGCTACGCAGCCTTTAAGCAGGCACTGGCAGGATCTCCTTCGGAGCGGCAGGCCCCCTCCGCCGCTAAACCTTCCGCGCCCGCCCATGCTTTGTCTGCGAGAACCACAGCCGGTGAAAGCGCCGAAGCTGGAGGCGGAAACCTCCCCAGGGTCCAGTCGGAACCCCTGCCGACCCTCGGCATCGCCTTCAAACTCGAGACCGACTCGTTCATGAAAGCCTTGGAGGCACATCGACGCTCCGACCCGGCCGCTCTCGAGTTGACCCTGAAGGCCTATAAGCTCTCATTCCGCACCTCCTATGACCAGCTTCTCTGCCTACCCACCCTGCGTGACGTCCAGTCCTTCTGGTACCAGGAGGAAACCGCGCGCAAGGTCATGAAGACGTTTCGCGGCCGGGCCATCCTGGCAGACGAAGTCGGCCTTGGCAAAACCATCGAAGCCGGCCTCATCCTCAAGGAATACATGCTGCGGGGACTGGTGCGAACCGCCCTGATCCTCACTCCCAGTTCCCTGGTGAATCAGTGGCAGGAAGAACTGCGGGAAAAATTCGCCATTCCCGTAGTCTCCACCAATGATCCCCTTTTCCGCCAGGATCCCGAGCAGTTCTGGGGTGAACCGCTGGTGCTCGCCTCCCTTCAGACCGCCAAACTCAAACGCCATGTCGAGGCTGTCACCGCCCGCTCCTACGACCTGGTGATCGTTGACGAAGCTCATCACCTCAAGAACCGCGCGACCCTCAACTGGAAGCTGGTGAACAGTGTGCAGAAGAGTTTCCTCCTGATGCTGACGGCCACCCCCGTGCAAAATAATCTGGAAGAACTGTTCAATCTGGTGACCCTTCTCCGGCCCGGCCATCTCAAGACCTTGCGCGCCTTCAAGGAAGAATTCATGACGCGCGGCAGTCTCACCGACCCGCGCAACCGCGAGCAGCTCCGCCAGCTCCTCAAAGAGGTGATGGTGCGAAACACGCGCTCGGTCACGCAATTGCACCTGCCGCCCCGGTTTGCGCTCACGGTCCGGGTTGAGCCGACCGAAGCCGAACAGGTATTCTACCAGGCAATCGGCGCCTTTGTTCGGGAGCAGGCAAAAACCGATCGTTCCACAATCCCCCGTCTCACTCTCCGCCGTCTGCTGGAAACGGCCGGTTCGTCACATCTGGCAGCAATGCGCTCGCTCAACAAGACCTCCGTTGACGGCAAACCCGGCATCGCAACTCAGATTGCGGCCCTCACTCGGTTGGGTGCGCAAATCCAGGCCAGCGCCAAGAGCCGCAAGGTCATGGAACTGCTGAGAGCGTCCCCCGATCAAAAGGTGCTCTTTGTGAATACCGTGGCAACCCTCGAGCATCTCCAGCGCCTCCTGCAAACGGCCCAGATCCCTCACGTGGTGTTTCAGGGCGGTCTCACTCCGACCCAGAAACAGGGCGTCATCGACCGGTTCCGGGACGGCTGCCCGGTCCTTCTTTCCACCGGCATGGGCGGCGAAGGATTCAACCTGCAGTTCTGTCATGTAATGATCAACTATGACCTGCCGTGGAACCCGATGGCGATCGAACAGCGCATCGGGCGCCTCCACCGGATCGGCCAGACCAGGGAGGTTCAGGTCTTCAATTTTTGCACTGCCGGCAGCCTCGAGGACCATATTCTCGAAGTCCTGGATCGCAAGATCAACATGTTCGAACTGGTAGTGGGAGAAATCGACATGATCCTCGGACGCCTTCAGGGAGAGGAGGAATTCAGCGACCTGGTTTACGACATCTGGGTGCAGCATGCCGAGGAACCGGATCGCCGGAAAGCCTTTGACGCCCTGGCCGGAAAGCTCAAACGCGCCCGATCCAACTACGAGAAGAGCCGGGAACTCGACGAAAAACTGTTCCGCGAGGATTTTGGGGTATGAGGAACAACTCTGACCCTGAACTGCTGGCCTTTGCCGGTGACTTGATCGAAAAGCAGGGAGGCCTCATCGAGAGGCTGCCGGACCGTCTGCTGGCGGTCCTGCCCTCAGACCTCGCCGGTACTCTCGCGCTGTCAGAAGAGGTTGTCCTGGGAACCGACGCGACCTCACTGCTTTATGGCAGTCCCTTCCTGGACCGGCTGGTTGCGCTCGCCACCGGCGAGGTACCGATGGTCTACGGCCAGATTGAAGTTCCCTATCTGAAAAAGGCGGGCTTCGAGGAACTGCTCGGGAAGGACTTGAGTTTTGCCGACGGGCAGGTACGGGTATCCGCCCGGGCAGAGGCGCGAACTACCTACATGATCCTCACCTGTCGCTACGTTGCCCTCAGCGATGAACGCAAAGAAGGGTTGCTGCAAATCGGCGTCCATGAGGGCAGCGGGGCGGTTATCGGCAGTCTGGATCGGGTCTGGCATGAATTTCAGCCGCAGTTCTTTCCCGCCGGAAAGGTGCCGCCCCATTTCCCGGTCAGGCTCGATCCAGCTATCGCCTCTGCCATGGCCAGCGCCAGAACCGGCATCGAAAAGGAGCTGAGCGACTTCCTGACCAGCATGAAGCGGCGTTTCCAGCGGGATGTGACCAACACCCGGGAATACTACGAGGCCCTCAAGGCGGAAATGGCGGCCAGTCTGTCACACCCGAACCTGACGGAAGCGCAGCGGCAGGAGCGTGAGGAGAAGTTGGCAGCCTTGCCTGCCGAGTTGGCACGCAAGGTCGAGGACCTTCGCCAGAAATACCGGGTGGAGGTGACCATCACCGCCTGTGCGGCCTTGCGGCTGCTCGTCAACATCGCCCAAATCAGTCTAGCCATCCGCTATCGGAAGGGCGAACGGACCCTCCGCGTGGTCTGGAACCCCCTCACCCGTCGGCTCGACCCGCTGGTCTGCGAACGCTGCAAGCAAACCATCACCCGCATTCACCCCATAATTCAGTACAAGGACATCGAATTAATCTGCTCGTCTTGTTTTCAGAAACGGTAAAGAGGTAACTGGAACGTTCGATGGGCCGCGTCTTGAGATTCTCTTGGGATGAGATGACCGAATGGTAAAAGATAGCTGGGCTGCCAGAGCCTATCTCAAAACCTCAACAAAGAAGAATACAATGGATATCCTGCTGACATTCACAGGTTTTCATGATCCGTATTTCAAAGGACTGATCGACCAGGAGGAACAACCGGGGCCAATCTTGTCCTTGCTGGCTGGACGCTCGTTCGAGCATATCTTTCTTTTCGATACCCCAAATACACAGCGCCTCACTCAGGAAACGGTGGACGCTATTAACAAGCTGTATCCTGATAGCGTGCTCCACGTTCTTGCCATCACCCTTGACGATCCGACCAATTACCGAGGGATACTCGCTGGTCTGAGGATCCATCTCCGCAACATTATTGAGGCTTTCAACTCGGCCTTCTTCTTTGTTGCCGTCGCTTCGGGAACACCTCAGATGCATGCCTGTTGGATCTTGCTGACAGCCTCTGGCGAGATCCCCGCCCGCATTCTCCATGTTCGACCTCCACGTTTTGTGACCAAAGAATGTCCGCTCGTGAGCGAGGTGGATTTGTCCTCTAACGAATTCCCTACTGTCAGGTCCCAGGATGGTCCGATTCCCGCCGAAAACAGCGAAATCGATGTTGATTCAGCCAGAGTCCAACTCGGAATCGTGGGAGATCACCCCGCGATGCAGCGCTCCCTCGAGATGGGGGCGATGTTGGCTCCGTCTCAAGCTCCGGTACTGATCTTTGGCGAGACCGGTACTGGCAAGGAACTATTTGCCCGGTACATCCACAGGTTGAGCGGGAGATCGCGAGAAGCCTTCGTTGCGTTAAATTGCGCGGCGATTCCGGACGACCTTGTTGAGAGCCTTCTGTTTGGACACAAAAAGGGCGCCTTTACGGGCGCAACAAACGATCAGATCGGCAAATTTGATGCGGCCGACAAGGGAACTCTGTTCCTGGATGAACTGGGAGACTTGCCTCGATCAGCTCAGGCCAAATTGCTCCGGGTTCTCCAAGATGGCTTGGTGGAGCCTATCGGGCAAACCAAGCCCCACAAGGTTGATGTGCGGATTGTGGGTGCTACGAATCGGGATTTGCGAAAACTGGTAGGGCAAGGAAAGTTTCGAGAAGACCTTTTCTACAGGCTTAATGTGGGCGAAATCAGACTTCCGCCCCTGCGGGAAAGGCGTTCTGACATCCCCAAGCTGGCACTTCATATTCTTGACATATTGAATCGTTCCTTGCGACGTCCCAAAAGGCTATCAGCCAACGCCCTATCCAGGCTGCAGTCTCACAGTTGGGCGGGAAACGTTCGCGACCTGGAAAATGTCATCGAGCGGTCCGTTCGTCTCTGTCGTCGTGACGTCCTGGATGCCGATGACCTGCTCATCATGGAACCGGTCAGCTATGCAGACCCGCTGGATGCGCTGCCCGAGCCAGATGTGGGCTTTTCGCTGGATGAGTTTCTCGGAAGCGCCCGCAAACAACTGATTCTCCGAGCGCTCGAAGCGGCGGGCGGAAACCAAAGCGAGGCGGCACGAAGGCTTGGGATTACCCCTCAGGCAGTGCATAAATTCTTGCAGCAATCTAAGTCGAGGATTTAAATTAAAGTTTAAGCTCTTTCAACCCAAGTTGAATAATGAGCCCGTGAGCATGTGCGAAGGAAATGCTCTATATTAAGCAATAACCGTATGTTATGAACATATCGACCGCGTGGCATGGCGGTTGCTCTTCTCGGACACCGTAAGTGAAACCGATGGACCGAAACCAGAAAGGAGCAGCCATGCCAGCATTCAAAGTCACCTCAATTATCGATGGAGATACCTTCGATGTTTCGCCCCCTTGGAAATGGAACCATGATACCGGCACCCGCGTGCGCCCTGCGGGCAACGACGCCCCGGAACTACATGCCCACGGGGGCCAAGCCGCCAAGGACAAGTTATCGAAACTCATCTATGGGGAACAAGTTGAGCTGCGAACGGCTTATCGAGTGGACCGGGGTCGCCTGGTCTGCGAAGTCTATTTCAAGGGCAGGAACCTTGCGGACTACTTTCCCGAATATCAATGAGTTACCTCCCCTGGGCTGGCGATCCGTTGTGCCACCTGGACGCGAGAACTGGAAGCTGTCATGACGGCCAGGAACGAACGCGTAACCTGTAGGGAGTTGATCGAACCGGTTCTCGCCCGTTTCGGGTGGGATTGGGAGGATCAGTTGCGTATCGGACCGGGGCGCGTCAATCTCACTGGGGATTCCCCCGATTCGATGTACGACGAAACGCAGGCGATTATTGCCGACTATCTTCTACGTTATCGCGGCATCCCTCTCGCCATTCTTGAGGCCAAAGCCGAGTCCGAAACTGCTGCGGATGGCATGCAACAGGCGTCACGCTACGCACGCCGCCTGCTGATCCGATTCTCTCTTGCGTCCAATGGGCACGATTGGATTCTCACGGACAATGACACGGGCGCTTTCGAGACCTTCTCTGCTCCACCGACACCCGAAGATATCATCACGCGCATGGGCGTCACGATCGACTGGGACCGTTGGGAAACGTCCTTTACCGCGGCTTTCCATATCGATCAGGTTTCCCGCAAGAAAGTTCGCCCCTACCAGGAAATGGCGATCGCCAAGACTCTGTGGCAATTCGCACAGGGGAATCCCCGTGCATTGTTGCTCATGGCCACGGGGACCGGCAAGACCTTCGCCGTGTTCCAGTTGATCTGGAAGATGATGAACGGCGACGCCCTGAAGCGCCGGCACGTCCTCTTCCTTACCGACCGTAACAGCCTTAAGGACCAGGCCTATCGGGCGTTTGCAGCCTTCACGGCCGACGAACGCATCCCTATCGACAAGGAAGTTATCGCCAAAGGGCAACACCTCGTCGGCAAGATATTCTTCGCCAATTATCAAACCCTCAATGAGGAACTGAACGGAAAGAAGCTCTTTGAGCACTATGATTCGGATTTCTTCGATCTCGTGGTGATCGACGAGTGCCACCGGTCCGGATTCGGTGACTGGTTCGGCGTGCTGGAGCATTTCAATGGCGCATTGCAGCTCGGGCTGACGGCAACGCCGCGGGAGCTTGAAGACACTGCCCGGCCGCTGACCGACGAAGAGATCCGGCGCGACACCTATCATTATTTCGGTGATCCCATTTACATCTACAGCCTCCGGCAAGCCATCGAGGACGGTTACCTGGTGCCTTATCTACTTGAGGAGCGCGTCACCAATGTCGATGAGAACGGCTATACCGGCCCGGATGGGAAGCATTACACCACCTCGAATTTTGAGCGCGACATCCGCATGCCGGACCGTACGCGGGCTATCGCTGAGGATCTGTGGAGCATCTCAGGCAAATACGGCCTGCGTAACGAAAAGACCATCGTCTTTTGTGTAGACGATACCCATGCGGCATTCATGGCGCAGGAACTCCGCCGCCTCTCCGGCGACAATGACTATGCCGCGCGAATCACGCGGGCCGAGCGAAACAGCCACCAGTTGGAGCGCAATTTCGCCGTTGTCGGCCCGAGCAAGCCGCGTGTGGCGGTCACCGTCGATCTCCTGACAACCGGTTATGATGCCCCCGACGTCAAGAATGTGGTTTTCGTCCGGCCGCTGCGGAGCGCCATCCTTTACAAACAAATGAAGGGGCGTGCCACCCGCCTTTGCGAGGACATCAACAAGCGCTACTTCACTATCTTCGACTATTCGGGCGCGAGCCTGCTCGAGGATGCCGAGTTTGACGGGCATCCCGCCAACCTCCAGAAGGCAGCTCTCCAGAAATCAAAACCGCAAAAGAAGGCTGTCGAAGCTGCTCCCAAGCCGGTCGGCGAGGGTGTATCCGTCTTCATGTCGGCGACCAATCGTTACGTATGCCTCGCAGACGGCCGCAAAATTCCCTTTGAAGAATACACCGAGCAGACCCGAGAATTCATTCTGAGTATCTCCACCAGGAGCCTCGATGAGCTGCTCGCCCTCTGGATCGCCAAGAATAGTCGCCAGGAGTTGCGTGAGGAGCTGCGGGACCACGACATATACCCATCCGCATTCCGCCACTACCTTGACCTGCCGCACACGGACGATGTCGACATACTGGCTAAAGTGGCTTTCCGGATGGCTCGTGTTCCGACGCGCCCCCAGCGCGTCGACAGGTTCTGGCAGGTTGAAGAGAACTGGCTGCTCTCTCATTTTGGAGCCGCCTCTCCTGCGACGGCCCAAGTCATCCCTTTCCCGACGCCCGAACCACTGCTCATGGCTGCGGAAGCCACAGCCCCTTATCAGGCTGCGGACTCCTTTAAGGTCAAGTTCTGGCAGACCGCTCTCGATCACTACGCGCTCTTTGGAATCGACGATCTCGAACAGGCCCGCACCTATGGCGCCCCCCAGTTTGTCGACCAGTTCGGCAGTTTTCAGTCACTGACCCGCCGTTACGGCGGGGCGCCTTTGTTGAGAACGGATCTCGAGGAGGTCAAGCAGCATCTCTACGTCCCGATGACGACTTAAGTGAGGAAGCTTACCGGAATGAATAACAAAATCGACCATCGCCGCCAGGAAGTACAGCAGATCGTGAAAAACGCCTGCGATCAGCTCAATGCCGAAGGCGTGGACGCCCGCAATTACGTCGAACAGCTTGCCTGGTTGTTTTTCCTCAAGGCTTTCGACGAGGCCGAAGCCCGTCGTGAAGAGGAAGCCGCTTTTGACGATGCGCCGTACGACCGGCGCCTGACCGGCAAATTTGCCTGGTCGGCCTGGGCCAAAGATGCGGACCATCCCGACCGGATGCTCGAATTCGTCAATGGCACGCTCTGGACCAAGCTCACCAGCCCCGACCCCAAGAAAGGGCTGGGGGATGATCCCCTGGCCCAGCGCTTCCGTCGCATTTTCGAAAACGTCCGCAACTACTGCCGCCGCGGGGTTTCATTCGCCAGGGTGGTGCAGCAGGTGGACAAGCTCCATTTTTCCGATGATACCGACGTGCACGTGCTCTCGGAAATCTACGAAGATCTCCTCAAGCGGGTTGCGGCCGATTCGGCCGGGTATGCCGGTGAGTTCTATACTCAGCGCCACATCATCCGCGCCATGGTCGAGGTGGTGCGGCCCAAGGCGGGTGAGCGGGTGTACGACCCTTGTTTCGGGACTGCGGGCTTTTTGGGGGAGGCTGCGGACTACATTCGTAGAAACCGAACGCTTAGCGGCAGGCAACTGGACAACCTCCAGAAACACACCTTCTACGGTATGGAAATCAAGCCGCTTACGTATCTTCTGGGCACCATGAATATGGTTTTGCACGGAATCGAGGGCGCCAACCTGGAGCTGACCAACACCCTCGAGGTCCACACCCAGAACGTCAACGAAAAGTCCAAGTACGACGTGATTCTCTCCAATCCACCGTACGGGGGCAAGATGGACCAGACTCTGCAGACCAACTTCCGGGTGCACTCCAGCGCGACGGAATGTCTCTTTGTTCAGCACATCATGGCCAACCTCGCCAAGGGCGGCCGCGCCGGGGTGGTCATCCCCGAAGGCGTCCTGTTTCGAGGCGGACCGGACCAGAAAGTCCGCAAGGAACTTCTTGAGCAGTTCAACGTCCACACCATCCTGTCACTTCCGGCGGGCTGCTTCCTGCCCTACACGGGCGTGAAGACCAACGTCATCCTTTTCGACCGCCCTCGGGGGGACGGTTCGGCCACCAAGAGCGTCTGGTTCTATGAACTCACCAACGATGGCTTTGAACTCAAGCAGACTCGCAAACCCATTGAAGGGGAGCAGATTTCAGACTTTCTTGCCAAATGGGCTGACCGGGTTGAGGGAGAGAATTCCTGGACTGTCCCGGTCGAACAGATCATCGAGCGTGCCTACGACCTCTCGGCCAAGAATCCCAACCGTAAGGACGATTACGAGCACCGCCCGGCTCTGGAACTGGTCCAATCAATTAGAGCCAAGGAAGAGCGGATCATGGAGCTGCTGGGGGAGTTGGAAGGAATTCTGGAGAAATGATCATGCTGCCGAATCTTCCCCCCTTCTGGAAAACACGGCCGTTCGGTGAGGTGTGTGTCCTTATCATGGGGCAAGCTCCGAAGGGGGACAGTTATAATGACAAGGGCATTGGCGTGCCGTTGATCGCAGGGGCTGCCGACCTTGGTCCAGTCACTCCGACGCCAAAAAAGTGGACAACTTCTCCTACCAAGTTAGGGCAGAAGGGTGACATCATTCTATGTGTCCGGGCAACGATTGGCGATTTGAATTGGGCGGACTCGGAATACTGCTACGGTCGCGGAGTTAGCGGAATTCGTGCTTACAGTCACATCGATCCCGAGTTTCTATGGTTCTGGCTAGAGGCCTGCAGAGATCATCTGACAAACCTTGGTCGGGGAGCCACCTTCAAGCAGATATCAAAGACAGATATCACAGCTCTTCCCGTTCCCGACTTGAAACTCCCCGAACAGCGTTGCGTCGTCGCCCGCATTAAGGAGTGCATGGAACGGGTCGAGGAGATAGAACAGCTTCAAAGCTCTGTCATCGAGGAAGCATCGTTCCTGCCTGCCGCATTTCGCTATGATCTGTGGAATCACTACGCCAAATCAGCCAAGATGGTCGAGTTGGGTTCAATTACCGAATCCGTGAAGAACGGTCTCTACAAACCGAGGGATTTCCATGGGCAGGGCGTGATTCTTCTACGGATGTTCAATATCAACGGAGCGTTACTGAATTTAGATCGAATTGAAAGGCTGGAGGTCTCCAAGAAAGAGTTGTCGGACTATCTGGTAACTAATGGCGATATCCTCATCAGCCGTGTCAACAGCCGCGAACTGGTCGGGAAGTCAGCCCTCGTTGAGGGACTTGAAGAAGCTGCCGTGCACGAGGCGATGCTCATCCGCTTGCGGGTTTACGATGCCAAGGTTGATAAGAGGTTCCTTGTATGGCTCATCAACTCACCCCAATTCCTCTACGAGCTTCGCGGCCGTGCCAAGCACGCAATAGGCCAATCCAGCATTAACCAGAAGGATCTTCTCAGCTCAAAGATACCGCTGCCCGCTATTGAAGAACAACGGACAGTCGTTGAGTCCATGAGCGATCTGTCGCCTCTCGGAGCGGAACTTGTAACAGAGTGTGCCGAGCGGCAAGAGATGGCCTCCCGACTTCGCGAATCCATCCTTCGCAAGGCCTTTGCCGGGGAGTTGTGACCGTCATGGCCGAGGTATCGGCAAACTCCGAACTATGGAAGATGCTCCGCCGTTTATGGGATGAGTCGAACTTACCCTCCCATGAGATGGGGGTGACGCTGGCCGCTCTGGTTTACCTGCGCTGGGCTGATTTCCAGGAGGCCGAGCAGGAGGCCGTGGCAGCCTTCGACGGCACCGAATACCGGCCGGTTTTACCCTCTTCGCTGCACTGGCGGTCCTGGCACCTTCTCCCACCGCAGGAACTTAAAGAGTTTTTCTCAGCGCGTCTTCCCCACACGTTGGAGGGGCTGAACAATTCCCGCCACCTCTCGCTGGCGACTCATCTCCACCGCCTTAGCTCAGCCGTCGAGAAGCTGGGGAGACTTTCCGCGAGGGCATTGGATACCCTCATCCATTGGCTGGCAGACCAGCCTTTCGAGACACCTCGCGACCGTCGCGCCCTACTGGATACCTTTGACGCCGTCCTCGACAGGATTCAAAGCAGGCATGCCGGCGAATTCCGGACCCCGAGCGCGGTTGCCCGGCTTTTGGTTGCCCTGGCCGCCCCGGATGCCGGTGATCGGGTATACGATCCGTGTTTCGGGTCGGCAGGCTTGCTCACGGCAGTCACCGATCACGTTCTGCGTAAGGAGACCGGCCCATTCAGTCGCAGTGGTTCCCCCGCACTCGAAATATTCGGTGTCGAACTCAATCTTGACGCTTACATCATTGGCCTGGCGCGCCTGGCGCTGGCCGGAGTAGACAATCCCCAACTCGAGCTGGGTAACAGCCTGGAGCGGATGCCGCCCACCAACCCGCAGCAGGAAGGTTTCGACGTGGTCCTGGCCAATCCCCCTTGGGGTTGGAAGGCGTTGCACGCCAAGGAAGATCGCTGGGGGCTTCAGCATTTTTCATTTCTGACGAATGAGGGCTCGGGACTCTTTGTGCAGCACGCCCTGCAGCAGCTGCGGCCGCAGGGTCGCGCAGTGATCGTCGTTCCGGAGGGCTTTTTGTTTCGCCGTGGTGTCGATCAACAGCTCCGCCGCTTCCTTGTCGAGAATCACACTGTCGAAGCTGTTGTCTCTCTTCCCGAGACTACTTTCATGCCTTTCACCGCTATAAAGGCGAATATCCTCGTTCTTCGGCGCAGTGGTCCCACCAGGCTCATCCGACTGATGGATGCCAAGACGTTCTTCGAAAGAGGCAAAGGCAGGCAGGCCCCAACGATCAGTATTGCGATGGCCGAAGAAGCGGCCGGGTGGCTGCGCACTGCCAAACCGGGGAAACACTGCTGGGATGTCGATCCTGAAACCCTGGCTGAGGTGGACTGGGACTTCACACCCAAGCGTCGAGATCAGAGCGGCCTGCTGGGCATCCTCGATGGCTTGCGTTCCGAAGTCGATGTCATTTCCTTGAAAGAGTGTGCTCTTATCCTCGCTGGGAGGCCCATCAAAGCAACGGATCTGGTCGACGGCCCGGAGGGTGAGTCGCCGGTTCCTTACGTCCGCATCAAGGACATTCAGCGAGGTCAGGCCACCAAGGGTTCCTCATGGTTGACGCGGGAGGCGGCTGCGTCCATTGACGCCCGCTGGAAACTGCGCGCCGGCGATGTGCTGCTCTCGAAATCAGGCACCATCGGCAAAGTGGGTGTGGTTCGCAATGGTGCTGTGGGCGCTTTGGCCGCCAACGGGTTATTCGTCTTGCGACCCGACCCGGATCGCCTGGACACGCACTTTCTTGCAGCCTACCTTGACAGCAGTGAATGCCGAGCTTGGCTGGACGAAAAAGCACGCGGCGCTACCGTTCGCCACCTTTCCAGGCAGGCTCTCGATGAGATGCCCATGCCTTTGCCGCCTCTGCAAATTCAGCATCGAGCGGCAACTCAATACCGTGAGTACGGCTTGAATGTACTTATATTCCTGGCCCAGCTTCTTCTGACCGAAGAAGATGATCCGATTGCCAAATGGGTCGATGATGCTCTGAGGTATATGAGCTCTGACAAAGCCGGCAATCTCAAAGGTCCCGATATCTCATGGCTGCTCCATTCGCGGGCGCTGGGGGGTGGGTTCACCGGCGTTCGCAACTGGGTAGCCCATCAACCAAGCGGAGAGCATCCCCTCGCATCGTGGATAATGTCACTCACGGAATCCGCGGAAATCCTGCGTAACTCAAACGATATTCCTGCCGGACCTGCTCTTTATAGCCTGCTTCAGCAAGTGAAGTTTGCACTGCGTGATGCCGAAGCTACTATTACCGGGCATCTCCCCAACGAAAACAAGGCGCGGGAACTGACCAACGCTTTCGCCGAGCACGTGGCAGCCGCGATGACCGCGTTGTCAGGCGACGTGCGTGTGGCGCTATCCTGCGAAATCAGCACGCTCAAACCAGGCGAATTCACCTCGGTTGACCTGACGATCTCGAACCTGGGTCCTCTGCCGTTACGCGATGTTCAAGTCGCAACCAACCATGACTGGGGTTGGGGGAAGATCGGCTACTTTCCTGAAGCTACCTCCAAGACCATCTCTTTTTCTATGGAGACACCTGACACGCCGGGAAAGTTCTCGCTGCAGGTCGAGTGGACAGGGCTCACCCTCGATGGACAACATATCCAGGGTATGCGTGAGCTTGCCTTTGACCTCATCGAGACTGAAAGCAGCGGTGATACTGATGCTGCCGACCTTGGCGACAGCCCCTACTTTGTCTCTGAACCAGTCGGCCCGAGCCGTGATGATGTCTTCTTCGGTCGGGATGAGCTGTTAGCTGAAATGAAACAAGAGATCAGAAGCGGAAATGTGATTCTCCTGGAAGGCAATCGACGTGCCGGTAAATCTTCGATCCTCAAACATCTCGAAGGGCTTAATGCGGCTCCGGGGTGGCTGGGCGTCTATTGCAGTTTTCAAGGAGCCGAGGGCAGTAAGCAGGCTGTCGGCATGCCTACCGCTGAGGTTTGGAGGGAGATAGCTCTCAGCATAGCAGAAGGCCTTCTTTCTTTGGGTGGTGAGACACCGCTGCCGGATGGCACCATACTGCCTGCCGGGGTTGATCTTGGTATTGCAACCGCATGCAGGAGGGGCATAGGCGACGATGCTCCTTGGAGCGATTTTCGGGAGTACTTAAAAGGTGCCCTCAAAATGCTCTCTCAAAAGGGTGTGGGACTGTTGCTGATGCTCGATGAATTCGACAAGCTTCAACAGGGAATCGATAACGGGGTCACCTCACCTCAGATTCCGGAAAACATCCGCTACCTGGTTCAAAATGTACCGCAGTTGTCAGCGGTATTGACTGGATCACGTCGACTGAAAAGGCTGCGAGAGGAGTATTGGTCAGCCCTTTATGGATTGGGAAACCACTTTGGCGTGACGTCACTTTCTGAGCAAGCAGCTCAGCGCCTGGTGGTTGAACCGGTGCAGGGCCGCCTCACCTATTCAAGGGAGGCGATTGAAAGAGCGATCTATCTCACTTCCAGACAGCCGTACCTTTTGCAGTGTCTGTGCAATCGCATTTTCCGCATGGCCGGCAAAATAAAGAGCCGTTCTGTCGGTCTTGATTTGGTAAACCAGGCCGGGGAGGCGCTGGTTGAAGAGAACGAGCACTTTGCGAGCTTGTGGGACTACGCCTGGTCTGATCTTCGGCGCTTCCTGCTCGCACTCTGCCAAAGAGAAAGTGATGGTCCGGACATCCTCCGACTTCCAGTTATACAAGAACATTTGCTCAACTATGGCATTGAAATCAGTGATGACCGACTGATCGCTGACCTCGAGTTTCTGCGGGAACTCGAACTCATTGAATTCGTCGGTGATTCCGGCGGGGGCCATTATGAATTGGCCATTCCGATGATGGGGATTTGGATCGAAAAGGAAAAGGACTTCACAGCGGTGCTCGCCAGAGCGAGATTGGAAACGGAGGATCAGCATGAGTAAGCCAAGGTTTCCCATCCTCGGTACCGAGATTCCTCCCCTGCTCGGCCGACAAGACATCATGGAGCAGTTGTGGAAGGACTTGACCAAGAAGACTCCGAGTCATTTGTCGTTGGTAGGGCCGCGCTTCGCGGGTAAGAGCGTGATCCTCAGGGCACTTGAGGAACTGATGCTCGACAGCGGGACGCCTTACTGCGCCGTCATTGCCTGGGATCTCGGCCACCAGACGCCGCGCTCGGACGAGGAGTTCATAAAGTTACTCACGAGGCGACTTGGCGAAGGCCTGCTTAAGGCCAAGCCGGATCTTGGGGAACACCTACTTCAAGAAGGAGCCGGCTACGACGAGGTTCGTGATGTGATCCGATCGCTGAATAGAAGTGGTCATCTCGTGCTCATGATATGGGATGGTTTCGATAAGCCCCTTGGCATGGGAACACTGACACGCAACTTGTGGGACAATCTTCTTGAGCTCTGTCGCACAACGAGTTTGCGGCTTGTCACGAGCACTCGCAAGGAACTGCATAAGCTGATCCGTGACGAAAAATCGGTTTCAAGCGACTTTTGGGGCATCTTCGACGGAGTCGTGCGCATCACCACCTTCGATGATGCCGACATGGATATGATCCTCACCCGCCTGCCGGAATTCGTCTTTCAGTTGGGTGCGAGAACCGAGTTGAGAAACTGGTCCGGTGGGTTTCCGCCGCTGCTACTCGAGATCCTCAATCAGATAATCTCCTCTTATGGAAGAGGGCATGTTGATAACGACATGGTGCATCGTGCAGCGCATAATGCCGGCGAAAGACTATCAGCATTGCTGGCTACTCTCTGGGCAGACTGCCCCGCGAGAGCCCAGGATCTCTTTGCAGTTCTGGTTGAACGCCGAGAACTCTCCTTCTCTGAAGCCGGCAAGGAGGAGCGTACGGCCCTTGTCGAGAAGGGATTCGCCGAAGAATCGGGCACCAAGCTTCGATTTACATGCCGTCTGCTCGAAAAACACATCAAGGGTGCCGGCCCGGATGCTGGTAGTATGGCCCGCTTATTCGGATCATGGGAAGACTACTGCACCAACATCCGCAGCTTGCTCGAACGGCGTCTTGCCCATATCTCACCTTTCGATGAGCGACTGTATCGCTATGTGGAGTTGTCTATCAGCCACCTTCCGCGCGATCCTGAACTGTCCCTGAACAGCTTGACCGACATCGAGGAACGGTCGCTCGACCTGATCTGGCAACGTGAGTTCGGAAGCGACCGAACTATTCCCCACGAAATCATTGCTTATTGGACGACCAGCCCGAGGGATCGCAACAAATTCATCAAAGGGATGATGGATGAGAATTCGTGGGGGGTGCCATCCGACCGTGGCCCGCAGCTGGGTTTGCTGCAGTTGCTCACCGGCAGCCAGTTTGGTTTCGAATCGAAGGCCAAGGTTACCTCCAAAGACACCTATGCGCTGGTCAACGCCATCCATTGTTACCGCAACCGCACTGAGCATAGGGATGGTCAAAAGATCGATGTCGGTATTGCCGTCGCGGCCCTCATGACATGCCTGGAGCTGTTGGCATGCCTGGACAAGGAAGCTCGGACATGATCGACCCCCTTACCTTATGTTACGCCCCATGGGCAGGAGCCCAGGAAGCTTAATCAAGTAGGTAAACCCACGGAAATGTTTTCCCTAATGCCAGAGAAGTGCGTAAAGGAAGAGCCATGAGCAATCGATCTGCCATTCCGGAGAAAACCAGGACTCGCCTCTGGGTTCTTGCTGGAGGCCGTTGCCAATATGAGGGCTGTAATGAGCCTCTTTGGCGAGATGACCTCACCATGGCGCAAATGAACGGTGCATACATTGCTCACATCATCGACGTAAATCCCCAGACCCATCGATATGACCCTGAGCTCTCTCCGGAACTGGCAACAGACATTTCCAACCTGATGCTTCTGTGCGACAAGCACCATCGATTGATAGACCACGAGGAGGAGCGTGAGCACACCGTTGACCGGCTTATGAGAATGAAGAACCAGCACGAGGCGCGTATCGAGCTTCTGACCTCTTTGCATAAGGACAAGAAGAGCCATGTCCTTCTCTACGGCGCAAATATCGGAGAACAGAACGCTCCGCTCAGCTGGAGGAAAGCGGCCCAGGCGATGATCCCCATGCGCTATCCGGCAGAGCCACGAGCTATCGAGCTAAGCCTGCGCAACAGCGCTTTTCAGGATGATTTCAGTAACTATTGGAATATCGAACGCCAAAATCTGCGCCACAATCTCACTGCTGTGCTAAAGCCAAGAATCGTCTCAGGCGAAATTGAGCATCTTTCCATCTTCGCTTTTGCGCCTCAGCCTCTCCTTATCGAGTTGGGCCGGCTCCTCTCGGATATTCCTGCCACAGAAGTCTACCAACTTCATCGCGAGCCGCCGGATTGGAAATGGCAGGAAACACCCGAAGACTTCAGGTTCATTATAGAAGAGGAGACCGAAAAACATCCCGTTGTTGCTCTAAATCTGTCCCTCAGCGCCACCATCGACAACTCGCGAATCACGGCCGTGCTGTCAGGGGAAGATCTGTCCATCTGGCGCATGACCGTTGCGAGGCCCAATAACGATTTTCTGAAAAGCCGAGTACAATTAAGGATATTCCGCCAGCAATTCCGGCGATTATTGGACCGGATAAAGGCACTTCATGGCCAAGATACACTTCTCCACGTTTTTCCTGCTGTTCCCGTCTCCGTTGCCGTGGAAATCGGCCGAGTGTGGATGCCCAAGGCAGATTTACCGCTTTGCATATACGACCAAAACCGAAAGCTGGGGGGTTTCACAAAGGCCTTTTCATTTATCGATGATGGAGAGTTGGGGGTGTTATGCTGACTGAACAGGAAATGAGACTCGATGATATCCTCAGGCGCGTCGCTGAATCACTGGATATTTCCCCAACAGAGTATGAGAGAGCTGTTCAAAGCTATACAGCCATTGGTGGCTGGCTTGAAGATGGCTACAAGAATGGCGCATATCCGGGCAGCTCCGTTAAACCTGTGATTTACCCGCAGGGCTCAATTCGACTTGGCACAGTCGTGAAACCCTTCCGTGAAAGCAAGGACGCTGCATATGACGTCGACCTCGTGTGTGAACTGCAGTACGAAAACATCGCCTGGTCGTCAAAAAATGCACAACTTGTGAAGCAGATGGTTGGGAATCGTCTGAAATCGCACACCACCTACTACGAGAAGATCGATGATGAGGGGAAACGCTGCTGGACCCTGGAATATGCGAAAGGCAATGGTATCGGATTTCATATTGATGTTCTTCCTTGCGTGCCGGACTTCGGAAGAGGCGCCGAAATCACAGGGTTGAACCCCGGTAATCCGGACACCCTTCCTGAGTTCACCCGCACTACCATTGCCCTTACAGACAAGGACAATGACCGTAACCCCCGATACGAATGGCGTTCAGGCAATCCGCATGGTTTCGCGGAATGGTTCCGGAAGCGCAACACGACCTTCGAACGCTTTTCTACAGATCAAAAGCCGGATCTATTCAAGAAATCGCGCTCTTCACAAAGCCATCAAGCTTTGTATGAGAGTGTCCAGGCAGTCCCCGATCAACTGGTGCGCACTCCCTTGCAGCGCACTATCCAGGTTCTGAAGCGCCACCGGGACATCCAATTCAGTAGGCAGGGCCATAGCAATCCGCTCACAAATCCAAAGTTCAAGCCCATTTCCATGATCATCACCACGCTTGTTGCCAGGCTTTATGAGGGTGAAGGCGATGTCTTGACCTCACTCACGAACGTGGTGACCAAACTGTCCTACTATGCTGCCCTTATCTCAAATCGTTATGCCGTGCTGCATGAGAGCAGAGCCCAGTGCGAGCTCATCCAACGCAAGAGCGACGGCACCTGGGAAATCCAGAATCCTGTCAACCCTGCCGAGAACTTCGCCGACCGCTGGCATGAGGAGAACCATGCCCGAGCCAAGGCATTTTTCGGGTGGATTGCCGTCGTTAAGCGAGATATGGAAGGAGCTCTGCGAACCCGATCTGCAGACGATTTGAAGAGACTTCTCAGTGAACGGTTTGGAGCGCGAACCCTCAATGAGGCTTGGAAGAGCTACGAGAATGGCCTTGGTGGACAAAGTCAGAGCCTTGTTGTCAGTCCTTCACGTGCGTTAACCCGCTTCAACGTTGCCCACCGTCAAGCGCTCATTTGGCCTGTTCGAGCATCCTACTCAGTCATTATTTCGGCTCGGATCAAGACCAACGGCACATGGTCTGATTTCAGAAGCGATTGTCACCCCCTGCCAAAACGCTGCGACGTTCTGTTTTCGGCCACCACCAATGTCCCCAAGCCATTCAACCTCTACTGGCAGGTGGTTAACACAGGTCAAGAGGCAGAGCGGGCGAATCAGCTCCGCGGCCAAATTCTCCCTTCCAAGACTGCAGGCGTAGGTGGTTTGACACAGAAAGAGACTACGGTTTACACAGGGATGCACTGGATTGAGTGTTTTGTTGTGAAGGATGGCATCTGTGTCGCCCGCAGTGGTGAGTTTGTTGTCAACATTGAGTAAGTGGGCAGAGCGACCTATTTGAACCAAGATATGGAGCAGATGAAGCATCTCCGGAGGGAGGCATGATCGTAACGGTCGGGAGTCGTGACCGTCCTTGCGCAAGGGTTTCCGAATTAACATGGCGCTAAGGAGGCAGGGTGACGGTAACCGCAACCTTTTTGCCGTGGCGCTTCAGGACCAGTTCATGGGTAAGCCCGTCGCTGAAGGCCCGGCGGACTTCTTCGAGACTGGTCACCTGGTTGCCGTCGAGCATGATGAGGATGTCGCCCCGCTTGATCCCGGCCTGGGCGGCCGGGCTTTCCGGCAGCACTTCGACAATCTCCAGGCCCTTGCCAGCCGCCAGCGGTACCAACTTCACCCCCAGGCGCGCCCGGTGCCTGGGCTGCTCCGAGGGGTTGGTGAGCCAGACGAAATCAGCGATATCCGGGTCGGCAGTGCTCATGGGATAGTTAACGGGCAGTGGGACAACAGTCCGAAAGGAGGCCGGAGTCCGATGGTAAGTCAACATGGGCACACCCACCCGGTCGCTGAGATGCCCCTTACCGATGGCAACGATGATCTGCCCTTCCGGCGGGAGTGAGGCCAGAGCCAGGGCAAGGGTCTCGGCCATGGTTTCTTCCCATGCCAGTTGGGCTTCAAAAAAGGTGGTGAAATCGCCGATACTGCCCTTGAGGTGCTGGTCATATTGCCGGCGGACATAGGCCTCATGTTTCGGGTTGTCCACATGAAAATCCCGCGCCACCCGACCCCGTTCCGCCGCCGTGAGCGAGGCAAGCCCCGAGCGCGCGATCTTGCTGACAACCTCGCGGGGGGCATTGAGGCCGACAATCCTCATCCCCTGGTCTCGGGCATAGACCAGAAGATCTCGGTAGAGGGCAAAGGAATAACCCCAGTTGTAATCCCAGCGCACTTCCTTCAGGAACTCTTCCTCTCCGAGCCGCCCCTGGGCGAACTCGTCCAGCAGGGTCTGTGCCTCTCGTGGAAACATCTCCATGGCGAGGACCAGCGAGGAGTTGCGGGAACGGAGTTCCTGCATGATCCGGAGTTGGACGCGATGGTCTTCGGCGTTCGGATGGGATTCGCCCACGTAAACGATGCTGACCTCTGCCAGTTGCCCCATGAGCGCTTCCTGCGAGAGGATCTGGCCGGTCCGGGTGGCCACGATCTCCCCGACCGTCAGCCCTGCCGCCGGTCCCGGTAGACGCGCCGGTTTCATGAGACCCGGTCCCGCACACGCCGTCAGCAACATCAGAACAAACCCCAGGAAAAAGGACTTAAAGAGTTGTGGCCACATGTTGCTCCTTCCCTTCCCGGGCTTTCCCTTGTTCCCTCCATCCCGGGGGCTCGCGAAGGATGGCGATCAGCTTTCGGCTGGCGGCTGGAAAGGGATAGTGGTCAAGCTCCGCCAACGTG
>Ga0302250_1000759_pt1 | contig 28184 bp, 24 predicted proteins | sample AAG_RA_Asp_MG_FD_193536 | JGI IMG/M metagenome (GOLD analysis project Ga0302250, IMG submission 193536) | Enriched activated sludge microbial communities from anaerobic digester in WTTP, New Holstein, Wisconsin, United States - AAG_RA_Asp | ecosystem: Engineered > Bioreactor > Anaerobic >... | reverse complement strand
ATTTAAATCAGGGATTAGCAAGCGGGCGATGGGAATCGAACCCACGTCTTGACCTTGGCAAGGTCTCGTTCTACCATTGAACTACGCCCGCATAAGGAAATTATAATAATTTTTAAGCTTATCGGTCAAATAAAAAAAACAAACCCCTAATACTGAAGGATATTAAATATTTAAAAAAGATATAAAACTGGATATCTGATTATAAATATTTATAGCATCAAGCTTATCAAGCTCACCCTGAACTCCCCTGTGTATATCAAGCGGAGGACCCCAAACCTTAGGATCTGAATAAGGGCTGTAAACTGTAAATGTGGGCACATCAAAAGAGACTGCCATATGCATCGGTGATGATGATGTTCCTATATGAAGTTTTGAAAGTGATATGAGGTACGAAAGATCAAGAGTTGTTATACCTGATATCACTATATGTTTATCCTTATATTTAGAATATCTTTCTATAGAATCTTTTACATAATCCTCTTCCCATAAAGCTGGTGGAAAAATTGTTTTAAAACCTGACTCAACTATCCTGTCGGCTATATATATAAACTTATCAGCTGACATCTGTCTCACAGCACGCGGACTTGTTATATCAAATGTAATAATTTTATCGTTGATATCAACATTTTTTTTACTTAGTATTTCTCTTATTTTTATTTTATTATTTTCATCAGGATAGATCTCAGGCTTTATATCATCTATCTCTTCCCACTTTATACCAAACGGTTTCAAGTACTGAAACTTCTGTTTGGCATTATATCCATGATATTCATTTTTTACCATATTGTTATAAATCAATGATCTCCACTTTCTGTAAAAAGCTATTCTTTTTTTAGCACCGCTTGCAACAGAATAAAATGCTGATGAACTTGATAACATATAATCTATTGATACATCAATTTTATAGCCTCTGAGCTCTTTGAGCGAAAGTTCCTCTCTTATCAAAACTTTCTCTATATAAGGATTATTTTTTAATATATCAGCAGAGTATTTTTTGACAAGGAAATATATTCTGCTGTCAGGAAAATATTTTTTTATCGCTTTTAGAAGCGGGGTGGTGAGTATGACATCACCTATTCCTTTATAAACTATTATTAAGAAATTCATATCAATCAAAAATAAAAGCTATAACCTATATCCAATCACTAAGGCAAATTTAATTCTACTTTTTAATTATATTTTCTTCTAACTGCTTTTTATGCCAGTTATAAGCTGTTTCAACTATTAAATCTATTCTATCATAAAATGGTTTCCAGCCAAGCACTTCATAAGCTTTCTTTGAGCTTCCGACAAGAACTGCAGGATCCCCTTCTCTTCTTGGACCATATTTTATATTAAGTTTTTTACCGCTTTTGCTTTCCACAACATCAAGAATCTTTTTTACAGAAAATCCATTGCCATTGCCGAGGTTAAAACTGTTGCTTCTTTTTTCACTCATAAGATACTCTAAGGCAAGGACATGAGCAGATGCAAGATCGTTTACATGGATATAATCCCTTACACATGTTCCATCATCAGTTTTATAATCTGTTCCAAAAACTGTTATATTGCTGTTGATTCCAATCGCATTGTATATGGCAAGAGGGATGAGATGGGTCTCAGGATTATGCCATTCGCCTATCTCTGAATCAGGATCAGCACCGGCTGCATTAAAATATCTCAGATTGACATAATTAAGTCCATAGGCTCTATCATAGTCTTCTAAAACCTTCTCAACCATAAACTTTGTTTTACCATATGGATTTACTGGATTTTGAGGATGGGCTTCTGTTATAGGAATTTCCAGCGGAACACCATATGTGGCACAGCTTGATGAAAAAATAAATTTTTTAATATTGTATTTAACCATAAGATCTAAAAGATTTATAGTATTGATAAGGTTGTTTGTATAATATTTTGAAGGATTTTTAACAGACTCACCAACATATGTGTATGCTGAAAAATGCATAACAGCATCTATATGATTTTCTTTAAAAACACGTTCTATATCATCCCTATTTTTCAGATCTCCCATATAAAACTTTCCCCATTTAACAAATTCTTTGTGACCGTAGATAAGGTTATCAAAAACTATTGTTTCATAACCTTTTTTATTCAAAGCTTTGTTTACATGAGAACCGATATAGCCTGCTCCTCCAACTATTAATATCATAATAACCTCTATCTATTATAAAGCATCTTTATTTTTTAATACCAGATAATCATACAAATATTCTTCCCATGATTTTATACCAACCGACAGATCCCTTTTTATCTTATTATTGTTCATTGCTGAAAACTCTGGTCTTTTTGCTGGGGAATTAAAATCAGACTGTGATGCCTTTATAAGATCAATATTCAAATTAAGTATTTCATTTATTTTTTTTGCCCAATCATATCTTGATACGAAGCCATCAGGAATGAGATGCCACAAACCTCTCAAATCATTTTTTATAGCCTTCATTGTTACTTCTGCGACCATTTTTACAGGGGTTGGAACTGATACCTCATCAACCGATACCTTTATCATCTTTGATTTTTCTGACCAGCTTTTAAATTTGTATATAAAATTTTGTTTTCCATCACCGTATAGCCAGCTCACACGAAAAATTATAAAATTTTCATAATTTTTTATTAGATTCTTTTCGCCCTCAAGCTTCGTAAATCCATATTTGTTTAATGGTTCAGGCTTATCATCCTCAGTATAAGGGATATGCTCTTTTTTCCCACCAAAGACGTAGTCAGTGCTGAAATGAACTATTTTTGTTTTATATCTTTCACAGTATTCAGCCAATTTCCCAACTGATACAGCATTTATTTTATATGCCATTTCAAAATCAGTCTCAGCCCCATCGACATTGTTATAAGCGGCAGTATTTATCAAAATAGATGGTTTTACGAAATCAATACAATCCTTCAGTTCTTTTTCATCAGATATATCAAGCTTTTCCCTTGGATAAGCAAAGAGATCACCATCTATTATTTTTGTAAATTCTTTTGCCAACTGACCATTTGCTCCTGTTATCAAATATTTCATATATCAATCCAGAATGAGTTTTTTTATCTTATCCAAATCTCTCTGATAATCTATCTGATCTTCAACAAAAACCTTATATACATCAGGTGTCATATTAATATATTTTACAAAATCACAAAAACCATCTTCCAATTCAATATATTCTTTATATGATGAATACTTCCAATCCTCAGGTTTTGAAACGAGAAAAGCCGTTATAGGATTTAGATGCTGATATCTTGTCAGATGAACAAGCTGTTCATTACTTTTCACGACAACAGCCTTAAACCTTGATTCCCACAGCGGGCCTTTTCTTTTATGCCTTTGATTGAAATACAATGAATAACTCTTCTGTACTGAACAGATGTATTTTTCTATACCATTATCTTCATTCTGGAAAAGAGTCATATGATAATGTGTAGGCATTATGCAATATGAAAGAATATCTACTTTAGTTTTTCCAGCAGATATATCAAGCTCATCATAATTACAGAAAGAATATCTTTTTTTAAGTCCTGAGAATCTATAATACTTCATTATGCTTAAAAATCTATTATATTCACTATAATCATTAAAAATTTGATATCCTGATATACTTCTATTAAATATATGATAGAAACAACCATTAACAATTTGGACTCTTCTAAATGGCATTTATCCCCCTACGATCCCGAACCGTGTAACGGTTCGGGATCGTTATTTCCTACCATACACATCGTCAAATCTTACTATGTCATCCTCGCCAACATACTCTCCGTTTTGGACTTCTATAAGCTCTAAATCAACCTTCCCGGGGTTAGAAAGCCTGTGTCTCATAGACTTAGCCACATATATGCTCTCATTCTCATGAACTATATGGCTTTCACCTCCTATATCAACTTCCGCTGTTCCCTTTATAACAATCCAGTGCTCACTTCTGTGATAATGCATCTGTTCGCTCAGCTTATGGTTAGGTTTAACAAAAATCCTTTTTATCTTATACCTCGGCCCTTCCTCAAGAACTGTATAGCTGCCCCACGGCCTAAAAACTGTAGTGTGTTCAAGTGCCTCATTACACTTCTGATTCTTGAGTAATTCAACAATATTTTTTACTTTTTCACCACTACCCTTTTTTGCCACAAGTAAAGCATCATCAGTGTTTATTATTATAAGATCTTTTACATCCACAATTGATACAACTTTTTTGCTGTTGCTATATACTATTGAATTGCTGCTGTTAATATTAAAAACATTTCCAAGCTTAACATTGCTGCTTTCATCCTTTTCCATTATTTCGCCAAACGACTCCCAATTGCCTATATCAGACCAGCCAATATCTGATTTGACTACCGCTGCTTTATCTGTTTTTTCCATTATTGAATAATCTATTGATATATTTTCAATCTCTCCAAATCTCTTTATAAGCTCATCATAAGAAAGATTAAAAAATTTAATCATCTCTGGCTTGTATTTTTTGAACTCCTTTATCATAATATCCATCTTAAAAAGAAACATTCCGCTGTTCCACAGATATTTTTCAGAGCTCAAATATTCTCTCGCTCGTTTGATATCGGGCTTTTCTGTAAACTCTTCAACTTTGCAGAGGTTATTAAAAAGTTTTTTACCTGTTTTTATATATCCATAGCCGGTATGAGGTGTATCAGGCTTGATACCAAATGTAACGATGCTGCCTTTCTTTGAGGCTTTATCAGCTTCTTTTATGCATTTTATAAATTCTTTTGTATTGGTAATTATATGATCAGATGGTGAGACAAAAAGAGACTCCATCATAAATGATTTTGATCTGTTGGTTATAAACTTAATACCGAGAAGTATTGCTCCTGATGTGTTTCTACCAACAGGCTCAAGGATTATATTATTTTCAATACTGCTGTTTATATCAATTAGATCATTGATAACATAAAACTTATATTTTTCATTTGTAACTATGTATATGTCCTTTTTATCACATATATTTAAAAACCTTTTATATGTTTTTAAAAGAAGGCTTTCACCATTTATTTTTATAAACTGCTTTGGATAGTTCTGCCTTGAAAGCGGCCAAAGCCTTGTTCCACTTCCACCAGCAAGTATTAACACCTTCATATCATCTCCTTAATTAGTTGTCAGTGATCAGTGGTCAGTGGACAGTGATCACTATTTTATTTCCTCACCAACTCTCTTTAAGTCTGCTTCCATCATTATTTCTATAAGTTTTTTAAACTTTGTCTCAGGCTTCCAGCCAAGGTTTTTCTTGGCCTTTGATGGATCTCCCAAAAGAAGATCAACCTCCGCAGGTCTGTAATATTTTTTCGAGACTTCAACAATCACCTTGCCACTTTTTTTATCAATTCCCTTTTCATCAAGTCCCTTCCCTTTCCATGCTATTTTAATTCCAATATAATTGAATGCATATTCTATTAGTTCTCTTATTGTGTGAGTCTCACCTGTTGCAAGGACATAATCATCAGGATTTTTTTGCTGGAGCATAAGCCACATTCCCTCAACATACTCCTTTGCATACCCCCAGTCTCTTTTTGAGTCAAGATTTCCAACTACAAGTTTTTCCTTGAGACCATACTTAATCCTTGCAATATTGTCAGTGGTTTTCCTTGTTATGAATTCAAGACCTCTCAAAGGTGATTCGTGATTAAAAAGTATGCCACAACAGCCAAATATGTTGTATGATTCTCTATAGTTAACAACCATCCAGTGAGCAAAAAGTTTGCTCACTGCATAAGGGCTTCTCGGATAAAATGAGGTTTTCTCATTTTGAGGAATTGATTGAACCTTACCAAACATCTCGCTTGTTGATGCCTGATAAAATTTAGTTTTGGGACTGAAGTATCTTATTGCCTCAAGTATTCTTAAAACTCCAACAGCATCTATATCGGCTGTGAGAAGTGGCTGATCAAACGAGGCCTGAACAAAGCTTTGAGCTGCTAAGTTATAGACCTCATCAGGTTTTATATTTTTTATAACATCTATTATATTGATGTATTCAAGCAAATCCATATATATATGTTCTACTCCGTCCTCTATACCTAACTCTTTCATTCTCCATAGCGATGAATCACCACTCCTTCTATCAGCTCCATAGACCTTATACCCCTTGTCAATAAGAAACCTTGCTAAATATGCTCCATCCTGGCCTCTTATTCCTGTTATTAGTGCCTTTTTCATCAATCCTCCTCATCTGTTGTTATAATTCTTTTTTATCCACTTCTTATAATCGCCACTTTTTATGCTTTCTATCCAGTCTTTATTGTTCAAATACCATTTTATCGTTTCTTTTATACCATTTGAAAAATCATAACTCTGCTCCCAGCCCAATTCTTTTTTTATCTTATCACAGTTGATCGCATACCTTCTATCATGACCGGGCCTATCCTTAACAAATCTTATCAAATCTTCATACTTCTTATCTTTTAAAAATGGATTATTTTTTGATGGATAAAGCCTTTCAAGCTCACTGCATATGGCTTTAACAATTTTTATGTTTTCCATCTCACACTCACCACCAATGTTATATGTTTCTCCAGCTCTTGCTTTTTTAATTATTAGCCATATAGCGGAACAGTGATCAGTAACATAAAGCCAATCCCTCACATTTTTGCCATCGCCATAAACAGATATGTCCTTTCCCTCAATCGCATTTATTATTGTTAGCGGAATCAATTTTTCAGGAAACTGGTATGGACCATAGTTGTTTGAACAGTTGGATATTGTTGCGTCCAATCCATATGTGTGATGATATGCTCTAACAAGGTGATCGCTTGATGCCTTTGATGCAGAATATGGACTTCGAGGAGAATATGGGGTTGTTTCATAAAAATATCCAGTTTTGCCGAGCGAGCCATAAACCTCATCTGTGCTTATGTGATGAAATCTGAAGTGTTTTTTGCTTTTTGAGTGTTTGACTCCTGCCTCAAGCAGAAAAAAAGTTCCATTTATATTAGTTTTTATAAAATCTTCAGGGAGAAGTATTGACCTATCCACATGGCTTTCAGCAGCAAAGTTGATGATAGCATCAATATCATATTCTTCAAGTGTGCTAAAAACCTTTTTATAATCACATATATCACCCTTAATAAAGAAGTATCTGCTGTTTAAATATCTATCCGATATATCATCAAGATTTTTAATATTTCCAGCATATGTCAGTTTATCATAGTTGGCTATTCTTCCTTTAAAATCAGTATTCTCAAAAACATATCTTATAAAATTAGAGCCTATAAAACCTGCACCACCTGTTACCATGATGTTTTTCACATCACCTCCCATTTTTAAAAAGTTCTCTATAAAATTTTAATTTTAAATCCTTATCAGATAACACAGGATTATCAACACCCCATGAAATATTTATATCAGGATCATCATATCTTATTCCACAATCATTTTCTTTTGAGTACTCTGCATCACATTTATAAACTATCTCAGCTCTATCGCTCAATGTTAGAAAGCCGTGAGCAAAACCCTTAGGGATAAAAAGCATCCATCCATTTTCCCGTGTGAGCTCGGCAGAAACCCATTTCAAAAATGTCTTTGAATTTTTTCTTAGGTCAACAGCTACATCAAATATCTTACCGCTTACACACTTAACAAGCTTTGATTGCTCGGCTGGTGGCTTTTGGAAATGGAGCCCCCTTATAACATTTTTAATGGAGCTTGAATGATTGTCCTGAACAAACTCAGATGTTATGCCATATCTTTCAAAATCACTCTTTTTATAGCTCTCCATAAAAAACCCACGGTTGTCATTAAAAACCTGTGGTTTTACCAGTATGACATCATCTATACCCATTCTCTCAAAATTAAATGGCATTTTTTTCTCCCGCAACCTTTAAAAGATATGAGCCGTAAGAGTTTTTGCTAAAACTAGTTGCTATTTCAACAAGCTTTTCTCTTGATATAAACCCCTGCCTGTATGCAATCTCCTCAATACAGCCAATTTTTAAACCCTGTCTTTTTTCTATTGTGTATATAAACTCACCTGCTTCTATAAGACTCTCATATGTGCCTGTGTCAAGCCATGCAAAGCCTCTTCCCATAAGCTCAACATTCAATCTGTTTTCTGAAAGATATATTTTATTCAAATCAGTTATCTCAAGCTCGCCTCTTTGAGATGGTTTTAGATTCTTTGATATTTTTATTACATCATTGGGATAGAAATAAAGTCCGACAACAGCCCAGTTTGATTTAGGAATCTCGGGCTTCTCCTCTATTGAAACGACACTCTTACTGCTATCAAACTCTACAACACCATATCTTTGTGGATCATTCACATAATAGCCAAATACAGTTGCCATATTGGATATTAAATTTTTTCTCGCACTCGCAAGGATATCGGTCATTCCATGGCCATAAAAAACATTATCCCCAAGCACTAATGCTACATCATCACCGCCAATGAAATCCTCACCTATTATAAATGCCTCTGCAATACCATTTGGAGCGGGCTGTTCTTTATATGATATTGAAAGCCCTAAATGACTGCCATCACCGAGGAGATCTTTAAACCTTACAAGATCCTTTGGTGTTGATATTATAAGTATATCTCTGATATTACTAAGCATAAGCACAGAAAGAGGATAGTATATCATCGGTTTGTCATAAACAGGAAGAAGCTGTTTTGACACAGCATATGTTATAGGATAAAGCCTTGTTCCACTACCACCTGCAAGTATTATTCCTTTCATAAAAACTCCAGATAAACTTGTCAACTAAAAGTATAAATAATATTCTACAAATTTATTTTTATATTACCATAATAAGTTATCTAATCATCAGGATGTAGACAGATTCATCAGGATGGAGACGGATTAAATACACTGATGAAAACAGATTCATCGAGATATAGACAGATTAATTAGTTATTTGGTTATCTAGTTATTTGGTTGTTTAGGAAGAAGAAGCAAAAGTAACCGCGTAGGTTACTTTGGTTAGTGGCAGTTAATGTGAAAGTCGGGATTAAATACGAAAGAACATAAATATTTAATTGCTTTTTAATCATCTATCATATAAAATATATATAATGGCTTTTTATAAAAAGATTAATATATTGATAGGTTTTATTGTCTTGTCTTTTTTTTTATCATTAAAGGCATATTCGGCTGATCTCACTGTTAATCAAACCGTTCATATAACATCGATAACATACCAGTGGAATGCTGTGGGAACAAACAACTATACAACAGTTCTATCCACACACTCAGATTTTTCATATCCTATTATATCAGAAACAATAAGCACTAACTCCACAGACTACCTATCACTTAAAGGAAATACCACATACTATTTTAAGGTTAAGATCTCCACAAAGGATGACTCCGCATACACATCTGTTTCTACAGTTACATACACACAAACTCCCTATAACATTGAAGCCATATACAATCAATATCAATCAGGAACAACTGCACAGATAGTTATTAACTTTCCAGATGAAAATGCCCCTGATACAACATATCAGATAGATTATTCATCCAACATCGCTTATAATCCTAAAAATAGTAAATCATACACTGGAGTTCCACCCTTTCCCGTGAACGGTCTTTTAACCAACACTACATACTATTTTAAGGTTAAAGCCTTTGATAGAAAGTCAAGGCCCACCAACTTCTCTGAATCATTTTCCACTCAAACGGTGGCAAAGATTCCTGATGACTTTAACACTCAAATATATGAAACGAGCTCAACATTTAACTGGTCGCCTATTAATGGTCCAGAGCAAGAGAACTCATCCTCAGGATATATACTTTTAGTAACAGAAGATGCGGAGTATAAGACAATAGTATCATCATATAATATTGATAAAGATATAGGTTCACAAACAATAGAAAATCTTACAAGGAATACAGGATATTACTATAAATTTTCTGTTTTAAACTCAATAGGAGTTGAGAGCTTTATACCCGGAAGTTTTTATACGCTCACATCAAAGCCATCAAACTTTAAAATAATAAATTATTCATCAAGCTCTGTCAGAGCAGGATGGAACAGATTCCCTTCATCACCACCATCCGATACAGCACTCCTTTTCAGACTTGAGGCATCAACCACAACCAATTTCATAAATATAATATCATCCATAACATATGATATGAGTATTTCTACACTTTCCATAGATACTCTTGATAGTAATACGACCTATTACTTCAGGGTTGGTGCTTTTAATATGGCTGGATATTCAAATTATTCTGATATATTATCCACATTAACACTAAGCATGCCGATACACGACTCAACGATAGAATACATAAAGACTCCACGATCAATAACGGCAGTTTTTCCAAACTCACCAAAAAACTTTGAGCCACTTACATCATACGGTTATTCATTTGAGATATCAACAAACAATTTTTTTAGTGTATATCTTTCATCATATACACCCGATGTTGATGATAATTCTCTTACCATATCAGGGCTTAGGCCAAACACAACATACTATCTTAGACTTGCCACCTACAACAGAAGTATGGTTCCAAACTATTCAGAAATAAGGAAAGAGTTAACACCTCTGCCACAGATATCACCTGATGTCTTTGTAACATATTACTCAAGCAATACCGTATCCATACATTACTCAACAGTGGATGCTGATGGTTATGTTGTAGAGCTCAGCCCATCTAATGATTTCAGCAGTATCTCTTACTCATCAGCAACATATTCAAATGATATTTCAACACTTACTATAACTCCTGTTAATTCTGATACACTTTATTACATAAGAGAGGGCTCACTTTTTCCTGATGCAACAATATATAAGAATGCAGAACCATACTATATAAGGACTCTTTCTCCTCCTCCAAGTGATCTTCAGATTGATAGTGTTAATATTTCAAGCATAACTATGAGATGGACACCTTCATCATGCAAGGGTTATTCATTAGAGGCATCTACATCCTCACAGTTTACAAATCCAATAACTTCGGTTATAATGAATCCAGATCTATCTGTTATGAGTGTAGGAGGACTTAAACCGAATACAACATATTATCTAAGGGTTGGAAGCATAAACTCTGCCAATGCTAAAAATTATATAACATCCCCTTCCACACCAACGCTGGCCAATTTCACTATTGAGAAACCTTTGACGAGGCTTACAACATATTCGATGCAGATAAACTGGGACAAGAATTCAAATCCCGATGACACGCTGTATGATATAGAAATCTCATCAACTGGTTTTACTGATGGTATTATCTATTCATCAAAAACATACAACAGTTTTGCATACTTTGACTCACTTAAATCAAACACTACATACTACAAAAGGATTACCTCATTAAACAGAGCAATGAGACCAACAGGACCCATAAGCTTTACACCAGTTGCAACTCTTGCATATAAGCCACATCTTCTAACAGTAAACAATTCTACACGCTCTATAAATGTAATATGGGATGATACAAACAATGCCTCCGGTACACCATATCTGGTTGAGGTCTCATCAACAAACTTTGAATCAATAATTTCATCAAGAACTCTTATGAAATCATCAACATTTTATGATCTCAATGCAAACACACCGTATTTCTTAAGGCTATCAGCTATAAATTTTAGTGGAATACCTTCGGAATATGAAAGTTATATTACCACAACCTGTGTTGAAATTCCATCGATATCAACTCCAACATTTTTGAATGTTTTGCTTGATGGCTTTACAGCCCAGTGGTCAAACAATTATAACTCCACGCATACAATATATAGCGTCGAGGCATCAACAAAAACTGATTTTTCAACAATATTCAGATCTGTTGATACAATGGATACTATACTGGTTTTTCCAGATCTCAACTACAACACTCAGTATTATATAAGAATAAAAGCAAAGGGGTTGATACCTAACAATGAAAGCGATTATTTTTATCTTGGCAGTATATCAACGCTTTACAGAGAGGAGCAGACTATAGATAATAAGAAGGAAGAGATTGTTTCAATACCATATTCATACGGAGCGATACAGGTTATAATACCACCATATGCTTTAGGAAGTGCAACAAAGGTTTTTATAGAACCGGATTTAAATCCACCAGCACCAAAATCGAAAGCTGGCAATTTAAGGCCAACGGGATTTGCAGCCAGAGTTTATATATTTCCAGTGGTTTTATACAATGGTTTTATGGAGGTAAGAATTCCATTTAGCACCATACCATCATCATTTGATATGAATAAACTCATACTTGCAAGATATGATGAAAGTGCAAAGCTATGGGTTCCGATTGAATCATATCAGGAGAACAATTATATTGTTGGCAAAACTTACCATTTTTCAACATTCCAGATAATGGAGTTTGAGGAATCTCAAAGCGTCGAAGATGTAAAGATATATCCCAATCCATACAAGCCAAACACAAACATGGGTAAGGTAAATTTTTCAAATATGCCGGGCGACACTGATATACACATATATACTGTTATGGGCAAGCTTATTAAAAAATTAAAGGCCAACAAAAGTGGATTTGTTCAATGGGATTCAAAGAACTCTGATGGGAGAGAGGTGGCAAGCGGGGTATATCTTGTAATTTTCAAGGACAAAAATGGTAATAAGGTAATAAAGAAACTGGCCATAGAGAAATAATGAAAAAAATTTTAATGCTATATATTATACTTATTTCAAACAAACCACTCTTTTCAGCTTTTGATAGTTCATCTCATGGAACAACTGCAGCAGAAATACTTGAGCTTAATATAAATCCGAGGTGCGTTGCTATGGGAGAGGCTTGCACATCAAATATATATGATGCATCAACAATAGATATAAATCCAGCAAGCCTTGTCAAGGTAAAGAAGGATTCTTTCTACCTTTCTTACAACAAACTTTTTGAAGATATATCGGTAGGGAATATATCATATGCAAGAAAAATTGGTAAGAATGTTGGTTCATTCGGGGTTGGAGTAAAGTATCTTAACTGGGGTGATATAACAAAAACAGATGACTATGCAAATGATATTGGTGTTATGACACCAAATGAGATGGTGGTTGAGATGGGATTTGCCACATATCTAACAGGTCTTACAAAGGATGAAGAGGACAGGCTTGTTTTTGGAGGCATCGGTAAATTTATAAGGACACAAATAGACTCATCGGCAACAACCCTTTCAGCAGATATAGGTGTTCTATTCCCATATCTCTTTGATAGAAGACTTCTTATGTCCTTTGCTTTTCAAAACATCATAGGAACTATAAAAATGGATAAGGACAACTACAACATAACAAAAATAATAAAATTTGGCAGCAGTGTATTTTTAAACCAGAACATAACCATAAACTCTGATATAATAATGCCAGAGAACTCGTTTCTTTATTTTGCAATTGGGATTGAAGGGAAAATAGACATCAATAAAAGAACCAAGCTTTTTCTAAGAGCGGGTGGAAATACAAGAAACATATCGGATCTAAACGGGTTCAGGAGTGCAAGTTTTGGATTTGGAGTAAGACACTGGGAATATACATTTGATTATTCATTTTCACCATTTGGAGATTTAGGAAACATCAACAGGATATCACTGTCGCTTAATTATTAAAAAACTACTTGTCAGCTTCATCAGGAATAATTCTTTCAATTACAGGGAACTCTGATATCCTCAGACTTGAAATATCATTTAAAAACTGCTTTTTATCCTCTTTGTTCAACTTACCCCAATCCGAAGAAAAACTTTTCATAGAGAGGTCAAAAAGATACCAGTTTATATTTTCTTTCAGATCATCATAGAGCGGGTTGAGTGTTAATTTTATACGATAACTTCCTCTGCTACTATCGCCTTTAACAGCTCCCCCCTCAGCTCCGCTAAAATCTATATTTTTTTTGTTGCTTATGATATATCTGAATGGATATGTTGATATCCCATAATACCTCAATTTAAAATCATTCCTTAGCTCTAAATTTGTAAGACCACTATAAATATTAAATGGAAGTTTATAAATATATTTAAAATCTGTAAAACTGTTAAATCTTATAGAATAGGTAAGATAAGTTTTGGTTCCGCTATTATTTTTATCCATTGTAAGATAAACTTTCGAATCATCAGTGGTGCTACTAGGAGTCTGTGAAAAAAGGGTTAAACTTAGAAATATAAATATAAATTTCATTTCTGAAAAAGTCTGTTTAAAAGCTCCTTTGCCATTTTATTCTGAGGATCATACTTTATAGCATCATTTAACAGATCATTTATATTCTTTTCTATTCTTGCTTTCTTAGAATCTGATATGTTATCGTCTATAAGAACGCTCATCATAGCAGCCTTCAGTGAAAGAACGCTTGAAATAAATTTATCACTGTCAGAAAATGGAAGCTGTGTTATGCTTTCAGTGGAAGATATAACATTATCAAGCTCATCCAGACTATCATAAATAAAGTTCACTAATTTTGTCTTATCCTTTTTCATCAGAGATAGCGATAGCTGATTCTGAAACTCAGTTTCTATAAGATTTTTCTTAGCAGGATAAAAACTATCATCTACTCTCAATGCTGCCTTGTAGTATATAATAGCATTAGAATAATCCTTCTTAGCAAAATATTTGTTGCCCTCAACAGTATATTTAATAAGCTTTGCAAAATCAGGGGTCACTGTGCTTTTATCAAGTATCTGACAGTTTCTGTTTATCGAAGGCATTTTAGCATTTATATCACTCACAGATGATGTGAAATAATAGTAAAGGCCAGGATCTGCATCTTTAAAAAAAAGACGATTATTTAGATCTATGACCTCTTTTATACCTCTGGAATAAGAACAGTATCTGTTAAGGTAGTCCATTGTCTCATCATAGCTGTTATAGAGAGATAGTTCACCATATGATTGAGTCCAATAGAGCAGATTGGTAGAAACAAGAAATGATAGAATTTTAAAATTCTTATTGCTCTGACTTCTTTTATCAAAATCATCCTTCAGAGTGCTAAGATTGTAAAGATCACCCTTTAATGAAAATATATTGATTATATTCAGATATACATCCCAGCTCTGAGGATTTTTCTCCACATACTTTTTATAAAATTTAAGCTCATTCTCATAAGCCTTTATATAACCAGCTTTAAGACTTGCCTGAGTTACATTGTCAACAAGCTCTATTGACTCAGGTATGTTGTTCTTGTAATCCAAAGCCTTCATCAAATAATCATAAAACTTATCTATTTCCCTTTCAGAAACTTCATTGCTATGAGCAATCTTTTTAGCCTTATTAAAATAATACCCCCCTATCTGCTGGTTGACAAGATTGCATGAGGAAAAGCTCAAAGCAACAAAAAAAGAAATTATAACCACTTTTAGTTTCATTAAAACTCCTATGGAACGGATATCAGAAGACAGAAATCAAGGGACATAATAAAATGGATGCTTTATTTATCTGACTTCTGACCTCTGTCATCTGTTATTTTACCACTTAATTATAACCTTTCCAGACTTTCCGCTATCCATAATCTCAAAAGCTTTCTGATAATCATCAACTGAAAACTTATGGGTTATAACAGGCTTTATATCCAATCCACTCTGTATCATAGCAGCCATCTTATACCATGTTTCAAAAACTTCTCTACCGTATATACATTTTATAAAAAATGCTTTGAATATCACACTTCCCCAAGGTATTTTTGTATCATCTGGTAGGAGACCGAGCAGACCTAGCCTTGCTCCCATTCTAAGAGCTTTAAGCATATCATTGAACGCAACAGGACTTCCGCTCATCTCATAACCGACATCAAATCCCTCAGTCATCTTTAGTTTCTTCATAACATCATCAAGGCTTTCTTTTCTTGAATCAACAACATTTTTTATACCACACTGTTTTGCAAGATTTATTCTGTAATCATTTATATCAGTTATAACGACATTCCTTGCACCTATATGCTGTGCAACTACTGCTCCCATAATTCCTATAGGACCAGCACCAGTGATAAGAACATCCTCACCAACAAGATCAAATGAAAGAACAGTATGAACTGCATTGCCAAGCGGATCAAGGACTGATGCTTCATCATCTGTAAGCTCATCTGGAACAGGAAAAATATTTTCATGAGGCATAACAAGATATTCTGCAAATGCACCCGGAATGTTCACCCCTATTCCCTTTGTATTTATACATAGATGCCTCTTACCAGCCCTGCAGCTCCTGCAGTAACCACAAGTGACATGGCCTTCACCACTAACCCTCTGACCTATTTTCAAACCTTTTACATTTTTGCCCATTTCAACAATATTGCCAACAAATTCATGACCTATAACCATAGGAACATGGATTGTATCCTGTGCCCACTGATTCCAATCATATATATGTATATCAGTTCCACATATAGCAGTCTGTTTTATCTTAACCTTCACATCATTGTCTCCACAAACAGGTTCAGGAACATCTCCCATCCATATACCTTTTTTTGCTTCCTTTTTAATAAGAGCTTTCATATAGCCTCCAATAAAATAAAAATCAGAAATCAGAGGTCAGAAGTCAGAGGACAGAATTTAAGGAAATTTCTTATTTTTCTGACTTCCGATTTCTGTTTTCTGACTTCTGTCTTCTGACTTATGCTTATCATTAGCATTAATAACATTCTATAATTTTTATAAGCAAACTTACAATTATTGATATTAAAGTTTTTATGGAATAAAAGATAAGAATATTTTTTAATAATTTTTTATGATATTATAATTTATTGAAATCACTAAGAAATTCTTTGATGCTTGAATATCTGTTTTCAGGCTTTGGATCAAGAAGTTTTGATATAATATCATCTATCGCAGAAGGCAATCCCACAACAATGCTTGAAATCGGGGTATAAAGTTTTTTTTCTTTCTGATAATGATAATCAGGCCCACTGAAAGGAAGATCGCCGCTCAACATCTCATATATACAGACACCGAGAGAGTACATATCAGATTCCTTAAAGAAAACTCCAATATCCTGTTCAGGAGCCATATATGCAGGACTTCCAACCACCTCAGATGATGAGTATCTCGCTTTTGCTTCTCTCAAAACCTTTGCAAGGCCAAAATCCATAACCTTTATAAATCCTTCTTTTGATACCATAACATTTGAAAGCTTCAAGTCCCTGTGAATAACATTTTTATTATGAGCATAATCAAGAGCTTTTGATATCTCAATAATTATATCCTTCACCTCATAAAAAGGCATTCTCACCTCAGCATCAAGCTTTTTATCAAGGCTTATGCCATCAACGTACTCAAAAACAAGGTATATATCCTTTTTCTCCTCAAAGATAGTATAAATTTCTATTATATTGGGATGATGCAGCATAGCAACGGTTCTTGCCTCATCTATGAATCTTTGTTTCTCCCTCTCATTCATTCTTATGTCCTCATTCATCTTCTTTATTGCAACCTCTCTGTTAAGGGTCTGATCAGTTGCAAGATACACACTTCCCATACCACCCTGACCGATCTTTTTCAGTATCTTATACTTACCGCTTGCAACACCCTCATAGAAGATGTTCGGTGATAGCACACCATTGTTGGATATGCTTGATTTAGTATCAGCAGAATGGGTGCTGAGCCTCGGTGAAAAGACATGAAGCAACGCTATGCCTATAAATATTCCACCCATCACAGTAAGCCCGAGAAGGATTAAAAACTTTTTGACATTGAACGGTTTTGGTGGAGGTTCATCAGTGTTTACTTTGCTAAATATATCCTTGTTTCTATCATAATACCTCATAAAGTTTGGAGCCCTGTATGAATAATTAGCTACAGCATCATGGAATGTTGGGATATAGTTTGGATTTAATCTGCTTGCTTTTTCTAAATCATTGAGCATCTCATCAAATTTATTCTGTTTTTCATATATCAGAGATCTCAAGAACATAGCATCAGCAAAGTTTGGCTTAATATCTATAGCCTTATTTGTATCATCATAAGCGCTCTGGACATCTCCCTTCTTATAAAGAGCCCAGCCCCTTATATTCAATGCATTAACATTCTGTGGGTCATTTCTCAGCACATATGTAGCATCCTTTATAGCCTCATCATAGTTGCCCATAAGATTATAAGTATTAGCTCTCTCAAGATATGCATTCATATTATCATGGTTTTTATCAATCGCATAGTTATAATATTTAACCGCTTCCTTGTAATCCTCCATCTGAGACTTGACCAGTGCAACTTTTAAATAGTAATCAGATTTCTTTTCATCAACAGTTATTTCTTTAACGCCACTTTGCACAACCTCTTTGGAAGAGTTAGATGGATGAATCTCAACATCGGATGTCTCTGTGTCATCATAGCTACCAGCTCTGCCATCAGCAAAGCTATCCTTAAGCGATGAAAGATCAGTTTTGGCAAACTCAGGACTTTTTAAGGCAAATGCTGCAAGGAGTTTTGTAGTCTCATTTGTTGGATCTATCTCGCTTGCCCTTTTTACATCATCAATAGCACCCTTTACATCATTTAATGAATATCTTGATTCCGCTCTCATTGTGTATGCATCATAGTTATTGTTATCGACAGAAATAGCTTTTGTGGTGTATTTTTCAGCTTCCTCATAGTTCGATTCATCAAGAAATAACCTTGCTATACCATTCTGAACAGAGGCCTCAGTTGAATATTCAACACTTAGCTCATCAGCTTCTTTAACCGCCGTATCAGGGCTCGTTTTAATGTTTCTTCCAAATCCAACAAGCCTGCTTACAGGGTTGTGAAAATTAAGAGTTGTAGTGGATATCTCAGCTGTTCTTGAATCTGGCGGCAGCATCTTCATTCTTCTGTTATAATCTTTTACAAAATATGCAAGCATATCATTAGCTTTATCACGAAAATTGATCAGGTTATCCGGGCTTATAGGAAAAGAATTTTTAACCATTACTCCAAAAACTTCTTCAAACTTAGATGACTGTTTGATATCAAGATTGAATATAAGATATGAAATCTTATCATAATTCCTTTTTATAAAATCCATCTGTTCTTCAGGGGTTTTTGATGCCATAATCGTTATAAAGGCATCAGCTGCTCTTTCAGGTTCCTTTTTAATAATTCTGTAGCTTTGTAGGATTTTCTCAGGATTATTAATTTTATGTTCATCCTGATAATGAGAATCAAAAAAGGCATGGATATCATCACTCCCCTTTTTTCTGTCATACGATATATTTTTGGAATATAAAAACCCGCTTGATAAATTAAATAAAAATAGAATAAACAATAAGGCTTTTGCCATATATAATTATATGTTATATGCTTTGTTAAATGGTGTCAAGAGACAAAGGGCCTACCAGAGGCTTAGGAAACAATATTATGGATTTGTGTATAGAATTATAATCTGATCTCACCCTCAAATACAATTCTGTTAGGTCCGGTTAAAACGGCATTCTTATCATTCAGCTCAATCATAAAAATCTCTTTATTTTTAGAAAATATTCTTGCCCTTCTTATGCCATAAAGCTTATTCAATGCCCAGAAGGATGATGTGATTCCGCTCGAACATGAAAGAGTCTCATCCTCAACACCCCTTTCATAAGTTCTTATAAAAACCTCAGCACAATCACCATCAATCTTTTTTAACTCAATAAAATCTACGTTAGCACCAGAACTCCCGAGTTCCTTTAAATCTCTAAAATATCTTCCAGTATTAACCACATCAATTTTATCTATGTTTTTAGTCTCAATAATAAGATGAGGGACACCGACCTTAACAAAAGAAATCTTTTTAAAATCAAACTTATTTTTCAAATTAAAATTTGTTTTAATAAAGCTGGGAAATGGCATACCAACATATATGTTCTTGTTTTTTACATATATCTTAAGCTTTCCTGATTCAGTATTTAAAAAAAATTCTTTTTTTTTGACAATGCGATTTTTATAAAGCCAGAAGGCAGCAGACCTTGTTCCGTTCCCACAGAATGCAAAACTTCCATCACTGTTTAAATAATCAAGATAAAACTCATCACCCTTTTTGTTCAGGACAAGCAATCCATCAGCACCAATACCGTAGTGTCTGTCACAAACTTTCATTGCAAGATTTTTTAAATTTTTTCTGCTGTTTGAAATATTATAAAAAAAAACAAAATCATTTCCTGCAGCTGTAAGTTTATAAAACTTCAACCTCATAAATTATATTTTAAAATTGGGCATTATCTTTTTTATATCACTATCAGCCTTTTCTATTGACTCAACCTCAATATTTTTTGATCTAAGCTCCTGCTTCAATCTCTCATTTATTTTTATCACCTCTGATAGCTTATCAATCATTTTATTAAAAGAATTCTGCAAATCAACAAGATAATCGCCCTTTCTGAGATAAACCCTGTGAGTAAGATCTCCTTCTGAGATCTTATCGCAGCTCTTCTCAAATTTATAAACAGGTCCTGCAATTCTGTGAGATATCACCGCTGATGCTATTATAATTATAAGCATATAAATAACGAGCTTTAAGAACATCAGAGGCATATCAGAGAAGACCTCATCAAGAAGAGGAATTATTGCAGGATGATTTTCAACAACCTTGTACACATCCCATATGAAATCAAGTGCCACCAGCAAAAAAGCTATAAGAGCTGTAAAAGATATTATAAACATATATCTGTACTGCAAGCTTTTTTTAATAATTATAGTCTTTCTCTGAAAACGTGGTTTAGTTTCTTCCACAAATCCTCCTTCTCAAAAACCCAAATCAGCAATATAACTTCATAGCGGACTTTAATTACAAGAACAGATATTAAAAAAGTATATCCATAAGATCAAACCAGTTTTTATCAACCACCTTAAGTTCGCCCGTTGCATCCCTCAATGGAACAGCTTTTATTTCGTTGCCAACAAGAGCAGACATCTTTCCAAAATCACCATCCCTCACAAGCTCTGCTGCCTTTATACCAACCCTTGTTGCAAGTATTCTATCAAAAAGTGTAGGTTCTCCACCTCTTTGCATATGTCCTATTACAGCATGTCTTGTTTCTATCCCTGTATTTTTTTCTATAAACCTTGCAATTTTTTCTCCCATTCCCCTCTCTTTGAGTATTATATGACCAAACTGATCAACCTCTTCAGTATTTATGGCATCCTTTTCTTCCTGCATAACCTCGACAGCCTCACTCACTACCACAAGTGCAAACCTCTTTCGCTGATAGGCTTTTTTTATCTTATCAAGCATATCATTTGAATCTATCTTTTTCTCTGGCAGGCAAACATAATCTGCTGCTGATGATATGGCTGTAAAAAGAGCAACCCAGCCGGCATGTCTCCCCATAACCTCAAGAACCATAACTCGTCTGTGACTCCTTCCCGTATCGATAAGTGATTTTGCAGCATCCATGGCCCTTGTCACAGCGGTATCAAAACCAAAAGTATAATCTGTAGCACTGAGATCGTTATCCATTGTCTTTGGCACGCCAACGACATTCAGTTTATATTCATCATAAAGTTTTGTAGCAACACCAAGCGTATCCTCACCACCCATAGCAACAAGAGCATATAGATCCATAGCCTTAAAGTTATCAATAACACTCCTAACACCATTCTCCTTTTTGTATGGATTTGTCCTTGATGTCCCGAGGATGGTTCCACCCTGAGATATTATGTATTCAACCCTTTCTCTGTCAATAGGCATAGTATTTCCCTCTATCATACCCTTCCAACCATCCATAATACCAATACACTTATAACCAAATTTTTCTGCTGCATAGACAACCCCCCTTATTGCAGGATTTAATCCAGGGCAGTCTCCGCCACCTGTAAGTATTCCTATGTTTTTCATATTACCTCCAACTAAATATTAAATTTAAACAAATTAAAATCTATATCAGACATATTGTTTAAAAACTTCCAAGGTAAAAGGATGTGCTCAGCTGAACTATTCTTTCCATCTTATCCTTTTCACCATTAGGGAATCTTGAATTTCTGCCAATGTTTCTGAGTGCTAAATCAAGCCCGAAGTTTGGTGTTATATCAACTCTGACTCCAAGATTAAACCTTGAGTGATAATCTGAATGAAAAAGATTATCATATTCTAAAATAAGGGTCATCTTGTCTTCAAAATTATAATCAAAACCTATAAATGAGTAGAGATAACCATCATCAAAATCAGGAACATTAAAACCTAAATTGCCCATAAGATTGGGTAAAAGAACCTCTTTGGAACCAACGAGGTAGAGCCCTTTTCCTTTCTGCATAAACTCTTCCCTTTTACTGTCATAATAATATCCCTGACCATCATAGCCAAGAGCCATAGCAGGAAGATAATAGCCACCATCATAGAATCTGAACTTGACCTGAATCTCAGGCCTTATAAACTTTACGGGGCTTTCTGAGCCTATCAATCTATCAACCATAAATGAAGCACCGAGATTCATACGATTTAGCACCCCTACATTCATATAAGCAAGAACACCACCATTGTTATAAAACCTCGTTTTTACTGCAAAATTAGAATAATCAAGAACACCGGCAGTAGGTATATCTATAAGGCTTACGCTTGGAGAAACGATAACCTCATCCCTTGAATGCTTATCCTCAGCATTAACGGCAAATGAAAAAATAAATACGGACAACATAATAACACTCAATTTTTTGTTCATACATAACTCCTTTAACATATTATACAAAAAATACTGCCTATAGAATGACTTAAATTCTTTACTAATTTATGCTTTAGAATTTAATATCAAAAAAATTAGACAATCAATGATATAAAATGGTATAATAGATTTATAGATATTTGTTCTTTGGTAAAGGATACTATAGGTATGGATTGTATTTTTTGTAAGATAATAAATGGAGAAGTCAGATCAAATATAGTTTATGAGGATGATTATGTTGTTGCTTTCAATGATCTAAATCCCATGGCTCCGACACACATACTTATAGTTCCTAAAAAACATATAGCAACAATCCTTGATATCTCAGATGCTGATGCTGATATTATAGGAAAAATTAATTTGGCTGCTAAAAAAATTGCAGAAAAGTTTAAGTTTGAAGATTTTAGGCTTGTTGCCAACTGTGGAAAAGATGCTGGACAGAGCGTCTTTCACATACACTATCATTTTCTTGCAGGTCGGAGATTTGCATGGCCTCCAGGATGATGAGGAAACTAACTGATTTGTGATTTATATTTCAAAATTGACCACAAAGCGAGGTGATTAACTTGGTATACGTAAGAGTAAGAGACAACGAATCCCCAGAGGATGCTATAAAAAGATTCAAACATGAATGTGAAAAAAATTCTATACTCAGAGAAATAAAAAAAAGAGAATTTTATGTTTCTCCAAGCCTTGATAGAAAATTGAAAAGGCAAGAGTTGAGAAGAAAACTCAGAAAGTTGAATCCTAATAAATAAATCCATTTGATGGATTATCATAAAATAGCACAGGAAGTCAAGGAAAGGCTTGATATCGTTGATATTATAGGCGAATATCTGCCGGGGTTAAGGCAGAGAGGTCGCAGTTATATTGCTTTATGTCCTTTCCACAGCGAAAAAACGCCTTCTTTTACTGTTAGCAGGGAGAAGCAGTTTTTTTATTGCTTTGGATGTAATACTGGTGGGGATATTATAAAATTTGTCAGTCTTTACGAAAATATAACATATATGGAAGCATTAAAAAAACTCGCATCCAAGGCCAACATAGAAATTGATATAGATGTTATAAATAACTCATCAGAGGAAGAAAAGGAAAAAATACTAATACGCCAGATAAATCTTGATGCAAGTATTATCTATCAGAAGTTTTTAAGATCAAACGATGGCAAAACAGCGATGAGGATTCTTAAGGATCGTGGTTTAAAAGATGAGACAATCTCAAAATTTGATATCGGTTATTCACCGGATTCATATGATATGATATACAAACAGCTTTCAAAAAAATATTCTGACAGCCTTTTATCAAGATCTCAGATAATATCATCTACTTCAGGCAACATAATTGATACTTTTAGGAACAGGATAATGATTCCGATAAAATCCATATCAGGGAATGTTATAGCCTTTGGAGGAAGGGCAGTCCTGCGAGAACAGCAACCAAAGTATTTAAATTCACCTGAAACACCAGTCTTTTCAAAGAGAAGAACACTTTTTGGAATTTCAAATGCCATAGCTGCTATAAGGAAGGAGAGGAAGGCTATAATAGTTGAAGGATATTTTGATACAATTATGATGCATCAGTATATGTTTAACATAACAGTTTCACCTCTTGGAACATCCTTTACATATGAACATGCAAATATCCTTAAAAATTATGTTGATGAAATAATAATAATGTTTGATTCAGATGAAGCAGGGGTAAGAGCAGCAATGAAAGCAGCAGATATAATAACAGATGCAGGCATTTATACAAGGATAGCACTACTTCCACCAAAGATGGATCCTGATGAGTATCTTATTAAAAATGGCACTGATGATATGATTTCACTGATAAACAACTCACCTGATATAATAGAATTTAAAATAAATCTTATTAAAAATAAAAAATATGATCTTTCACCTGATAAAAAGCTTCATATACTTGAATTTCTTTCCCCAACAATTATAAGGCAAAGGAACGAGGTCATACGCTCTGAGTGGGTAAAACGGGTTTCATCAGCATTTGATATATCAGAGTCTGTAATAAACAATTATCTGATAAAGAACTCAAAAGAAATAAAACAGCAGTTGAACATATCAAACCATAGTGATGATTTACTAATAGAACAAAATTTAATAGATATACTCATAAACAATCCAAAGATTATTTTTTCCTGCAAAGATTTCTCTGCAAAATATCTGAGTTCGGATTTTGCAAAAAAAGTTTATGAGTATATACAGAAAGAGGCTGATAATGAAAGAGTTATAGAATCTCTTGCAGAAGCCCTGCCTGAGTACAAGGAAAGAATAATGAAGATTTTGATAAGCGAAAAAAATACTGATGAGACCTCAACTATTTCAAACTTTAAGAAAACTGTTAATCTTATTAAAAAAAATTATTTAGAAACTGAATGGAAAGAGCTCAAATCAAGGATTAACACACTGAGTCCAGAGGAATTAAAAAGATTTAATGAGCTCGGCATAGAACTGAAAAACACAAGGATATAAATAAGAGTCATTAAATATCAGATATTTTAAGATATTTTTTAATGTTATTTATAACTTATACAGCTGATGATGTGAGCAGAGAGGTTTTGAAAATATAATTGGATAAGACCCTGTTTGTTTTTACTTAATATTTTAACAGGGTAAAAGGAGCTAATATGGCAAATCAAAAACACTTGAGAGATCTTATTGAAATAGGAAAGGAATATGGATATCTAACACTGGATGAGATAAGCAAATCCATGTCTAATACAACTATGAGTCCTGAGGATGTGGATAGCTTTATGTCAACACTTGAAGAGCTCGGCATAGAGGTAAGAGAAAAAGAAAAGACGAAAACTTCTGAAAAAGATTTTATAGGTGATGATTGGTCATCATTTTCAACAGATGTTTCAAACTCAATCAAGATGTATCTTTCTGAGATGGGAAAGACTCCACTTCTCAGCAGGGATGAGGAACTGACACTCGCAAGAAATATAAAAGAAAGAGAGAAGGAGTTAAAGACGCTTGTTCTTCAGTGCCCGCTTACAATGAGAGAAATAAAAAACTGGGAAACTCTTATAGAGCAAGAAGAGATGACAGCCAAAGAGCTTATGCCGAGAGGAAGAAAGACTAACAAAGAGCTCAATCAAATGAAAAAAAAGATGAAGGATGTTGTGAGGTCTATAAGTAAGGATGAGAAAGAAATAAACAAACTGAGTGAAAAACTATCAAAAAAGATAACAAACGAAGAGAGGATTGAACTACAGAATAAAATAGAAGAAAAAAGACTCAGAATAGTTAAAAACATACTTGATCTTAACCTCAATCAGGAGAAGATAAAAAGGCTTATAAACAAGATTAAAAATATGGCAGCAAAGATAAAGGATTTAAGGTTTGAGATTGAGAGATATAGAAAGGTTTATGGCGATATCAATTTGCTGATTCATGACTATGACAAATATCAGAGTGGAAAAATTACAAAAGAAGAGTTTAAGAAGATTCACAAGTTCATGCCTAAAGAGGTTGAAGCTGCGATTGAAAACATAAAGACTATAAAACAGAAGGAAGAGGCAATAACAAAGACTATTCCGCAGGACATAAATGAGTTTTTGGATCTTGATAACAAGATTCTTTTTCTTGAGGAGCAGATCCTGCAAGATAAGCTGAAGCTTATAAAGGCAAATCTAAGGCTTGTTGTCTCAATAGCAAAAAAACATATAAACTCAAACCTTGAGCTTTCCGATTTGATACAGGAGGGAGGACTGGGTTTGATGAAAGCTGTTGAAAAATTTGAATATAAAAGAGGATTCAAGTTTTCCACCTATGCAACATGGTGGATAAGACAATCCATTAACCGAGCAATAGCTGATCAGTCAAGAACCATAAGAATACCTGTTCATATGAAAGAGCTTGTCTCAAAGCTTATGAAGGTGGCAAAAAAATACAGGCAGGAGTATGGAAGAGATCCAGATGTTTTGGAGTATTCTCAGCGATTAAAGATCTCTGTTGATAAGGTTAAGACCGCACTCAAAATAATGCAGGATCCAGTATCGCTTGCTACACCTATAGGAGAGGATGAGGATTCATCGCTTGAAGATTTTATAGAGGATAGATATGCTACCCCTCCATCAAACTCTGTCGTGGATATACTCAGAAAAAGAGAGGTTAACAAGATTCTTGCCACACTCACCGAAAGGGAAGCAAAGATACTGAAATTGAGATTTGGAATAGATACAGGATATCCACGAACACTTGAAGAGGTGGGAAAGATATTCAGAGTTACCAGAGAAAGGGTGAGGCAGATAGAGGCAAAGGCTATAAGAAAGCTTAGACATCCATCAAGAAGCAAGATAATAAAGGATTATCTCAATAATAATTTTTCCATGTAAACTCTGACTTTCCTATAACAACTGTATCATCATCCTTTATTCCTTTCTTTTCTAATTCCTTTATCAATCCTATTTTTTTAAATATATTGAAAAGCCTTTTCATAGCGCTTCCATTGTTTATATCAGTTTTATAAACAAGCTTCTCGATGCTCTCACCAGTTATATAAAATATATTGTTTTCACGTGTGATATGAAATCCTTTATTCATTGTTACAAGCTTTATATTTTTTTTCTCAGACGGGATCTCAATATCTGGCTTTATACTGTCAATATTTTCAATGATATAATCAAGAAGCTTCTCCACACCATCCCCTGTTGCTGCTGATATAAGAAACACCTTCTCTTTTTTATATTTTGATTTTATCTTTTTAAAAACCTTTTCTGCAATATCAAGATCTGATTTGTTCACAACCAGTATTCTTTTCTTTTTTAGAAGCGCTCGAGAATAATTAGCAAGCTCTTCTTCTATAACACTTACTGATTTTACCGGTTCTATATCATAAAATCCGAGAGGATCTATGATATGAACAAGGATCTTTGTTCTTAGTAGATGCTTTAAAAATTTATCTCCAAGTCCTTTCCCCGAGCTTGCTCCCTCTATAAGACCTGGTATATCTGCAACAACAAAATACTTTCCCTTATGATAGGCCACTCCTATATTTGGATTTAATGTTGTAAATGGATAAGAAGCTACTTTTGGAGTGGCATGAGTTATGATTGAAAGCAAGCTTGATTTTCCCGCATTAGGAAAGCCTACAAGCCCAATATCGGCTATAACAGATAACTCCAGAATAAGAGTTTTTTCTTCTCCCATCCCTCCCTTTTCTGCAAAATCGGGAGCCCTGTTGGTTGGAGTTTTAAAGAGTGTATTTCCCCTTCCACCCTCCCCCCCACGACAGGCTAAAAATTTTTCGCCATCAGCTTTAAGATCACACAACACATTATTGTTTATATCCTTTACAATAGTTCCACAGGGAACATAAATAAAAGTATCATCAGCTCCCTTTCCATACTTATTTGATCCCTTACCATGCTCGCCCCTCTGAGCTTTTATATGAGGCTTTAATGCTAGATGTGTCAGTGTGTTTAAATCCTTTGAAGCAACGATATATATATCACCGCCCTTACCACCATTTCCACCATTAGGGCCACCAAACGGCACAAACTTTTCCCTTCTGAATGAGACACAACCATTGCCACCATCACCTGCCTTTAAATAAACCTTTACCTCATCCACAAAATCCTTTATATCCATAAATATTCTCCTTCATATACAAAAACCAAATAAAATAAAATACCCCTGTCTTATAAAGATATAACAGGGGTATCAAAATAAAAGGCTACCGTT
>Ga0302250_1000757_pt1 | contig 28338 bp, 23 predicted proteins | sample AAG_RA_Asp_MG_FD_193536 | JGI IMG/M metagenome (GOLD analysis project Ga0302250, IMG submission 193536) | Enriched activated sludge microbial communities from anaerobic digester in WTTP, New Holstein, Wisconsin, United States - AAG_RA_Asp | ecosystem: Engineered > Bioreactor > Anaerobic >... | reverse complement strand
TCCTTTGCAGAACTCGTAAGCGGGCTAAGCATCGGGTAGGCAGAGCCCTGGGGGGTGGGGCTAAGAAAGCCCTGATAGGAGCTTTGGATGTTTGAGCGCTGCAAAGGCAGGCTGGAGGCAAGCTCTGCTACGGGCAAGCCCTGATAGAGCAAGCCGATTCCCCTGCCAAAGCTGCTGTTTACAAAGCTAGCGGTAGCGCTGTCCAATTTCAGATTGCCATTGTTGATTATCACAATCACGGCCAGATTCTCTGCTGATAGCCTGGAAACCGGGGTTTCACCGCTGAAGAGCCGCCCTTCACGATTCAGGTAGCTTTCGGTTTGCCAGCGTGGATTGGTGGCAATGGCGTCCAGAGTAAATTTATTATCCCAGGCCGGTTTATCGGATATCAGCAATATCCGCTGTTTATCGGCCAGTACTTCGATTGCCCCGGGATAGCTGTTGTTACTTAGACGGCTTTCGCTGGTTAAAGCGCTTAGTTCCACTTTCCAGGGAAAAAAACCGGTGGAGTTGAAGCGATGATTAAAATCCAGGCTTTGAGCTTTGCCTTCTTCCAGTCTCAGGTTCTGAGTGGAAATGGTTTTGCTTCCCACCAGCAGCCTGGCCTGAACAGGGCCGCTGTAATTGTGCGACACTATATCTGCCCTGATGGTATTGGGCTCGCCCCGATATGCATAACGGTTGCTTATTACCGAGCTAATCTCAAGATCGGGAATCGGCGTGCTGCTGCTATCGGCAATTACGTAAAAGGGACTGCCCAGCCGGGAAATGGCTGCCAGAGATTCGTCCCTCAGCCAGCCATCAGAAAGCAGAATCATGGCAGCAGGACGGTTCAGCTTCTTGGCCTTGGCCAGATCTTCTATAGTTTTTGCAAGCAGAGATCCGCTTTTGTCACCTTCCAATCCTGCTGCAAAGCGATATGTTTCCAGTTCGTACCCGGCATCCCGAAACTGCCCTGCCAGTTTATCGGCCAGGGGTTTCAGGCTGGCAGCTTTGGCAGATGACCCATGCTTAAGTTCCATACTGGCGGAGCTGTCCTCCAGTAAAATCGCTTTGGGAGCAAGGGTTTTACGCTGCGTATAATACAATATGGGATTCAGTAAGAGAGTAAGCAATATCAACAAGGATACAAACCTCAGGGCAAATAGCATCCAGCGCCGTGAAACTGGAATTTCCGGCTGCGTTCTATAGTTGTAATAACCTGAGATTAGCAGGGCGAAAAGGATGGGTAAAACGTATTTCAGCATCAGATCCAGAGTCGGATATAAGATCCGAAGGAGACTCCTTTTGATTTTTGACCGGGGAAAATGGAATCAATGCTTTGTACACTGAAACCGAATTCGCTGCCTTTGCTTTTCAGGCCAAAGCCATAGCTGGCCCGCCAGGGATAAGCTTCATTGCCCAAAGCCAGACCGAAATTCAGCGGTAAAAACGGCAGGGGGAGCAACTGCGCTCCAAAGGACAATCTGCCTACCTTGCTGGTGGCAGCGGAATGTTTGAAAGCCTGCACATAGTCGGCAGAAAATGAGTATTTATTATCCTTCCACAAAGCAGCCATCCTGATTTCAGGAGGCAATTCTGTGGCATAATCTGCGATAGCAACCCTTTCATCTCTTAGCACATAAAAATCATCCTGAATATCCACGGCGTAAACGCTATCCGCTACCAAGCTGTATTGCAACTCTTCTGCTACCGCGCTCCAGGTAAGCTTTCCCCAAAGATTATCCAGGGTAAGGCCTAGCTGTAAATTCTGGCTAAGATCGCAGGCTGCACCCAGCATAGCTTTATGACCATAACCACCGAATCCGGTGCGGAGAGTGATATCCTGATGCAGGGTTATCCCATCCCACCCGGATTGGAGGTAGCCGTAAAACTCAGTTAGGTCGGCATTGGCCACTCCGACCAGAGCACTAACCGAAAAACCGGTGCGCAGAACGGGATACTCGCTGGGTAAAAGCGGGATCTCAAAACCTCCTGCTCCAAAGGTAAAATCCACGTAGCTGATTCCTTTGGCGTCGGTGGTGCCTTTATCGAATACGTACAAGCTGTCGGTATTGCCATACAGAAGCAGTTCCAGGTAGCGTTCCGACAAGGCAAGCTTGCCCATGGCATGCAGAGCACTGGAGAAGGACATATTGTCCAGAGTGAAACCAAACAGGCTGACCTGGGCTTCCATTTCAGTATGAAGACTCCCATTTATCTTGTTAAGAATCAGTTGCTTATCAGCGTCTTCCAGGTAATCCTGACCTACGATGAAGTTATAGGTATCCAGATCGAAGGAGTTGTTAGCTACGCTGACCCCCATGTTCAGCCCGGGTGCCCAAAAGTCTATATGTTTCTGCCGCACCAGATTAGCGGGATTCCAATAAGCGGCTTCCACGCCTTGAGCCCGCAGCATATAGCTATCGGCGAAGAGGATTGATTTTCCTGTGTTGAAGGCCAGGAGAGGGCTTGCTAACAGCAAAGCGGCAAGGAAGGCAAAAAGATTATTCTTCATCTTAATCCTCCACAACCAGCTTGGCAATCATCATGCCTTTTACATGGATATAATCTGCAGTTCCTGCATAAATCGTCACCGGTCCATTGGATTCTTCAAAACTGAAAACCCAGCGCAGGTAAATGGTAGGTGCGGTAAGGATCTGCATCTCTGCCTCGTCAATACTAAGTTCCTGGCTTTGCCAGCCTGCTTCGGCCTGGGAGCTGTGGATCGTCATTTCTTCAGAAAAGCCTTCGAATCCGATGATGCCATCTTCGCTTATGGTCGTGGGGATGGTACTAAAATAGACCCGGGCTCTGGCTCCAATGGGAAGCTTATTTTGCACCTGCAACTGCAGCATTGCCCAAACCGCGTTTTTTCTGATCCGCTCTCGGTTTTCTTCTGTAATATTGATTACCTGTTCTTCCCGGATTATGATGTCGTGCTGGTGGAAGATAAAGGTCATGGGAGCATTGATAAGGTAATCGCAGAAGAGCTGGTCGTTCATTTCCACATCTCCGATCACCTGTCCGCTATCGATCGTCAGTACACCATCCACCATTTCCAGATGTGTGGGCATAATTTGCAGCAGATAGCTTACGTTGTTGTGAAAATCCAGAGTAATCTCACCCGGTTGAGCTCCCGAGGCGGCAGGAGCAAAATAGTTGTTGCCATTATCGTCCACAATGTCGATAAAGCGGGTTTCTCCCGCCTCATTCTGGGCTTTAATCCTGCCGGTAAACATGGCGTTAAAGCCAATGTAATTCTTCAGATATACCTTCAGGGATGCTTCCTGTAGGGCTACAGCCTGATCAATGCCATAGGGATAACTGATGTCAATACCGCCCAAGCCGCTATCCATTGCCAGAGAAAAATCATGTAGACGACCGCGGAATTTGGCAAACAGGATTAGCGAATTGGCCTGGATGCTGAATTGAGCGGCTGTGGTGCCTTCGGGCAGAGCAGGGCTTACGACCAGAGTAACAGGCAGTTCACTGATCACTTGGTTTGAACTGCTGCTTCCCAGATGCAGACCGGCAAGATTCACCGATATCCAGCCGCTGTCCCCTGTGTAGGTGATGCTGAATTCCGCTCCAGTGGAAGTGAAGATATTGTGGAATACCAGCTTCAGCTCCTGAACACTGCTGTGCACATTGGCAAATCTGGTGCGGATCAGGCCGGCGTGAATCTCGGCATAAGCGGGTTCAACCTCACCGTCATCATCTACAAAGGGGAGGAAGAGCTCGCGGCCAGTTCCTGGGACTGGGATGTTTCCCATGTCAATTCCAGGCGTGAATGGAATGGGTCCGAATTCATCAGATTCGGCGCTTCCATTTGCAGTAATAAGTAAAACATTTGTGCTGTCGATGGCGATATTGCTGCTGTCAACCAGATCAGATACATAAAACCTGTCGTTGACCAGAGGGAGATCGAGCTCAATATCCCATTTGGGTAGCGTAGGATTTTTTATCTGGCAAGCTCCCAAAAGGACCATTACAGCCATCATCAGAAGATAAAGCTTTTTCATCAGCGTTCCTTCTATGCTTGTTTAAGCATATTTTTCAGGTTTATACAGGCTGTAAACTCAGTTATGACTTTGCCAAAAGCGAGGTCACAGTCTGACAAGGATTCTTACAGCAATTTTCAAGCCTTTTTTGCAGAATTGCTTGGTATCTGCCACTGTGCGCCATTATCAGAGCCCTTTGCTTTTTGTCGAGTTTTATTTCCATGCCGGCCTTGATAGCCAGCACAAGTTGTCTGACCAGCCTTTCCGCCTTTACAAGTTCTCCAAAAGCTGGATGCCAGGGGCCAGCAATAACGTCGGCGGGGTTCAGATTTGAAGGCAGACCGATTTTTATGATATTTATCCCCTCATTTTCACATAATTCCGCATAATCGGCACAAAGCTCAAGCGCAGTATCCAGAGACAATGGCCGGTATTTCCCTTCCCGGTACAGCGTCTCCAGGGGCGTATCTTTGATTACAATGAGCGGATAAAGCCTAAGGTAGTGGGGTTTAATCTGTTTCAGGGCAAGCGTGTTTTCTGTGCTTGAGCTGCCCGGTAAGCCAGGCAGCAATTGCACTCCGAGCATGAAACCGCTATCTTTTACCAATTGACAGGCATTCAGTGCTGTCTCTGAGTCATATCCCCTTCCGGAAGCTTTCAAAACTGCTGTATTGAAGTCCTGGATGCCTAGTTCGATGCAGCTTATCCTCAGTTTATGGCAATTAGCCAGAATATCGGCATTGATGTAAAGCGGGTGAGTCGATATCCTGAGGCTGGTTTTATAATCTGCAGAGCTTAGAATCGCTTCGGCCAGGCTATGTTGTTTTTCTAAGCTTAGGGCAGTAAAACTGCCGCCATAAAAGGCTATTTCCTTGGGCTCACCAGGATGCCTATCCAAGAAGCTTCTCGCAGCGGCAAGCTGAGTACGTATTTCTTCCTCGCCAACACCGCTGATCTTGCTTTGATCACAATAAATGCAGCGATGCGGACAGCCCTGCATGGGAATGAAAACCGGGAAGATCAGCTTTTTCAAATTATCCGTGCCAGTCAGGGTTCTTATTTCATTTCAATACAGAGAAAAGCAGAGATATTTGAAGCACTGAGGAACTGAGGCAAGGATAATTAATAGATTTCATATAGATTGTTTCGGTGCCTTCAGTGTCCTCGGTGGTAGAATAAAAATCCGTGCTTCTGTAAACGTCACACTCCCAGCTTCTGACAAGCCAATCTGGCTGCTTCCTGGTGAGCGTTTTTCTTGGTGCTGCCTTTGCCGGTACCCAGCAGTTTATTGCCCAGACGCACTTCCACCACAAAGGTTTTATTGTGCTCCGGCCCTTCTTCGGCGATAGTGATATAGCGGGGTGGCTCCTGGTTTTTGCTTTGCATGTATTCTTGCAGGATGCTTTTGTAGTTTACCAGTTCGTCGCGGGTGACTGTGGTTTCATAATCCACCAGGATATGCTGTCGGATGAATCTGCCGGCTGCGGCGATACCGCTATCCAGATAAATGGCGCAGATCATGGCTTCCATCGTGTCAGAGAGAATGGAGGCTTTGGCTGCTCCTCCGGATTGTTGCTCTTCCGGGCTCAGCAACACATACTTGCCCAAGTCAAGGGCATTGGCTTTCAAGGTTAGGTAGGTTTCAGAAACGATCTTGGATTTCAGCTTGGAGAGCTTGCCTTCCTGTTCATCGGGATGGCGGGTAAAGAGCTCTTTGCTTACTATGAAGCCCAGGATCGAATCGCCCAGAAACTCCATGCGCTCAAAGGGAGATGGCACCTTGTGGTCGTCGTAACGTCTCCTGAGATAGGATTTGTGAGTTAAGGCGGCGTGCAGCAGGGTAGGGTCATGAAAGCTATAGTCCAGGCGTTTCTGTAGCTGCACCAAGCTTTTTTCCCATTTTGGATATTGCTCGCTGATCTTTTTCCCGTTAAAATAGTCTACGATGCGGGAGATGATCGATTTCATCTGTTTCTCCATCAAAGTGGCTTATGAACGGGGATCAGGCAAAACGCTTGATTATGACGGCTGAGTTATGACCCCCAAATCCCAGGGAATTGGATAAAGCGGCATTCACAGTTTGCTTCACGGCATTATGCGGTGTATAGTTCAGGTCGCAATCAGGATCAGGATGCGTGAGATTCAAAGTGGGGTGAATGATGCCAGATTCGATGGTCTTAACGCAGACTATTGCTTCTATTCCTGCCGCTGCACCCAGCATGTGGCCGACCATGCTCTTGGTGGAATTTACCTTTAATTTGTAGGCATAATCGCCAAAGGTATTCTTGATAGACATGGTTTCGCCCTTGTCATTCAAAGGCGTGGAAGTGCCGTGAGCATTTATGTAATCGATATCTTCTGGCATCATTCCGGCATCTTTGATGGCCATTTGCATTGCGCGGGTGCTGCCTTCGCCGTTTTCGGTGGGAGCGGTGATGTGGTAGGCGTCGCCAGTTGCGCCATAGCCGGCTAATTCGGCATAAATCTTGGCTCCGCGCGCTTTGGCGTGCTCCAGTTCCTCCAATACCAGGATGGCTGCTCCTTCGCTCATTACAAAACCGTCACGTTCGGCATCGAAAGGCCTGGAAGCTTTTTCCGGAGCGTCGTTGCGAGTGGAAAGAGCCCGCATGGAAGAAAATCCTCCCACGGCCAGGGGGGTAACTGCTGCTTCGGTTCCGCCGCTGATAATGATATCCGCATCCCCGTATTGAATGGCGCGTAGAGCGGTACCCAAGGCATGATTCGCACTGGCGCAGGCACTCATCACGTTAAAATTGATCCCCTTGAAGTTATGCTCGATGCTGATGTGCGCTGCAGCTATATTGCCAATCATCTTGGGAATAAAGAAAGGGCTAATCCGGCGCGGTCCCTGGGTGTGGCATTTTACGCATTCTTCCTCGAAGGTAAGAATGCCGCCAATTCCAGCTCCGGTGATCACGCCTACACGGTCGGGATCAAAGCTGCCTTCGCTCAGTCCTGCATCCTGCACAGCTTCGCGAGCGGCGATCATGGCAAATTGTGTATATAAATCTAGCTTTTTCACTTCTTTGTGGTCAAAGTGTTCTTCTGGATTGTAATTCTTTACTTCGGCGGCGATCTGCACAGGTAAACCTGTGGCGTCAAACCTGGAAATCATACCTACTCCGCAAACGCCGTTTATCAGGCTTTGCCAGGTTTGAGCTACATTGTGGCCTACGGGAGTGATGGCTCCGATGCCGGTGATAACAACTCTTTTTTTAGACATAAAAACCTCATCTTGGTTTGTTCTCTTTTGTCTTGCATTTGTCTGAAACACGGATCTACCATGGCTCAGAGAAAGGCAAGTAAAGTGTGGATTCAATCCTGATACCTATCAAGCTATCAGGATTGATCCACTTTTGGGGGGATGGGTATATTAACCCAGTTTTTCCTTCAGGTAATCGATGGCTTGGCCAACGGTGCGCAGTCTTTCCTGATCCTCATCCGGAATTGTGAGGCCGAATTCATCTTCGAAAGCCATTACGAGTTCCACGGTGTCTAGTGAGTCGGCACGCAGGTCTTCGATGAAATTGGCTTCGGGAACGATCTGGGATTCTTCTACGCCCAGTTTGTCCATGACTATCTGTTTTACTTTGGCTTCAATATCCATTGTTCCTCCTATGTTATTGAAGTGAGTCTGTTTATCTTTGTTTTGGGTTTTATTGCATGGTCAGACCGCCATCCACTGCAACGGTTTGTCCGGTAATGTAGGCGGATTCATCTGAAGCCAGGAAAAGGCAGAGCTTGGCTACGTCGGCCGGGTTGCCCATCTTTTGCAGAGGGATCACCTTGGCATATTCTGCCCGGATTTCAGGGCTCAAAGTGGCAGTCATTTCGGTTTCGATGAAACCCGGAGCGACGGCATTTACCCGGATATTGCGGCTGGCAAATTCCTTTGCACAGCTTTTGGTAAAGGCGATCAGGCCACCCTTTGAGGCAGCATAATTGGCCTGCCCGGCATTGCCCATCAGTCCGATTACGCTGGCTATATTTATGATGCTGCCTTTGCGGGTTTTCATCATGTGTTTAAAAGCTTTTTGGGTGCAGATGAAGCTGCCTTTCAGGTTAATGTCCAGCACCAGGCTCCATTCTTCTTCCTTCATACGCAGCAGCAGGTTGTCGCGGGTTATCCCGGCGTTGTTTATCAAGCAGTCTATCCTGCCGTGCTGAGCAGCGATAGCGGCAAAAAGGGCTTCGATCCCCTGGCTGTCCACCACGTTCCCGGCATAGCCAAATACCTTTTCTGATATAGCTTTCAGGCTAGTTACAGCTTTTTCCACCATCTCTGCGGCAATATCTATGATGATCACGGTGGCATCAGCCCTGGCAAATGCTTCGGCTATGGCATATCCTATGCCTCTGGCTGCGCCGGTGATCACTACTACTTGTCCGTTTAGGTCATACTTCATGTCTTCTCCGTGAACGCTATTCAAGTTCTGTATGCATTAACCTGTGATGGACACAACAGCGTCCACATCTTCTATTTTGTCAATGGAAAAAACTTCCACGTCTTTATCAATGTTTCTGATCATGCCAGCCAGTACCTTTTGGGGGCCAAACTCGATGAAACGACCAACGCCGTTGGCAATCATAAATTCCACGCAGGCCACCCAGCGTACCGGGGAAATGATCTGCTTGGCCAGCTTTTCACGTTGCAATAGTCCGTCTGCGCATGGCAACGCATCCAGATTTGACACTATCGGAATACTGCCGTCGTGGAAGGTAAGGGCTTTCATCTCTTCGTAAAGCCAGAGGCTAGCTTGCGCTATCAAGGGAGTATGGAAGGGGCCTCCCACTACTAATGGCAACACCCGTTTGGCACCCTTGGCTTTGGCTAGTTCTCCGGCTGCTGCTACACCCTCTGCAGAACCGGAAATCACGGTCTGAATGGGAGTATTGAAATTCACAGCCTGCACCAACCCTGCTACGGAAGCTTCGTTGCACACCTCGATTACCGCTGCGGCTTCCAAACCGATGATAGCGCTCATTGCGAAAGGCACTCCGGCATTTGCCCTGATCATAAATTCACCGCGCTTGTGAACCAAATGCAGCGCATCGGAAAAAGACAGCATGCCACTGGCGACCAGCGCGCTGAATTCGCCCAGGGAATGCCCGGCCACGAAATCGGGCTGAACTTTGCTGTGAGCCTTGAACCTGGTAAGGGCGGCTATACTGTGGAAAAGGATTGCCGGCTGGGTAAAACTGGTTTGCTTAAGGCTTTCTTCCGGGCCTTCGCTCATCACTTGCTTCAGGTTTGTCTTATGATCGCTGTCAAAGCTATCCAGAATCTGCAGTAGGTTCGGATTGCTCTGCAAATAGTCGGTGGCCATGCCGATGTATTGGGCTCCCTGACCGGGAAAAACAAAAGCGGTTTTCATTTTCAAGATTTCCTCGCTTAATAACGTGCCAGAATGCTTCCCCAAGTTAGTCCTGCCCCGAAAGAGGTCAGCAGGATTATGTCCCCACGACGGATTTTTTTATTGCGGATGGCTTCGTCGGCTGCCAAAGGAATGGTGGCCGAAGAGGTATTGCCATACTTTTCAATGTTTACGATTACTTTGCTCATTGATACTTTCATCTTCTCTGCCAGACCTTCGATGATGCGCAGATTGGCTTGATGGGGGATAATCCAATCCACATCGGATACGCTGAGGTTGTTGCGGCGCAGTAATTCGTCTGAAGATGCAAACATGCTTTTAATGGCGTTTTTGAAGATGCGGTTGCCTTCCATGAAAACAGTATGCAGATTTTTATCCACGGATTCGTGGCTGGCTGGCATACGTGAGCCGCCTGCCTGTTGGATCAGGAATTCTCCCTGGCTGCCGTCGGCGTCGATCTTGGTGTCGATAATCCGAGATATGTCGCTTGCCTCAGCCCGGCTGACGATAGTAGCTCCGGCACCGTCCCCAAAAAGCACGCAGGTATTGCGGTCTTTCCAGTTGGTGATCTTGGTAAGGATTTCCACGCCCACTACCAGAATATTCTGGGCGATACCATTTTCCACATATTGACGGGCGATATCTATAGCGTAAACAAAACCTGTACAACCGGCTGAAACGTCGAAAGCGGGAATGTTTTTCAGCCCCAGTTTCTTTTGCAGGATGCAGGCTGTGGAAGGGAAAGGGTGATCGCCGGAAATGGTGGCCACGATAATCTGGTCTATATCCTTGTATTTTACGTTTGAACTCTCGATGCAGTTTGTGGCGGCCTGGAAAGCCAGATCGCTGGCGGCTTCGCTTTCGGAGGCGATATGCCGTTCAAACATCCCGGTTCTGGTTCTGATCCATTCGTCGGTAGTATCCACGATCTTTTCCAGATCGAAGTTGTTCAGTATCTTTTTGGGAGCATGGCTGCCAAAAGAGGAAAACTTGGCATGATAACTAAGCATGGTTTACAACCTCTCAAAGTAGTCTTTGGCATGGTTCACAAAGCCCGATGTGGCTATGCGGTCGGCAAAACGGATGGCGTTTTTCATGGCCTTGGCGTTGCTGCGGCCATGCGAAACTACGGATATCCCGTTCAGACCCACCAATAGAGCACCGCCATATTCGGTATGATCCAGCTTCTTCTTTAAATAAGTATAAACCGGATATGATAGCATGGCACCAAATTTTGCGATCCAATCCTTATTTATCTGTTCCTTCAGGATCTCAAACATGGAAAAACCAACTCCCTCAACGGTTTTTAGCACAATGTTGCCTACGAAACCGTCGCAGACTATCACATCCGTTATGCCGCGAATGATGTCTTTTCCTTCGATGTTTCCAGTAAAATTCAGGTCCTTGGCTTCCTGCAAAAGCTGGTATGCGGCTTTGGTGGTGGCATTGCCCTTGGCGCTTTCCTCTCCGATGTTCAGCAGCGAAACCCGGGGTTTGGTTTCATGAAAGAAATACTGGAAATACAGGCTTCCGAGTTTAGCGAATTGCAGGAGATTTTCTGCGCTGCAGTCCACGTTTGCACCCATGTCCAGCAGGATCTCGTGGCCAATCTGCGTTGGGAAAACCACTGCGATAGCGGGACGCAACACATTCTTGATGCGTCCGTAAACCAGCAGCGACGCTGCCATCACGGCTCCGGTATTGCCTGCGCTGACTGCTACGTCGGCTTTGCCCTGTTGATGCAATTCCACCGTTTTAACCAGGGAAGAATCCTTTTTGCTGCGAACCGCCGAGGAGGCGGAATCGCCCATTTCGATCCGCTGTGCGGCATGAACGACGCTGATCCTGGAAGAAGGATAGTAGTATTTACCCAGTTCGCGGGTAATAACCGCTTCGTCTCCTACCAGGATTACTTCGCTGCAAAGGTCTTCCTTGATGGCAAGAACGGCGCCTTCAATTTCCGGAAACGGCGCATTGTCGCTTCCGAAAGCATCGACGGCTACTCGCACCTTACTCCTTGGCGGCTAAGATCTGCTTACCGTTATAGGTGCCGCAGTTTTCACAGATGTGATGGGCGCGGCTGCTTTCACCGCATTTGCTGCAGGTGGTAAAGCTTGGCGCAGTAAGAGCATCGTGGGTTCTGCGTTTATCTCTGCGGGTTTTGGATGTCTTTCTTTTCGGGACGGCCATTTTGGTTCTCCTTAATGTATATCACAAACAGCCGCAATCCACTTAAGAGAAATGCTGAATTATGTTCTATCTCGTAATGGCTGCAACAGATGTGCTTAGAAATTTTTAGTTAATCAGAGGATAAACTTATTTGGGGCTGATTTTGTCAATCAAAATATGGTGAGTAAGTCGTAATTGATTGGGGGATAGGGTATAAGATTGTGTGCAATTAATTCTGCTTGCCGATGTGTTTATATGAAATGTAGGTACTTAGCTCAAAGAAAAATAGTTTAACCCTCTTCTGTAACAAGAAGGTGCTGCTACAACACATTGAATACTCATAACATCTTGCTGGGGCAGTATGTGGAATGAGGAGTTCAGCTTAGTATACAATGTTAGAATGCAGGAAGATGTTTAAATTCAGAAAGTACTTGACACGCAATCCTGTACCGGTTTACCATGGCCTCGTGATTCGATTGCAATTCGTTTTAAATATAGAGTGTTTTGGGGAGAAGCTCTGCAGGCATTTCTGAAAAAAGAGATGGTGAAGCAATGAGACGGAAGCTGCACCAACTTACTTTTTTCACCAATACCTGTCGCTCTTGAAACAGAGGTACGATTGATTTGAAAATAAGGAGCATATCATGATTACCAGGTTACTTGCAGTGTTTATTTTCACCGTTATGACGTTTTGCGCATATGCACAAATGGATTTGCAATTGTATTGGGCAGGAGGTTCAGATTATACAAGGTATGGCCATTGTGTCACGACATGGGAAACCAGTTCCACAGTTAATATTAAGGTACAGGTATGGTACAACCCTCCAGCTTCTGGCAGCGCTAACTATAGAATCCTGGCTTATTTTAGATCAGGTGGTACTGATATAGAGGCAGTGAGTTATATCGGAAATCAAGGAACAATTCCTTCACCAAACATAGTATGGCATACCTTTTCATGCAAAGTCCCAAACTGGCTAAATCCTGGCCAATATCAAATAAAGCTATATCTTGTGCCGACTAATTACACTGACATATATATGTCAAACAATACACTTACATGCCCAGGCATTTTTTCTGCAAACAACGTTGATAACATGATTATTAATACTAACAATAACGCTTATGCTGGAACTCAAACTGAGGTCGAGATTGAATTCCAGAATGTTACAACAGGCATAGGAACAAGCATTCATGTTTTTATCTACAGAGATAGTAGTTTCAACACATTGGTTAGTAGCGATTATCTCACCAATACTTCCAATTACTCGTGGCAGAATGTCTACATGCCTCTCCTTTTAACAGAGACCACACCTGGCATAAGAGTATATTATGTCAGGGCATATTTACATTCTCCAAGTACTTCTGCAAACTTTTCTCCGCCAACGGATCCTGATTTGGTCATGACTACGTCATTCCAAATCAATTGGATACTCCCCCCAGTGCCATCAACACCTAATATTGTCGATGTTGTTACCATTGGCTCATTTGTCAGAATCACCTGGAATCCTGTTACTACCTACACAAATGGCCAAGCAATGACACCAGATGAGTACAGAGTATACATTTCAAATACCATAAATGCAGATTTCGTTTTGTTTATGTCCACAGGAAACACTTTTGTTGATATCCCAAATAGCGATACAACGAAGTTCATTAGGGTCTCTGCATTTAAAAATTAGTATACATACGCAGTTATCAACGAAAATGCTAAACACTTGAGGATGTAGATTATTGAAATGCAGTAATTTTATAAAACTTCTTGTTTCCTGATGGTGTAGAAAACGAGGCATTGAGTGTCTGTCCAATATATTCGTAGTTATTATATGGGTTATCGGAAGCGTATACTTTATAATAACTAGCACCTTGAACTGGATTCCATGACAGGTTTATGTGTGAAGATGTTGCTGTGATTGTTAAGTTCTGAGGACTGGCAACCCCTTCATCCTCCCAATTCACAGCATAGGCAAGATTAAGCACGATATCGCCCACGTTGGTTGTATAGATTTGGTTTGTAAAGACTCCGGGACGAAACTGCATGAGAATGTTGTAAGTCAGTAATCCTGGGGTGGCAGAATGAAGAAAGAACGTAAAGTCCTGCTCTGAGCAGGTTTGGCTATTGATGAAATGGTATTGTGGCGGTGCATCTGATCCGACAATGCTAACCATCAAAGTGCCACCTACTCCTGTGTCTATTCCTGTAGTTACAGCTAAATTCATGCCAGAAACTGCTTGGGCAGGGGAAACAGGATACACAGATGGCATCATAGAAAATGTTGATAATCTTCCATTTTCTGATATGTTGAATGGGTATGCACAAAATGCTGTGTTTGAATTGCCTCCAGAATCATGGTATAAACTCAGTTCTGGCTGGAATAGACCAGAATCTGAGAAGTCAAATTGGTAAATTTGTTCCACGCCTGAATATGTGATGCTATTATCTTCAAAATCCACTAAAGCGTAAGGTTCATTAAGGCCATTCGAATTCTTGATAATGTACTCCACAGATTCTGCTATTCTTGTCTCGTTAATCGTCATTATTCCATGACTGTAGAGTCCCCCAGATGTTATATACATTATATCATTCGAAGTGGATGTTATGGTTGCAGATGGATTATTGCAGTGATAGATCATATTCCTGCCATTGGGTGAGTACATATAACCTTGTAACGTGTTGTTGTAAAAAATATCCAATTGACAATCTAGTGTGCCACCATTATAGATTGCTTTATTGGGAAAATTTACTGTGATATCAACATCAGGACAGTGTACTCCGTTAACTGTAATAATGTTCTCATCATCCAAATCCATTATTGTTGAAGCGGCCCAAATTGTGCCGAATGTAGCTGGCACGATGCATCCTGCCACCGAAGTACACAATGGTAAAGACATGATAAATAACATCTCAGCGCCCGTTCTAACAGCTGTTACTGTAGCTTTTCTTTCATTCCCCTGGCTATCATAATTTAATATTTGAGCACTATTATATGCTAATCCTACTGGAGGAATAGTGGTATCAATAAGGTACACAAAGCCATCGTTGAATAGATATTCTGCAAGTCTATCCGAATCAAAATCAATATTACTCCCCGCATATAAAGGGTAATGCACTGCATTGTTTGAATTGAATTCGACGTAATTGCTTTGCAAGTTATAATCTGTAGGTGACGAATATCCGGGTAGGTTGATGCTGGATCCGGAATATCTACTATCTTTGCAGACAATAACATTGCCATTTGTGAAAGTTCCAACCGGTGCATTTTGCATTACATCAGCGGTTAGAATTGTAACGCTGTAATCAGAGGTAGATATTAAACCATTATTTAATTCAGCAGCAGTTCGACTATCAAAAGGAACCAAAGACAGGTTTATGTAATCCACTAATGCAACACTGGTTGAGGGTGTTGGATAGATTGTTGTATTGATTACCAGAGTAGGTTTTATAGTCATAAATGTTCCGCTTTGATAATATCCTCCATAGGCACTATAGCAAATCCCAATTCTTGAATATTTTACTTCTTCCATAGAAGAATGAAAGTAAGCTAATCCAGTATTTGAAATGTTTTGTAAACCAGTTATTGCTTCGTATGAATAACCTTCATCTGTTGATAGATAGATATCCACGGTTAACAAAGGGCTGCTTGATAACCAGTTAATCGGGTAGTCAGTGTTAACCCTAAGATTTGTTCCCTGGCTAGGGCTATTAATCAGTATGGGAGAGGGTGCCATTATCTGGAAATCCTGATCGCTAGTATCGTAACCACCCCCAGGACTAATATCCTCAATTCTTATGCGGCAATGGTTCATTGGGTTTAAAAGCACATTGGGTAGATTCGGTGTTGTTGAGGTTGGCGTTATTCCCCATTGATATGAGTGATTATGAACATTCGATGCAATCAAATAATTGTAATTGGCACCTCCATCTAGTGACAAAGTAATTCTAACTGATTCAACCCCTGAAGAAGAACTCCAGTTAATATCACAATACGTCCCAGTAAGGATTGAACCAGAGTTTGGTGAGGTTAGAGTAACTTGTGAAGTTGCCTGAATTACCAACTTTGGTTTTGTGCTGACCGAGCCATTCTCAGAATCATAGTAGCCAAAAGAATATGGCAAAGACGTATTCTGACTACCTTCGATCCATATACCATTGTTTACATGAGAACCACTTACCCAAGCTTGAACTGCAGAAGTAACGTCAAAAACTGGATAAATCACTCCTGAGGTACCATTAGTTTCAATTGTGCCACCAACAGCGGGTCTAGTATTCCAAGTCACACTTGTCTCAGCCCAAGTTGATTCTATGTACCTAGCATAGAGCATTGAAGTGCCTGCTATAGCCCCTTCACCTGCAGATAGTTTTAATTCTGCATGTGTGATACTCATCCCATAGAATTGACTGACGTCAAATTTCAATAGTGCAACACTTTGACACCATGATGAAGCATAATAAGTATAATCGACAGCAAGGTTATAATTGTTAGTGTTTGTTGTGGGTAACTGCTGCGACACATACGCATCTTGCGATGGATTCAACGTAGTCTGAGAAAAAGCATAGCTTGAAATTAAAACAATAAAAAAACAAACGAACGCTTTCCTTTTCATTCGTAAAAAAACACTCTGACTCATTTTTCCTCCTCATAAGGTATTCCTATATGGCAAAGTTTTAATGAAGAAGTCAAGAAAACAGAAGCTCACTTACACTATGAACAATCAACACACGCTAATCATATCCTAGAATGCGATATCTCATTTTCAGCAACACACTATCATACATTCCTATATTATACTTGAATTTAAACTCCATGCTACTAAAATTAGCTCAAACAAAAAATATTGTAGCAGCCATCTAAGATACTCCATACTAATTATTTGCAGTGATAAATCCCCTTTTTATGTATGTAATTATTTATATTCTGAGGTATTGTGCGTTTTCTAGCCCTGTTTAAACAGCTCCTGCCAGTAGCAGATCACCTGCTCTTTCACATAGAGCAGCGAAGCTGCCAGAGCTTTGCGGAGTGGGGTGCTGCGTCGTTCCACTACAAAGAGCAGCGGGATGAAGCTCAGCCAGCGCATCAGACCTCCAATCCCAAAAGTAACCTGTTCCGGCTCCAGGCTAAGGAATCCCAGGTTCAGCGAGGCTGGATAGAAAATCCCCGATGCCAGGGTGGAAAGCATCATGGCGGTTCCGGTTAGGGCTGCATAAAGCCCTGAGTAAACCTGTTCCTTCCCTCGAGTAGCAATGGAAAGCACAAAATTCGTGGTAATAATTCCCGTTCCGGCCCACATAAATCCTGATATTGCGCCTTCCAGCCAAAGGATACCATAGTTTCCAGCACTGGTAAACAGCCAGAACATTGGGTTTAGCCCGCCCAGGGCAACGCAGATCTTCATGGCGCTTTTATTTCCAAAGCGGTCGATGAAACGTCCCCAAAAGTTAAACGACAGCAGCGAGGCAGCAGTGTGCAAGGTGCCATAAAGCTGCATCTCAAAAAGGCTCATACTTAGCTTTTTAAGCATATAGGGTCCCCAAAAAGGGCTACCCACTCCCACAGCCAGCATCCACCACATCCCAAAGAGCAGCAACAGCCGGAAATTCTTGTCTTTAAAAGGCTCACGGTAGCGTGCACGCAAGCCCTGGGCTTCCTGATGCCGCAGCGGTCGTTCGGGCTGTCTGGCCAGGATTATTAAACCCAAAAGCCCGATCAGGGTGGCAAAAACATAGATGCCAGCCAGAAACCAGGCCTGATTGGGGGGACTAAAGAAGCTCTCAGCTCCCAACATATCCAGATAAAACTGCTTGAACCCGCTCTTGGCTCCATCAAAGAGATCTACGTGAAAGCTAAGCACATAGCTCACCGCCAGGCCGATGGAGAGCAGAATCTGATTACGGCGTGAAAAAAACCTGCCCCGGATCGAAAGCGGAATCAAATCGCTGATCCAGGCTATCCAAAGATTTGCGCCCATCGCCTGCAAACCAGCACTGACAAACATCAGCGCCAGCACATAGATGATCCCTTGCCGAGGCATCCGGAACAGCAAAGCCAAACCTAAAAACAGGGTTAAAAAACGGCCGGCAGCGGTGATCCAGACACAAGCCATTTTCCGCGTTTTCAGCTTGTGGGTCAGCGCCACTCCCAAGGGTTGCCAGATCGCCGAAACCTGCCCAAAAGCACTTAACAGACTGTAATGCAAGGGGGAGGCACCCAAAATCACCATCAGCTTCGTGATAAAAGACGAGCCGATCTGCGCCAGATTTCCGTAAACCTGGGCAAAGGCACCTTCTGTTATCGAAGTGCGATAGGCACGGCGAATCAGGCTGTTGTTATGTTTCAGGTTATGCTGCTGTGTTTCTTTCTTCATAACTGAAATCTATCTCATCTGCATCGCTGGACTGTCAAGCAGAAAGTCCGCCCTTGTACCACCCAAAGAAGTTCTTGACTTTTAGACCTTCACAAATTCCCTGGGCAAAAGCTTTAGTTTATGAGGAATCAGAATGGAGAACATCCGCATTGGCATCGTGGGAAACATCGGCGTGGGCAAATCCACCTTTATCGAAGCCGCCAGCTCGGCACCCCTGAACAAGGTTTTAACCTCTGTTTATCCCAAACCAAACGGCACAGAGGGAGTTTATGCCTTTCCGGAAAAATTCAACCCTATCGTACTGGATTCTTTTTACCGCGATCCCGTGGCCAATGCCTTCATGGCCCAAATCGAATTCTTCAATGGCCGCCTGGACCGCCAAAAACTGATTCATAGCTGCCGCGGAATCGTTTTGGAAGATAGAACCCTGGCCGAGGACTATCACATCTTTGGCAAAGCTCAACGCATCCTGCAGAATATGAGCGAGCCAGAATTCATTGCCTACCAGCGAACCTATCGGCTGATGACCGAGCAGATTAAAGAACCCGATTTGCTGGTCTATTTCAAAGCCGACGTTCCCACTCTCCTGGAAAGAATCAAAGAGCGTGGCAGAGAAAGCGAACTGGCCATTCCGCCTCAATATCTGGAACTGCTGAATAACCTCTACGAGGATTTTATTGCCCATCACGTGGGCTGTCCGGTTCTGGTGATCGATGCCGATAAAGCGGTGGACAAGCGGGAATGGCAACGCCGCACCGTAAACCTCGTGGCGGAACAGGTAAAGGCCTTGGGGCTGCGGGTTTCCAGCCCGGGGATAAGCCAGTGGGTTACTTTGCCCCAAACCGAGGCAACCCTGAAAGCGATAGATGTGGAACGCAACCTGGAGCAGTATCTGGCAGAAAACCCGAAGCTGATCACCATTGCCGGCAACGTAGGCTTGGGCAAATCCACTCTCACCGCCATTATGGGACGCAGTCTGAAGATAAATACCCTCTATGAAAAACCCGAGGAAAACCCGCTTCTGGAGAAATTTCTGGGTAATAAAAAAGCCTATTGCTACGACCTGCAGCTCCACTTCCTGGAAATGCGGGCGCAGCAACGCCGTCTGGGAAAAAGCGGCAAGGGCAGCTACGTGAAAGATCGCTCTTTGCCAGAGGACTTATTGGTTTTTTGCAACCAGTTCCATGCAGATGGCCTACTGACCGAGGACGAGCTGGATAACCTGATCACTCAGTTTCAAACCGTTAACCGGCAGCTTCCCTCCTCTGATTTGATCATCCTCCTGCAGGGAAGCCCTTCCCTGGCCTGGGAAAGAATCCAGCAACGCGGCCGGGAAATGGAGATCGAAGGCGGCTGGCAATTCACGGAGATCAATAACCTGAACCATTGGTATAAGTCCTATGGGGCAAACGTGGTTAAGCTCGGTTTTCACAACGGCCCCGTCCTGGAAATAGACGTGGAAAAGCTGGACCTCACCAACCGCATTCACGTGGGCTATATTTTCGAGCGGGTGCTGGAGATCCTGAAAAGTCAGGAGCACCAATAAGCCAAGCCCAGCGGGCGACAGATCATAGCGATGGGTTCGGAGCTTTAGCCGAGACCCTCGATGAAGATCCTTGGCCATTCTTTGCCAAAATTTCCTCCTTCCCCTCAGAAAAAGGCGCTGCCCTTGTCTGAGGGGGAGGAGGAGGGAGTAGAAAACCACGACTGCACTACTACATCCAAACGAGGGGTTCCACAAGGCTAAAAGTCTTGTACATCCATCATCGCTATATTCTTTCGCCCTGCGGGCATGGCGGTGATATTAAGGTAAGTCTGATGAATAAAGTGGAATACAATATTTCAAAGACCGTTGAATAACCAGGGTTACTGGCTGCAGAGCTTGCGATGGCTTAAAAATCCGGAGTATTATCCCTAGTCCCATCGGGACCTTAGTTTAGATAGACTGGGGATAAACAGCTGATCTGAGTCCTGTAGGGACTATGTCCACCCATCTACTGACCACTCACCACTCACCACTGACCACTCACCACTCACCACTGACCACTCACCACTCACCACTGACCACTCACCACTCACCACTCACCACTCATCTCACTACTCATCTACTGACTCATCCATGACTCATTTACTGACTCCTCGACCCTCCTACCCCATTTTCCTCCTTGCTTGGCAGCCTTTATCACATCATAATCCCCCCTTAATCAAGTCTTAATAATTAACGCTTGATTAAGGGGGGATAAAGAAGTGCTTGACGCTTTGAAGCAAGGGCGAAAAATGGGAAAAAACCCTGGAGGAAATGATGAAAGCAACCGTGAAAGAAGGACTGAAGGGCTTTTCAGGCAAGCTGGACGGAGCGATTTACTATTACCATCCCCGTTTGAGGAGAACCCTGATGCGTAAGGCTCCCAAGATGCCAAAACAGCCGCAAAACGACGATTATCGCGAGATTTCCCGGCAGATCAAGGCGTTGCAGCCCAGCGAAGGCTATCGCAGCGATTTCAAGATTTACCTCAATCTTCTGAGAGATAGGGATGAAAGTGTTTTGCTGCCATCCTGGTATAGCCTGTATGTAAAGATGCTGTGGGCGATGCAGGCAAAATATCCAGAGACTGTGAACCTGAAAACCCTCACCAAAGCGCAGGTGACAGAGCAGCAGCTTCCCTGCCGATCAGTCCGGGCAGCGATTGAGGAAGGGCTTTTGGTTGCCGTGCCGGGCTATCAGTATTTGAATAACCAGATGTAAACAAAGGAGATAGTGATGAAGAGGTATCTGGCATATTGCGGGTTATACTGCGGAGCCTGTTGGAGCATGATCTGCCGCGACAAGCAGGAGGGTGTGGAAAGCGCAGTAGAACTTCATACCGATGCAGACGAACAGCCCTGCGGAGGTTGCCGGGATATCGGGCAAAGCCAATGTGAATTTGTGGTATGCAACCAGGCTCACGGCACAGAGTGCTGCGCCTTCTGTCCGGAATTCCCTTGCCAAAGGATAAGGGATTTCAGCCTGGAAGAATGGGAACATCATCAGGTTGTATTGGCTAACCTGCAGCGGATACGTGAAATAGGAGTCGAGAACTGGCTGAATGAACAGGCTGAATACTGGAGTTGTCCGGCTTGCGGTTGCCGCACCAAGTGGTATCAGGAAAGCTGCACAAGGTGCGGTGCCACGATCAGCAGGAGAATTTGAGGGAGTTCAGGGTCTCAGCAGCAACACTGCAATAGGTACCGCAACGGCCAGCAGTAAAAGCATGGCTTGGGGCAGGTATTGGCTGAAGGGCAGCCTGGTTTTTTCCTCGCTATATCCCATACAGATTTCCAGCGAAGCTTTGCCCAGGCCGTAAACGATGCTGGCCAAAAGGATAAACCACAGCGCCAGAACGAAATAATTCCCGCTGGCCAGAAGCCCCAGGGCAATGTACAGCTCACTGAAAAACAGCGGCGAAGGCGGCATTCCGATGATGAACACGAAGCAGATCAGCCACAGCCAGCCGGTATTGGGATCGCGGCTCAGCAATCCGCTGCAGCGGTTATAGTCCTTGGCCTTATACAGGCTGTAGAGGTTTCCGGCGCTGAGGAAAAAGGCGGCCTTGATCAGCGAATGCCCCAAAGTGTGGATCAATCCGGCTTTCCCGGCCAGATCACCCAAGGCGAAGGCGATCAGGATAATGCCCATGTTTTCGATGGAAGAATATGCCAGCAGGCGTTTATAGTTTTTCACTTTCAGGATAAAAACCGCAGCCACGAACAGCGATGCCAGCCCCAGTGCGATAAAAAGCTGGGAAGCCAGATAACCAAGCTGAGCGGCAGAAAGAACCTTTTGCATCCTGAGCAGCGGTAGCAAAGCGGTATTCAGCAAGGCTCCGGAAAGCAGGGCGGAAATTCCCGCCGGAGCTTCCGAATGCGCATCGGGCAGCCAGAAATGCATGGGCGCCAGGCCAACCTTGGTTCCAAAGCCGATCAGCATAAATACGAAGGACAGCTTTAGCCAGAAACTATTTATCCAATACCCGCGCTGGATTATCCGATCGAGACTCAGGCTCGGCGTGGCGGGTTGGGCGATTATCAGCAGTAAAATTCCCATAAAGGCCAGAGCGATGCCGATGGAACAGATAAAGAGGTACTTCCAGGCCGCCTCCAGGGACTGCTTATGGTGCTCGAAGCTGATCAGCATGGCGCTGGCCAGGGTGGTGGTTTCCACGAAAACCCAGATCAGGCCGAGGTCGCGGCTCAGATTGGCTCCGTCCATGGAAGCCACGAAGGCCATCAGGCAAACTGCGTAGATGCTGCTTTGGCGCGGACTGAGCCTTTGGTCTTGCTGCAGGGTATAAATCGCCACGGCAAAATAGAGCAGGGCCGAAACGGCAAAGAACCAAACGCTATAGTTATCGATATTCAGTGCAGCGCTCAGCCGTCTGCCGGGAAAAAAGAGAGCCAGGCCAAAGCCCAGGTGGATAACGCTGTGAATCAGGATCAGCAGTTTATTCAGCTTTTCGCTCTTCAGTAGCCAGGACAGCGCTCCAGCCAGAATGGGAAACAGCCAGATATACAGATACAGCATCGGTTCAGTCCTTCAGAATGGAAAGTTCGTCGCTATCGCCTTCCTGGAAGGTGCTGCTGATTTTATTGATAAACAGCACGGCAATGAGGATGGATAGCATGATATCCAGCGAGACGCCCAGGCTAACGATATGCGGCATATCGCTGCCAATGGCCAGAGACAGCAAAAAGATGCCGTTTTCCATGATCAGATAGCCCATCAGGTGAGTTATCAGCTTCTTATTGGCGATAATGATAAAGAGGCCTTTCAGGATGGCCGAAAAGGCTATGCCAAAATGCAAGGGATACAGCTTGGGACTGCTTTTGCCGCTCCACAGCGCGATGAAGAAACCAAAGGCAAAGATGGCCGTCATCACTCCCAGGGAAAAGAAATTCGAAACCGAGGGCTCCACTTCGCGGATGATGCCATTCTTGTTGATAGTGTCCTGGATGAACCAGGGGATCAGGATTGCCTTGAAAACGATGGTTTCGAGTGCTACAAAGGCAAATTCCCAAAGGTTAAGCTGGGTAGTTTTGAGAATAGTGAGCAGAAATAGGATCAACCCTTGCCAAACCAGGATCTTCACGATGCCGGAAAGCATGTTTGTGATCGAGGCAAAGAGCAGGCTGACCCCAAAGATTACCAGGAGGACGTCGGCCATCAGAAACCTCCCATATTGTGCACGATCAGGGCTGCCAACACCAAAAGTGCCACCGATAGCGGGATGATAACCAGTTCCAGATTACGGCTGATCCGAAAGCGCGGCATCAAGCTTTCCACCAGGCCGGCCAGCACTGCCAGCGAAAAACTGCCCAGCAGAAAAACGAGCGTAATGCCAAGGGTTCCCATTCCTTCCGGAATCAGGAAATAGCTGATCAGAGAAGCATAAATCTGCATCTTCAGCGCACTGGCATAATGCACCAGAGCCAGATTTGGGCCGCTGGTGTCCAGCACCATCACCTCGTGAATCATGGTTAGCTCCAGATGAGTGGCGGGGTCGTCGAAGGGAACTCTGGCTCCTTCCACCAGTAGCATGATAAAGAGCGCCAAAGCGGTCATAACGGCGATAATAACCGACCATTCGTTGTAGATATTCACGGTGTGGCGGTAAAAAAGCTGTCCGATTCGCTCCAGCCCTCCGGCATAGGCCAAAGAACCGATGATAAGCAAAAAGGCCGGTTCCAAAAAGGCGGTGAAGGAGATTTCCCGCGAAGCGCCCATGCCCTCGAAGCTGCTGCCGGTATCCATGGCGGCCAGCACCAAGACGGCTTTGGCCAGCGCTAAAAGCGACATCACAAGGAAAAAATCGCCTTTGAAGCCAAAACAAGCCTGTCTGCTGCCAAAAGGGACAAAAAGCGCAGCAAAAAACACCGCAGTCAAGGCCAGAGAAGGCGCCCAGCGAAAGATATGCCCGCTGCTGAGGCTGTGGATTTCCTGCTTGTGCAGTAATTTTAAAAAGGTGAATAAAGGTTGGAGCAGGCTGGGGCCTTTGCGTCCGGCCCAGATGGCCTTGGTTTTATTTATGATTCCCACAAAGAGCAACGGGATAACTAGCATGAAAAACAGGTTCAGGATCATCGTGGCACTCCCAGTACCCAGAAAAGCAAGGCCAGTAAAGCCAGGAGCAGGTAGGTGATGTAGCTGTTGGTTTTGCCGTTTTGAATTCCGCTGAACAGGCCATAGAACTTGCCAAGCCAGCGGCAAAGGGAAGCGATGAGGCCTTTATCGAGGTAATCAAATAGCTCTTCCCGGTAATTCAGTTCACGGGGGAAATAGCCCTGTACCTCCTGATGCAATTTTGGGCTATGCAACAGGGGTTTTAGGAAATAGGCTAGGGGATTTATATAGGCCATGCCGGTGTATTGCAGTTTGGGGCTGCCTTTGAAGTATCCGCAAGCCCAGGTGGAATGCCGTGAATGCTTTACCAGCCGGCTTTTCAGCAGAAACAGGATAACAGACACCAGCAAAAGCAGGACAAGAATCAACGAGATTCCCCGCAGCAGACCGCCCAGTCCGACAAGCTGGCTTTGGGAAATCCCCAAAGTGATGCAGAGGGGTGAAACGAAGGCCAGGCCAAGCTTGCCAAAAAGCCCCAGAACCAGGCTTAGCAAAGCCAGAATAGCCGGGCTGAGCAAGAGGCCAAGGGGATGTTCTTTTGCTTTGGATGCCGCTTCGCTGCGCGCTTCGCCGGAAAAAACGATGCTGTAAAGCTTGGTGAAGGCAATAAGGACCAGCGCACTGACAAAGGCAAAAACCCCACCCGCGACCACCGAGCAAAGGGTTGAAGCCAGGCTGTGCGAATTAAACCCCAGCAGGATGGCACCCAGGATGCTGAATTCGGAGATAAAACCGCTGAACATTGGCAAGGCCGAAATGGACAAGCTGCCAAGCAGGAAAAGCTTTGAGGTGTAATTCAAATTTTTGTGCAAGCCGCCCAGGGAATCGATCTCCAGGCTGTGAGTTGCCAGCAGGATATTTCCGCTGAGGTAAAAAAGCAAGGGTTTGAATGTGGAGTGAAACAAAGTGTGTAGCAAAGCTCCTGCCAGGCCCAGCGCGGACATCAGGGGATTTGCAAAAAGGATGCCAAGCTGCCAGAAACAGAGCCCCACTCCGATCAGACCGATGTTTTCGATGGAAGAATAGGCCAGGCAGCGCTTCAGGTTGGTTTCCGTTAATGCGTGAATAACGCCGTTAAAAGCGGTTATCAGACTGACAGCCAACAGGATATAAAGCTCGATGGCCTGCCACTCAGAGCGAAACAGCACCAGGATAATCCCGAAGATACCGGTCTTGATCATCAGTCCGCTCATCAATCCCGATAGATGAGACGGCGCCACAGGATGTGCCTTGGGCAGCCAGGAATAGAAAGGGAAGAAACCGGCTTTGAAGGCAAAACCGATTATCAAGAGCCATTTTGCGAGCCCGGCGAAGACGAGGTTCCGGAAGCTGAAGCTGCCGGTGTTTAGATATAACAGGGCAAAGCCACAAAGCAGAACTGCAGCTCCCAGATGCATCATGACGAAGTAGTAGAGGGCGTTGCTGCGGGTTTGACGGTTGTTGCGGTCGAAAAGAATGGCAAAAAAGGAGGCCAGACTCATCAGTTCCCAGGCCAGCAGAAACAGCAGGATGTGCCTCAGCAGCAGAACCAGAAACATGGAAATCATCATAATGCCCAGCCAGAAAAGGTGAGAGCCAGCTCCCTCGCCGGGATGGGCTTTCAGGTAGAAATGGCCGTATAGCATGCCCAGTGGAAAACCCAGGGCAAACAGACATCCGAAAAAGGCGGCCAGGGCATCCACCTCAAACTGGATTGCTAAGGGCAGGGTTGCCAACTGTAGATGGCATATCTGGGGCGCAGAGCTAAATAAAACCCTGCCAAAACCGAAGGCCAGGCAGACTGATGCCAGACAAAGCATAGTAGTAAACAAAGCAGAACGCCTGAATAAGGCCGGAATAAGCGTCAGCCAAAGTAAAATCAAACCGCAGCAGATCAATCCACCCTCCCCAACAGCGACATCAGACCGTGAATGATGCTTAGCGGATGCGCCGGACAACCAGGGATAAAGAGGGCTGCGCTTTGGCCGGTAAGCCAGCTTCGATCCAGAGCTCCTTCTTCTGCGAAAAGACCTCCGCTGATGGCGCAGGCTCCGCAAAGGATCAGGACTTTCGGCTCGGGAATGGCCAGCCAGGTTTCCTCCAAGGCAAATGCCATATTGGCAGAAACTGGACCGGTAAGGATAAGGGCATCGGCATGGCGGGGCGAAGCCACCACCTCCAGGCCATAGCGTCCCATGTCGAAATTCACGTTGGATGCTGCCCCCAGCTCCAGTTCGCAGGCATTGCAGCCGGCGGCTGAGACGTTGCGCAGGGCAAAGGAACGGCTAAAGCCTTGTTGTAGAACACTTGAGGGACAAACCGAGGGACGGGATGAGGCCTGTTTCGCGGGATCCCATTGGACTACCAGGCCGTTTCTGCTGTCGCTGGCCATACGGAATTCCGGACTGAAAGCAAAGGTTTCCGGGAAGTTCCTTTGGCAAGCTCCGCAAAAGACGCACTTGCCAAAATCCAAGCTGAAACCCTCGATTGCCTGCGTCGGGCAAAGAGCCGCAGCGGCGGAAAAATCAGCCTCATGAGCCCGCAGAAAAACCGGAACCCCTGGAAACGAGGGATGAATCCTGGCCCTCAAGGGATCGGGAATGGCTTGGTAGCCATGTGCTAAACGGGCTTTCAGCAGTTCAAACATCCTGGCTCCTCATAGGTCGTGTCCACAGTATGAAAGGTCAAAACTCTTGTTGCAAAGGGGGAAATCGGAGATTCCTTCGTTGCGGACGGCCAAAGCCAGGGCAAACCAGTTGTGCAGCGAGGGGTCAATAATCCGGTAAAACTCGGTATTTCCTTTTTGGTCGGTTTTAACGATATGCGCTATTCTTCCTCTCCAGCCTTCCACCAGCGAAAGAGCCAGCAGGTTCGGACGGGGTTTGGCAAGCGGCACGGCGGCTGCTTTTACGTCTGGAAGAGTGCTTAGCCAGAAATCTATCATCTGCAGGGATTGTCTGATTTCTTTGTAGCGCAGGTAGGCTCTGGCATACACATCGCCGCTTGCCAGGATTTCAGCCTGGAAGATGCCTTCCTCGAAGGCAGGAAAATCGGCGCGGACATCCACCGGCAAGCCAGCCGCTTTGGCCGTGATGCCGGTCATATTAAGTTCCTGCGCTGTTTTTCGGCTGATGCATCCGGTGCTGTCGAATCGGTTCAGTACGCCGGATGAGCTGAACATCGCTTTTGCGCTGAGCTCGATTTGTTTCTCCGCGGTTAATAGCGTTGTACGCAAGGTTTTGTTTTGCTCTTTGTTCAGGCCATAATTTATCCCTCCCGGACAGAGCCAGCGCTTGCCAAATCTGCTACCGCAGATGGCTAGAGAAGAATTGATTATGGTGGTGCGGAGGGCTGCGAAGAAATTCTGCCCGGAAAGATAGGCGATGTCGCCCGCCAAAGCGGAAAGATCAGCCAGATGCATGGCGATGCGCTCCAGTTCCAAAGCCAGCCTGCGCGGGGTTTTCAGGGCAGAGCCTGGTTCAGCGCCGCAAAGGGCTTCTGTTGCCAAACAATAGGCCAGGCCATGACCAATGGCGCTATCTCCGGCTATGGCTTCCGAAAGATTAATCTTTGAGCGCAAATCGCCGTTTGCCATCAGCTTTGCCAGACCTCTATGCTGGTAGCCAAGCTGGATTTCCAGATGCTGAATGCTCTCTCCCTGACAGATGAAACGAAAATGTCCTGGCTCGATTACTCCGGCGTGCACCGGGCCTACTCCCACCTCATGCAAGGCCTGGGAAGGGCTGCTGAAGAAAGGGTAGCTTTCCATTTTTGTCGGGCTGCCTGCCGGATAACGCAGAGGTTTTAGCCAGGGATGCCCTTCAGGAGTGATGCCATGCTCTTCCCAAAGCTCACGCTCGAAGATGTGAAAAGCCGGGATTGTGACGCTAAGGCTGGGGTAACAATGGCCAGCCGGGAATGCTGTGCGCAGTAATATGGGGACATGCTGCGCCTTGCCCATAAGGCAAAGAATCTCCCTTTCCGGGGTGCCAAAAAAGCCCAAAGGAGAATACCCGGAACTCGAAAGCTCGCTAATCCGGCTTATGAACTCCGCATGCGGAAGCGGTTCCGGGAACGTAAAGATAAAGGGATTGCGCTGTTGCGTATCATGGTCCATAACAAAAAACTCCTTACTGCCACAAGGCTGGAATGTCAAGGATAAAATCTTTTGGCATTCCCCCATTTTTAATCCAGCCGTATTTTGGTCTGCCATCGATCACGTTTTTCTAGGATGTTTGGCCGTCGCCTGTACTGCACGATAAGCATTAAGCAAGTGACAACAACATCGCATATT
>Ga0302250_1000752_pt1 | contig 28499 bp, 26 predicted proteins | sample AAG_RA_Asp_MG_FD_193536 | JGI IMG/M metagenome (GOLD analysis project Ga0302250, IMG submission 193536) | Enriched activated sludge microbial communities from anaerobic digester in WTTP, New Holstein, Wisconsin, United States - AAG_RA_Asp | ecosystem: Engineered > Bioreactor > Anaerobic >... | reverse complement strand
CAAAATCTTTTTTTTCATAAATCCTCCTAAATCATCCTATAAGTTTACGTACTTTTTCAAGCAGTTCATCCGGATTAAAAGGTTTAATCATACAATCTTCCGCCTTCAACTCGTTTTTTTTCTCTGCAATTTTACTGCTGCTGGCGGTTAGCAAAATTATTGGTATATTTTTAAGTGTTTCATCATTTTTAATTTTTGCGCAAACTTCATAACCGTCCATGATAGGCATACGCAAATCCAGGAGTATTAAATCTGGTTTATTTTGTGAAATCAAATCTATCGCTATTTGCCCGTTACTTGCTTCAAAAACTTCATAACCTGCTTTTTTTAGCCTAAATGATACAACTTTTAATATGTCTGTTTCATCATCGGCAATCAGGACTTTTTTCACGGTACTAAACTCTCCTCTCTATAATTGGAAGGACAATATGAAATGTTAAACCCTTCCCAAACTCCGATTCTGCCCAAATTTTACCTTTATGCTTCTCAATAATCTGCTTAGATATCGCAAGGCCCAATCCGGTACCGCCGGTTTTTCTGTCTTTCCCTTTTTCTAATTGTTCAAATGCAAGAAACAGCTTAGATAAATCTTCCTGCCTAACACCGGGACCCGTATCCTTAACCGTCAGCTGAACAATGTTTTCTTTTTTTACTGATACTATTGCAATATAGCCTTTTTCCGTAAATTTAATAGCATTGTTAAGCAAATTCACAAACACCTGTATGATTTTATCTCTATCAAGTTTTATTCTGGGCAAATCTGAAGCAAGGTCTAAAACTATATCCAGGTTTTTATTTTTTGCTACCTGTAGCATTGTCTTGTGCACTTCATTTATAATTTCGTTTATATCGTTTTCTTGAAAGTTAAACTCAAATTTGCCACTTTCCAATTTTTGATAATCAAGAACATCGTTGATTAACCTGGCAAGCCTATCTACATTTCTTTTGGATATTTCCAGAAACTCTTTTTGGTCATTGTTCAGTGTGCCGGTTGAACCGTCTAAAACTATAGAAATACCCTCTTTTATTGCAGTAAGAGGCGTCCTTAATTCATGAGACACCATTGATGTAAAATACGATTTTGCTTCTGTGGCTTCTCTTAAATCCTTTTCTATTTTTTTTCTTTCAGTAATATTTTTAATTGTATGCACAGTGCCCACTACTTCTTTTTTGTCATTGAATATTGGTGAAATAGACACTTCGAAATAAAGTCCAAAACGTGGTTCAAAATATTCAAACATATGTGACTTTCCAAGTTCTATTGTTTTCTCATGTGAACAAATAATAGGAGGTTCGTTTGTCCCATGCACTATAGAACAACAAGATTTGCCGACAAGATCTTCTGGTTTTCTTTTGAAGAAATCTGCATATGCTTTATTGACCCTAATAAGCTTCAAATCTTTGTTCTGAATTGATATTAAATCTGTAATAGAATTAAATGTTGCCTCCCATTCCTGCGCTGTGTTGGCTAATTTTTTTTCAAGCATCTTACGTTCATTAATTTCTTTATTAAGCGCCTCTATAGATGTCGTTGTGTGTTTTAAATTTACTGTCATGGCATCAAATGCGCGTGAAAGTTGACCAATTTCATCTTTAGCATTTGTACCAACTTTATAATCTAAATTTCCCTCTCCGATTATTTCGGTTCCTTTATGCAATTTATGTATAGGGCCAGTAATTAATCTTGAAAGAAACATCCCTAATAACCAGGCTGTAAACGGAATTGTGAATAATATTGTTACAAAAAGAGCTCTTATCTTTGCCAACGGCGCAAAAGCTTCTTTTGTATTAACCTCTACTAAAATACACCATTGCATTTCTGGTATGTACTCATGCACGCCCAATACTCTTGCGCCTTGGTAATTTGGAGCAATGGATACATGCTTTCCGGACATATGAATATTGTTTTGCCTATCATCTAAACAAGACCTGAAATTTATAGTATTAATTTTTTGTTTTAGAAAAGTATTCTTTGAAAATCTTGAGGGGGTTATCATATAGCCATATTTATTGACAATATACATTTCTAGTGTTGCCAATGTGTTGGGCAAATCCGTCATTATTCTATCTAATTCTTTTATTTTAACCCTAGCAGCTATAACACCAAGAAATTCTCCCGTTGTGCTGTTGAAAAAAGGCGCGGATACTGCGATTAGACGTTCCTTCAGCTGATCGGAAAAATAGGCGTCCTTGATATAAATATTTTTCTGCCCGCCTATAAAAAAAGCATCCGTAGATTTATCAAGTCCGATATTTTTTTCGTTAGTTGAAGCAACAACTTTACCATTCTTATCTAATAACAAAAATTCGTATATCTCAGGGTTGGCTTCCATAGTATTCGCTAATCTTTTCATTGCTATGGAAAGAGCTTCTTTACTGTCCAAAGAATTTTCAGAAAGTGCTTTTAGCAGGTTTTCTAAAACTACACTTTTAGAAAATTGCCCTATTGAAACCTTTAACATTTCCAGGTATGTTTCAATGTGCTGTGTTTTCTGCTTGGCTGTAGATTCCAATGCCATATAAATTGTTCTTTGAAGATTATCTTTAGCAATAATATAAAAGACTGATGCGGCAATGATGGTAAGAATTATGGCAACGCTTAAAAAAAGAAATTGTTATTTTATTTGCTATTTTCATAAATTTTTCGGATTAAAACAGTATTTATAGCTACTTTCGGATTGGGTTTTTTTGCAATTCTGTTATTTTTGAATTTTATTTCCACAATTGTGTTAAAAGTATCCTCTATTGTTTTTGTATTTTCGACACTAATTTGTTTTGTATAATCAGTCCATTGCAAATTATTGACATTGTTTTCATATTCTTGTGGAGTAATGTTGAAATGCTTTGAAATAATTTTAGTTGCTTCCCGGGTGTGTTCTTTATAATATTTTACCGCCTTAAACCATCCACGCATTAAACCTTTAACTATTTCGGGATTATTTTTTACTATATCTTCCCTTACATTAAGCGTGTCTATAATTATCCCTGGCGCATCTTTGCTTGAAATCAAAATATGGGCTCCTGGCATCGTTAGAGTCCTGGATAACCATGGTTCCCAAGTAACAGCTGCATCCGCTTCGCCATTTAAAAAAGCCACAGCTACTTGCTCTGGTGCGCGGGAAATAATAATAATATCATTTAAAGAAAGGCCTTGCTTGTGAAAAAGGTATGAAATAAAAGTTTCGTTGACATCGTCTCTTGAAAAAGCTACTTTTTTGCCAACCAGATCTTTTAGGCTCTTAATTTCCTCTTTTGCTACTATACCATCTCCGCCAAAAGAACGATCCAGTTCCAATACCGCTACTATTGGCGTATCTTGGGCTCTCTTAGAAACTAATAAATCAATTGTTCCTGCTTCACAATCAAGTATGCCGGCTTTAAAGGCATCTCGGCGGGCAGAGTCAAGCTGTTCATCCACAAACACAACATCTAAACCTTCTTCTCTGAAAAATCCCTTTTCTTGTGCAAGATATAATGGTCCGTACCCTACCCATTCTTGAAAAGCTATATTAATTGTTTTAAGATTCTTTATTTTTGGCGAAAAAGCCTCTAGAGGTTTTTGTGGAATAAGCAAGAAACTCAAAAATAAAACTACATACAATTTAAAAATTACGGCTGGATATTGTATGCGTATTTTTTTTAATTGCTTCATATATTTAGGATATAAGATTTTTGATTTTTGTTAAAAGCAGCTCTAAATCAAATGGTTTTATAAAATATGCATCCGCACCGCTTTTTGTGGCCTTCTCCCTGTCCTCCTGCTGGTCAAGCGCAGAGAGTATTATAATTGGCATGTTTTTGAATTTGTCGTCAAACTTGAGCATACGGCATACTTCATAGCCGTCTATCTTCGGAAGCATAAGATCTAATATTATTAAATCCGGGTTTTCATTTTTCGCTTTATCTAGCCCTTGCTGCCCGTCTTCTGCAACTATAACATCATAGCCATTTATAAGTAACCTCATATAGAGTATGTTTCTTATATCCTGGCTATCTTCAACAACTAAAATTTTTTTCCGGTTCTGCATCATTAGACCTTTTAGCTCTTAGGCTGACTCAAAATATTTATTTTTTATTTCTGTTATGAAATTAAAAATATCCATATTTTCAGAAGCAAGCACAAGTAACCTATTACGTATCGCCTGATCAGAAATTTCATTTACCAAATCTGTATATATAACAATGGTATTTTTAAAAATATCCTCAATTTCGTTAAAATAGTTAATATAATCGTCGTTAGTAAACATCTTTTTTACTTTTGGAAACTTCGGTTTTTATTTGTTTTATAATTTCCATATGTTTCGTTTGACTTACTATGGCACTCTGAAATTTTTCTAATATTTTATCTCGTTCGTCTTTTTTTATTTCGCTGAAAAATAAAGTTGAAGACACATGTTTGCTTAATAGAGGGGCCGCTCTCCTTTCGAGCATTTCTAATAATTCTATTTGTTTCAATAATTTTTCTTTTTTTATCATTTATTTAGAAATTCTGTTAATTGATTTTTATCAGTCTGCGAAATAGCAACTATACCCAAACCCGTCTCAAAACCCTGCAGGCTTTTAGCACAAGACCACATTATGTTTGCATCAAATATAATCACTTTATTATTTTCCGGCAGATATAATTTCATCATAATAAGTGCGCCGGGTTCGAGTTTTTCTTGTAAAAATATGCTTATACAAGTTTTCCAGGTGTCTTTATCATAAGAGGATTGTTTTTCTACTACTTTGTATTCAAATTTTAATCTTTTCGGCAACCTTTTACAAGCAATTTCTGCATTTTGTGCTGCATTGAAATAAAAAATTCCTGATAATATTATAAAATGGTAAAAGACCCAAAAAGTATTAGTCAGGATCGCCGATTCCTTTTCGTAAATAAACCTGTTTATACCCCAAATAAGCACAGCAAAATTCAAAAAGACTAATGTTATCTGCGGCCAAAGTTTTATATAAGGAATCGTTTTTGTTTTACCTTTTTCTGTAATTCCAAAAGTAGTTTTTATACCTAAGAGTGCACAAAAGCCGGCTCTTATATATACAGAAAACGTAACAACGCCCAGCAATTGTCCTAAAAATAAATCTTTGCCTTTATAATTTCTGTTGCGTAATACTGAATAAAACACTGCTATAGAAATAATTATATAAGGCAGAAATGCGAACATATATATTTCTTGGCGTATAAAAAATGAAGGGACTTTGAATAAAATATACGTTATCGGACAAATCATTAGTATAAAAAACGCAAGGCCTATCAAATAATATGAACTGGATATAAAATATTCCCACCACTGAATGAGGTTCATAGAAAAAGGTTTGGTTAAAAATTGCCATATTAATTTTTTGAAAACTGCTATTGTACCTGCCGCCCATCTAAATTGTTGCTTAAAATAGCCGGTAAGGTCTTCGGGCCCAATTCCAAAAGCATAAACATGATTATAATAAAGCGATTTCCAGCCTTTTGTATGAAATTTAATCGAAGTAGCAAAATCTTCTGTTACGGTGGATTCATCCAGACCGCCAACATCACAAAGAGCGATGCGTCTAAATATAACATTAGTCCCGCAACAAAACATCGCCCCGCTTGTGCTTTTACCTTCGCATATATATTCATAGAAAACTGCTTGCTGAAAAGCGGCACCTCTCGCTACGGCATTTTCAGTAATATTAGAATAAAACTGCGGCGTCTGTATAAAAGCTAGTTTTTCGTTTTTTTCCATAATAGCTACCAGGACATTTAAAAATTCTGAGAGCGGGTTTTGATCTGCATCAAAGACAGCCACATATTTATGGTTTAATGTTTTAAGACAATCGTTTATAATGCCTGCTTTTGCACCGTGACGTTTGTCACGTCTGAATAATATTAAACCATATTCTTTACTAAGCTCTTCCGCTTCTCTCTTGTATTTTTCATCAGAACTGTCATCTAAAAAATAAATATCTTTATTGTTGTAATTTAAATTTTTTAAAGCTATGAATGTATTTTCTAAAATATCTTTAGGTTCGTGGCGGGCAGCAACTAATACAGCAACCGACGGATTTTCTCCGGCACTAATTCTAGCCATAATTTCTTTTTGAGGTTGTTTTTGTGCCTTTAGGTAGGATCTTAAAATATTCAACGCATAACCTATTCCGTGAATTATAACAAACAGTTCTGCCACAATAAGCAACACTGCAAACACTTTTTCTATAACAGTGTATTCCGAAAATAAAAACAAAGCAGTTCTTAAAACTATATATGAAAAGCTTATAGCTATTGATACTATAAGTAAGGTTTTTACTAAATATGCTTTGTCCTGTTTCATAATTTTAAAAATAATATCTAACCGATGCTATAAAACCTGAATCTCTGTATACTTTCTTGCTTGATTGTGAAATGGAGCCCTGCAGATTCAGATTAAGCTTGTTGTTTATATCCCAGTTTATTCCTCCACTAAACTTATGAGTCGTTATGCGGAAAGAATCCCGTGATATAGTATAATTTACCTCATAATATAAATCATCTGCACCATAGAATATTTCTTCTTTGTTAAGATAATGGCGCCAGCTAAATTCAACAGAATTTGTTTTAAAATTTTTCGGTGAAAAATATTCTGCCGCTTCATTATTAAAATCTCTGAAAAAATATCTATATTTAGCAGTAAGACGCATAGGATCTATAGAAAAAAAATAGAGAATATCAAAACCTGCTTCTGAACTTTCATTATCATCGGAATAGCTTTGATATAAATAGTCTGCTCCGGCCTTAATACGTGTGTTAATATCTATATCAATTCTTTCTTTAAAATTATCGCTATAATAATTTTCTCTTATTACTTTACTGGAATTTTCCAGCGGTTCGCGCTCATAAGAAAATGTATTTGTGACAAAATCAAATACGCGTATATTAAGTTTTGCCCCAAAGTATTGTATGTTATCTATATCGTTATCATAAGTACTAAGGCCATAAAAACCTTCTACCCAGCCAGATGGATTTTGTATATAGCTTGCGCTTAGCTTAACTTCGTTTTGCAGAACATCTTTGAAATCAGAAAATATTCTTGTTGTAATTTTATCTTCAAAACCTACATTTATGCTAGATCCAATAGGGCAATTTAATTTATTAGCTATGCTATGTTTACGCACGTCCATATCGCGCGACTGGCTGTCTGCTTCACGGAATTCATACCCGCTTTTTAACGAAATATGTTCTGAAATAAGCTTAACCTTCTGTAGGCCTTCTTTGGCTCGGAAATGTTCGGGATTGTCAGATAATATTTTGCTAAACTCTCCTATTGCCTCTTTCCACATTTGATTATGGGCATATATCTGACTTAAATCAAACATCGCCTCAATATTGGTTGGATCCTTTTCTATCAAAGTATTATAGTCTTCTATAGCAGTTTTTATTCTGTTATTCCAATACGCTTTTTTTGATTTCATTTCCAATTCAACTAACGCATCGTATTGATTATCAAGGATTTTTTTGTATTCTTTTAGTGATCCGTTATAATCCTTTGCCCATCCTAAAACTCGCGCTTTTTGTAGCCTTATGCGAAAATTTTCTTTTTCTGATAATATTTCATCGTAAAGCTTGAGAGATTCTTTATACTGTCTTGCCCAACTTAATACAGCTGCGAGTTTTTCCTCAATATCTAAATCTTTTTTTTGTTTTAATATTTCTTTGTACAGGAAAATAGACCTGTTAAATTCTTTTTTGTAACTTAAGACATCAGCTAAGGATTCCATAGCCTTGAGATTTCTTTTGTCGTTTGCCAGCACTTCCTCAAAATAAGTTACTGCTTCAGTATTTCGCCCCTGCCATAGAAGCATCTGGCCAAGAATAACTTTAACATTAACATTTTCAGGATCGGATTTTATTATTTCCTTAAATAGACTTTCGGCATTTTTATAGTCTTTTTTCCATAGATATACATTTGCAAGTTTTTCTTTCGCCTGAAAATTATTAGGTTCTGCCTCCAGCACTTTTAAATATTCATTAATACATTCATCATAGTTTTTTTGCCAGCTCAATATATCGGCAAGAGCAAGTCTGGTCTTTGTATCTTGCGGATTCTGTTCGAGAATAGCCCTATATTGTTCTATTGAGTTTTTGTAATCTTTTTCTATCATGTATGCTTCACCTAGAAGTTTCTTTATTTCTTCTTCCTGGTTCCTGTCAAGCCGCGCTGTTTTATCCGATAGAATCTCTTTGAATATGAAAGCTGCATCTTTTGTGTTGTCCGAATAATGAAGCGCCTTGGCCAATATAAGCTTTATTTTTATATCTTTTGGATTTTCTTTAAGTTGATTTTTTGCGATATTTATTGCTTTATCATATTGGCCTGACCACAAAAAAACCTCGGCAAGTTTTCTATCTATTGCTGCATTGCCGTTTTTATCTTTTAAAATTTCCTCATAAAGAGCTATTGCTCTTTGGTAATTTTTATTCCAGGCATATGTTTCAGCTAAAGATTCTTTAACATTGTTATCTTTAGGTTTATATAAAAGGTATTTTTGGAATGTTGTGATTGCTTCTGGATATCTGCCGGTCCACTGATATGAATAACCTAATTCCTTTAAGGCATTTATATGAGAGGGTTTATGGGCCAGGGTTTCTTCATAAAATTGTATTGCTTTATTGTATTGGCTTTTTTCAAAATAACGGTGGGCTTTATAATAATTTATATCAGCAGCTTGTGTATAATGATAAGTAAGTGTTGTTGCGGCAGCTATGAATACTAAAATTATTAAAAAAATAAATTTCTTCATGCAACCTGCATTATTTAAGTTTTCCTATTCTGATAAAAAGAAATCTGAGTATCTTCAAGTACCTTCGGCGCTCCCGGAACGTTTTTTAGAATAAATATAGACCGTTTTTTTCTGAACTCAAACCTGTCCCCCCTTTTGGATTAAATTATACTCTTTTGGAAAATTTAAGAAAAGATAATATTTTGCTTAAAGTAGAGATTGTAGTGATATTGATTTTTTCTGTCTTTGGTTTTCTAAAATAAAATCTATGCCAATTGAGCCCTGTGGCTCAAAATATTCGCCCAGGTTAACATAGATTCTGCCCAATCTTTATCCATCTGGACATTACTGGATAATACTTTGAAATCTTCTTTGAACCATTGATAGGTAGGGATAAACCGATCCGATTTAGGAACTTCTTCAAGAGCTTTCACATATTTTTCAGTTTCTGATAAAAATTGATCCAACCTTGCCTTACGTCCTTCCATCGCCCATCTGCACAGGCGCCCTAAATTCACAGCAATATTTAAAGTTATTTCCTTGGCGTCCATTTTTTACTCCTGCAGCAGCGATCTTGTAATTGATTCAACTTGCTGTCGGATATTTTCGTCCAATATTTCCCGGCTTCTATTTTGTTCCGGTCTTAGGTTAATCATAGAATCAAAGTCCATTTCGTTGGTTTCCAGATCCAAACCAGCTCCCCAAAGATTTTCTTGCTTGCTTCCATCCTTGAGTAACATTTGCTCTCCATCAACATGCTTCTCGCCTCCGGCAGATAGAATTTTGCGGTTTACATCAACAACCACCTTGATATAACCTTTCAAATCTTGAGCAACTTCTTGACGAATTTTAGAATCAATTTTGTTACGAATAATCTTTAACATTCTTGTAATATTTCGTTTTTAAGTTTCACTATTTTTGTTTCAGAACAATACCCTCTCCCCATCCGGAAGGCAGACTACCGAAACAATAGAGCTCAAACAGAAATCTAGCAAATACCAATCTATTGTTCCGTTGCTCTACTTGCTAAAAACAAGTTGGGGTCCCTATAAATTTGCCATAGGTAAACCCTCTCCTTACTAGCTAATTTAGTATAGGTTAAAAGGCCAAAATTGGCAAGATTTTTCGCTTTTGAGAGGCAGGTATTATCGCATTACTGCCGCGCGATAATGCACTTTGTGCTCGGAATTTGTCTTATTTGTCCACGTTTTTTTGTCTTGAAATCGCGTAACTCTTTGAGAGGTAAAGCGTTATTTTATGTCCATCGTAGTTTGCTGGACATTTAAAGAAATGGCGCGATTTTTGCAAGTGTATCGGTGAGATCTTTTATGGCTTCTTCAAAAACTTTGGCGTTAAAACCGCTTTTATATATGCCTATTTCCAAGGCCAACGAAAGCGATTCTTTACTCTGCTTTTGCAGACCTATGGTTATAAGCCTGCCGGAACAAATCCTGAATATCTCATAGAACCGCTCTTTAAAATCCGGCGCGGTCTTGTCTAACTCAATATGTTCTCCCACCCTGAAGCCAGGATCATCCCATCCCTTGTAGATATAACAAATATCGCGGCCATCCCTGCTTATGTCAAAATAGAGTTCCAGATTGTCATTGGAGGTAAAATTCTTTAACTCCAGCGTCAGCTTCCTGGCGTAATCTTCCAATAATTTTATGTTCTTCTGCTGCTCCGCAATATTTTTAACTGGCCTTATCCTATTCTTAAACTTATCACTTGGGAAATCGAATCGCATGATCATCTTAAAATACGAATGGTTCGTTATCTTTCAGAATCTTTACTCTATCGAATAGATCCACGTATTTATCTGCACAGAAAGTATGTATCGGAATAAGCGTTTTAGGGTTAAGCGCACGGGCAAAGCTTTTCAGATCCTCCGGCTTCGCGTGGCCACTGGAATGCACCTGTTCTATTATCAGGCCGGCTTTGGCGCAATACTCTTTAAATTCATCAGTAAGATAACCTTCCCACATAGAATAAATGACTTTAGCGCCTGCCGAATTATCGATGCTTTTTATTATCCGGGGAAATATCGAATTAAAACGGGCCAGCATAAGAATCTTGTTTTTCTTATCGTTTATTTCAGGCATCTCAATCTTTTTTGTGTTGTAGCGATAAAGTAGTTTCTCTGATACCTTGCCAGCCAAAATATTGGCCTGATTTTTGTAGAATTTAACCCGGACGTTGCACCAGTTAAACTGCGGTATGTGCTTTGAAACGCTTCGCAGCCTTTCCAGAACATACGCCGTATAAATATCTATCACAAAAATCCTGCCTGTCTTAAGGCATGCCTTGTAAGCCGAAACTATCCTGTCTATATTCTGCGATGAGGCAAAAAGAAAGGTGATATTACCGGCTGCTTGTAGAACTTTTTCGAGCCTGTCTTGCACGGCAAGCTCATCCTTATATAGCTGTTCCTCTCTTCCAAGAGTAGAACCTTCCATCAAAAGGCAATCTATGGCTTTCGGGGGCCTGTTAATGATTTTAAGGAACAGCTTACTTTTCCGTCCGTGACCTCTGAAGTCGCCTGAATAAAATAACCGTTTACCCTCGCCTTCTACCAAAAAAGCAAGCGCGTCAAATGCCGAATGGTCAACCGTGTATGGCGTAACCTTGATATTGCCTATACTGAATAGCTTTCTGCTATCAATTATTTTTGAATTTATTTCATCCAGCTTATTGGGCGTAAAGATGCTGGATATTTCGATTAATTCCTTCGCTCCCCGGCTCATATAAACAGGGATCTCTGGATGGACATAATTTAATAGGCCGTAGTGATCCGGATGGGAATGGGAAATTAAGATCGCATCGATTTCTTTATCTTCGTTTTTATACAGTCCTTTTATATCAGGCAGGATTTTTAGATCTTTGAGGCTTTTGATGGATTTATTGGTGAGTACCTTTGCATCGAATGGCTCTTTATTTGGATTAACCAATGGCATGCCAAAATCTATAAGCAGCCTTGTATTATCCGTCTTCAACTCTACGCAGCTACCGCCGATCTCCTGCGTGCCGCGATGAACAATAAGCTTCATCTTATATCTGCTCCCTAAACCGCACCAGAAAATCTCTCAAACCATAGATATTTTGCTTGTAAAGGCCGTACCCCATAAAGTTACTTACGGCAAATTTCAACTTCAAATTTGGATAATCTGTCGGCAAACCATCTAATTCTCTTTTAAGAACCGATGATGCAGGATCATGGTTTGCTAGGATAAATATATATTCTGGCTTATCATTATTAAACTGCGCTATGTCCTTCTGATTATTAATTAATTTGAGCCTGCGCATTTGGTTAAAAACATTTTTCATCTCTGCCTTTAAGCTACTCAACCTTTCCTGGTTAAATAAAAAATAATTCATGTCTTTAAGATGTTTCTTAAGGCCTGCCTTACCTGCTAACGCACCATCGCAATATTTCATTTCAATAAAAGCGAGACCTATATTCTTATTATTCTTTCTTTCGGGCCCAGAGGATGGCCATCGTACAGCGATAAGGTCAAATCTACTGTTGGAATTAGCATATTCTATGTCACAGATAAAGTAATCCGTGCCCTTCGCACACCTTCCGAGATTATTTTCACGCACGATAAGCTGCTGAAATTCACGCTCGTTTTTCGGGTTTCTGCCAAACCATAAGTCCATTTCGTTTTTCAAGAAGGGCGTGGCTAAAAGCCAAGCATCAACATCTTGCGAAGAAGTTAACTTTTTAGGAAGGTTTTTAGGCACGTGCGTAGTTTTTTCAATAAGGTACTTCCTGTCAAAGCTGGCGGTATATAGCTTATTATTTTCTTCAATCCGCAATATATTACCACCACGGTAATAAATATTTATATAGTTTTCCCTGATCTCCAGGCACAACGTAGCATCTATTCTTACAAGATCAAGTATGGGAGAAAGCAATCCCTTTTGTAATTCATTCAAAAAAACTTCAGATAAGCCCCTGTTTTTATCCAAACTCATATCATCCCTTTTTTACGCGCAATTCTCCCTGGTAAATTTGGATTTCTTATGGCCTTCATGACGCTCTGCCAATTGCAGCCACTTATTGCCCGGTCATCTATATAAATATGAGCGACAAACTTATCCATAACAAGATGGTGAAACGGAAAACCCTGTTTAATAAGCCATCTCTTTGTCGCCCATTTGCTACCGCAATTGCGCGAAGTATGGAATATAATAGTATGCCCATCTTTGTATAGCTTTTTTACCGCATCCAGCGATCCTTTTATAGGCTTTGCCTTCAGAAATTCATCCGGGCTTCTATTAACCTGCCTAAAATCCACTTTTGAGCAGTCGGCTACAGTTCCATCGATGTCAATAGCTATAGTCAGTTTTTTGCCTATCGGAAAGGCATTTAACCCATTTATTTTGCGCATACTAATAGATTAATTTTTAAAGTACCTCAAAAATGAAGGAATTACCCGTATTCCATTTTGGCATATTCCAAGACGTAATATACCATATGTGTGAAGGAAGTCAAACTTATATGGAGAAAACTATCTTTTCAGAAGGTCACAAGTTTTTAGTGGCTAAACTGATACAGGCTCGCGAGGAAAGAGGCCTTAAGCAGGCGGATGTTGCTAAATTGCTAGGCAGGACGCAATCTTATGTTTCAAAGATAGAAGCTGGACAACGAAGGATTGACATTATCCAGCTTAAAGAATTTGCAAAAATTTATAAGAAAAACTTAAATTTCTTCATTAAATCGTAATAATCACTCCCCCTGCTTATTCATTATAAATCGTTTCCACTCGGCCACTGGCGTATATGGTAGTCATCAGCCGCTTCCGGCTTTTAATCGCCAGATCTACGGCCATTTGTAACGCATCCAAGCCGTCATCGTGAACTCCCCGCGGGAAAAATTTCATCTGCTCAAGCAACGTGTGATGTTTCCTTGAAAATTGAATCGTCCCATTTTTCACCATTGGCTGCAGCGATTGGATGCGGGCGATTTTATCCGAAACGTGCTTTATTTCCTCTATGCGCATATGGGTACCAGTTTTTTCAGAACGTTTTTCTAACTCCATAGCCATAAACTCCTGAAAATTATTAGCCTCAAAAGCAAATTTTCTGTACCTGCGTCTCCTTTGATACGCCAGGATATCATCTATGGTCTTATCTGGTAGTCTTCTTGCTATGTCGGCATCGACCACATAGATTGTCCCGGTCTTAGCATCCTTAATCACGGTCACGATGGCGGAATAATCGCTGTTTTTGTTCTCTTTGCCCATACTGGGATCACAGGCGCCGTAAGGTAGTTCGTCTCCTTCCCTAATAGTACCTAAAAGCTCCTCTTCAGCACCGAATCTGTCAGTCCAGTAATGCAATTCATTCAGATTAAATGTCGCGTCTCTGGGGTTTGTAGGTTCATTTTGCATCTCAGAATCAAAGCTGATGTGCCCATCCTGCTCCCGAAGAAGCATCAGATCGTAGTAGCCTTTGCTCGCCTCCCAGAGCACCTGCGTGCCTTTTAGCATCTCAACCTTATTATCCTCAAAGAATTTTCTGGCTGCCTCAGGGCCCAAGCCATCCTTATAGGCATCCTGCGAATGGAATATCTTGATCCATCTTTCCCATAATTCAGCGCGCTCAGCCCAGCTAATGACTGACTTGTATATCCGACTATTCCAACCTGCGGCCTCTCTGGGATCGGTAAACTTGGCAAGGAGCGATCCATAATGATGTATTGTCCCTACGTAGATGAAATTGCTGATTGAGGAGCCTGCCTTTAGCACTGCCTTGGTCAGCCAATCCTCAAGTTTATTGAAGCTTTCCATATTCTGCAGGCCTTCATTGCTTTCGATATCATCGAGGATAATCAAGGACGGTCTGAATTCCCGGTTACGCCTGCCTCGGATTTGCTGGCCTACTCCGAGGGCGATTACCTTGACTTTATTTCGCGTTACAATCTCATGCTGCGTCCAGCGAGGCGGCCCCGGCTTTGCGCCAATCTCACAGATATCCGGGAAATCCTTGATGAGATGTTCGTTTGTTTCCAGCTCCTGCTTGATATCATTCAGGAAACCCCTTGCCTGGTCAGCCGTACTTGATATTATCACGATGAAATTCTCAAGCTTGTAGCAGATGCAGTAAATGACGTACTCCAAGCTTAGGATTGTGCTTTTTGCGCAGCCACGCGGCGCGGCAACCGCTATTTTTGAGCCGCGTCTAGTGGTCAGTCCGTAAAGTATCCTGGATAATTCTTCCTGAAATGGCCCGTCCGGCACCTTATGGTAATGTGGGAAATACTGCTGCCTGAATTTCAGGAAGTCCTTGCCAAGCGTCCTCCTGATTTTTATGAGCCTGTAAAGGCTTGCGACTATTTCTTTTTCTGGTAAGCTAAATTGCTCGTCCATTTTTTCACTCCTTTTCTTTTTTCTTAAGGCTTTCTGCCTTTTTGATAAACCCTTTAACCTCGGTTAAATCGCCTTCTATTTCTTTTGGTATTACCCCTGTCTCAGAGGCGATCTTCTCAACCTCTATCACCTGCTTGGATATCTCATCAAGCAGCCCGGCCATGTCACTGCCATTAAAATGGTGGAATACGTCACCTACGATGGCTGTCGGCTTTGACGGCAGGTAACCAAGCGACTGCATTTTGCTGATTAACTCCAAGCCAACGCGGGCAGCCAAGTATTCTGCCTGGGATCTTTCGGCAACCGATGCGTCTTTTACCCTGGCCAGGCGCATCAAATGGTCACGATGCATTCTTGCGTACATGACCATTTCGCCAATTGTCTTCTTGGCCAGATTAATATCCGGTGTGAGCGCATTACGTTCGCGGATTTCCTCAATGTCGCGCCTGATTGTTTTCTCGCATTTCTCGAAGATCTGCGCTATTGAGGAAACCGTCATGCCCTCGCCCAGAAAGACCTCGACACACTGCTGGCGCAAGTCCTTGTCGATAGTTTCCGGGTCAAGCCTGCCGTCTTTAAGCTGCTGTATCAGCCCCAAGATCGGCTGTTCTTTTTCTGTATCATTTGGCTGCATTTACTTCCTCCTTCTCATATTTCTTAAGTAACTCCTTGGCTACATTATCCCTGCCGACGCAGGCGATATAACGCCTGACTATCGCGTCGCAATAGTAGGGATCAAGTTCGACGCCAAAGCAAGTTCTTTTTAATCCTTCCGCGGAAATTATGGAGGTCCCTGAGCCCAAGAACATATCCAGCACAATGTCACCTCGCTTAGAGCTGTTTTTAATTGCTCGGTGCGCTAAGGCAATTGGTTTTTGGGTGGGGTGGCAATAATTGGTCGCTCTTTTTGCAAACCAAAGTGTCGTTTCGTTAGTAGGACCATACCAGCAGTGGGCGCCGTTGTCTTCCTTCCAAGAGTAAAGACAGAACTCCGTCTGCTGGTTATAGTCGCCGTAGCCTATGCTGAAATTGCTTTCCTTCGCCCAGGTTATTACGCACGATACGTGAAAACCTAACTCGGTAAGTATTGCATACATCGGGCCAAACTGAGCAGAGCCATTCCATAAGTAACACGGAGCGCCCGGGGCAAGGTAAGCAGTGACGTTTTTGAGTATTGATTTTAGCCAATTCTCATATTCATCTTGACTTAAATTGTCGTTGTAAATTCTTTCCCATTCGCGGTGTTTTTTGGGCCTAGCATTAGCGGATGGGCGATTACCGCCATAATAATTTACATTATAGGGCGGGTCTGAAAAAATCAGATTGACCCGTTCTTTACCAATCAACCTCTTGATATCATCAGGATTAGAAGAATCTCCGCAAAGCAAACGGTGCTGCCCAAGCATAATAAGGTCGCCTTTTTGCGTTACCGCTTTACCTGTATTATCGAGCTCTTTCTCAAGGTCAAAACCGTCTTCCTTGGCATCCTCTATCCTGTCCAGGATTTCGCTCACCTCCGGCAGATCAAAACCAGTGAGACCGATGTCAAAATCAGGAATCTTGGTAAGTTCTTCAACTAATGCCGCCAGCTTCTCATTATCCCAAGCTCCCTGTATTTTGTTCAGGGCCAGGTTAAGCGCTTTTTCCTGCACGGGATCAAGGTCTACAACGCTTACATCCACCTCCTTAAAGCCTGCTGCAATTAATATCTTTAGGCGTTGGTGTCCACCGACGAGGTTACCCGTCTGTTCGTTCAAAATAATGGGGTCGATATAACCAAAGGTTTCGATGCTTTTCTTTAGGCTTTCATAGTCAGGATCACCGGGTTGTAAATCTTCCCTCGGATTATATGCCGCTGGGTTAATTTTTTCTACCGATACTTTTCTGATTTTCATCTCAGGCTCCTTTCTTTAATAACTTCATTTATATACCACCCAAACTTTCTTGTCCTGTCGCCGAAGGTCGCATCGCAACGTAATACTCTATAGCTTTGGCCGTGATGATGGACAACGCGCGTTAGATCTTCAAATAGAGAATTTACGGTTTGATCTGTGACAAGCGACTGATACCCTAATGTGACTACTTGTGCTTCGGCTACTTCCCCGTCAGGATAAACTATAGTAGCGATAGCTCTGACTATCCCATAGCTTCCAAAAACAGTTATGTCATACTTTTGTCCGCCCGGAGCCGCCGCTCTTGGAAACCACAAATTTTCTAATCCAGCAAAAAATCTATCTTCCATGTTTTCCTCCTTGTTTTACACAATATATGCATACTGTGCATAGTTGATTTACCATTTACCTTATTTCGATTCGGGCCAAAAGACAAAAAAGCCCAAACCATAAGAATTCTAAGATAATTTCAATTCTATGATTTGGGCTTTTATGCCTATAAAACAAAAATGGACATAAAACGCCGCCAATTCTTTAAATCAATTCTTGCGTTCTACGTCCAATTATATGGTGTTATTAATTCTCTCTGGCAGTACTTCCTCTGCCTGTTATAAATATACCACAAAATTTAGGAATGTCAATAATACTTGTTTATTTTAAATAGGTATCGTAAATATCCTGAACATACTTTTTGCCAGTTCGTATGCCACCAACAGTCGTATCAGCAATACTCCAAGCATGCGAATCATTATGTGAGGTATCTAATATGCTTTTAAGTTTGCCTGTTTCAGAAGCAGGTAAACCTAGCGTTTCACATTCTGCGAAAGAAGATAGAAACCCAGCATTTTGTAGCTTCTGAACCTTGCTAAAGCTAGTTCCTTTATCTAGTAGAAATTCAAAGCATACCGATTCTATAGATTTTCGTAACTGTTGCGAAGCAGTCTCTAACGACCTAACATCACCTTTTTTACAGTTTTCTTCGATTAAAGACAAATAGGAAACGGTTTCTCCTTTATCAAGACAAATAGATGGACCTTTCTCATCATTATTATGGAACAAAAATACCTTCGGTTTCAAATGCCCAAAGCGAGCACACAAACGACGGAAAAATGATTTTGAATGAGTCAACACCATTACTTGTTTCTTTGTAGATATATTGACCAAAATATCAATCAATGCTTGTGAATGATTTTCATCCATTGACTGAACAGGATCATCAAGTATAACAACATCCCAAGTATTGTTTCGATCTACTCTTTGGGGAAAATAAATACTCAATGCTAAACTATTGGTATGTGCCTCGCTAAAAAAAGTAACTGGATTAACGGTTTTGCCAAAAGCTTCCGCGCTAAGCTTAGCCTGACGCCTCACCCCACCTTTTACCTCTATCCCAGAGAACTGGACATTATCTCCCGGGTTTAGTTTTTCATAGTACGCTTTTATTTCAGTAGCATGCTCTTGTAAGAGCCTAGTAATTTCGCTTTTCTCATATTGCTCTAACTCGGCCTGAATCACATCAATTTGTTTAAGTAAGCTTGCATATTTAATAAACTCCACTGCGTTAATAAAAAAGGAGGCTATTTTTTCCAAAGCTAACCACTTTTTTATTTCCTCTTGGTTTACTACTCCTGTAATAGATAAGCTTTTTGCTATTTCTGTTTTTAGGTCTTCCCATTTTGTAATAATGTCATTCTGCTGAGATATTATTTTTTGTATGATCACAGATATTTTTTTTGGTATATTTTCATCCACAGCACCTTTATGAAAATATCTTGTTTCAAGATAAGCATGGAATTCATCAATAGCGCTTTTTAATTCTTTATTAAGTCCTGCGATTGCAGTGGCTATTTCTTTTTCAATGTTCTGAATTTTAACTGCTAATTCTGATTCTTCTATATCAAGAAATTTCTGTGATATTATTTTTAACTCTTGTTGAGATGGAAGATACGACTTAATGCTTTCTGGAAAAGACTGTATCCATAATTTTATGGAAGTCTTGAGCTGATCGAACTGGTTTCTTGCCTCTAGAGACTCCTTGCCTAATTCCAACTTTTCATTGATATCATTCAAGCGTTTTTGATTTAATGTTTTCTCCAAACAATATGGGCATTCTGGTAATGTCGCAAAATCTAATCCATTTTTTAGAAAATCCAAATAATCGTGATCGTGACCTTCTTTCGTCGATGCTATTGAATGCTCCTCAAGCTTAGTAAAACTATCTGATAACTCTTTTAAATATTTAGATAGCTCAATAACATCTAGATAGGATATTTCGGTAACACGCTTGCCTATTTCGGTGTTCAGAAGGCTTTTTTGCTTAATTATAATTTCTTTAAGAATATCCTGAAGATTGCTTGCAGAACTTGCGGTAATGCTTTTTATTCCGGAAAGCAAATTAACGCTATCTAAATCCTGAATAGCGCGATTAAGCTGTGAAAGAGACTGTAGCTCGGTTATATCACTTAGAATAGATTGCCATTTTAACTCTTGTTTTTTATAATTTTCGTCCTTTTTCTTATTATTTCTAAGAGATATCAAGTTTTCCCTAAGGTTAGTAAGCTCATCTTGGCCTAAAATGCTTGAAAGCTGCTCCCATCGATCTTTTTGTTCAGAATCCACCAGTGCTTTTATTTCGGTTTGAGCAAGCATTGGCCTGAAATAACTCTCTAAATTGAGATTGAGGACATTAAGATCCGGGGATTCTTTATCATCTATAAAGAGCTTTTCGCCATCCGGGCTTATTTCTTTCTTAATTTTTATATCATTACCATTAATTACACCTTCTATCTCTACAAAAGGATTTCCAATCTCGTTATAAAAAAGGTTCTTTAAATATTCCTCGTATTGATATTCAGAGCGACAACGAGATAACCGCTGCCTAGATATTTCACCAAAGAATAGCCATTCCAGGGCTTCCGTAAAACTGCTCTTCCCTGAACCATTCAAACCATAAATTAAAATAACATTGCCATCTAATAGTATTGTTTGCTGTTCGTTAAATCCTCTAAATCCTCTTATTGTGAGTTTAGTGATTTTCATTTTTCGGTCTTAAAAGCGTATCGAATTTACTAGAAAGACTTTCATATTTACGATCTTTCATATAATCTGCCAAAAGCTCTTTGTCTTTTTCCTTAAGAGAATCAAAAAATACCTCTAACGATGTGCGAGATTTCTTATCCATAATTTCATTCTTCCAGTTGCGCCTTACTAACTATATTATTATCTCATCTATTCGATTGTTACTGTTATTTGACCTTGTGCTCCAATAAATAAATTTGCACCTATATTCCGTGCTTTTATCTGACCCAAATGATACTTATTTAATTCAAGCGCTGCTGCTTCGAAAGCCAATCTAAGTTTTAAAATATTTTCTGATGATAGTTTAATATTTATACTTTTTCGCGCCATTAAGTCAGTAATATTCGGGTTATCTTTGATGACGTAAACAGATCCGAGACATTCTTCACGTTTCTTAATTTTATTAAGCTTGTATTTCATAGCCCCCCCCTCAGCTTGCTAAGTTATTACATTATCGTTTCGATAACTTTGGTTAATTTATTCCGCCAATTTTACGTCTAATGCCGACCTAAAATTTGTAATCTTGCCTTCTCGCAGTCTTTGAAAATATCCAGTAAAATCAGTCGGCGTTAGAAAATTAAATTTATACTGAATACCCTTACCATTCTTCTTCAGATAGCCATTTACGCGCTCAAAATGGGCAAGCGCATATTCGTTTTTCTTTTTATTTTCTTGCGAAGGATCGTTTATTTCCTCATCGTCTTTAATCTCGATAACGGAAATAATTTTTCCTGTCTTGATAAAGAAATCTGGGTTAAAACGGCTCCTTTTCGGATGCTCCCCCTTTTTCCAGAAATAATCAATCTCATAAAAACCCATCGGGGTAGACTTAATCCATGAATCAATGTGCGATACATTATCCGCATTCACTAATTCTTTCTGAAACCTTCTCTCATTTTCGCAATCAGCAATAACAGCGTTCAGCGGAGTCTTAAAATCGTAATAATTGCTAACTGGTACGCATTTATAACCGCTTCCGCTTTCTATTGCTTCTCCATAAAATTCTTTATATTCATCAGGAATATTTTTGATCGTCTCTGTGGTGAAAAAAAGCGTTTTTGTGCTTTTAAGCTCTGAAGCGCTAACGCTTTCCTGCGGACAATCCGCAGTAATAACATTAAAATATTCTTTTGGTTCAAAATCATACCTTACAACCTGAGCCTCTTTACGTTGAAGCGTCCCAAGAGATTGTAAGAATTTTTGTTTTCTGCTCTCGGTAATAATTTGACTGTCAGTTCGTTTAAGAGAAGCCTTCACTATATCTTCAAGCTTCTCAACTGTAAAAAGTTTTTGATAATATCTCCTATCCGCATCATCGAGCAAGTCTTCAAAGCAATGATGCATGCGTTTAGCCATTTCATATGTAGAGTATGTTTTATGTTTAATTTTAGTTTTCCACCTCTCTCGAGCTCCAGTAGAGGCTTCTTCGAGTTCAATATTCAACTCTTCGACTGCTTGCTCGCTTGAAAGATCAACGTATCCATTCTCAAATAACTTATATTTTTTATCCATAGGATACGTCTTAACATATGGCTTAGGATCATATGAAATATTAATCAGCTCAAAATTAAATTTGGAATCAGCAACGGGAAAGGTCGGAATGCGTTTTTCATTCTCCATAACCTCATCCACAAGGTGCTTGATGTCAACTGCCCACTTATCATGATTGAAAACGGTAACACTCGGCTGTTCTCCTTGCCAATTCTCAGGAATACGTAGACCACGTCCGAGCACTTGAGCAATAAGTAATTTACTTTCGAATGCTCGTTTTTCATGGGGGACAATTTGAAAAACACGTTTTACATCCCATCCTTCATTAAGCATCGCGACAGATAAAATCCACTCGACCTTACTATTTTTATTGTCAACACTAGCTAGTCTTGGCAAATCAAGTGCATCGCTATGAATAACAAGTACTTGTTTATCTATTTGTTCCCGATCCCTACCAGTCTGTTCTATCAAAAACGCCTTAAGCCGTTCGGCAACATCCTTACATCCGCTGATATCCTTTGTGATAACAATAGTAAGAGGACGAATATTCCTTGAGCGTAAATCCTGCTTGTTTTTCTCATGCCGGTTAAAAATAAGTTGCCATTTTTCTTCTTCAGGCCGCTTAGTTTGTGGCATTTCTGCTATATACCATACCTTTTTAACAAACCTCTGCTCCATTGCTGTCCTAAGAGAATATCTAGAGATTACATCGGAAAAGTAATCATTACCAACGTAACAAGTACCTGAAACACCTATAACATATTTAAAGCCGTAATCCTGATCAGTTAGGAATTCCTTCCATCGGCTTTTTTGCCCTGTCGGTTCATTTACGATATGATGCGTCTCATCATTTAAAATAAGTGTCCGTTGACCTTTACCCTTTAAGCTATCACGAATCGACGACCGCACATGCTTCAAGATCGCATGATAATTTTCAATACAAATACTGCCTGACACAATACTTTCATCCGCCCGTATAATCTTAGGCGCATTCACTACCGACTTTGCAGGCAAAAGGTCACGCAAATCTGCTCTACCAGATAATTCTTTAAATTTTTCTAAAAGTCCTGTTTCAATCGTTGTTGAAGGACAAAGGATAAGCACTCGCTCGACAACCCCTTCCGCAAGCATTATCGCGGCTATTCCATACATCACATAGCTTTTCCCTGTGCCTGTTGCTAAATCAAGCGAGGCTGAAAGCTGATCAGGTAACTGCAAATGCCGCTCAAAATTTTCGATAGACCCATATCTATCACGTAAAACTGGATTTTCCGAAAAATTCTTTTTAGCTAGGTCTCTGAGACTACGGTATTCACCGCCTAAAAGATACCGAAGAGCGGTAAAAATGGCTTCCTTCTGATATTCACGTAGGCCGCAAAGCTCATCAATAAATTGATCGTATTTATTTTCATCCCACTTGCGACGGTCTATTGCAGCGCTAACGCTTAACACCAGGTCTTCATTATGAAAACGCTGTACTCCATTATTTAATCTTCTTAGCATAATAAATCCTATTTTCTACTGGTGTGTTTTGAACGGTTTGATTTCTCAGTTATCTTTTTCTGTTCTATTATCATTCGAGATTCATTGCCATATATATCCAAAAATACAAGCATTACATCTCCAGTAAGGTCCTTAAGTAGAAATTCGATTTTCCATGAGTTCCCCTTAAGAGCATCCGCATAAAACGCTCTATCTAGATCGAATACTTTACCATTATATTCAAAATCGACCATTACCATAGATAGCGCATCGTGCTTGCTGATTTTCTCTTCACCCCGAAGGCGTGCCCTGCTTTCAAATTTTTTAATCTTTACAGATATGCTCTTGCCTTGCTTTTTTATATCAAGCTCAACAAGTGGAGGGTGGATAAAATCAAAACCAACAGCTTCTACGGTTTCATTAACAGCGGCTTCATCGCTTGGCTGAACAAGCGCAGAAAATTCGCGACGGTGTAATTCATTAATGTATGAATAGGGAATGCGAAGAGCATAATAACGAACCTCGTCTAATTCAATATAATCTTCCTGAAATAAAAATACGCCGCGCGGTGCAATAATAAAGCACCTCTCGCCGATCTGCTTACCGATGCTGGCGTGAATATCTAAGATAGTGTCACGACTAATTGTACCTTTATCAAAATGATTAAAAACAAGCACACTGGAGCCCTGTCGCTTACCATCCATCTGAAAACCACGGATCTTATGGAGTTCATCTTTGCATTCAAAAAGTTGAAGCGCAAAAAATCGCCAACTCTCCCATGGCAATTGCCGCAAAGTTTCGAAATCGTAAAGTCCTGCGTTATAAAGCGTGAATGGCTTTGCAGTAAGCGGTTTTCCCGTGTTTCCAATTTCCGAATGAAGATTGAGCATTCGTTTTTGAATCGTATAGGTGGCTAATTTTCCGCAATCAATACCAACCCATCTGCGTTTTAGTTTTTCAGCCACAGCACAAGTTGTACCTGAACCAGCAAAAGCATCCAAAACAATATCACCTTCGTTCGAAGAAGCGCTGATAATGCGACTCAATAGACCTTCCGGTTTTTGTGTAGGGTATCCTGTTGCTTGCCTTGCAAAACTAACAACAGCTAAAGATGTTACTCCTTCTTTCTCAAAAACTCCCCAGACATCTTCAATCGGTAATCCTTGCCCTTTTTCTCGGCCACCCCATCTTTCATATCCTTTAGGATAGGGTAAATATTTCTTATTAAAGATGAAACTGCTGTTTCTTTTTGCATAGAACAAGATGGTTTCATGATTTCTGATCCAATTTTTGGCTATTGACTTATAACCGGAAATCCAACCTATACGCCAAATTATTTCTCTCACAAAATTTTGTTCACCAAAAACCTCATCCATTAATACTTTTACATAGTGAGTCTTTTTCCAATCAAGGTGTACATAGATACTACCATCATCAGAAAGTAACGCCTTAAGTAAAACTAGCCGCTTCCGGAAGAATTCTAAAAAATCCGCACCGGCTATTTTATCTTGATATGCTTTTTGATCCTGGCTACCCTTGAAATCGCGCTTAGTTGCAAATGGTGGATCAATATAAATTAACCGAACTCCGGAAGTACCATCAGCATTAACTAATTCGCCTCGTTCTTTCATCTGCAAAAGCGTTTTCATCGCTTGAAGATTGTCTCCCAAAATAAGCATATTGTGCCAATCAACGCCATTCGTTCCAAAAGTGCTTACCGGCTGAAGTGGCACAGCCATCGTATCGGCAAGTATTTTCTCTTCGCTTTCCTTGCCATGATAAATAAGCTCATATTCCCTACGTTCTGGTGGAAAAAATTCCCGAGCCCATTCCACCGGAAGCTCATCGCCATTCTCGATAAGCTTTGCTCCTCGTTTTAGAAGTTCATATATTCGCTGCTGTCGTTCTTTTTCCATAAATAACCTTATGATATTATTGTATTTGTTTTATATATTTATATTAAGGCCGGGCTCAAAAACCCGGCCTTAATATATCAATATACGATACTTAGATCTCTCATATTTGCTCCCTATTAATCATATCTATTTTATTATACGCTCTTTCTTTATTTTGAGCAATCAAAAATACCTCTCTATATCCCTTGACTTATAGCAAGATGTATGGCCCTATGTGTCCTGAGGAAAGGAGCCTCTCAGTTATGGACGAAAATATTGCCTCTCAGGTAGCAAAGCTTAAGAATGCGACGCTTTCTGAGTTACAAAATGAATATAAGCAGCTATTCGATGCCCAGGAAACGCCTTGCGATAATAAGATGTACCTCCTGAAAAAGATCGTTTATAAGCTCCAGGAAACTAAATATGGCGGTTTATCCGATGCAGTCAATGCCATGATCAGCGGACTTATGGCTAAATACGATCCGGTAAATAATAAGGCTCTTAGGCCACAGGTGACTTCTGCTGGTAAAGAAGTAAAATCGCTGCCTTTCATAAGGGATAAACGGTTACCAATCCCGGGCACAGTATTTACCAAGAAATACAAAGGCCAAGTTATCCAGGTAAAAGTGCTTGAGAAAGGCTTTGAATACAACAATACCTTTTATAAGAGCTTATCTTCTCTTGCCTATGAAGTCACCGGAGCGCACTGGAATGGCTATGATTTCTTTGGCCTATAGGAATAAACATGGAAAATAATGCACCTAAAGAAAAGAAGCAGCTTAATTGCGCTATTTATACGCGTGTCTCAACCGCTGATGGCTTGGAGCAGGATTTTACTTCCCTGGATTCTCAGCGCGAATCCGCTGAAAGCTACATTGCCAGCCAGAAAAATGAAGGCTGGCTAATATTGCCAGAACGCTACGATGACGCTGGTTTTACAGGAGCTAACACTGATCGTCCTGCCCTGCAAAAGCTCATTGCGGATATCAAAGAAAAGAAAATAGACTGCGTAATAGTCTATAAGGTTGACCGTTTGTCCCGCTCTCTGCTTGATTTCAGCAAACTGCTGGAATTTTTTGATCAGAATAATGTAACATTCGTTTCTATAACCCAGCATTTTAATACGCAAAACTCAATGGGCAGGCTTACGCTTAACATCCTCCTCTCTTTTGCGCAGTTCGAGCGCGAGATCATCTCCGAGCGTACACGCGACAAAATGGGCGCAGCCAAAAAGAAAGGTAAATGGATCGGCGGTTGCGTGCCATTAGGCTACGACCTCGATAAAGAAAACCATAAGCTGGTTATAAATACTGAGGAAGCAAAACTTGTGCGCGAAATATTCGACCTTTACCTTAAAGAGAAATCACTGCTTGCTGTTACACAGATCATTAATGATAGAGGGCACGTATCAAAAAGGCATGAATCCTATAAAGGCAAGAAACGCGGTGGCATCAAGTTTAAAAGCACGACCGTTGGCCAAATAATAAAGAATGTCTACTATATAAACAAAGTTAAATACCACGGAACGATATATTCCGGCGAGCAGGAGCGAATCGTTTCTGACGATACATTCGTCAAAGCGCAGGAATTACTTATTACCAACAGACGTCCGATAGATAATACGTCAAAAGGCAAAAAGATAGCTTTACTCAACCAGGTATTACGATGCAAGCCCTGCGATTCGGCAATGCATATCGCTTATTGCATCAAGAACAAGAAAATGCGTTACTACCACTATCTCTGCGGTAGCGCGAACAAACGAGGCTATAAATCCTGCCCTACAAAATTGCTAAACGCCAATCTTATGGATAATAAAGTCATTTCCTGCTTAAAAACTATCGTCGATGATCCAAGAATAACAAACGATGAATGGAATATTCTGCCCCTAGAGCAAAAAAGCGCGATCATTAAATCCATAATCAAGGAGATACGCTACGATGGGGCCACAGGAACGCTTGAAATCCAGCTACACGATGATAAAACCTACACCTTTAGAGCGCCAAAGGAAGAGCTAAAACATCTGCCTGTATTGCCCAAGGATCGGCTAATAAGGACTGAGCCGCAGTTAAGGCAGAACCTTCTCCTTGCGCACCAGATCCAGCAAATTCTCTCTGAAGGCAGGTCTGATAATTTGAAGCAGATTGCCGGATGGCTTAACGTCACGCCCCAAAGGATCAACCAATTGCGAAATTTCATCCTCCTCTGCCCCAAAATCCAGGAAGACATATTTCTTGGAGACGATAAGGCGATTTCCGAGATCCCCGAGTACAAACTACGCAGGATCATCGATACCATAGACTGGCAAGAACAAGAAAAACTCTGGCAGGAACTACGCAATAATCCCACCAAATAAGCAAAACCTCTCTAGTTTATCGCCCAATACCAAGCCAATTTTCTAGTTTATGGCTATTCCCCGATGCGCAATATTCGGCAAATTCGCCAAATGCCATAAACTAGCGAGCATAAACTAAGAGATGATTTGGCCTATATTGGAGATTATATCGGCTCTTTAAGTACCTCTATCCGACGATAAAAAGCGAATGGCACAATTTTGGATTGCTGACTGGAAATTAGTGCCCTAACTCTTTGACACCTCGAGACATAAAAAATGCCATGATCAGTTTTCCTAATCATGGCATTCTGCCTCTCTCTATGGATTAAGAGAGTTTAATTACTGGGGTACTTCCGGGGTCCCGAACTCACAATAGGTCAATCCTCTCAACCCCTCCCATAAATATTACTCAATGACAAACCTCTCTAGTTTATGCTCTAGGGTTTGCCTAATTCCTAGTTTATGGCATATTTCAACTAGCTGATATTCGGCAATTTCGCAAAATAGCATAAACTAGCGACCATAAACTACGAGAGGATTTGGCCAATTCCTTGAATATTTTCTTACCCAAATCCTCTCTTTTCCGACGGAGATCTTATTTTTAAGTATTCTGGATTTCTCCGACGGAAATAACGCCCTAACTCCTAGGGGTGTCGCCAGATAAAAAATCCCCGACAGATATTCTCCGTCGGGGATATGTCGTAAGTCATTGCCTCTCAATGACTTACAATCAATGGGGTGGCTAACGGGATTTGAACCCGTACAAACAGAGCCACAGTCTATTGTGCTGCCATTACACCATAGCCACCATTTGAACTTTATGACAAATAAATAACAGGACTCATCCGGCGTAGCTGTGCGCGAAAGCAGCACAGCGAAGACGGATGGTGCGCCCGGCCCGATTCGAACGGGCGACCCTCTGCTTAGAAGGCAGATGCTCTATCCAACTGAGCTACGGGCGCTTCCCTGCTATTCTTCTACAGCCGTAGCGTCTCGTCTCACCGAAGCATATCTTCTACGAGACTCTTCCACTGGCGAAGGTGGAAGCTACGGGCGCATCTTTGAATATTCTACCACAGCCGTAGCGTCTCGTCTCTACGAAGCCGCGCACGAAAGTAGCACAGTGAAGTAGGATGGTCCTCCTTCGCCCCTTTCTAAGTAACGCCAGTTAGGGCTTCGGAGAGACCATTCTGCTACTACAACTTAACTTAAAGAATGCCAATTTCTGCGA
>Ga0302250_1000747_pt1 | contig 28573 bp, 30 predicted proteins | sample AAG_RA_Asp_MG_FD_193536 | JGI IMG/M metagenome (GOLD analysis project Ga0302250, IMG submission 193536) | Enriched activated sludge microbial communities from anaerobic digester in WTTP, New Holstein, Wisconsin, United States - AAG_RA_Asp | ecosystem: Engineered > Bioreactor > Anaerobic >... | reverse complement strand
GTAATAGTGTAACAATACCAGACAATTGCGTCGAAACAATATCACAAATGGAGAAAGAACAAAAACAAAATATACGGGTTTTGATATAAATATCAGAATGTTACAGTTTCCGGACGGAAACTAAATAAAAGATCATACAATGATTGTCAGACAACGAACGCTTCCTTTCTCAGCAGAGACGTGTGTACATGCTGTAGCGCATTTTGGGGATTCAACAAGCCTCAGTGCAGCGGGTAAAATATGGTCACCCACTGTTTTCTTGACAAATTCAGTGCAAAAAATAATACTTCCTAACAAATAATACCAAAGAGGAGTACTGCCGTGGCGAGGCCCCTTACCAAGGAACAGCTAGAGCAGACTATGCAACAGTTCGTTACGGCCTGCAAGCGGGCCGGCTTGAAGGTTACCCATCAACGGACCGAGATTTACCGTCACTTGTTGCAGGAGCCCGACCACCCCTCGGCCGAGATACTTCACAAGCGTCTCCTGCCGTCATTGCCCTCGATCTCGCTGGACACAGTCTATCGGACCCTGACCACCCTGGAACAGCATGGCCTTGTCTCGCGCATCCAGACTGCTGAAAGCCAGGCCCGCTTTGAGGCGGTCTACGCACCACACCACCACCTGATTTGCAGCCGTTGCAAACGTGTAGTGGACTTCCAATGGCCGGCCATTGACCGGCTTGACCTGCCTGCCGACGTCAGCACGTGGGGCCGGATCGACTCCAGAACCATCGTTGTCTGCGGAATCTGTACGCACTGCGCCGGCCACTGACCCTACCCCGATATTAACGTCTATCCTTAAAAAAATTATTGACACCACTCCATCAAAAAGATATTGATAACAAAATTCAATTGCATGGAGTAGTTCATGTCGTCACATGAAATATCTCAACACCAGCAGCCAGTCGTTGCCACGACAACCAACTCCCTGCTTAAGCAGTTTAACGATCCGCTGGACTGCCTGACGGCGCACCTGATGCTTGAATGTGCCGAAGTGTTGGCCGGAGTCAAGCCGGCCAACCTGATTTCACTGGTCAACCGCACCCGTCCCTGCGGCAGAAATCCGTATCATCTGTGGCAGCAGCTCGGGGATCGGGTATTGTCTCGCTTCAGCACCCTGCAGGTGATGCTGCTGCACAACAAAGGCACGGCCGTGTTGTTGTTGTGCTACAACAAGTCATCCCTCGACCAGCGCCTCGCCCACAGTGGTATTCGAGCCCTGCTACAGAAGGCGGGCTACAGGCCTGAGTCTGGAACCGATGCACTGCTTGACGAACTTAAGCAACGCATTGCACACAACGGCGCCTTCCCCCATGAAATCGGCCTGTTTATCGGCTATCCGGCCAAGGATGTCGCCGCCTTTATGGGTCTGGTCAAGCTTCCTTTCACCTGTCAGGGGCCTTGGAAGATCTACGGTAACCCAAGGCAAAGTCTCTCCCTTGCAGACCAGTTCCGCCACAAGCGTCAGTGGATGGGGGTCCGCCTGTCTGGATGCACATCGCCGGGACCGTGCCTCGATGAACTTAACCGTAACCGGCAGCATTTTTTTGCCGACTAGCTGATAAAGCAATTCAATACCATAAGCGGAGAAACTGAGATGAACCAACGAATGATTACCAGCCTTGAACTGTTTGGTAACCGGCAGGAAATCCTCATCCTGCATGCCGGCGAACAGTACCGTCTGCGGATCACCAGCAACAACAAGCTGATCCTTACCAAGTAGCTGCAACCATTAACAAAACACTCACTCAAGCAAGCCGATGGTTTTCATGACTACCATGCAGCCAGCCAGAGACAAAAAAGGAGCATGTCCATGACTGCACTGCGTACCACCACCACAGCCCTGATGTTTGCCCTGCTTGCCACCACCACTGCCCTGGCCGGTCCGCCCCTGGCAACCGACGACGCCGGCACCGTCGATGTCGGATCGTTCGAAGTAGAGCTCAACGGCTCCTACGCATCGGACAGACAGCGTTCAGGCGGAGTCAGCTACAAGGCATCTTCATCCGACAGTGAAATCAAGATCAGCACCGGCCTCTACCAAGATCTGAGTGCCTCGTTGGCGCTTCCCTATACCTTCAACCTGCGCGAGGAGGAGGACAACGCGCTGACTCACAAAACACAAGGTTTTGGCGATATGGTGCTGGAACTTAAATACGCCGTTACCGAGCTGGGTGGCATTGCACTGGCCATTAAACCATGGCTGGTAATACCCACCGGCAGATATTCAGAGGGACTTTCCGAAGGGCACTGGCATGGAGGTGGCACCCTGATTGCCAGCAAGGAATTTTCTGATGGACGCTGCGCCCTGCATGCCAACCTCGGTTACGAGCATCACCGCTACCGTACCCATGCCATCAGATCAACCACCCACGGCAATCTCTGGTCCGGATCGGTTGCCGGCGAGGCTGAACTGACTGAAGGGCTGGTGGTGGTGGCAGATATCGGCCTTGGATCCAACCCGGAAAAAGACAACCACGAACTGCCGGTCTACGCCCTGACCGGCGCCCGCTACGAGATCAACGACCTGCTGGACATCAACGCCGGAGTCAAATTCGGCCTGACCAGCCCCGAAACCGATGTTACTGCCCTGTATGGCGTTGTATTGAAATTCTAGGACCGACAAAAGGAGACTCAATGATGCCACTTGAACTGCTTACCCCAGGCGAACGGGGCGAAATAACAGAAATCAGACATTGCGGTGGTTGTGGCGGCGGTTGCCACACCCACGGACATCAGCATGGACAGGGTGGCCACCATCACAAAGGTACTGCAACAAGGGCTGAAGAGATGGGACTGCGGGTGGGCAAGCAGGTGGAAGTCCTGAATAACGAGGGCAATCTGCTGCTCTTGCTGGTGGACGAAGCCCGGATTGCCATTGATCGACGCATGGCCCGCAGTATTAAAGTGAAAGGAGTCAACGCATGAACCTGAGCAATCTGAAACCTGGTCAACAGGGCACAATATTAAAGCTGGACAGCAGCATCGGCCCGATCCGCCGCCGTTTGATGGATATGGGGGTCATTGCCGGTGAAATCATCAAAGTGGAAAAGGTGGCGCCAATGGGTGACCCGATAGAAGTAACTGTTAAAAGCTACAATCTCTCGTTGCGTAAAAACGAGGCCAAGGGGATTGAGATAGAGGTACTGTCATGAGCCAACCAAAGCCACTGGTGGTTGCCGTTGCCGGAAACCCCAATGCCGGTAAATCCACCCTGATCAATGCCATTGCCGGCAGCCGCCTGCATGTGGGCAACTGGCCCGGTGTTACGGTAGAGAAAAAAGAGGCCCTGTTCGATGTTGATGGACGCAGCATCCGGCTGGTTGATCTGCCCGGCTGTTACTCACTCTCTCCCTACAGCCAGGAAGAGATCATTACCCGCGATTATCTGGTTACCCAGAAACCTGACCTGATCATTAACGTGGTGGATGCCACCAACCTTGAACGCAACCTGTACCTGACCATGCAGCTGCTTGAGCTTGGCATTCCAATGATAATGGCACTCAACATCCATGACGAGGCTGAGGCCAAGGGCTATAAGATCAACACCAAACAGATGGAAGAGACCCTGGGTATTGCGGTCATCCCCACCTCTGCTACCAGAAAGACCGGCCTTGACCAGCTGTTAAAGGCAGTGGTGGCTGATAAGCGAAATACCCCAAGAACACTCAATTACGGTGAGGATATCGAGACCGTCCTGACAGGGTTGCGGGATTATATCCAACGCGAACAGAGCGGCCTGCTGGAAAAATATCCCCAACGCTGGCTGCTGCTGAAGCTGTTGGAAGGTGACAGTCTGGTGTTCAAAACTGCCAACATCCCGGTAGGTTCATTGCCTGCACAACTGTTTGAACACCTGCTGCGAGCCCATAGTGACGATATTGAGGGGCTTCTGGCTGATGTGCGCTATGCTCTTTCAAACGGTCTCTGCCGCGAGGTGCTGACCAAACCGGAAAAGCGTAACATTGAACTGACCGAAAAAATCGACCGGATCGTACTGAACCGCTATCTGGGTATTCCGATCTTTGCGGCAGCCATGTGGCTGCTGTTCAAACTGACCTTTGATCTCTCATCCCCCTTTGGTGACTGGATTGACGAGATGACCAACGGCCCGTTCAAGCGCTGGGTTGCAGCCATCCTGGGCAGCATCAATGCGCCGGACTGGACCGTGTCACTGGTGAACGACGGTGTGATTGCCGGGGTCGGCTCAGTGCTGGTCTTTGTGCCGGTGATCTTTACCATCATGTTCTTCATCACCTTTCTGGAAGGCAGCGGCTACATGGCACGGGCCGCCTTTGTGATGGACCGGGCCATGCATGCCATTGGTCTGCACGGCAAATCCTTTATCCCGATGCTGCTTGGTTTTGGCTGCAACGTGCCTGGCATTTATGCCACCCGCACCCTGGAAAACCAGAAGGACAAGATCCTGACCGCCCTGTTGATACCGCTGATGTCCTGCGGCGCCCGGCTACCGGTCTATGTGCTGTTTGTGGGTGTGTTCTTCCCCAATAACTCCGGTACCGTGATCTGGATACTCTATATCCTGGGGATGTTGTTGGCAGTGTTGATGGGCTTTATCTTCAAGAAGACCCTGTTCAGGGGGGAAGCACCGATGTTCATCATGGAGCTGCCCCCCTACCGGATGCCCTCCTTTACCAGCCTCTGCCTGCACACCTGGGAAAAGGGCAAACACTTCCTGATCAAGGCCGGTACCTACATCTTCGCCGTATCGATACTGGTCTGGTTCATGCTGAACCTGCCCTGGGGTGTGGAACACAAGCGTGACTCCTACCTGGGCAGAGCCGGCGCCACCATCGCGCCGATCTTCCAGCCGGTGGGCTTCGGCACCTGGGAGGCAGCCTCGTCCCTGATCACCGGCGTGATCGCCAAGGAGATCGTAGTGGGCACCATGGGTGAGATCTACGCACCCAAACATGAAGAAAAGAAGGAAACCCCAACCCTGGGTGAAGACCTGAAAGAGATTGTGGTCTCCTTTGGCGGAGCAGTGAAAAAAGCGGTCAGCACCCTGCTCTATCTGCCGCAGGATGAAGAGCCGGAGGAAGAACAATCTGCCTTGAAAACAGCACTTCAAGCTCAGTTTACGCCGCTCACCTCCTTCAGCTTCATGGCCTTTGTCCTGCTCTACATGCCCTGCGTGGTGGTGGGGGTGGCCATGCGGGCCGAATTCGGCACCTGGAAATGGGCCGGGGTGGCCTTTGCCTACTCCACGGTACTGGCCTGGCTGGTGGCGCTGATCATCTACCAGGGCGGCCGCTTCCTGGGACTGGGGGGCTGAGGCATGGGATTGTGGGATATCGTACCGATGGTCTCGATTGCGGGAGGAGCCGTCTGGCTCCTCTATCGCTCACTCTGGAAGAAAAAGGGATGCTGCGGCACTGATGGTTGCGGATGAAGCTGTAACCACTCACAACTGAATACTCGCCAGCCGGCCAAAACCTGAGTCCCCGATGGGCGTGTTTTGGTTGAGCTGAGTTTTTTATTAAAGGAAGCAATCATGGCTATAGTGCATGTCGATGAACTGTACACCGGTGAAACGGCTGAAATTATTGCAATAAACAGCAGTTGTTCAGACACCAAACGTTTGAGAGATATGGGCTGCGTGAAGGTAGAATGGTAGACATGCTGCAATTTGATCCCCTTGGCAGCCGTAAGATTGTATTGGGTCTTGATGGTACACGCCTGGCGTTCCCCCTGATACCGGCTGCCCACATTGTAGTGCGCCTAATCAGGAGCCACTTTGAAATGCTTCGGGATATAGCCAATTACGATCAACTAACCGGATGCCTGAACCGACATGCGGCTCACAGTATTATGCAGCATGAGGTGCGGCGGTATGCTGATCAAGAACTGCCGTTGGCAGTTCTTATGGCTGATATTGACCAATTCAAAAAGTGAATGACCCGTTTGGACATGATGCAGGCGACCTGGTTCTAAAAAAGTTTGCCCAGGTAGCCGGTAGCGCCCTCCGAAGGTGCGACATGCTTTGCCGTTGGGGCAGGGAAAAATTCATGATTCTGCTGCGGGGAACAGTGCAAGGAGAGGCGGTGCGGATCGCCGACCGGATTCGCAGGCGGGTTGAGAGTGTTGCTTTTCCACCCTATGAAGATTGCAGTCTGTTAACCGTCAGCATCGGCGGCGCCTCCTTTCCACCCGGCAAAGAGATGGAACAACTGATCTCCGAAGCTGATAAGGCGTTGTATAGAGCCAAAAACGAAGGGAGAAACCGGGTGGCTATTCACCCGACTGCCCCCGGATGATGACGCCCTGGCCGCCTGCAAGGAACTTGGAGCACGGCTTGCGGCATAACAAGAACCAAGCCTGCTGCTATGCCTACCAACATAGCAGCTGATAGTATGTAATACTACACAAGCAAGCGAAAAAAAGGGGGGACAATGACGTCCCCCATTCCAAGTACCATTCAGGAGCTTATTTATCTGCACTCCAGACCGGTTTTGAGGTTAGCCAGATTTTTCCTCATCAGGCTGATATAATTGGTTCCTGACTGCAGGTCATCCTTGCTCACATTGTGCAGATTATGCAGTGACAACACCTTTGCGCCGGTTTCCTGTGCAATGGCCTCAGTCAGACGGGGGGATACCATCTCTTCACTGAACACATACTTTAATCCAGAGCTTTTCACCTGCTTGATCAGCTCTATCATCCTGGCGGGGTTTGGCTCCGCATCGGCGTTAACTGCTACAGCTGCCTCATACTGCAGGTCATACCGGTTGGCAAGATACCCAAAGGCGTAATGTCCGCCATGCAGAAAGGTCTTTTGTCCGCATTGCGACAGCCCGCTACGAAAATCCGTATCCAGTTGGGCAAGCTGTTGTTTCAACGCAGTGGCGTTAGCGGCATAGGTTGCACTGTTGGCCGGATCTTTGGCAGAGATGGCGGCTGCAATCGTATCAACCATCAGCTGGGCATTGCCAAGATCAAGCCAGATATGGGGGTCCATGGCCGGATGATGGTGGTGATGATGGGCGTCAGTTCCTTTTTTATGGTGATCAGCATGATGATGTTTGGATCGCGCCGGTTGCAGGGTGATCCCCTTACTTGCATCCACAACAGTAACAGCGGTACTGTTCAGGCCGGAAATGAATTTTTCCGCCCAGGGTTCCATAAACTTGTTGGTATAGATGAATAATCCGGCCTTTGCTGTCTTCACCACATCATCAGGCCGAGGCTCAAAGGAGTGAGCTTCCACTCCCGGTGGCAGCAGTAATGTGACCTCTGCCTTGTCTCCGGCAATGGTACGTGCAAAATCATACAGCGGAAAAAGAGTAGTTATTATCACCATTTTCTTACCCGTGGTCACCGTGGAAACCGGCTTTCTGTCCTGGCAGGCCACAAGTAGCAGGCAAGTCATCAGCAGCATTAATCCGATCAATCGTTTCATATAGTTAGTCCCTTTCGTGTATTACCATTTGAAACCAAGGCTGCCGTAGACAAAGCGCCCCGGTTCATTAACTATTGCCGGATTAGCGCCGGTACCGCCCACCACATCCCATTCGTATGAATTGGCAGAGGTATAGGTTTTGTCAAAGAGATTGTCAACGCCTACGTTCAGCGTGCAGAACCGGAAACGATAGCCCGCTCTCAGGTTGAATACATCCCATGATGAGATCCGCTGTTCACCTGCATACTGATCAATTTCAGTGGCGGCGTTGGAGTGAACCCATTCAAAGGTGCCAAACAGACCGACATCGCTCTGACCGAACGGCTCGGCATTGTTGTAGTTAAGCGCCATACGGGTTTTAAGAGGTGCAATCTGACCCAGATTGTCACTGGCGTTATTGGCCGGGTGGGTTCTCTTGCGACCCTGCTGGTATGCCAGCCCGGCATCCAGTGAAAAATCAAGTGGCAGTGCCACTGAACCTTTGATATCACCACCCCACAAGTAAGCGTCAATATTGGTATAACTCTGGACACCGCTACTGTTTACCTGCTGATAGATATAATCAGTCAACTCCGAGAAGAACCCCTTGGCCTGTATCTTCCAGCCCTGCTGTTCAAACTTGATTCCGGCATCAAACTCGGTATTGGCAGTTGGTTTCAGATTAGGATTACCGTAAAAAGTTGAACTGCCCTGAATATACCGTTCCGCCCCGGTGGGTGTACGATAACTGCGCCCTACCCCGCCAAACAGAGTGATCTGGTCGGTTGGATAGTATTTCAACGAGACCTGGCCGCCCACCAGGGTATCGGACGTGCGGTTGGCACTGGTGACCGTTTTGGTGAAATTCAGGTCCTCATGGGCTTTCTGGGTAAGGTTGTCCAGACGGACACCTGCCCCGATGGTCCAACGCTCAAACTGTTTTTCAGCCTGCAGATAGCCCCCCAGATTCAGACTACGGACCGAGGGAATCAGGCTGTTGTTGACCTTGACACTGTTCAGGCTGTTGTAGGTATCAGCAAACCAGTCTTCAAAGTAGGTATCCAGACCATAGGTAAAGGTGGCAAAGCCGGTTTCGGTGATATTTTGCAGCCCGCCGCCGGTGATCACCCGCGAGGCGATGTTGTTCTTGGGGACAGCAACCGCCCGCATGCCCTGATACGGATCATGCTCAACATCATTGCGGTAGAACGAGAGGGTCAGTTTTTTTGACCATGGGCCGAGATTACGGGCCTCCCAGCTTGCCTTGCTCATCTGGGTGATCTCTTTTTCAATATCAAAGGCAACCCTGGGGGTAAGGATATCGGTGGCCTTGCCATAGGTGTGCTCAAGCAGAATGGTCTGGTTACTGGTGGGGATAACCTGCAGTTTGCCCCACAGGTCGTTTTTCTGAAATGCTCTGGATTGCTGGCCGCTCAGACTGTACGGTGCAGCCAAGCCCTGACGTACCTGCCAGAGTCGTTTGCCGCTGCCATCCTGATACTGACCAGACTCTGAATAGTTAAACCCCAGCAGCCCCTGCACCTTGTCATTGCCGCCGGATACGCTGAAGCCACCGCTGTAATAATCAAAACTGCCGATCTTGCCCAGAATCTCTCCACCAAACTGCTGCTGCGGCTTTCTGGTAATCACATCCACGTAGCCCCCCAGATAACCGGGCCGGGTAACATCAAAAGGCCCCTGTTGAATCTGGATATCCTGCACCGTCAGCATGTTAATATGGGAAAGCGAAGGGTCTTTACGACTGCCGCAGGCCCCTTCCAAAATACCGCCGTCCAGCATGACCTTGAGGTTTTCCTGCCCAAAGCCGCGCATCGATACTTCGTTACCATAGCCGCTCTTACGGATCATCTGCACTTCCACCAATTCGTCAGAGAGGATTTCAGCCAGATCCACCACTTTGTGGGTCCGCAAGGTACGATCCTCAATCTTCTGTTTATCTTCCGATTCCGGTGATGCCGTCACCACAATGGTTTCAAGGCGCATCAGCCCCTTGTCATCTGCCTGAACCTGATCTGCCTGAACAATGGTTGCTACGGCCAGAACGGTTGCAAAAATTAATCTATTTCCGGATTGAAGATTCATGTTACTTTCCTCGCCTAGAAAGATTGTGTACAGTTATGTGCAACAGAATTAACCCACACTAATGCGAACACAGTCGCATTAACACAAACATCAGACAACGTCAATTCGTTGCTGCGAATGCATTTGCAAAAACTTGGTTATGAGGCAGGGATGATACGAAAGACATCGCAACGGGAGGCCATTCAGGAGGTTTTCAGCCAGCAGAATCGTCCACTGGGGATTGAGGAGATACTTGCCCTGGGACGTGCTATGGTTGCATCATTGAATCAGGCAACGGTGTACCGCAACCTGAAGGCGTTGGTAGAAAAAGGATGGCTATATCAGATCAGCCATCCGTCATTGGGAACTGTGTATGAACGTACCGGAATGGAACATCACCATCATTTCCACTGCCACTCCTGCAACCACCTGTTTTGCCTGTCAGGATGTCCGGTTTCAGCAGACCGGCTTACCCCCGAAGGGTTTGTGGTTGAGGAGCATGAACTGTTTCTCAGCGGCATCTGCCCGACTTGCAATGCTGAACAGGTTTTACCTGAAATCAAGAACAGTTAATCAGGACGGCACTCCTGCAGTACCAGCTGTTCACCCCACCCTGTAACCATCTGCTTCAGTTTCTCAATTCGTCCCTCTTGCAGTAAAAATGAATCAACAGTGGTGCGAAACTGATGGCTCACACCGCTGATACGCAGCATAGTTGCGCTCTGCTCTGCAGCTATGCCACTGTCCGGTACACCGGTTATCTGCGGGTACTGATCAAAAGGGGCCTTCAGGTCCATCCCCACCCAATCCAGCTTTGGCAGGCAGGCCGCCAGCCGCTCGGGAAACGGCCCGGCGGTGTGCAGACCGGTTAGAAACCCCATCTGCCGTAGGATTGCAATGGCCTGTGGCAGATGGGGTTGCAACGTTGGTTCACCGCCGCTGAAGACCACGGCATCCAGCAGACCACGGCGTTGTTCAAAAAACCTGATGACCTCTGGCCACGGGACAGCGCCCGGCTGGCCAGCATCCAGCAGATGCCGGTTGTGGCAATAGCCGCAGCGCCAGGGGCACCCCTGACAGAAGACCACCGCTGCCAGCTTGCCGGGGTAGTCGATGGTGGTGAAGGGGGTCAGTCCGCCGATGGTGAGCATATTCGTTCCTTACACATCCCGTCCATCTGTCCATGATTGATTAGGTAAAGTGGGTTGCGACGTCTAATTACCAGAGCAATAAGTATTGTTACTTGACTTACCAAAATAACCAAAGTAACCTCTCAACCATGACAACCATACAAGAAACAAAAAGAAAAAAGACGTTTCCTCTTGAGATTGAGGAAGACCTTCATAAGGCGCTAAAATTTAAAGCCATTGAAACAGACATGACACTTCATGCCTACATCATCGAGGCACTTAATGTTAAAGTTCGCGAAGATTCTGCAGCCAATTCAGGCAAGAGTGATGTACGGACTTCAAGCGCTGGTGACAAACCATGACCGCCGCAAGCCCCTTGGACACAGGCAAAAACTGTTATGATAACAGCACTTCCGAGGATGCTGTACAAATTATCCACGGAGATGTTCGTGAAAAACTTGCAGACCTTGCCGATGAAACGTTTCACTGTTGTGTAACATCTCCACCGTACTGGGGCATGCGTGATTATGGCTATGATGGTCAAATTGGCGCGGAACCTCAAATTCACGAATATATCGAGCATCTGGTAGCCGTTTTTCGTCAAGTGCGCAGAGTATTGCGCAACGACGGCACACTCTGGCTCAACATAGGCAATACCTATACTTCGGGTGGTAGAACCTGGAGACAATCGGATGCAAAAAATGCGGGACGCGCCATGTCGTATCGCCCAGACACCCCGGAGGGGCTCAAACCAAAAGACCTGATCGGAGTAGCCTGGATGTTGGCCATGGCGTTGCAGCTAGACGGCTGGTATCTACGTTCTGACATCATCTGGCATAAACCGAACTGCCAACCCGAATCCGTAAAAGACCGGGTGACCGTAGCTCACGAATACCTGTTCATGCTCTCAAAGAACGAGTCTTATTATTTTGATCAGGAGGCCATAAAGGAACCGACTGCTGACGCGAAAACACGCAAAAACAAACGGAGCATCTGGAGCATAAATACCGAACCATGTAAAGAAGCACATTTTGCGGTTTTCCCCCGCGCCCTAGTGCAACCTTGCCTGCTTTCAGGTTCGCCACATGGCGGGCTTATACTCGATCCATTTTTTGGTAGCGGTACCGTTGGTGTGGTGGCAGTTGAAACCGGACGTCGTTGTGTCGGGATTGAGTTGAAAGCTGATTATATTGAGATAGCAAAGCAACGACTACGAAATGCCATACCACCGCTCATGCCGAATCTTGCTGTCGAGGTTCCTCAAAGCGCCACGTCGCATGTACGATACACAACTCCTTCATTAGGCCTTTGATCTGCAACTTCCTTTCTCCGCCCCCATCAAAATAGAGGCTGAATAGAGGCTTCCCGCTTTTTTCTACTAGGCAGTAACCCGGTTTGGGATACTGCCTGCTTTCCATTCGCATTTCAAAACGGCCATCACTGGCCATTTCCAGAAGACTTTTCGGAATTTCTACAAGTTCGTACAGATAATCTGGTGCACCCTTGCGGAGTGCCCGCAACACTAAGATACGGTTGATTCCAGACAAGTTGTCCAAAAACTGCTGACGCAGACCTATTAAGTCGCTGAGATTATCACCCCACTGTCCACCACCCAATTCCATGAACTTCGAAATGTGAAGTCTATTCAGGCAAATTCCCTTGGCCGCTTCGGTCTTCAATGAAAACTTCTGTTTTGAAATTAACAGGTCGAATCCGCGTGTTCCTCGTGGCGCCAGCTGAGCCGACCTGCCCGACGTCTTCAGGACCGTTTCGAGTGCGAATTCAAATTTGTCCTTTGAAAAAGGTTCACGGGAAAAACTGTGATGCAAGCGTAGCACGTCACCAAAATCTACTAGCGAAACTTCTGAAATGATGTCCGAATCAGGTAACCGTACTATGTCCCATGATTGCGAAAATACAGAAACCACACGGTCAACAAGCTCAAGGCGATAATCGCTCAGTTCGGGAATTGCAGCCAGCAGCCCTTTAATTCGCTCGTTACGATCCATTTTATTCCTCATACTCAAATAAATGCCTACGAACGGCTTCGATGATCTTATGTATCAAGCGTTCTGTATACGGCATCAAGCGGGGGGTGTCAAACCTATCTCATGAAGCAGGACGTCCTCTGGCTTCCACCTCTGTATTGTTTCAGAGCTTCCAATTTCGCTTAAAACAGTGAAGTTAAAAAGCATAAACTAGCGTGGCTCGTTAAAGAAGATCCGCTCGGCATACTCGGCCTGTTTGCCGGTGTTGAAGGAGGCCACCGGCCGGTGGTAGCCCATCACCCGGGTCCAGACCTCGCAGGGTTGCCGTTGTTCCTGAGGGAGTGCTGACTGCGGTTGTTGTTTGGTGTTCATCTGATCTCCTTTCTGTTTGTTGACGATTGCCGGTTGTACGTTTTGCTCAGACTCCCCTCAGCTATGGCTCTGCGGCTTATGGCGTGGTGGCTGTAAACTCGCCTTGCAGGCTCAAACAGCACAGCCACCTGTACGCCATTTCGCGCGAGCCATGACGCTTCAGGGAGATTCGCGTACGCACAACCGGCAATCATTAAACCCTATGGTCATTGCGCCTGCTTCCTCATCAGTTCCTCGTCACACAACGGGCAAAAAGGGTGTTCGCCGCTCAGATAGCCGTGCTTGGGGCAGATTGAAAAGGTGGGGGTGATGGTGATGTACGGCAGCCGGAACCGTTCCAGCGAGCGTTTGACCAGCTGCTTGCACGCCTCCACGCTGGAGACCTGCTCCCCCAAATAGAGGTGCAGCACCGTACCGCCGGTGTACTTGCGCTGCAGCTCCTCCTGCCGCTGCAGGGCCTCGAACGGGTCATCGGTGAAGCCCACCGGCAGTTGTGATGAGTTGGTATAGTAGGGGGCTTCAGCGGACCCGGCCTGCAGGATGGCCGGAAACCGTTTCTTATCCTCCCGGGCAAAGCGGTAGGTGGTGCCTTCGGCCGGGGTAGCCTCCAGGTTGTACATATGGCCGGTCTGTTCCTGAAACTCCACCATCCGCTGCCGCAAGTGGTCCAACAGCCGCACCGCCAGGCCATGCCCGGCCGGGGTGGTGATATCCTGGGTATCCCCGCTGAAGTTACGGATCATCTCGTTGACCCCGTTAACCCCGATGGTGGAGAAGTGGTTGCGCAGGGTGCCCAGGTAACGTTTGGTGTAGGGAAACAGGCCGTTGTCCATGTGACGCTGGATCACCTTGCGCTTGATCTCCAGACAGGTGCGGCTGATCTCCAGCAGCTGGTCCAGCCGGTTGAACAGCCCCGCCTGATCCCCCTGATGTTGGTAGCCCAGCCGGGCGCAGTTGATGGTAACCACCCCCAGGGAGCCGGTCTGCTCCGCCGAGCCAAACAGGCCATTACCCCGTTTGAGCAGCTCTCGCAGATCAAGCTGCAGACGACAGCACATGGAGCGCACCATGTTGGGGGTCAGCTCCGAGTTGATGAAGTTTTGGAAGTACGGCAGACCGTAGCGGGCGGTCATGGCAAACAACAGCTCGGCATTCTCGCTCTCCCAGGGAAAATCAGGGGTGATGTTGTAGGTGGGGATCGGGAAGGTAAACACCCGGCCCTTGGCGTCTCCGGCGGTCATCACCTCGATGTAGGCCTTGTTGATCAGGTCCATCTCGGCCTGCAGCTCACCGTAGGTAAACGGCATCTCCTCGCCGCCGATCACCGGCACCTGACTTTTCAGGTCATCGGGGCAGGTCCAGTCGAAGGTCAGGTTGGTGAAGGGGGTTTGGGTGCCCCAGCGGGAAGGCACGTTCAGGTTGTAGATCAGCTCCTGGATATACTGACGCACCTCCCGGTAGGTCAGGCGATCCTTGCGCACAAAGGGGGCCATATAGGTGTCAAAGGAGCTGAAGGCCTGGGCGCCGGCCCATTCGTTCTGCAGAGTGCCCAGAAAGTTGACGATCTGCCCCACCGCGCTGGACATATGCCGGGGCGGCCCGGCCTCCACCTTGCCCGGCACACCGTTCAATCCCTCATGCAACAGCATCCGCAGCGACCAGCCGGCGCAGTAGCCGGCCAGCATATCCAGATCATGGATATGGATACTGCCGTCCCGGTGGGCCTCCCCCACCTCCGGTGGGTAGACCTGGGAAAGCCAGTAATTGGCAATCACCTTGCCGGACAGGTTCAGGATCAGCCCCCCCAGTGAATAACCCTGGTTGGCGTTGGCGCTGACCCGCCAGTCGCTCTGCTCCAGGTACTCATTCACCGAGGCGGTCACATCCACCACGGTCTTGCGATCCTGACGCAGACGGCTGCGCTGTTCACGGTAGACCGCGTAGGCCCGCAGGGTGGCGAAGTGATTGGCCGAGATCAGGGCCTGCTCCACCACATCCTGGATCTGCTCAATGGTGGGTGGTTCCTGGGGAAAGCGGTGGCGCAACACCTTCAGCACCTGGCCGGTGATCAGCTGAGCCTCATCCTCACCGAACTCGTTGGTGGCCTTGCCTGCCCGTGTTATGGCCGACTGGATGCGGACAGCCTCAAAAGGGACCCGAGTGCCGTCTCGCTTGATGACGGAAACGGGTGCTGCCGTTACGGATTTAGTCATGCGGTAGACTCCTTTGTGTGGAGTCCGGGGAGTCTGGGCAGGCACTAAAAAAGTCCGCTGTTGTCGAAACAACATGCGGACTTTCCGTGTTTAAAGCCGCTTGATCGTTTAGTAACCCCCAGTCCCCGGAGAGTTATCGTATACTGATCAAGCGGCAGGTCTTCTGACTTGCGAATCGTCCTCGGAGCACCTTCCCAGCGTAACAGCCAGTGGTCTGTTGCCCTTTGTCATCGCTTACAGCGGCGGGTCCGTGGGGGAATGGCTCTGCTGGAGCGTCACCCCTCTTCCCTATCAAGCCCCGAGGGGCACCGTTGATCGGGTATTTTGCTTCCGCCACCAGGGCAGCGGAATATGTTGTGGCAATACTCCTACCACACCACAACATATAGAGTCAAGTGCCCACTCCATTATTTCATCAGCAGCAGACTTAAGGCCATCACCAGCATGCCGGCCACCAGCCCCAGCAGGCTGTCATGCCCCTTGCCGTAGGCCCGGCTGGTGGGCAGCAGTTCATCCAGGCTGATGTAGACCATGATGCCGGCCACACCGCCGAACAGCACCCCCATCACCTGAGAGGGGATCATACCGGCGTCACAGCCGAAAAACAGACGCAGCAGCAGGTAGGCCACGATGGCCCCCACCGGTTCGGCCAGACCGCTCAAGACCGAGTAGAAAAAGGCCTTGCTGCGGTTGCCGGTGGCGTAAAAAATCGGCACCGAGACGCTGATGCCTTCAGGGATGTTGTGCAGGGCAACGGCGATGGCGATGGCCACCCCCAAGGTAGGGTCGTCCAATGCGGCCAGAAAGGTGGCCAGACCTTCGGGAAAATTGTGGATACCGATGGCCAGAGCGGTGAACAGCCCCATCCGCATCAGTTTGGTATGTTTCAGGGAATGTTCATGTTCGCCGGCCACAGCGTTTCCGACCGCTGAAAAATGGGGCAACGGCGCTGCCGGGTTGTGCAGTGGCGCAGATTCAGCCTCGGAATGGACCTCATGGGGGTTTTCGGCCGCCGGCACCAGGTTGTCGATCAGACCGATCAGCAGCATGCCGCCAAAAAAAGAACCCACATTGACCCAGTGGCCCCACGGGTCGCCGTAGCTTTCCACCAGGGCGGTCGCCCCCTTGTGAAAGATCTCCACAAAGGAAACGTACAGCATCACCCCGGCCGAGAAGCCGGTGGCAACTGAGAGAAAACGGTAGTCCGTGCGCTTGGCCAGAAAAGCGATGGCGCTACCGATGCCGGTGGCCATACCGGCAAACAAGGTCAATCCCAGTGCGAACCAGACTTCCTGCATGGCTGCTCCTGCTTACCCTTCAAACAGCTGGGCCGCAAAGACCAGCTGGTCGGACTTGCCCAGCACCAACACAATATCATCCGGCTCGAATTTCCAGATCGGGTCCGGGTTGGAGGTGACCTGCTCACCCCGCTTGATCACTAAGGCCGTGGCGCCGCAGCGTTCACGCAGCAGGCCGTCTTTGAGCAGCGTACCGTCAATCGGGGAGCCGCTGCGCACCCGGAAGGTGCCCAGCTCGACCCCTGAAAGGTAGCCGGTGATCCCGGTGGCGTGGCTATGGCGACGGCTCATGGTACGGAACATCTGGTAGGAGTCGCGGCGGATCTCGGCCACGCAGTGGTCGATCTGGTCATGGGGCACCAGATAGGCCCGCAGCACCCGGGAGAATATCTCCACTGAGGTTTCAAACTCTTCAGGCACCACGTCGTTGACACCCAACTGGTAGAGCGGCTCCATCTCGGCAATGTAGCGGGTACGAACGATGATATGCAGCCCAGGTTTCATCATGCGGGCCTGGGCCGCCACCCGTCGGGTGGCGGTGGCGTCGGAGACGGCGATCACCATCAGCCGCGCCTTCTCGATCAGGGCATGGGACAGGATTTCAGCCTTGGAGGCGTCGCCAAAGATTATCCGGGTGCCCTTCTTGCGTTCAGTCTTGACCGTGTGGTGATTGGACTCGATGGCGATATAGCGGATGCCGTTGCCGTTAAGTACCCGGGCCAGGTTTTTGCCGTTCACGCCAAAGCCGACGATGATCACGTGGTCTTCCATCGGGAAGCGGTCGTGGCTGACCCCGGTTACCCGATTGCCGCTCTTCAGCATGGCCGGCAGCCAGGAAGAAACCGAGTTGGCGATCGGTTCAGCGTATTTCAATGCATAGGGTGTCAGTGCCATGGTGGCCACCGAGGCCGCCAAAAATATCTGGTATTGCTCGGGGCTCAGCAACCCGTACTGCTGGCCCGCGTGAGAGAGAACAAAGGAAAATTCACCCACCTGGGCCAGCATCAGGCCGCTCATCAGGGCCGGACGGGGGGGGAACTGCAGGATAAGGGCCGCGCCGGTGGCCACCAGCCATTTGATCAGCACAATACCGGCCACGATCAACAGCACCGTCAAGGGGTACTTAACGATCGTCATAGGGTCAAGCAACATGCCGACCGAGATGAAAAACAGACTCATGAAGGCATCGCGGAACGGGATAATATCGCCCATCACCTGGTGGCTGTATTCCGACTCGGAGATGGCCAGACCGGCGATGAAGGCGCCCAGCGCCAGCGAAAGGCCGGCCTGGGCGGTGAGCCAGGCGGTACCGAAGCCGACGAAGATGATGGTCAGGATGAACAGCTCGCGACTGCGGGCCTTGACCACCTGGTTGAAGATCCAGGGCACCGCAAAGCGAGCCCCGAAGTGGGAGGCCACCACCACCGCCAACGCCTTGAGCGATACAATCGCAATCCCGGTCAGACCATTACCGGCCCCGCCCAGAAAGGGGGTAAACAGCATCAGCGGCACCACGCACAGATCCTGAAAGATCAGGATGCCAAGACATATCTTGCCGTGGGGCGAATCCATCTCGCCGGCATCCATCAACAGCTTCATCAGAATGGCGGTACTGGAGAGCGAAACCAGAAAGCCGTAGAAGGCGGCCTGCTGCCAGGGGATGCCAAAGCCAAGCCCCACCAGGGCCACCAGGGCGATGGTCACCGCTACCTGCAGGCCGCCGCCCCACAACACCAGGTGCTTGATCCGCATCAACTCTTTCAACGAAAACTCGATGCCGATGGTGAACAGCAGCAGCACCACGCCGATCTCGGCCATCTGCTCAACCTGGTGGGTGTCCTTGATCAGCCCCAGCGCGTAGGGGCCAGCCAGGACGCCGGTCACCAAAAAACCGATGATTGAAGGAAACATCAACCGCCGGAAGATGATCACCGTTACCAGTGCCAGACCGAACAGGATCTCTATATCGCGTAAAGCCGTATATTCCATTGATTCATCCTATACCGTCACATTTGAGGCGGGATGTCCCTCAGCAGACCAAACGCCGTCAGTCCCGTCCGCTCCAGCGCTTCACGTAGCCTGCCACATCGAACTTGCGCTTGCAACCCTCGGCGCTCATAAATCTGATGGTGCCGAAGACCGGACGCCGACCCCAGGCCCGGTCATGTACCCCGGCCAGGGACCAGGCGATGCCGGTGTAACCGTTGGGGTCGCGGCCGTCCAGGGCGTAGCGGTCGTTCAGATACACGGCGGCGGCAAAGGCCTCCTCAGGTGAAACGGTCCACTCCAGGATCTTCTTGGCCCAGTACATCCGCAGGTAGCCGTGAATCCTGCCACTGATCACCAGTTGGCGCTGAGCCGCGTTCCAGAGCGGATCGTGGGTGGCGGCCTGCTGGAACTGCTCCTGCGTATAGCAATAACTGCGCGGATCGTGACGATGCTGCTCCAGGGTACTGCGGGCCCAGTCCGGGGCGCAGTCCAGCCGGTCGTACTGCGGGCAGTGCAGACAGAAGTTATCGGACAATTCCCGCCGCACAATCAGCTGCTCCAGAAACGGCTCCGCCGCCATCCCGCCGTAACGGGCCACTGCCAAGGCCACCCGCTGGGGTGACAGCTGGCCGAAATGCAGCCAGGGGGACAGGCCGGACTGGGCCTCGGCCAGGGGATCATTGGCGGAAGTTGCGTAGCGCTCCAGACCATTTTCCAGAAAATCGGTTAACGCCTCGGCTGCAGCCGCCTCCCCCGATGGTATGTCGTGCAGCTCGGACACCCTGCGATCCAACGGCAGGCTCTCCAGCAGCGCCTCGGCGCTGAACGGCTGCGTAGCCTGCTGCCAGGAAAATGGATGGGGCTGAACTTGGGGGATCTCGGTGAGAAACTCCGGCAGCAGCCGCTTCAGTTTGGGCCGCAGGGTGTAGGCCCCAAACTCCCGCTTGGGGGAGGCCAGCCGGCAGGGCACGATGTTGTGGCCATCCACCTCGATAAACGCTATCGACGCTGCTGCGGCGGCATGATCGAACCAGTGACGTTTGATCCGCAACGGATCGAAATCGCAGATCACCGTACCGATCTGCTGTTGCTGCACAAATCGTAACAGCGTGGTCGGTGGCTCTCCTCTCAAGAGGACAAAGGGTATCGCCAGCTCGGCCAGACGCTGCTGCAGCTGCTTAAGCCCCCGCAGCATGAAGCCGTACTGTCGCAAGCTGGCACCCAGAAAGCCATCGGCCAGGGTAAAGGCCACCACAAGCGGCACCTTTTGTTGCAACGCCAGCTGCTGGGCGTAGTACAGGCCCCAGTTATCGGCCACCCGTTGTTCGCGGCTCATCCAGTACAGCAGCGGGCCGTCGGCCGGTATTCGGTCATTCAAGGCATGGCTGCGGCGTGCATCGAACATCAACGACTCCTGTTCAAATCTGGCTCAGACTCTGCTCCGCCTCCACCAGCACCCGCCAGAGGTCTTCGCTCTCCCCCATGCCGACCCGGATCAGGAACGAAGCGATACTCAGGTTGCAGCGAGCGCGGAACAGCTCCACCTGCCAGAGGAACTCCTCTCCCACCGGCGGCCCCTCATCCAGATAGGCCACCAGAAAGATCGATTCCGGCAGCCGTTCCAGCAGTTCGGGATGGGCGAACAGCTGATTGCGGAACTGGGCCAGAAAGGTTCCCACATCAAAGGCCGGGGGCAGCATCAGCGAGCTGCCGAAATCAATGGCCGCCACAAACAGGGTCTCACGGTTATCCTGACTATCCTGGCCGATCATCACGTTCTTGGGATGGTAATCGCCATGGCCCTGCACCAGACAGTCGCTACCGCAGGCCATCTCCTGATAGGCGGTCAGCAGGCGTTCCACAATCTGCCGGGCCCGGCCGGTGTGCCGATGATCGATCGTCTCGAAACGGGAGAGGTAGTGTTTGAGCCGCCCCTCCTCCCGGTCAGCAAACTCGGTCGGTTTGGTCACCGCCAGGGCCGCCGTATGCAGCCGTCCCAGCCAGCGTCCGGCCAGTTCCAGATACCAGCGGGCATCGTCGGGGCTGGCGGCCAGCAGCTTGTCGTGCAGTGAGCGCCCCCGGATCCCCTGCTCGATGATCGTCATCCGCTCCTGATCGATCTCGATCGGCCGGGGTACCCGGTAGCGACCTTCGCTGAACCCGGCCCCGGCCACGGCAGCCATGATCCGCTCGGCCCGTTCGGTGCTTTTCCACTTTTTATCGTCAGTCAGGGTACGGATGATGATCCGCTCCCGGTTCTCATCCCCCTCCTTGGTGCCGAAGGTCACCTCGGTCACCAGGGCATTGGCGCCGGAACGGGGAATCTCCTTGAAAAAGGGACGGCAGCGGCCAGCCTTTAGTTCACTGGCCAGTTCCTGGATATCCTGCAACGGGTGGTCGAAGATGGTGGGATAGGCCCCGGCATACTGCACACCGTGGGTATCGGTGCCGGAAATGGCGGTAAAGCGCAGGCGGTGCCAATCGGCCAGGCCCCGGCTGTTCTCGGCCACCCCATGGTTTGAGCTGAAGATCTCCACCCCGTCCAGCAGCGGGTCATTTAGTTGTTCGTCGCTGGGATGGCGTCCCTTGCGGTAGGCATGGGCCAGTACCAGGGCGGCCGCGGGCCAGGCAGCCCGGATATCCTCCAGGGCGGTGCCCTTGGGGATCGCCTCGCCGGCGCCGTAGACCAGCACGTCGCCATGGCGGGCGGTGGTCACCTCCTGGGCGGCAAAGAGTCTGAAGTGGTCCGGCACCCCGGCCTGACGGCGCAGGTCGCCCAGTTCGTCATCATTCCAGACCGCGTGGTGATCAGTCAGCACGATCCCCTGCAGGCCACGGGCCTGCACCCGGCGCACCAGCTCAACCGCCGCAACCGAACTGCAGGCCGATTTTTCGGCCGTATGGCAATGCATCTCAAATAACATCGTCAGCTCCTTCCCGGTGATCGGGCCAGCGCCTGCTTGGTGCGATGGGTGGCCGGGGCGTTCCAGGGGTCGTCGGGCCAGGGGTGTTTGGGATAACGGCCCCGCAACTCCTTGCGCACCTCCGGGTAACCTCGCTGCCAGAACCCCTGCAGGTCGCGGGTCACCGCCACCGGTCGCCCGGCCGGTGACAACAGGTGCACCAATACGGCCAGACGGCCCCGGCAGACCGTGGGCGAAGCGGCCAGACCGAACAGCTCCTGCAGCTTGACCGCCAGCACCGGACCTTCCTCAGCAGTATAATCCACAGCAGCCTTTCGTCCACTGGGCACCTGCAGATGGGTCGGCGCAACCGTATCGAGGGCCTGCGCCAGTCGCCAGCCCAGGGTCTGCTGCAACGCCTGCTGCAAATCAACCTTCTGGACATCCTGCCAGGAACGCACCCCCGCCAACTGCGGCCCCAGCCAGTCGGCCAGCTGTTCGCCAAGTCGGCTATCAGTCAGATCGGGCCAACCCTCCTCCGGCAACAGCCGGGCAGCGCACCCTACCCTGCCCTGCAGCTGACGGGCCGCACCAGACCAGTTCAGGCTGGCAACCCCCCGCCGGGCCACCTGTTCCAGCAGCAACGGCAGCGCCTCTGCATCAGACGCCGCAACCTGCCGCGAGGCCAGCACCAGCCCACCGATCCGCTCCTGTTCAGCAGCCACGATCCGACCGGCGGTCTCGTCCCAGCCCACCTGGCGCTGCCGCAGTAGCTGCTGCGGCAGGGTCTCGCGCAGCTGTTCCAGGCTAACCGCAGCAAACTGGTGGATCACCCCTTCCGCCCCGCTGCCGCCATCCACCTGTAGCGCCACCCCCAGACCGGCCCGGCTGGCGCAGGCAGGAGACAACAGCGCCCCGCGTCCCGATGCCAGCAGGTAGCGATCCTGCTCGCCCGGTCGCCGCTGGGCGATCCGGTCGGGCCAGGCCGCCAGATAGAGCGGTGCCAGCAGGGTATCATCAATCAGTCCGGCACGGCTGTTACCATGCAGCCCCATCAGCTGCCGCAACTGGCGTTCAGTCCGCTCAATCGCCCCACCGGCAGTGGCCCGGTTGGAAAGCTGTGCCGCAAACCGGCAGGCTGCCGGCAGCAGATCCCGCGATTCCGCCTCCAGCAACAGCCGGGCCAGGCGGGGATGCAGCGGCAGGCGTACCATCCGGCGTCCCAGCGGGGTGATCTGCCCCTCACCGCTCAGAGCCCCCAGCAGCTGCAGCAGTTGACCGGCTGCAGCCAGATGGGCGGCGGGCGGAGGATCAAGCCAGGCCAGCTCGTCTGGGTCACCAGCCCCCCAGGCTGCCAGCTCCAGCACCAGCGGCACCAGATCGGCGGTCAGGATCTCAGGCGGCGAAAAGGCGGTCATGGTCTGAAAGGTATGCTCGCCATACAACCGATAGCAGACACCGGGGGCGGTCCGGCCGGCCCGACCGGTCCGCTGCAGGGCCGAAGCGCGGGAGGCCCGCACCGTTACCAGCCGTTCCAGCCCGGTGGCCGGGTCAAGCTGCAGCCGCCGCGTCAGACCACTGTCCACCACGATCCGTACCCCGTCGATGGTCAAGCTGGTCTCGGCAATGTTGGTGGCCAGCACCACTCTGCGCCGGGGGCCGGGCAGAACAGCCCGCTGTTGCTGCTCGAAGGGCAGATCACCGTACAACGGGCAGAGTGCCACCCCCGGCAGCCCCTCCAGCTCCCGCTGCACCGCCCGGATCTCACCGCTGCCCGGCAGGAAAGCCAGCAGATCGCCCTGCTGCTCTGCCAGGGCCCGGCGGATCGACCCCGCCATCCGCTTTGGCAGCGGCTGACGGTCAACCGGGGGCAGGTAGCGCAGCTCCACCGGAAACGAGCGCCCCTGAGAGGCCACCAGCGGCGCATTGCCCAATAGGGCCGCCAGCGGTCCGCAGTCCAGGGTGGCTGACATCACCAGCAGCTTCAAATCATGCCGCAACACGGCCTGTGCCTCGAGACACAGCGCCAGCCCCAGATCGGCATGGATCGATCGTTCGTGGAATTCGTCAAAAATCACGCAGGCCACCCCGGCAAGCCCCGGATCATCCTGCAGCCGGCGGGTCAAGATGCCTTCCGTCACCACCTCAATCCGGGTGGCCTTTGAAAGCTTACGCTCAAAACGGATGGCATAGCCCACGGTCTGCCCCACCGGCTCACCCAGGGTCTGGGCCATATAACGGGCCGCCGAAGCGGCCGCGATCCGGCGCGGCTCCAGCATGATGATCGTCCCGGCTTCAGGCGGGAACAGCTCCAAAAGCGCCAGCGGCACCCGGGTGGTCTTACCGGCTCCCGGCGGGGCCGACAACACCACGTTGGCAGAGCGTCGCATGGTGTCGAGCAGTTCCGGCAAAACGTCATCAATCGGCAGGCGGTTGGTCATGGTCAAATGCGATCCAGCGGCGAGGTTACCCCCCGGCCGCCCTTGTTCAATACATGGGTATAGATCATGGTGGTCTGCACATCCTTATGGCCCAACAGCTCCTGCACGGTGCGGATATCATAACCGGCCTGCAAGAGATGAGTCGCAAAAGAATGCCGCAGCGTATGGGGAGTGACCCGTTTGGTCAACCCGGCATCGTCGGCAGCCTGACGGATGGCCCGCTGCAGCCCCTTCTCATCCAGATGGTGCCGCCGGGTCACCCCGGAAGCGGGATCAACCGACAAGCGTGTTGACGGAAACACATACTGCCAGCGCCACTCCCGGCCGGCCTTGGAAAACTTGCGGGCCAGGCTCTCGCTGAGCCAGACCTCGCCATACCCATCCGCCAGATCGCGCGCATGCTGCCGACGCACAAAGGTCAACTGTTGCTGAAGCGGCTGCACCAGTGACTGTGGCAGCATGGTCACCCGGTCCTTACCCCCCTTGCCCTCGCGGATCATCACCTCGCAGCGTTCAAAATCAAGATCCTGCACCCGCAAGCGCAACGCCTCCAAGAGCCGCATGCCGGTGCCGTATAAAAGTTTTCCCAACAACGACCAGCTTTCAGGCAACTTGGCCAGCAGACGTTGCACCTCCTGCTCGGTCAACACCACCGGCATCCTCTTCGGCTTCTTGGCCTGCTCCACATCATTGAGCCACGGCAGATCAATGGCCAGCAGCTCTTTATAAAGGAACAACAACGCCGAGCGGGCCTGATTTTGCGTAGCTGCCGCCACCTTGCGCTCAACCGCCAGATGGGTCAAAAACGCCTCAATCTCCGGCTTGCCCATCTCTTGCGGGTGTGTTTTATTGTGATAGAGTATGTAGCGCTTGACCCAATGCAGATAGGCATCTTCGGTGCGGCGGCTGTAATGTTTTAGACGGATGCGGTCGCTCAGTTGGTCGAGCAATTTGGGTTTGCCTGCTTGTTCACCCATAAAACACACCTCGTTTTACGGAAATTGTGCTACTATCCCAGCACCCTGCAACGGGATTACACCATGTCGTTTTAAACTAAAAATTTAGGACGTTTTTGTTTTTTACTAAACAAATAATAACAGCAGGTTAAAAATTAACAAGCTGGAAAAAACGACAAAATGACGTTTTTTCCATAAATTTAGGGTGTCTAATAAACGTTGGGCATTCAGGGAGAGATACATGAAGCACATAGCGGTCATTGTTTTCGCCTTTGCTCTGTCGGGTTGCGCAGCCATGCTTCAGGCGCGCGTTTCCTCGTTTCATAACTTGGCATCGGGGCAGGCGGTACAAACCTTTGCGGTAGTCCCCTATGACTGGCAGAACGGCAGTCTGGAATTTCAAACTTATGAGCAAAGAATTACAGCCGAACTCAACAGCAAAGGCTTTCAGTCAGTGCCGTTAGAGCAGGCCCAGTTCGTAATTTTTCTTACATACGCCATAGATTCGGGGCAAAACGTCAGCTACTCCTACCCAATATTTGGGCAAACCGGCGTTTCCTCCGCCAATACCTACGGCACAGTCAACAGCTACGGTAATACCGCAACATATTCCGGCACTACTACCTACACACCAACATACGGCGTTGTCGGTTCTGGCACCGGGTCACGAACCGAATACAAGCGGGTTGTGCGCCTCGAAATACTCGACAAAGCAGCTCTAGTAGCGGGCGATGTCCGGAAGGTTTATGAGGGCGAGGTAGTCAGCGCTGGTAGCACTGGTCAACTCTCGGCAGTAATGCCAACCCTGCTTACTGCGCTCTTCAAAGATTTCCCCGGCAAGAGCGGCCAGTCAAAAACAGTCAGCCTTCCGGTTCAATAATGCCCAACAAGGCGCTCCAGCCGACCGTTTTGCCTTCGCTTCGCTACGGCAAAACGTCGGCTGAGCTTGGGCGTTAGAAGCCTTTTGTACCAGTGTCCTTCGTGGCACTTAAAGTCAAAAACGCTTCGGCCAGCTAAGCCGCATTAAATCTGGGCTAGCGGGCTTTCTCGCAGCAGGTTGTAATTCAGGGGTTGTTTGGTAAGCTGTTGCATCGGTTCGGCACGTTCCAGCAAGTCCGCAGTTCCGGCCTCGGTGGGTGGTTTCGGCAGCGCAAGGTAAACGCCAGCTTGGGTCAGTGCTTCTCTGCTCCTAACGGCTCAATCAACTCGGACTGGCTTACTGTGCGCTGAATTTCACCAGTTCCTCAGTCGTCAGTTGGTCGGTTAGTCAGACAGCACCGCTCCGACATCGCCAGCCGGTTATCTCGTAAACGTTATGCATCGTATGCGTAGCACGTATCTCGCTGCAAAGAGGTTCTTGATTCGGGAGCTTGCTCGCCCCGACGCGAAGGACATCTTGGAAAGTTACCTCTCGTTGCCAGATCAAAGCGGTAGGCCGGTGTCGCTGAACGAACTCTTTCTGCGTCTTCTCAGCTCCGCCCAGAACGCCAATATGAAAGCGTCCGTAGTTGGTGGCTCAATCGGTGGAATTCATAATCTTGGTCCGGCACTCTCTCGCTTCAACCCAAGAAAAGTCGCGCGTGCTTTCGCAAACAACCCAGAGGGCCTACTCGATCACATCGTCAGGACAGTCAATCCTACTGGCCAGATTCGTACTACTGCCCGTAGCATCTGGCCGAAATACTGCAAAACGATTCTCTCCGCCGCAACGTTCTTCGGGCAATTCAAGAATGGTGAAGACTTCTACGAGTGGGCCAATCACTTCTATGGTGACCAGAGATCTATGGCTGCCTTGCCAATGGTGTTGGCAGCGGAAATCGACGGGATCGGCTACCCCCTTGCCTGCGACTTCCTTAAAGAACTTGGATTCGTGAGCTACGGGAAGCCCGATGTTCACGTTATGCAGATTTTCGCTGGCATAGGCTTGTGTCCGGCAAAGGCCAGTCCCTACCAAGTTCAAAAGGTCATCGCCCAGGTCGCTGAAGCAGCAGGAGTTTCGCCCTACGACGTTGATAAAGTGTTCTGGCTAATCGGCAGCGGCAAGTTCTACAACCATCCGCACATTGGCAACATTGGTCGCAAGAAGGCTCAATTCATTGCGGAGTTCAACAATGCATAACCCTGCGGTCCACCGGACGTTGCGCGATAAAGCCGCGCAGCGCCGGTGACCTCCACGTTAGGGGTTTATTTTTGTTGCAACATTTATATTGACACAATCAGTTTTTGTTGCCACAAATATATCTATGAAGATCGAATTCGACCAAGCCAAATCAGACAAAAACCTGCGTGAACGCGCCAGCTACCTTTCGAGCGTGCAATTGATTTTGACTGGAGTTCAGCAGTTATCGCTTCCGATCTTCGCAATGACTACCCAGAAGCACGCTATATTGCCGTTGGGTATCTCGGCAATCGTTTACATGTACTTTGTTTCACCCCAGCGAATGACGCAATCCGAGTTATAAGCTTCAGAAAAGCCAACAGAAGGGAGGCAGACAAACATGGCAAGCCGCTTACCATTGACTGACAAAGACGGAGAAGTCCGTGAGCTTACTACTGAAAACTTCAAGCACTTCAAGCCTGCCAGCGAAGTGCTTCCGCAATTATTTAACAAAGAAGTCGCCAAGGAAATGCTTACCCCAAAACCAGGACGCCCACTCGGCAGCGGCACTAAAATTGCCCAAAACATCCGTTTTGATGCTGAAATTTTGGCCGCATTCAAGGCAACCGGCAAAGGCTGGCAAACCCGCATGAACAATGCTCTCCGTGACTGGCTCAAGACCCATACGCCAACGCCTTCCCCCTAACGGCTCAATCAAGTGGGACTGGCTTGCTGTGCGTTGAATTTTTGCAGTGTCAATTTCGCACTTTCGGTGTTTCCGGGGCTTCGATTCGCCAGCCGGTTATCTCGTAAACGTTAGAGGTCTTACCCATGATCACCAAGGAGTTTGCCGAACATTTCGCAAGAGAATGGATCGGATCGTGGAACACCCATGATTTAGATCGAATTCTTTCGCACTACACCGACGATTTTGAAATGTCCTCTCCGGTCATTACCAAAATCACCGATGAAGCCTCTGGAACGCTGAAGGGAAAAAATAAAGTCGGGGCGTATTGGGCAAAAGCCTTGCAGCTAAACCCTGGCCTCCACTTCGACCTCATCACAATCTTGTTCGGCGCAAACAGCATTACCCTCTATTACAAAGGGGCGCGCGGTTTTTCTGCAGAAGTTTTTCACATCAACCCCGAAGGGATGGTTGAGAAATCCTATGCCCACTATACCTATGACCTCTAACCCTGCGCTCAAGCGGAACCGGCCGCCTGCGGCGTCCGGCCCCTTAGCTCCACGTTAGGCCCAAATTGCTTCCGAGGGGAGGGTTGAAATGGAAAAAGCCGTCTACGAAAAGAAAAACCGAATTGCCTATGTCACGCTAAATCGCCCCGACGCACTGAATGCCTTGGACGACGAGATGAATGATGAGCTTTGGGCGATCTGGCGAGATTTCAATGAAGATTCTTCAGTCGATGTCGCGATTCTGACCGGTGCAGGTAAGGCTTTCTGCGCAGGTGCCGACCTCAAGACGTTTATTCCAAAGTGGGAGCACGCCAATATGCTGGATGCCCGCCGCAACGCTGCCCGCGGCATAGGCGGAGGGATCACGCGTGGTCAACACCGAATTAGTTTCCGTCCGGAAACCCCAGCTTTGGCGAGTTGGGTAACAGTAGCAGTGGGAATATCCATCTGCTTTACGTTTCTGATGTTGTGATTTTGTAGTTTTTGACCAGCTCTTTCTCAATTCAGG
>Ga0302250_1000745_pt1 | contig 28606 bp, 26 predicted proteins | sample AAG_RA_Asp_MG_FD_193536 | JGI IMG/M metagenome (GOLD analysis project Ga0302250, IMG submission 193536) | Enriched activated sludge microbial communities from anaerobic digester in WTTP, New Holstein, Wisconsin, United States - AAG_RA_Asp | ecosystem: Engineered > Bioreactor > Anaerobic >... | reverse complement strand
CAAACGCATCCTTGAAGTTGCTTCAGGAGCGCAAACATACTATCCTGATTATAAAGTGATTTTTCTCTCTTTAGATGTGTATGCGCGTATGTTTGGGCTTTTCTACAATGTTACAGTTGAGTCTTTAAGAGAAGATAGAAGCGATGTACCAGAGTTTGAGTTTGTGAAACAGCTTCTTGTTGACTCAGCACTGTTTAATACCCTTGATAAAAAGCTAATTGGAGAGTATGACCCTGAGTATAAAAGTGGAAACTACTGTTATGAGTTTATAAGCCCAGATGGAAATTCAGAACATGCCATCATCTCTCCTGGTGGCATCATCCATATGCTCAATGAAGAGTTAGACTTTAGAGGATTGGAAGTAAAACCGATCAACCTTAAGCAGAAGTTTTTCATGAAAGCGCTGCTCTCCAATATGTATGACATTCACGTCATTGATGCTCGTGCGGGTAGTGGTAAAACCTTGATGGCATTTGTTGCAGCGATGAGGTTGGTGAGTAAAGGCAGTTACGAGAAGATCGTCTATGTGCGAAACTCCATCGAAAGTGTCGATAAAGGAGCAGATGTAGGCTATCTCTCAGGGAATGATGAGAAGTTTCGTATCTACAATATGGCGTTGTACGATACGTTAGAATTTATCGCAAAAAAGAAGATGAAAAAACGTGATAACGCGCAAGAACCGCAAGTCGCGATAGAAAAAAAAGTACAAGAACTCATGACCAAATACAACATCGAAAAGCTCTGGCCGGGTGAGGCGAGGGGGCGAACGCTCTCTAATGCCATTGTCATTTTAGATGAGTGGCAAAACAGCTCGAACAATACAACACAGCTCATCTTATCGCGTCTGGATAACAACTGTAAAGCGATTGTGATTGGTTCAAACCGCCAAATTGACAATATGTACCTAAACCGTTTTAACAACGGATTGACGTCTCTTTTAAAACAGACCAAAAAAGAGCAAACACACATCTCTCTTTTTGCGATAGAGCTCGATAAATCGGTGCGTGGTAAGTTCTCACACTTTGCCGATGATATCTTTGGGGACAGTGATAAACACAAATGACCAAATACCAATTTTTAGGGGATGAAGACCCGATAGCCTTTCGCTCTATCTTTATCTCCGACCTTCACTTGGGAACACGTTTTTCCCAAGCGGAGGAACTTTTAGAATTTTTAAAATTTACACAGTGTGAAAACCTCTATCTAGTCGGTGATGTCATTGATGGTTGGGCGATTAAACGTAAGATTAAATGGGCACAATCGCACTCTGACGTCATTCAAAAAATCCTTAGAAAAGCCAGAAAAGGCACCAATGTCTTTTATATCACTGGTAATCACAACGAATTCTTACGCTCCTTTTTGCCTTTAGGCTTGGGGGATCACATTGTTGTTGTCGATGAATGTGAGTATGTGAGCTTAAAAAATGAACGCTATTACATCGCGCATGGCGATTTTTTTGACTCGGTGACGATGACAAAACGCTGGCTTGCGATCTTGGGTGATTTGGGGTATGACCTATTGTTAAACATCAATCAATGGCTGAATTGGTGGCGAAAAAAGCTTCGTTATCATAGTCACTGGTCTCTTTCAAAGTATGTGAAAGATAATGTAAAAAGTACTGTCTCTTTTATCACCGATTTTGAAGCTATTTTGAGTGAGCATGCGAGACGAAACCACTATGATGGGGTTATTTGTGGGCATATTCATAAGGCTGAAATAAGAGAAATTGAGGGTATTCAGTATCTTAATTGCGGTGACTGGGTGGAGTCATGTACGGCGATTGTTGAAACATTAGAGGGTGAATTTAGGATTATACGATGGCTGGGGCATTGAAAATTTCGTTAGCACTCTCAGGAGGTGCAGCCAGAGGAGCATTTCATCTAGGCGTCATTGCGGCATTAGAGCGCAATAATGTCGAAATAGCCGCCGTTTCTGGTACAAGTATTGGTGCGGTTATCGCGGTGAGTGTAGGCTCTGGAGTGAGTGCCTTTGATATGCTTCGTCTGTTTAAAAGTAGGGCATTTCGCAAGGTATTTCAATTTAACTATTTTAAAAAAGGTATTCTTCGCATCAATGAAAAGGCAACCATTTTAAAAGAGATAGCACCCATTGATCGCTTAGAGCAGATGAAAATTCCTACGTTTGTAACCTGTGTGGATCTTCCAAGCGGTGAAATCGTACGTTTTAATGAGGGGGAGACGATAAAATTAGCGATAGCAAGTTCCGCGCTCATTCCTATTTTTCGTCCGATTGTGTATGAAAATTACACACTGATCGATGGTGGTTTTATGGACAATTTACCCGTAGAACCTCTTTTAGGGCTTTCGTATCCTGTAGTAAGTGTCAATCTTTTTCCTTTAAATACACAACCAAAAAGCACTATCTTTTCTGGCTTAGAGCGGGCGATTTATCTCTCTATACTCGCTTCTTCGAAGCAGCAGATCGAACAAAGCGATTTGTGTATTAGCGATTCTTCGTTAGATGATTTTGGATTGTTTACTTTTAGACAACTCGAAGCATGTTTTGAACTAGGTTATCGCAAAGGGTGCGAGTCCATTTTGACATTTATGTCACAAAAAAGTATAATCTAGTGTTTTAAGAGAAGGAAAAAGTATGACAAGCAAAGATTATTTAACACAAATGTTTTTACTCCAGCAAAAATTAAACGATGAAACCAATGGCATCGGCTGGGAAAATGGATATACCAAAAATAACCGCATGATTAACTGGAAGCGATGTATCTATATGGAGTGCGCGGAACTCATTGATAGTTTTAGTTGGAAACATTGGAAGAACATTAACAAAGATACCGATTGGGATAACGTAACCGTTGAGATTGTTGATATTTGGCATTTTATTATGAGTTTGTTATTGGAAGATTATAAAACCAATGGGAAAGGTGATATTGATAAGTTGGTTTTAGATGTGCTGGATGTTCAAGGTTTTGAGGCGTTCACGAAAGAACCACTCTCTCCAAGTTCAGCAGACCCAATGGAGTTAGTAAACGATATTGAAAATATCATCCACGATACAACAGGGTTTGAAATAGACCTTTTTGATGGGCTATTACGCGAATATTTTACACTTTCACGTAAATGTGGCATTAACCTTAAAGTATTGTATAAATTCTATGTGGCAAAAAATGTTCTCAACCAATTCCGCCAGGATCATGGGTATAAAGAGGGACATTACATCAAAGTATGGAATGGGAAAGAAGATAACGAAGTGATGCTCTCTTTCTTACAAGGTGAGTCTGCTCCAACAGTAGATGCACTCTATAAAAAGCTCGAAAAAGTTTATCCAAAAGCTTAAACAGTAGGGAATTCCCTACTGTTTATTGTAAACAATACTTCTACTTTTTGGTGTTTCCAAAAATTCTACGTGTGAAACTTCCACTCCCAAGCGACTCATTTTTTTCGCGATAATACCAAGTAACCATGTTGAGATATTTTCACTGGTTGGTACAAAATCAACGATAATGTAACCTTCATACATCTCAATAATATGACTTGGTTCATTTTTAACGTGATTGAGGTCGGGTATTTTATAGCCTGCTTCATTGTCGATGAGGTTGTTTTTGTCTGCAAAATGCGGTAACAAGGTTGCAAAGAGTGGGTCATGAATATCGATGATAAATTTGTGATCTAAGGTGTTGTCTAAAAAGAGTTTGAACCAGTTAAGATGATGAAAGTCTGTCACCATGCCATCTTTCAGCTCTGAGCTTTGTAGATAAACGATCACTTTGCCTTGGTGTCCGTGCAAATGGCGGCATGCTAGACAACCTGTGAGTGAAAACTCACTATCAAGCTGTTGTGACCATACACGGTGCCCATAACAAAAATCGAACTCTTTACTTATTTGCCAAATCATTACATATTGCCTTATCTTTAAATACTTAAATGATACCCAAAAAGAGATATAAACAAAATTTTTGACGTCCTTTTTAGTGAAAATATATTATGATATATCTATTAAATTTAATAAAAGAGTGTTATGTTAAAAGTTGTCGAAATATTTTATTCCATTCAAGGTGAAGGCACTCAAGTAGGCGTTCCCTCCATTTTCATTCGTTTGCATGGCTGTAATCTCAGCTGTGGCTTTTGCGATGAATTACTGCACAAAGGTGAGTATGAAAGCTTGAGCTTTGATGAAGTCCTTGAGCGCATTAGAGCTTATCCTTCCATGCATGTTATCATCACAGGTGGAGAGCCTAGTATCTATAATCTTAATGGTTTTATAGAATTTTTACAAGCCTATATGTACTCTGTCGCTGTGGAGACAAATGGCTATAATTTTTCTAACATTGCCAATGCAAACTGGGTAACTTATAGCCCAAAAGATTGGGATAAGATAGAAAAACATGGGTATGATGAGATAAAATTTGTTGTTGGTAAAAACTCTCCTGTTGAAAAAATACTCGAATTTAAAAGTTATAAACCTATCTTCATTCAACCTCAAAACGAGATGGATCGCCCAAATAAAGAGAATGTCGCTTTTTGTGTGGAGTTTGTCAAAGCGCATCCACAATTTATCTTGAGTGTGCAGTTGCACAAATTTTTAGGAGTAGAGTAATGAGTCGTGCATTGGTTGTCTTTAGTGGAGGACAAGATAGTACAACATGCCTTGGCTGGGCGAAAAATCGTTTTGAGTATGTTGAGAGCATTACGTTTGATTATGGTCAAAAACACCGTGTTGAGATCGCGCAGGCTGAGAAGATTGCAAACATTTTAGGAATCAAAAACACCTTACTAAGCCTTGATGCTTTTTCACAGCTCAATGACTCAGCGCTTATCGACAGTACACAAGATATTGGCGCGCACCATCGAACACACACCAATCTTCCTGCTTCATTTGTTCCAAATCGCAACGCGATCTTTTTTACCCTCGCACACGCGTTTGCTCAAAAACAAGGGATAAATCATATTATCATTGGTGTGAATCAGACAGATTATTCAGGGTATCCTGATTGTAGAGAGCCCTTTGTTAAGGCATTAGAACTTGCTCTCAATCTAGGAAGTGAAGCGAACATCACCTTTCACTATCCGTTGATGCATCTAACAAAAGCAGAAACATTTGAACTCTCAGATAAAGAGGGTGTTTTAGAGCTTGTACTCAACGAGTCACATACGTGCTATAATGGTAACCATGAAGAAAAGCATGCTTGGGGCTACGGTTGTGGCGAATGTCCAGCGTGTATTTTACGTAAAGCAGGATGGGAAACGTACGAAAGAGATAGGTAAGTCGCTTTTTATATGTAAAGAGTTCTATGCGTTATTTGCATAGTATGAAGGAGAACTCTGATGAGTGTGAAATCCTCTTTTTTAATCTTAACAATGCTGGCTTTTTTAATGTGTATTGGCTTCGAGCTCGCTAATTGGTCGTATCAGCGTGAAGAAGTCAATGATATGGCGAAACAAAACGCTGAAGAGCTGGTAGAAGGTTTTAAGCAGCTTCTTTCTTTAAAGTCAGACCCTTTCAAAAAGCAAGCTCTTGATTATGCTGCGTGGAATGATCTTGCAAATTTTACGGAGCATAAAGATCCTACTTGGGCAAAAGATAACCTTGATGGTAGCATCATACAATTTGGCATTAATGCGTTTTACATTGTAGATCATACTAATCGCATTCTTTTTAAAGAGGTTGACAAACCTTTTTTAGATGAACTTTCCATCATGTTTCCTTTAGCCTTGCTTGATGCATCTAGCCCTAAAGTGCAGCATTTTTACACCAAATCCTCTCAAAATATTGCTGAATTTTATGTTGCGCCTATCCATCGAATCGATGAAAATGTGACCAAAGACACTCCTGCAAAGGGGTTTGTCATTATTGCGAAACATTGGGATGAACCTTTCCTAAAAGAGCTTACAAGTTTTGGTATTGCCGAAGCGTATTTGAACCTACCAAATGGCAACAACAACGATTATAAAATTACGCATGAAATTCCTTTACTGGGTATTCAAGGTGAAAAAGTAGGTACCTTGTACTTAAATTTACGAAACCGTATGAGTGAAGTTTTAGACAATTATGGTGCAAGAGGCATTCAACTCTCTTTGTTAGAAATTCTTTTTTTAATGAGCGTCTTGGCACTTTTAATTGCAAAGTTTCTCTCTTTCCCTCTGCGTGACATTACGCGAGCTCTTAACACAAGAAGTAAAGAGCCTTTACGAAAATACTTGCTTAAAGAGGATGAATACGGAGCGATTGCCACTGCGGTATGTGAATCGTTCGATAATAAAGAAGAACTTGAGTATCTCAACGCAAATCTAGAAAAAAAAGTACATGAGGAAGTTGAAAACAGCAGACTCAAAGATAGAATGCTCTTTCAACAAGCCAAACTTGCTGCCCTTGGAGAGATGCTTAACAACATCGCCCATCAATGGCGTCAACCTCTCAATACCATTAGTGTGGTCATTAGCAAAATTTATTTAGACAGCAAAACAGATAAACTAACCCCTCAAATGCTAGAAGATGAGATTAAAAAACTGCGAGATCTCATTCAGCATATGTCTGCAACCATTGATGATTTTAAAGATTTCTTCAAACCCGATAAAGAGAAAGTCGTTTTTCCTTTGTACAAATCAATAGAAGAGAGTATTCGAATCACCGATGGTGGCATTGCCAACAAAGACATTGTTTTTCATGTCGATTGTCCGAGTGACATTGTCATGAATAGCTTTAAAAAAGAGCTATCACACGTACTTTTAGTACTGATTAATAACGCAAAAGATGCGATTATTCAACGAGAAGTAGAACGAGGTACGATTACGATTAAAGCGTATGCGCAAGAGTACTACATTATCATTGAGGTTTCCGATAATGGTGGAGGTGTTCCAGAAGAGCAGTTACCACACATCTTTGATCCATTTTTTACCACAAAAGAGCCAACGGGTGGAAATGGAACAGGACTGTATATGTCTAAACAGATTATTGAACAGAGTATGCAAGGCTCTATCAGTGCAACGAACGAACATGGTGGTTTGGTTGTAACAATCGTTTTACCACGCAACAATGAAGAATAAGCATGCAAGAGAGGAAATACCCTCTCTTGCTTAGTTAGCTAAAAATTTTAAAAGTGAAGTATCCCAATCTTCGCTTTTGAGAATTTTTTGATAGTGAGAAATATCTTGTTTGAGTGATTCTTCTGTAAGCTTCATCGCGCCATATGCGGCAAAAATTCCTTTAAATTCCATACCAGTAAAGACGATGGTTGAATACAGTGGTCTTAGGTATTCACTGAGCGTAAAGTTATTGTATGCACCTGCTTGGTAAGCATATTCGGGAGAGCCAGTGCTTACGACGATTTTACTCTCTTTACCTGCGATTTTACTGCCTTCTGGTCCATAGGCAAATCCATATCCTAGAACTTTATCTTGCCACTCTTTTAAAATAGCAGGAGAACTGTACCAATAGAGTGGAAATTGAAAAATAATACGTTCATGTTCTACTAAGAGCGCTTGCTCTTTTGCAACATCGATGGCTTCTACGGTTTTATACGTTGCGTAAAGATTATGCACGGTGATGTTAGGTTCATTTTTGATGCTATCAAGTAGCGCTTTATTGACTTTTGATTCTGCGATATTAGGGTGAGCTAAAATAATAAGTGTTTTTTTCATGGTCTTTTCCTTAAATAATTTAGGAAAATATATACCTATATAACTTATAATTACCTTACAGAAAAAAATGTAAGTAAAGAACAAAAATTGTTATTATGGTATAATTCAAAACAAGAGGTGAATAGAATGATAAAAATAGATGAAAAAGAGTTTCACTGCCCTGTGGAACTGACATTAGATATTATTAATGACAAGAGCAAGATATTTATTGTGTATATATTGCTCGGTGGTCAAAAACGATTTAAAGATATCTGTGAAGCGTTTCCGCAGATAACACAAAAGACAGTAACGCAAAAGCTAAAAGAGCTCGAGGCATCGCATATTATAGAACGAACCGTTTTTGCGGAAGTGCCACCACGCGTTGAATACGCCCTAAGTCCTATAGGAAGAGAGCTTGAAAAAGTATTGGGTTCTATGCATGCCTTTGGTGAGGCGTATGCTGCAAAATACGGATGTAAAAAAGAGCATTAAATTCCACATGTAAAGGTGTGTATGAGCAAAGAAAACTACCAGTGGCTTGAAAAAGAGCTTCCTTCTTGGGTGAAAGAGGGGATTGTGACGCATGAGGGAGCAAACACACTTTTACGTCGTTATGAAGGAGAGAAGTCTTCACATCGCTCTTCAGGTATAGCATTTAGTTTGCTTGGATTTGTCCTCGTGGGATTTGGTATTATCTCCATTTTAGCGTATAACTGGGATGAATTGGGGCATATAGAGCGTACACTTTTAGCCTTATGTCTTTTAGTGAGTTCTCAAATGTTTTCTTTTTGGGTCAAATGGTATAGAGCTGATGATAGTGCCCTATTGGAGGGCAGTGGTGTGTTTTGGTTTTTAATGATTGGTGCATCACTTGCTATTATTGGACAGACTTATCATTTGGGTGGAAATTTGAATGATTTTTTAAGCACATGGCTTTTACTCTCTTTTGCCTTGCCTTGGCTACTTCCATCCTCAGGTGCAGCATTTTTAGTCATCGTGCTCTGGAGCGTTGTATGGGTCAGTAACCGAAGCCCCTTTACGACAATCATAGATCTGCATACAGACTCATTTCTAAGCCGATGGTTACTCATGATGATAGCGCTTTCATGGGTGGCGTATTATGGGGTTCAACTCAAACATAAAAAAATGGCAAATACCACACTCTTGTTAAGTTGGGCGGTGGCGCTGTGTGTATTTCTTTTGTTTATCGTTGAAGTGGTAATTGATACGTATGAAATGCGTCATTTACGCAATGCCCTTATCTGTTTAGCGCTCTTTTTTGCACTCTACTATATGCTAGGTAAGCTTTACCTCTCTCATGGTGAAAAAACCTGGCAACGACCATTTGAGCGTATTGGGAAACTGGGTGCTTTACTCTTGTTGCTGTTTCATGTTTCGTTTAAATCGTACCAGTGGATGATCGAAAAACCTCTCGCTGAATCAAATCTTGGCTCGATACTGAGTATAACGCTTGGAGTATTTTTTATAGGGCTTTTTGTCATGTTTGTGCGAACTTACAAACGCATTCCTTCGGAAGCTCTTGTTGTCGCAACTCCTTTGATTTTTACGATTTACACGCTTTTACAAAATCAAACGGCAACATCGCATTATGCAGCGATGTTCTTTATCAATTTTTCTTTACTCCTTGGTGCTTCTTGGATGATATTTTGCGGGGCAAAAGAGTCTAAAATAGGGCTTATCAATCAAGGTATGATACTCATCGCACTGACGATTTGGATTCATTTTATGGATGCCAATTTTGATTTGATTGCCAAAGGAGTCGCATTTATTGTGACGGGTATGCTTTTTTTAGTGGTCAATGCCTTTATCAGACGTCGTTTCAAGGTAGAAGCATGAAAAATATCAAGCAACTTTTATGGATGCTTTTTGGCATTGTGTGCTTTGTGCAAGTTGGTGTGATTGCTTCTCAGATCATAAGCTATGAGCGTGTTTTAAAAGAGGGTGAAGTCTTTTATTTCAAGGTGTTGCCACTGGATCCGTATGATCCTTTTCGTGGGCGTTATGTTACGCTTCGTTTTGAAAATGCGATAAAAGCCCCTCTTGGGGATGGTGAAAAAAAAGAGGATCAGCATAAAGGTTATGCCATCTTAGAACACAGTGAAAAAGGTGATGGCATCAAAGAGATACGTCTTAGAAAACCGCAATCAGGAAGCTTCTTGGAAGTTGATATTCGTTCATTCAACTACACTGCTACCAAACAAAAAGAAGAGACTTCAAATCTTGTCTATTTTTCACTGCCATTTGATCGTTTTTATATGAGAGAAGATATAGCTCCAAAAGCGGAGAAAGTGCTGAGGGCTCGTAGTGGAGTGAATGTCAAAGCGAAGCTTAGAGTACGAGAAGGGAAAGGTGTCATTGAAGATTTGATGGTAGAACAGACACCTTTAAGTCAGTACGTCCTTACTCAGTAAGGACTATTGTTTTCGTTCGATTCCAAGAGCAAGCAGTTCATTTTCCGTATAAGGAATAGGCGTTTTTTTGCCCTCAGGCGTTACGTTAACGTATGTAATGACCGCACTGGTGACATGTAAACAGCGGTGAGCACCCTCAATAGAGCGTTCTGCATTGACTTCTACTTGTGTCGTAATGGAGCTTGTACCCACTTTGATGATTTTTGCATAACAGCTTAGCACGTCACCAACTTTGACGGCTTCTCGAAATTCCATAGAATTGACAGCGACAGTTACCACACGCCCTACATTGAGATCTCGTGCTGCAAGGCTTCCTGCGATGTCGATTTGTGACATAATCCATCCACCAAAAATATTGCCAGCAGGATTAGTGTCTTTTGGCATAGCCACGATTTTAATGCGCGGTTCACCCATATTGTACATATAAAAACCTTTTTATTTTGATACGCTTTGAAGCCAAAGCCTCCAAAGCTACGTTAACCACTAGGGTGCTAAAGCTTGCCTCTACGAGGCAGAAACTTTGCTAAAGTGTTAAATTTTAATGGGGTATCTTATAATAAATCAGTTTGAAGGCAATTTAAACGAAAAATCAGATCCTACACCTAAGCTACTTTGTATTTCTAGCGTACTGTTATGCAGTTTGAGGATGTAGTTTACAAGCGCAAGCCCCAGTCCCATCGAGTTGTCCCATGAGTGTGAATTGGAACGATAGAATTTTTGAGTTACCTTTTCAATATCTTCTGTTTTAATACCAATACCACTGTCTTTAACATGTAGTGTATCATTTTCAAGAAGAACACGGACCGTTTCATCTGAGTATTTCAGCGCATTATCGATTAGGTTAGAGATGACGATCTCGATCATCGTGCGATCGGCTGTAATCATATACGTTTCAGGAAGCATGCATTCGATGCTACGCGTGTGGTATTTTTCTCTAAATGTTTGCGCTATCTCTTGTGTCATTTTGACTACATCAAAGGTGGTATTTTGGGTTGTAAAGTCACCATTTTCAAATTTCGTCGTTAAGGTTAGTCGGTCAATCATGACAGAGATTTTCTGTGCATTTTGAACAATTTTTCCTAAAAAGCGCTCTTTGATTTGGGGATTTGCATTGGGATCATCCAAAAGTGTTTGCGCGTATCCCATGATAGAAGCGATAGGGTTTTTAAACTCATGGCTAATCGCTGAGATAACATCGCTACGTTGTTGCGAAATGAGTTTGATTTTAGCGGTATATTTACGCTTTTGCTTGGCGCGTTTTTCAAGCTTAGCAGCCAATTTTTTAAGATAATTGGCTATCTCAAAAAACTCCAAACTAAAGTGAGAAGAGAGGGAAATTTTGTACTCTTTGTCTGCAATTTGCTGTAGATTTCCTACAATTTTATCGATCTCATAGCGAATCTTTTGACTGAAAATATACGCACCATAAAGACCAACAAGAATACTAAGGCTAAAGATGATGGTAAGCTTAATCCAAAGGTCATAAAAGTTGTGCATAATGGTGTCAATGTTGGTAGCAAGACGTATAAAAAGAAAATGATCGTCCTGTTTAAAGCGGTGTGCAACGTATAAAAAGTTACTTTTGACCGAATCAGAAAAACGAACAGCATGAGCAAATTCCATCTTTTGCGCCATGATGATCTCTTCGCGTCTTGCGTGGTTATCCATAGTTTCATTGTCTTTGTCACTATCGACTAAAACGACACCTGATTCATTAATTAATGTAAAACGTATGCCAGTACTCTCTTTGATGACTTTGGCAAACGCTTCACGGTCTTTGACTTGGGGGAGTTGATATTGGATAATTTTAATATGCGATTCTAGTGAGGCTTGATACCGCTCCATATCGTTGCTTTTAATGGTGAAATAACTCACAATGCCAGAGAGAAGCAGCGTGCCGATAAAAAGGATAAGCAGTCCTCGAATGATGTGCTGATGGAGCATTAGCATAGGGTGTATCCTACTCCCCAAATGGATTTGATGTACTCTTTCTCTTTGGTTGGGTCTATTTTAGCTTTGAGACGATTGATAGCGACATTGACCGTTTTGTCTTGGAAAAAATCATCGCTTTTCCAAACGTGCTCGAGTAAAAACTCACGACTCAAAACAGAGCTTTTGTTCTCGATCAAAGTACGAAGTAAGTCAAACTCTAATTTTGTGAGTTCAACTTCTTTTGACTCAACCTGCAAACGGTGCGCTTCAAGATCAAGCATAAGGTCACGGTAAGAGAGTGTGCTTTTGCTCACAGGCGAGGTGCGTGCTAAAATAGCTTTGATACGAAGAAGCAGCTCTTTCATATTGTAAGGTTTTGTGACGTAGTCATCACAGCCTCGCATAAAACCCTCTTCGATGTTTGCGTCGCTGTCTTTTGCCGTTACAAAAATAACCGCTTGTGAAAAGCCTTTTTTACGCAATGTTTCGACAAACTCACTGCCTTCCACACCAGGAAGGTTACGGTCAACAATGAGAAGGTCAATTGGCTCTTCTTGAAGACACTTTTCAACGTTTTTGGTACTTAAAAAGCCTAGGGTCTCATACCCTTCTTTTTGAAGATGGTACTCTAAAAGCTCCAGTAAGTCCTCTTCGTCTTCAATAATCAAAATAGTCTGTTTCATTAGCTTCCTAATAAGTCTTCATCTCTCCGCCAACGCGTGCGAAGATCATAAGTTGTACGATGTTGACGCTACGATCTGCCATACGCTCTAACTTTCGCATGGTACTTAAAATCTGAATAAAATCAGCCGATTGGTCGATCATTTTTGCGATATCGCTGAGGATGTTTTTCTCTAAAATAGAGTACAAATCATCACTTTTACTCTCTTCGACTTTGACTTTTCTATAAGTATCTTCCAGTGTTTCAGGATCAGCGACTTCAATGGTACTAATGGCTAAAGTAACGGCTTTGATGGCAGTTTTGCACAGATGTGTTGAGTACTCATGCAATGAGACAAAAGGTACGTCGCCTTGAAGGTGCAATGCCATACGCTTGCTAAAGCTTCGGATATTTTCAGCAATTTTTACCAGTTCATTGGTGATTTTAAGATAGGCCACCATTTTACGCAAGTCTTTTGCTTCTGGACCAAAAAGAGCGAGTGTAACAACGATTTCATTGTCAATCGCATTAGCTTGATTTTCAATGTTCTTAAGAAGGGTTTTCGCTGACTCAAAACGAGCAATGTCCAAACTCTCCATACCGCTGAGTGTTTTTTCACTTGCCATAGTAATTTCAGCACCCAAATCAACGAGCATTTTTTTGATTTCTATGAGTCTTTCTTCATATTTTTGAAGCATACATTTTCCTTACAATAGTTTGTATCATTGTAGTTTGAAATCATTACAATATGGTAACATAAAAACTTCTCAAGCGTTACCGTATCGTAATGAGCTCCCTTTATAATCCACTGAAAAATTATGAAGGAGCACTCATGGTCGATGTCGAAAAAACGTTAAGCCTCAAGTACCCCGCTATTGCCTATTACCCAAGTATGGTGAGAAATTTCGTTATTTATCTTTTAAAAAAGCTACTGCACCAAGAGGAGATAAACGATTTTTTGACGCATGGCGAGGCGTACAGAGGGTTTGATTTTGTGGAAGCGGTGTTGGAGTATTTTAACTTTGGCTACACTGTTTCCAATAAAGATAAAGCCAATATCCCTTCTTCTGGGCGTGTGATTATCGTGGCAAATCACCCTCTAGGAGCACTTGATGCGTTAGCACTTATCTCACTCATCAAAGAGATACGCAGTGATGTTAAAGTCTTAGCCAACGACGTGCTCATGCAAATAGAGCCTTTAAGTGGGTTATTGATTCCTGTGGATAATCTCAGCGGAATAGCTGCCAAAGAGTCCATTAAAAAAGTCTATGAAGCGCTTGAGCGCGACGAAGCGCTCATCGTCTTTCCTTCTGGCGAAGTTTCCCGTGCGCATCCTACGGGCATTAAGGATGCAAAATGGAAAAAAGGCTTTTTAAAATTTGCTCAAAAGAGCAATTCTCCACTCTTACCTGTTTTTATCGATGCCAAAAATTCACCGCTGTTTTATACACTCTCGATGATCAATAAAAAGCTCGCAACCTTTTTACTTGCGCGTGAGATGTTTAAGAAACGCTCTAAAGTCATTAGCTTTAAAATCGGTGAGATGATTACCTATAAAACGCTTCAAAGCTCCGGCTTTAGCGAGACAACACTCATCAATCTTCTTAAAAAGCATCTTTATAAAATCAGTCGAGGCAAAAAGGGCATCTTTACGACACAAAAAGCGATAGCTCATCCTGAAGAGCGTAAAGCCATACGCGCAGAACTTAAAAAATCGACGCTTTTAGGACAAACCAGCGATAGCAAAAAAATCTATCTTTATGAGTTCGAAGCAGGCTCGATTTTGATGAAAGAGATAGGGCGCTTACGTGAGTTTACGTTTCGTAAAGTCGAAGAGGGAACAGGCTCTAAAAGAGATGTAGATGCGTTTGATAAACACTATAAACACATCGTGCTTTGGGATGATGAAGAGCTGGAAGTCGTAGGGGCGTACCGCATCGGCGAGGCGAATTATATCAGTGAGTATTTTGGGGTGGAAGGGTTTTACTCTCAAACCTTATTTGAATTTTCTTCCGAGTTTTTGCCTTATTTGCATAACTCCATCGAATTAGGACGTAGTTTTGTGCAACCACGTTATTGGGGAACTAGAGCACTGGATTATCTCTGGCAGGGGATTGGGGCGTATCTGTTTAAGAACCCGCATATTCGCTATATGTACGGACCCGTAAGCCTCAGCGATGTCTATCCAAAAATCGCGAAAAATCTAATCATCACCTTTTATGCGCTCTATTTTAGTGGGACTGAAAAACTAGTCAGTGCGCGCAATGGCTTTTTTATGAGTAAAGCGGAACGTGAAGAAGCATTGATGCTCTTTAGAGGAGATGATTATAAAGAGGACTTTGCTACGCTAAAAGAGCAACTCTCACACATGGATTTGAGTGTGCCAACGCTGTATAAACAGTACACAGAGTTATGCGATGAGGGCGGTATCTGCTTTTTAGACTTTAACATCGACAAAGAGTTTGCCAACTGTGTCGATAGCTTCATTTTAGTGGACATTACTAAGATCAAAGAGGCGAAAAAAGCGCGGTATATCAAAGGAGAGTAAAGTAGATAAAGCCCTATTTTAGGGCTTTATAATGGTATCTGTCACGCGGTTGTTTTAAAGGCAGAGAGGGCGTGGCTAAGATTGGTAGAAAGTTTTGCGAGGTGTTCTGCCGCGCTGGCTATCTCTTCCACACTTCGCGCGTTGGTGGAAGTGAGTTTATGAATGGTATTGACCCTCTCCAACATTGCATTGGCCTCAATACTTCCATGTTTGGCTTCTTCTGCAGCACCTTTGGCGATAGTTGCCGTTTCGTTCATGTTTTTAACGGTTTTTAGCATCAAGTGTTGTGTGTTTTCAGCTCTCATTCCAAGCGATTGAATTTCTGTGGCATTTTTTTTCATGAGTTCTGATGAAGTCGCAACCGACTGGGTGATGACGGCTACGGTGGAGTTGCTCTCAACCAGACTTTTTTGGGTACGTTCAGCCAACTTCCGTACTTCATCTGCAACGACTGCAAAACCACGTCCGTGTTCTCCAGCGCGTGCCGCTTCAATGGCGGCATTGAGCGCAAGAAGATTGGTTTGTTCCGCGATATCAGCGATCACTGAAAGCACTTGCTCGACTTGTGAAACTTCGTGGTTGAGCTGTTCCAAACGAGCGGAAAGATCGGTTTGATTGACAACGATGGTTTGAAGATCAGACGACACCGCAAGCACTTCTGTAGAAGCGGTATCGAGCTCTTTTGAAACGCTGTGCATGATAGCGCCTGCTTGTCCAGCATTTTCTTCACTGGCATGCAAAATAGTAGCAACTCTTTTGGTCGTCGTTACAGTTTGGTCGACCTCTTGGTCGGTTTCTTCTGTACGCTTTCCTATTTGCATAGAAGTAGAGGAAAGCTCTTCCGCGACTGCTGCATTTTCTAAGGCGGTGCGTTTAGCGTCATCGATGGCATGGCGTAGTTGAGAGAGCAGGGCATTTACGGTTTGCATCATCGTTGCAATTTCATCTTCGCCATTGGTCGCAATGGTGTGTGCCAAGTCTTTGGTTTCACCGATGTACTTGCACTCTTTTGTCGCAATTTCCAAAGATTTTTTAATCTGGGATGCAACAAACCAAAATGAAAGATTGGTAATCACAAGCACTACTAATGCAAGAGCAATCCCTAATTTTCGAGCTTTCGCTAATGCCTCTTTTTCATCTTCTTCGATGACTTTAGAGAGTTCATTGGCTTTTTTTGAGATGAGTATAAACGCATCACGTCCTGTATTGGTGAGTTCCGTAAAGCGTTTTCCATCATTGGATGAAAGAAATTCAGGTGTTTCGATGGCCTTTTTATATTTGGTAAGAAGCTCAAAACGAGGTAGCGTGGAGTATGAAAAATCATCAACACCTTTTTTCACCTCTGTGTAAAGTGTCGTCTCTTTTTGAGAACTGAGTATAGGCTCTATTTCAGCAAGGTGTTTTACAAGGGCATTTTGAGCTTCGATGGATTTTTCCATAAACATAGGTATAAAGGTAATCTGATACCCGCGAGAATGCATCAAAAGCTCAGCCGTGTTGCGTGTGATTTTTTCAATAAGCTGAACTTTTTTGACAGCGACTTCAGCACTAGATGTATTGGAAATGAGCAGATAACTCAAACATGCAATGCCCATTAGAATGATCAAAAACAATAAAATCAGTTTAGAACGAATGGTTTTAAACATAAAATTTTCCTTACAATTTATATTTAATTGTAAGATATTGTAATTCGTATGTGTGAGATTTCGTGTGAGGTGACAGATAGTGTGGTTTTAAGAAATATGAAGCGTGAATTAGAGTAAAAAACAGTTACGATTCATCAAAAAAAGCTTCTTTCATATCTTGGTAGTTTTGTATCAAAGCGTCCATCTCATCTCGTGCCTCTTTTGGCTCAAGAATGATCATATCGGGAAACCATCTACGTGCTAACATCAAAATAAAATCATTACTGGTGATTTGGTAAGAGATTTTCACCCAACCATTCGGAAGTGTTTCTAAAATTCTTTGTGTTCGTAAAAAAGATTTTTGACGGAAGAATTTCTCTACATGAGGAGCAACGGCAACGATGGCTTCATAGCTTGGGACTTTGTAGCCTTCAAAAAAACTTTGTGCATTGCAGACAAAATTTTCGGAGTATGCGTCTTTGTTGAATGTTTTTGCTTGGAGTGAAATAGAATCGATAAAGCCTACACGAATAAATCGAAAGCCACTATTTTTAGATTCATGTTCATGTAAAATTGCCAAACTCCAATTGCCTTTACAGTAGATAATTTTAAGGGGCTTTACGTCACTTAGAAGTTCATTTTCATAGACAATGTCACAATAACGCCTACCTTTAATTGCCTTTTTAAGGGTGTCGAATGTCTCTTGTGAAGGAAGTGTCTCCGCGGGGCTTCCTTTGATAAGAAAAACTTGAGTAAGTTCTTTTTGAATTTTATTGTCCACTTTGCGGTGCATGGAAGGAAGCTCATTGGTAAAACCAGGGTTGATAATATGCAAAAGATCGATAAGATGTTCGATTTCTATTTTATCTTCTAAGCTTGGAAGTAGGGCATTTGTAAAAAATTCTTTATTGATTGAAGTGTAGCTACCTCGAGCTGTTTGAATAATGGAATGTTCTCCAAAAAAAGAGCGTAAATCTTCAAAATAACGCCTGAGTGTTCTCTCCGATATCTCTTTTTGAGCGGCATAATCACTAATGACAATTTCCTTACCTGAGGTAAGCTCTTGTAAAAGTTCGAAGATTTCAAATATTTTTTTACGATTCATTGTGTGTTGCTCTTCGTTTCGTTTTAATGAGCGAAGAGGGAGAGCTCTTCACTCAACAGTGTTGGTACATTCTACCATACTAAAGCAGCTAGTGCATGAGTTCAAACGTTTATTGATGGAGGTTTTTACAGACATGCACTCTCTGGATGAGCAAGATATACGCTTGTTCATCATGAAAATATCAAAAATACCTTTGTGATAAACAATGCATAAAAGAGTGGAGTAAAGAAACATTCTTTACTCCATTGGATATTTTTACCATAAACCGATGACTTTCCACCAAATGCCACCAAGGACAACCCAGACAAAAAGGTTGATGATAGAGGTGTAAAAACCAAGTTTCCACCATGTTCCTTGATCGACATAGCCTGCCCCAAAAACAATCGGTGCAGGTGCGCCACCATAATGAGTAATTGACATACAAATGTTTGACATATATGCCATAGAAAGTGCCACAAGATACGCAGGTGCACCCGCAGCAACCATAACAGCACAAAATGCCGCATACATCGCTGTAATATGCGCTGTCAAACTGGCAAACGCATAGTGCGAATAGACATACACAATGATCAAAATGGTCATCGCAATCGGCCATGAAATACCTGACACATGGGCACTAACTGCTTTTGAAAAGACACCAATGACACCAAATTTTGATAAAAATCCAGCCAATGTCATCAGTGTTCCCATCCAAATAAGTGTATCCCATGCACCTTTTTCTTCAAGAACGTCTTTCCATTCAAGTGTTTTGGTTAAGATCATCACACCTACACCAAGCATCGCAACAACCGTTGCATCAATGCCTGTAAGTTGTGAAGTAGACCATAAGACAAGCGCTCCTATAAACACACCACAAATGACTTTTTCACCCATAGAGAGTGGTCCCATTTTGGCAAGTTCAGCTTTCGCTATCTCTTTACCTTGTGGAAACGCTTTAATCTCTGGCGGGTACACTTTGTAAAGAAAATATGGGATAATCAGTAATGAAATAAGTCCTGGAACAGATGCTCCAAGTGCCCATAATCCCCATGATATCTCAATGTTTAATGTTTTCTGTGCCAAAGTTGCAATGAGCGGATTAGCAGCCATAGATGTTAAAAACATCGCATTGGTGATGGTGTTTCCTTGATACAAAATCTGCATAAAGTAAGCACCCGCTTTGCGCTCTGTTCCATCGTTTGGCTCAGAACCCAGCGCACTACATAAACCTCTTACGATAGGGTATAAGATACCTCCAGCTCTTGCTCCACTTGAAGGCATCGCTGGAGACATAATTAGATCGCTAATCGCTACAGCATAGCCGATTTTAAGGGTGCTATCACCAATGAGTTTAATAATAACATACGCAATTCTTCGCCCAAACCCTGTGATGATAAACCCTTTGGCAAAGATGAACGCTGAGGCGATCAGCCAAATGGTGTTGTTACCAAAGCCTGAGAGCGCGTCTGAAGGCTTTAATACATTTAATAGAATCGTTAGTGTAATCGCAATAAACGCCAATGCTCCCATAGGAAGAGGCTGTAAAATAAACCCTAAAATGGTTGCCGCAAAGATGGCAAGTAGATGCCATCCTTGCGGTGTAATTCCCTCAGGAATTGGGCAAAACCATAAACCAAGACCCACACCAAGAACAATAAGGCCATTAAGAATACTTTTTTGCATAACTTATCCCTTAGGTGATTATTTTAAACGATCCGCCAATACTCTCTCAACAAATTCAGAAGATAACCCAGTATATTTTTCTGGTTGGAGAATCTCTGCAAGTTCTTCTCTGCTAAACGCATCAGCCACTTCTTTACGTTCTAAAAGAGCATCGATAACCATGGTACCTTCGCTAAATGCTTTCATACACACTTCATAAACAATCTCATGTGCTGTTAAACGTCCAAGTTTCTCACCAAGGTGTAACATGACAGCTTCACTAAGCATCGCACCTTTAAGTTTGTTCAAGTTCTCTTTCATGTTTTCTGGATAGACAATGAGGTTTTCTAAAACATCATTCATCTTCTCTAATGCTGCAGCCATACAAATAGATGTTTTTGGAACGATGTCCCATTCAACTGCTTCACATCCCCAGTCTCTCTCGTTTTCACATTGCATGATTTCAACGGCAAGTGGTGCTTGAGCACGAACGATTTTTGTTAAAGCGATGATGCTCTCACAGACTTGTGGGTTACGTTTGTGAGGCATGGTAGAACTTCCAATCTTACCCATGAAAAAAGGCTCTTCTACTTCACAGATTTCGGTTCTTTGAAGGCTTAAAATTTCGTGTGCGATTCTGCCAATTGTTCCAGAAATGAGGGCTAGAAGTGAAACATACTCTGCAATATGGTCGCGTGTTGGATGCCAAGAGATAACAGGAACTGCAAGACCTAAGTCTTTCATCATCAATTCTTGCATTGCAAACCCTTTACCCTCTTGAGATGCGAGTGTTCCAACCGCACCACTGAGTTGTCCTTTAAGAAGACGAGGTTTAAGCTCTTCTAGACGAATCAAACTTCTTTTTACTTCATCTGCCCACATGGCTGTTTTAAAACCAAATGTAATAGGAAGTGCATGGATAACGTGTGTACGACCTGCCATAACGGTGTCTTTGTATTTAAGAGAGATTTTGAGACACTCTTCGTAGGTCTTTGTGAGCATTTTGACTAAAAGAGCATGTCCTTCTCTCATTTGAAGAATAAGACCATTATCCATAATGTCTTGGCTTGTTGCGCCCCAGTGAACAAATTCGCCTGCATTATTATCAAGCACTTTTTTGAACTCTTTTAAAAGAGGAACGATCGTGATGGTACTTTTATACGTTTCGCCAATAGCATCTAAATTTAGAAGTTCTGCTTTTGCTTTTTTAGTAATCTCTTCTGCGTATTCAGGTTTGAGCATACCAAGCTTTGCTTGTGCACGTGCAAGCGCCGCTTCTGTATCGAGCCATTTTTGAACTCTGTTTTCATCACTGAAAATCTTTTTCATCTCAACTTCAGCGAAAAGAACGCCAAATACTCTACTGTCAATCGAACTGGAAGCCATAACTTTCTCCTTAAAACAAGTTTTTGTAAGGAAAATAGTAGCCGATAGATTTGACAGAAATTGACCGCAAAAGAGAAATCAAGATGATAATTGTGACAGAAATTGACCGTTAAAAAAGAGTTTTAAAAAGAGGAGAAAGAGAGTCTATCACTCAGTGATAAACCCTCTCATACTTAAAGAGCTGTTTTGAAAAAGTGGGATGATAGAACGGAAGTGTTCATGCTCCATCCTAGAACCTGCGATATACAGCAGTGGCAAATAGTGGTCTAATGAAGGGTGGGCTGTTTTAAAATCAGGACAGAGTGTCTCAATTCTCACAAGGCTATCGACATCATTGGTTGTAAATGCGTTATCGATAAATGCATCTACATTCTTTGCCCATTGTACAGCAGGCGCATTGATATTATAGAAATCAACCATACCTAAATTGTGTGTGACATTGCCACTGCCTATAATCATAATGCCTTCTTCTCTAAGCGCTTGAAGTTTCTCCCCAATTTTAACATGAGAGATCATAGGGAGGTTTTTGTTGATGCTTAGTTGAATGACAGGAATACTAGCTTTTGGAAAAAGATAGTACAAAGGCATCCATGCACCATGATCTAGTCCTCTCTCAACCAAAGGAGCATCTAAAAGTGTTGCGATGCGTTTGGAAAGGGTATTGTTGCTAGGAGATTTATAGCTCAGCTCATACAAGGCAGGCGGGAATCCATAAAAATCGTAGAGTGTTTCATACGCAATTCCAGAGCTTATGCTCACAGCCGTTTGATTGGTGTACCAATGTGCTGAAATGACTAAAATGGCTTTTGGCGTTGGAAGTTCACGAGAAAGCGACTCAAGACTTTCTGTGAAGCTGTTTTCCAACACAAGATTCATAGGTGAGCCATGCCCCAAAAAGAGGCTTGGCATGAGTTCTGACATTATGGCTCCTTATGCCGTTTTAAACGTAGCAAGCGCATGGCTGAGATTGTCGGAGAGTTTGGAGAGGTGCTCTGCCGCACTAGCGATCTCTTCTACGCTTCTTGCATTTGTGGTGGAGAGTTGATGAATGTTATGAATGCGTGTCATCACTTCGTTAGCTTTTGCACTGCCCGCTTGTGCATCTTTCACCGTACGCAGTGCTAAAGTCTTAGCTTCATTCATGGTTTCAACAGTTTTGAGCATCAATGTTTGAGTATTTTCAGCGCGATGTCCAAGCTCTTGGATCTCTCCAGCACTTTTTTTCATAATCTCAGTTGCAGTATTGACCGATTGGACGATGACGGCAACGGTTGCATTGCTTTCCACAAGACTTTTTTGTGTACGCTCAGCTAACTTTCGTACTTCATCCGCAACAACAGCGAAACCACGTCCATGTTCTCCTGCACGTGCTGCCTCAATAGCGGCATTGAGTGCTAGAAGGTTAGTTTGTTCTGCAATATCGGCGATCACGCCAAGCACTTGTTGAACTTGCGTCACTTCACTGTCAAGATGCTCTAAACGGCTTGATAAATCCGTTTGACTTACAACAATATTTTGAAGATCAGAAGAGACAGAAAGGACTTCTTGTGAGGCATTGCCAAGTTCATCTGCTACATGCTCAATCACTTTTCCTGAATGCTGTGAACTCTCTTCACTGGTTTTAAGAATGGAGGCAACCGCTTGTGTAGCATGCACAGTTTCATCGACCTCTTTTGCCGCATCTTCGGTACGTTTACCGATTTGAAGTGAGGTAGAAGAGAGCTCTTCCGCAACGGCTGCATTTTCAAGCGCCGTACGTTTTGCATCATCGATGGCATTGCGTAGCTGTGAGAGAAGGGTATTGACTATTTTCATCATATGTGCGATTTCATCATTGCCTTGAGTTGCGATATTGTGGCTTAAATCTTTGGTGTTGCCAATGAATTCGCACTCTTTTGCCGAAAGATTAATAGAACTTTTGATTTGGTTTGAAACAAACCAAAAGATCAAACTTGCGCCTATAAAGATGAGAACAGCCATAACAGAGCCGATCAATTTTGCTTGATCAAGAATAGAATTTTCGTACTTCTTTATCGAATTTGAAAGCTTATCTGCTTTTTCCAGAAGAGATGCAAAGATTTCACGTCCTTGATTGGTCAATGTCTCAAATCGCTTACCATCTGGCGTTTGAGCAAATTCAGGTGTGTTGATTTGAGATGCGTATTTTGTAATAAGTGCAAAGCGCTCATCGGTAGAATTTTTAAGCTCTTCTGCAGTCTTTTTGATCTCGGCAAGAAGCAAAATGTTCTCTTTCTTATTTAATATAGCTCCAAGTTCTTTGACGTGTTCAAGAAGGTCAGTGTAGGATTTATTATAATCCTCAATCGCTTTAGGATTAAAAGTAATTTGATGTTCTCTAATGTGAATGATAAGCTCATCGGTGCGCTTTGCGATTTCATCAGCAGTTTGAACTTTTTCGACAGCAAGTTTTGCTTTTATGGTATTTGAAATCAATAGATATCCAAGGCTAGCCGTACCTAAAAGAACCACACATAAAAGAAAAACGAGTTTGGCTCGAATCGTTTGTAACATAAATATTCCTTATAATTCATAATCATAGTGCCATTATATCCAGCAACAAGAGCGGCATTATAGCAATCAATTATAAATAGAGTTTCAAAAAAAGCAAAAGATGTGTAACCAAGTTGTAATCAAATTTTTTTACAATGACATTACCAAATTTCAGAAATGGAGTGTTCAAATGACTATCAAAACATGCGCCTTGTCGCTTTTAAGTGTTGCCGCTTTGTGTTCGACTGCGGCTGCGAGAGATCAAATTAAAATTGTTGGATCTTCAACAGTATATCCTTTTACAAGTTATGTCGCAGAAGAGTTTAAAGCAGTTACTGGCAATAAAACCCCTGTCGTTGAGTCAACAGGAACAGGTGGCGGTATGAAGCTTTTTTGTGCAGGTGCTGGTCTTGATACCCCAGATTTTACCAATGCTTCACGCCCTATGAAAGCGGAAGAGTTTGAAACATGTGCTAAAAACGGTGTCACAGACATTACCGGAATGATGGTAGGTTTTGATGGTATTGCCGTAGCTCAGTCTAAAACGAATGGCGAAATTGCGTTAAGCAAAGAACAACTCTTTTTAGCGCTTGCTGAAGAAGTGCCAAGCAAAGATGGTAAATCACTCATTAAAAACCCATATAAAACATGGAATGAGATCGATGCGAAATTGCCAAATAGAAAAATTACCGTTTATGGTCCTCCAACAACATCAGGAACAAGAGATTCTTTTGATGAGATGGTCATGGAGACTGCTTCGAAAAAATTTGATGCGTATGGCGATAAAAAAGGTAAATACAAAGCGATTCGTCAAGATGGTGTTTATGTACCAGCAGGCGAAAACGATAACTTAATTGTTCAAAAATTGACAAAAGATACAGCAGCATTTGGTATTTTTGGTTATAGCTTCCTTGAAGAGAATGGCGACAAAATCAATGGCGCAGTTGTCGATGGTGTAGCATGTACCTCAGAGAACATCTCAAGCGGAAAATACCCAATCTCAAGAAGTCTTTATATCTATGCTAAGAACTCTCACAGAGCAGAAGTTAAGGGTATGGATGAATTCTTTAAACTCTATGTTGATGACAAAATGATCGGTCAAAAAGGTGTTCTTAAAACCATCGGTTTGGTTCCTATGACAAGCGAAGACCTCAAAAAAGTACAAGCGGCTGTTTTGGCTAAAACAAAACTAACCGAAGAGATGGTTAAGAAACATACCATCTTACCATAAGATTTATATATCACGCGAGCAAGGGGCCTTTGCCTCTTGCACTCTTAATTTAAAAGGACTCTGGTGAGCAATCAAACTCTCTATCTTATCTTCTTTGGTGGTCTTGTTCCACTGATGTTCATAGGCTATATCATCGGTAAAGCACGTGCTGTCACCATTCGCTCTAAAGGTATTAAAATGCATTCACAACCTGACCAATACGGTTGGTTTGTTGCACTTTACACAGGGCTTCCTATCATTACGATAGGGTTTGTGGGAGTATTTTTATATCTTTTTGGCATTCATGCTATCCCACCATTTATGCTTGTAGCAGGCGCACTGAGTGCTGGAGCTATTGCATTGTGGTTATTCTTCAGACAAGTAGACGCAAAAACCAGAGCGCGTGATAGCGTTGAAAACTTCATCAAAGGGATGTTACTTGTTGCTTCATTAATTTCCGTAATGACTACATTTGGGATTTTACTCTCCATCATTTTTGAAGCCTTACATTTCTTTCAAACACAAAGTGTGAGCTACTTTTTATTTGGTACGGAATGGTCACCAGATACGGCTTTCCTAGAAGGAGCAGGACGTTCAGATGCAGCTACCGCTCAAGCAAAATTTGGCGCGGTGCCTATCTTTGCAGGAACATTTTACATCACCATTATGGCGATGATCTTAGCTGTTCCTGTAGGACTTATGTCGGCTATCTTTATGTCAGAGTACGCAACGCCTAAACTTAGGGCACAAGTGAAGCCTTTTTTAGAGATCTTAGCGGGAATCCCGACGGTTGTATATGGCTTCTTTGCAGCTCTTACCATCGCTCCTGCAATCGTGAAATTTTTTGCACTCTTTGGCATTGAAGCACAGTACCAAAACGCGCTTTCGTGTGGTATCATCATGGGTGTTATGATTATTCCATTCATCTCATCTCTCTCCGATGATGTTATCAGTTCTGTGCCTCAAAATATGCGTAATGGTGCCTATGCCCTAGGAATGAATAAAGCAGAAACGATTCGGTTTGTTGTTTTACCTTCAGCGATGCCAGGCATCATCGCTTCTATCTTGTTGGCAGTTTCTCGCGCACTCGGCGAAACGATGATCGTTGTGATGGCAGCAGGTCTTAGACCAAACCTCACATGGAATCCACTGGAAGATATGACGACGGTTACTGTTAAAATCGTAGAATCCCTCACAGGCGATCAAGAGTTTAACAACCCGCTTACGCTCTCTGCGTTTGCACTAGGATTTGTGCTTTTTGTTGTTACGCTTATCATTAACATCATTTCAGTAAATACCATCCGAAGTTTCCATAGAAAATACAAAGTTTCAACACTTTAAGGGCTTAAGCAATGCAAGAAAAAAATGACAACTATTTTTATATTCCGCAGATTAAAAGACGTAACCAAAAAGCGGCTATTTTTAAAGGGCTTACGATTTTCTCTATCGTTTTTTCCATCTCCTTTTTGGTCTTCTTTTTGGTGGATATTGTACGTGCAGGCTATCCTGCTTTTACGCAAACCTATATTAAAATTGAGGTCTCTATTAACGATGAAGTGGTAGAAAACCCTTATGGTGTGGTAAATGGTAAGCAACTTAAAATCATCAGTCGTGCGTGGCTGAGAGATCTTCCTCTTTTGATTAAATCAAATCCATCGTGGATGAATACCAAACAAGAGTTTTGGGCATTGGCAAACTCTGAAGTTGACCAATATCTTAAAGGAAAAGAGTCTCGTACCTCTGAGAGAGACAGAGCGTATGTGGATGAGCTGAAAAATGATGGAAAAGTGGAGCTCAAATTCAACACGCTCTTTCTGCTCTCGGGCGATTCAAAAATCCCTGAAAATTCTGGTATCTACTCTGCGATTATCGGAAGTTTACTGACGATGATCGTCACAATTGCTATTGCTTTTCCTATAGGCGTTATGACTGCGATTTACCTCGAAGAGTTTGCGCCTGAAAACAAACTTACCCATATTATTGAGGTGAACATCAACAACCTAGCGGCGATTCCTTCCATTTTGTTTGGTCTTTTAGGTTTGGCGATTTTTATTAACTTCTTTGGAGTGCCTAGAAGCTCGCCATTGGTAGGTGGTATGACCTTAGCTTTGATGAGTTTACCTGTCATCATTGTTAGCTCAAAAGCAGCCCTAAAGTCTGTTCCAGCGAGCATTCGCCAAGCAGGATTTGGACTAGGACTTACGAAATGGCAAATTGTACGTGATCACGTTTTACCTGTTGCGATGCCTGGTATTTTAACAGGCTCTATTATCTCTATTGCGCGTGCTATCGGCGAGACAGCACCACTCATCATCGTAGGAATGATTGCCTTTGTACCTGATGCTGCAACGAGCTTTAGTGACGCGGCAACCGTGCTTCCAGCACAAATCTTTACATGGGCGGGAATGCCTGAAAAAGCCTATTTGGAGCGAACAGCGGCAGCAATTATCGTGTTGTTGGTGCTTTTGTTATCTCTTAATGCTGTAGCAATTTATTTACGAAAAAAATTTGAAAGAAAGTGGTAATGACAATGGAAAATGGTTTTATACATACAGCAATGATGGACCGCGAAGAGGGCAATGTTGCTAAAGAAACGGTCAAAATTGAAGTTAAAAATCTGAACCTTTTTTATGGCGAAAAACAAGCCTTAAACTCAATTAATATGGATATCTATACTAAAAAAATTACTGCACTCATTGGACCAAGTGGTTGTGGAAAGTCAACTTTTCTACGTTGTATCAACCGTATGAATGACCTTGTTTTGAATTGTCGTGTTGAAGGCTACATTGGTATCGATGGGCATGACATTTATGATAAAGACATCGACGTTGTTGCTGTTCGTAAGCGTGTAGGTATGGTGTTTCAACAACCAAATCCTTTTCCAAAAAGCATTTATGAAAACATCGCCTACGCTCCTTTGATGCACGACATCGTCAAAAAGGGCAAAGAGTGTGATGAGTTGGTTGAGAGGGCACTAAGAGGAGCTAATCTTTGGGAAGAGGTTAAAGATAAACTCAAAGACCCAGGTACGGCACTCTCTGGTGGGCAACAACAACGTTTGTGTATCGCACGAGCGATTGCGGTTGAGCCAGATGTCATTTTGATGGATGAGCCAACGTCTGCGCTTGATCCTATTTCAACAGAGAAGATTGAAAATTTGATGTTGGATTTGAAGAAAAATTATACGATTGTTATCGTCACACACAACATGCAACAAGCCGCACGTATTGCTGATTATACGGCATTTTTCCATATGGGAAATCTCATTGAGTACTCTGATGCTAAAACACTCTTTGTTAATCCAAAAGAGAAAAAAACAGAAGACTACATTACCGGACGTTTTGGTTAATTTTCCTCTTATTATAGACGTTTTAATGGGTTTATTAAAACGTCTATAACTTCTATAAACACTTCATTTGTTCTACATATTCACTTATTTTTGATTACCACTGTTATTTTTGGAATTAATAATGCTTTCCTTGGCAAACCTATAGAGTAATACTCAAATTTGATTGAAAGCAGATGAATGGAAAGCATTGGAAGTTTTATCAATATAAAGAAGCAAGATTTGCATTTTAGTGGGTGTTCGACCTGTGAGGGTGATTGTTGTAATGGAGCTAAAGGTTTTGCCGCAGCACCTCTTATTTTAGAAGATTTTGAAGCCGTATATAAAAATTTCCCTATTTTATTTAGTATCAGAGACCATAAACTCTCTGCTTATGTACTCTTAAATGATGGCAAAAGCTATTGCAAATACTATATCAATCAACAATGTAGCATCTATTTGCAAAGACCACCTGCGTGTAAACTCTACCCGGTAAGCCCTTATTTTGAGCATATCCTTGTCGATACCGCTTGCCCATCGGTCAATCATAATTCTGGTTATTCACTTTGCGAAAATGGAAAATTAAACAGTGCCTTTGCAACAAAACGATTGGAAAATTTTGTTGAAAAGTTAGCAGA
>Ga0302250_1000744_pt1 | contig 28612 bp, 22 predicted proteins | sample AAG_RA_Asp_MG_FD_193536 | JGI IMG/M metagenome (GOLD analysis project Ga0302250, IMG submission 193536) | Enriched activated sludge microbial communities from anaerobic digester in WTTP, New Holstein, Wisconsin, United States - AAG_RA_Asp | ecosystem: Engineered > Bioreactor > Anaerobic >... | reverse complement strand
TGATCGGCGAAGGCTTCGTGGTCATGCCGGTGCTCATCTACTCCGAGTTCGTCAGCGAGATGGGCGGGGAGGCCAATTTCGCCGCCGCGCTCGCCGCGCTGATGGTCGTGCTGACCTGCCTGATCTTCCTCGGCCAGAAGTACGTCGTAAACAAGAAGTCGTTCACCATGAGCGCGCTGCGCCCGATGAAGCCGAATACGCTGGCGCCGGTGCCCAGCGCGTTCGCGCACCTCTTCATTTACCTGCTGGTATTCCTGTCGATCATCCCGCAGCTCACGGTGATCTACACCTCGTTCATGAAGGTCAACGGCGTCGTGTTCACCTCCGGCTATTCGCTCGACAGCTACCGCATCATCTTCGACAAGCTGGGCACGGCGATCACCAACACCTACGTGTACGGGCTGGCGGCGATCGTCATCATCGTTCTGCTCGGCATGTTCATCGCCTACCTCGCCACGCGGCGCCGGAACCTGATCACCTCGCTGATCGACACCTTCACCATGTTCCCGTACATCATTCCCGGTTCGGTGCTCGGCATCACGCTGCTGCTCGCCTTCAACAAGCCGCCGGTCGTATTGAGTGGTACGGCGCTGATCATCATCCTGGCCTTCGTGGTCCGGCGGTTGCCGTACACACTGCGCTCCAGCGCGGCGATCCTGTACCAGATCAGCCCGAGCGTCGAGGAGGCGTCGATCAGTCTCGGCTGCTCGCCGATGAAGACGTTCTTCAAGGTCACGGCGATAATGATGCTTCCGGGGGTGATGGCCGGCGCGATCCTGAGCTGGATCACGGTGATCAACGAACTTTCCGCATCGGTGATCCTGTATACGGGGGGCACGCGGACGATGTCGGTGTCGATCTACACCGAGGTCATCCGGGCAAGCTATGGCACGGCTGCGGCGCTGTCGTCGATCCTCACCTTGACGACAATCGTCTCGCTGATGATCTTCTTCAAACTCACCGGCGGCAAGGAACTGGCGCTGTAGACGGATTTTCGGAGAAAAAATGGGCAAGTTTGATGGCTACCTTCTCGTTTCGGATCTCGATGGAACGCTGATCGGGCGTGATCACAGCGTATCGGACGAGAACGTCGCGGCCATTCGCGAGTTCGTGGGAGAGGGGGGGCGTTTCCTTGGGGCGACCGGGCGAACCGAGCTCAATGTTCGGCCCTACACCGTCGGCATTCCGCTGTCGTCGCCGTGGATTCTTTACAACGGCGCGGCAATCTACGACTGGGAGCGCGGCTCGTTCATCTACAAGGCGCCGTTGCCGCGTTCGCTGGCGGAATCGTTCGTGGCTCGCGTGATGGCGTGTTTCCGTGAGGTCAATATTCAGGTTTATGCCGGCGGGCCGTTCTGCCAGGTCAATCCCGACGGGCAGCCGGATGCGATTGCGGTTCGTGAACAGCAGAGCTTCGAGGAGAAGCCTGCCGCGGCGATCACCGACGACTGGCTGAAGGTGCTGTTCTGCAGCGATGTTCCGGAGCATCTTGACGGAATCGAGGTGCTGTTCAAGAACGATCCGTTGCGCGGTGTGGCGCACAGCATGCGCTCGGGGCCGCGCTACTTCGAGGTGACCGCGCAGGGCGTGAACAAGGGAACGGCGTTGGCCCACCTGAAGAAACTTCTTGATCCGGCACCGAGGCGGGTGGTGGCGATCGGCGACTACAACAACGACATCGAGATGCTGCAGGAGTCCGACATCCCCGCGGCACCCGAGAGTGCGCTCGGCGAGGTCAAGCAGCACGCGAAGATCATCACGGCCTGCCATTCGCGAAGCGCCATCGCCGATCTGATCCGGATACTCGGCGCCGAATGCGCCTGATGCCCTTCGCCATGCACGGAAAGCGAACCTTTCTTCTGGTTGCTGCCGTGTTTTTTGCGGGGCTGTCCGGAATTGGCCCGGTCAGTGCGCAGACGCGACGGCTCAACGTGGTCTGCTCGGTGCAGATCGAATGGTGCGAGCTCGTCAGGAAGACGTACCAGCAAGCCACGGGTGTCCGCATGGCGGTGATTCATCGCAGCAGCATCGAGGCGCTGGCCTTGCTGATGTCGGAGCGCAAGAATCCGCGTACCGACGTCTGGTTCGGCGGCACTGGCGATCCGCATCTGCAGGCGGCAGAGCAGCGGCTGACCGAAGAATATCGCTCGCGCCAGTTCGACGACCTGCAGCCTTGGGCACAGGCCCAGGCGAAGCGCGGCGGATTCCGGACCGTCGGGTTGTACTCGGGAGCGCTTGGCATCGCCTACAACCCGGACCAGATTCGCCGCCTTGGCGTCGAGCCGCCGCGCTGTTGGTCGGATCTCGTCCGCCCGGAATTCGAACGCCAGGTCATGATGGGCAATCCGACATCGTCCGGAACCGGCTACCTGATCCTCTCCGCACTGACCCAACTGCTCGGTGAAGACGGCGCCTTCGCCTACATGAAGAAGCTGCATCGCAACGTCGCGCAGTACACGCATGGCGGGCGGGGAAGCATCGAGAACGTCGTGCGCGGTGAGGCCAGCGTGGCGATCGGGTTCATGCACGACGCGATCACCGCACAGGAGCGCGGTGCCCGGTTGGAGTTTACCCTGCCGTGCGAGGGGGCTCCGGCGGAGATCGGATCGCTCTCCCTGGTCGCGGGCAGCGCCAATCCGGTCGAGGCCCGCGAGTTCTACGAATGGGCGCTGAGTTCCGATGCCCAGACGCTGGCCCGGCAAGCGAGCGCCTTCCAGTGGTCGTCCAACGCGCGGGTCGCCGCCGTCGCGGGACTGCCGACAGCTGATCTGGCGGGGATCATCGAGTACGATCACCGCCGCTTCGGCTCGTCCGAGGTAAGAAAGCGGTTGCTGACCCGCTGGGTCAACGAAGTGAATGCACCCGGCAACGAGTGAGGCATCGGTCATGGTCAGGCATTCGCTCCTGGTCTCCTTCCGGCTCCTGGGCATTCTGGCCGGGTGGTTTGCCGTTTCGCTTCCGGCGCATGCCGTTGCCGGATTGCATCAGGCGGTCTTCGACGTTACTCCGGAGATCCAGGCCATGTTTCGCGCCTTGGGCAGCCTGGGTGAGGTTGCCCTGGGCATCGGTTTGCTCGTGGCGGCCATGTCGACATTGCCGCGCTGGCGCGGCGCGGACCGGCTCGTCTGGCAGCGATTCGCAGCCGTTTTCTGGCTGTTCGGGGCAGCGGCGTTGTTCTTCGCCGCAATTCCGGCGATGCAAAGCGCCGCAGCCATGAGCGTGGCGGTGCATGGCGTGCCTTCCCTCCTTTTCTTCCTCGCGGTGTTCGTCCTGTTTCTTGCCATGAATCGCAGGGACGGGCATCAGCGGTATGCTGACGCGTTCAGGACCGACACGGGGTTTGCGTTGGTCGCAAGCGGATGGATCGCTTTCCTCGTCGTTCTCGTCGCGGTGCCGATCGCCTGTGCCTGGAGCCTCGTCTGGAATCGCAGCGGGAGCGGGTGGAGCGGATTGTTTGCCGGCCTGGAGAGCCTGATCAGCGTACGTTACTGGAGTCTCGGCTGTCTTGGCGGCGACGGGGCGTGTGGATCGGCCGTCAATTCCATCGTTCTCGGAACGATCGTCGCAACGCTCGCGGGCGTTCTCGGTGTGACCCTGGCGCTCTTCGTTCATCGCGCCGGGGTGTCGGTGCGGCGTTCCGTCGCGGTGCTGGCCTGCCTGCCGATGATCACGCCGCCGTTTCTGGTCGGGTTCGGACTGGCGCAACTGTTCGGCAAGGCCGGGCTGGTCAGTTCGGTGCTCGAAGCGCTCTTCGGCGTGACGAGCACGCGCTGGTTCTTCGGCGCGTATGGCGTGGTGATGGCTCAGGTTCTCGTCTTCTTCCCGCTGGCCTATTTCATGGCGCTGCACGCGCTGGATTCTCTCGGCCGTGCGCAAATCGACGCGGCAAAGTACCTCGGCGCGTCGAGTGCGGATGTCCTGCGTACTGTCGTGTTCCCGGTGCTGCGCGATCCTCTCGCCGTGGCGATGCTGGTGATTTTCGTGGAATCGCTGTCCGACGTCGGCAACCCGCTGGTTATCGGCGGCAAGCTGCGGGTGCTTCCCTCCGAGCTTTTCTACAGCAGCAGCAGCGAACTGGCCGCCAATGCGATGACCGGGGTTCCGGCACTGCTGTTGGTGGCCATCGCCCTGGCGATGACTGCGTTGAAGGACTACGTGGCGGGCCGGCCGGCGCTTCCGGAAACGGCAACCTCATCTGGCGAGCCCGGGCAATGTGATTTGCCGCCGGTGTTGTCGTGGTCGTCCGGTACCGTACTCGTGGTGACGACGCTGTTGTTGGCCGGTGTCTACGCGGCGATTGGGGTTGGTGCCTTTTCCGAGGGAGGGAAGGTGTTCGCGCCGTTGACTCTCGACAACTTCTCGCGGGGATTCGGCTTCTCGCTGGCGGCGGGCGGCCTCGAACTGACCGGCTCGGCGTGGGATTCCCTGTTGGCCAGTCTTTGGTGCGCACTGTTGGTGGCGCCGGTGGGTGGCGTGGTTGGTCTTGTCATGATCTGGACGCTCCGGCGCGTCGGCAAGCCTTCTGCCCGCTTCGTCGGGAATCTGTCCTCGTATTTCTTCTCGGTCCCGAGTGTGGTGATCGGAGCCGGCTTCATGCTGGCCTTCGGCAGTCTCGGGCTCTCCGATCCGGGTGCCTGGCTGATGATCGTGCTGGCCATCCTGATCCGTAACCTGGCGATTTGCCTGCGTTTTGGCGACATCGCCATGAGCCGCCTGGATCCGTCGCAACTCGAAATGTCCGGCTTGCTCGGGGCCGGCTCGGTCACGACCTTTCTGCGCGTGGCGACACCGACCCTGCGTCCGGTTTTCGTCGTCTGCGTCGCCTACGGATTCATTCGCTCGATGACGACACTCGGGTCGGTTCTCCTGTTATCGTCTGCGGAGAATCAGGTGGCTACGACCTTCATGATCGATCGTATCGGCATCGGCGAGTTCGGTGTCGGCATGGCGTACGGCGTGGTGCTCGCCGGGTGCGTCGGGGCAGTGCTGCTGGGCGGATGGCTGTTGATGTCGGCGCATCGGCACTTGCCGGGCTGGGGGCACGTCATGGCGGACCTGAAGGCGGCGATCGTGTTGGCGGAGAAAAACGGCGTGCGGGGAGTGGCAAGATGATTCGCAGGGATATCCGGCCCGGAGTGACGGGCTCGCTGGCGGCGGGAGTCGGCTGATGGCAGCGTTTCACGGGGTTTCAATCGAAGCCAGAAAGGTTTCGCTTTCGCTCGGCGACAGGCGCGTTCTCACGGATATCGACCTGCGGATCGAAGCGGGCGAATTCTTCTGTCTGCTCGGCCCGTCGGGGGCGGGAAAAACGTCTTTCCTGCGGGTGATCGCCGGGCTGGCGATGCCGGAGGCGGGCGAATTGCTGATCGATGGCGAGCGCGTTACCGCGAGGCCGCCGCAGAAACGCGGCGTGGGCATGGTTTTCCAGGGCCTCGGGTTGTGGCCCCACATGACGGTGTCCGAGACCGTCGGTTACGGTCTGGCACGGCAACGTCTGCCGGACGAAACGATACGCAGCAAGGTTGGCGCAATGCTCGAAATCGTCGGTCTCATCGACTTGGCCGACAAATACCCCGGGGAGCTCTCCGGCGGTCAGCAGCAAAAGGTGGCGCTGGCGCGGGCGCTGGCGGTCGAGCCGCGCGTCCTCCTCCTCGACCAGCCGATGTCAGCGCTGGATCTTGCCTTTCGAACCCAGCTGCTGGGCGATATCCATGCCTTGCAGCGGGAACTCGGGATCACTACCGTGATGGTGACCCACGAGCCGGAGGAGGCGCTGAGCGTGGCGGACCGGGTGGCCGTGATCCGCGAAGGCACGATCCGGCAGACCGGTTCGCCGGCGGCACTTTACGACTATCCGACGGATTCGTTTGTCGCCGGCTCGGTGGGGACGGCCAATCTTCTGGCGGGAAAGGTGATCGAAGATGAAACGGGTCAGTTGTTTTTCAACTCCGAAGTGCTGGGCGATGTGCCTCTCTTTGAACGCCTGCATCGCCCGTCTGTCGGTTCTGCCGTGGCGTGCTTCCGGCCGACGTCGGTGCGTTTTGCGCCGTACGATGCGCTGATGGATGCCGCCGATGCGGTCTGGATGCAGGGGAGGATCATGCGCAGCGAGTTTCGCGGCGGCTATCTGCGCTACAGTGTCAGCGTGGGGGAAGAAACGGTGGTGTGCGACCTGCCGCACCGCAAGGCTACCCTGGCGCTGCCGGCAGGAAGCGAGATTCTGGTCGGCGTCGAAACAAGCCAGATAAGGTTCATCAATGTCTGAAGGGCAAATCAGGGGTGCCGGGTGGACATACTGAGGATTCGCTCGTTTGTCACCGTGGCACGCCTCGGCAACGTGACCCGGGCCGCGGAGGCGCTGCATCTCACGCAGCCGGCGGTGACCGGGCACCTTCGGACGATGGAACAGGAGCTCGGTGTGGCGCTGTTCCAGCGCACGGCGAACCGCATCGAACTGACCAAGGCCGGTGACGCGCTCCTGCCGGACGCGGAGAAGGTGCTGTCCGACTTCAACCTCCTGCTGAGCCATGCCAAGTCGATCAAGGGCGAGGTGACCGGAAGCCTCAACTTTGCGCTGGTCGACGACATCGAATTCCAGCGGATCGGCAACTTCCTGCGCGGACTGCGCGCCGCGTTCCCGCTGTTGCAACTGCGCACCAGCAATTGTTCGTCCGACGAAGTCATCGAGCGGGTCATCGGCGGTAAATGCGACGCCGGATTCTGCATTGTCGATGCCGTTCCACCCGAACTCGGAGCGATCCGGCTGAAGACGGTCAACTATGTGGTGCTGGCGCCAGCCGCCTTGCGCGATTCGCTCGGCAAGGCCGGCTGGCGCGACATTGCTGCGCTGCCTTGGATTTCGCCGCCCGGCCGGAGCCATGTGCGCGCCATTCAGAACGCGATGTTCGCCAGCCAGGGTGTGGCGCCGAATGTGGTCATCGAGTGCGATCATCTCGCGGCGATCGAGGGCATGGTGCGGTCAGGACTCGGCCTGGCCCTGATGCGCGAGGATGTGGCGACGGAGATGGCCGCCGAGGGCGAGTTTTTCATCTGGCCGCACGTCAGCCAGAGCAATCAGCTGGTGTTCGTCTATCGCGCCAGCGAGGAGTCGAGTCCGTCTACGCTCGGCATGATCTCGGTGCTCAAGAGGAGTTGGGAATAGAGATGGTCTGCAGGGACGTCCCGTCAAGTCGCCCATCGGCTTCCGGTCGATTGCGATGGCGAAAATGATGGCGGCGTTCATGTCTATCCCGTCTATCCAATCAGCGCGACGGCCTTGATGTGTGCCCATACCTCCATTCCCGGCCGCAACGCGAGGTGATTGGCTGAGCGTTTGGTCAGGCGGGCGATCAGCGGCGTGTCGCCGGTATCGAGCCGGACCAGCGCCAGCGCCGGATGCGAGTCGTCGGCGATGGCCGTGACGCGGGCGGGGAGCGCGTTGAGAATGCTGGTGTCCTCGCCCTTGTCGTGCGAGAGGCTGACGTCACGGGCCAGAATGCGCACACGTGCGTGATGGCCGAGCGGCATGTTGTTGTCGCGGACCCACAGCTGCCCGCCGGCGAAGTCGACGCGGATGAGATGCCAGTTCGCGTCGCGTTCGGCGACCATGGCCTCGATGACTACCCCGGCATCCTCGCCCAGCCGGATGGGCAGGTCGAGACGCGCCAGCGTGTCGCCCAGCGGGCCGTCGGCCAGTACCTTGCCGTCTTCCATCGCCACGATGTGGTCGGCGAGACGTGCAACTTCGTCAGGCGAATGGCTGACGTAGAGCACCGGGATATCCAGTTCGTCGTGCAGACGTTCGAGGTAGGGCAGGATTTCCTGCTTGCGCTTCAGGTCGAGCGCCGCCAGCGGCTCATCCATCAGCAGCAGGCGCGGGCTGACGGCCAGCGCACGGGCGATGCCGACGCGCTGGCGTTCGCCGCCCGAGAGGCGTTCAGGCTTGCGGTCGAGCAGATGGCCGATGCCGAGCAGTTCGATCGCGTGATCGAGACTGACCCGCTGCGGGTCGAACATGCGTTTCATCCCGTAGCGCAGGTTGCCGAGTACCGAGAGATGCGGGAACAGGCTGGCTTCCTGAAAGACGTAGCCGATCGGGCGCTTATGCGTCGGTAGCCAGTGCCGCTCGTCCTGCCAGACCTCGCCGTTGACCGTCAGCCGCCCCTCGCGGGCGCGTTCCAGTCCGGCGATGCAGCGTAGCAACGTGGTCTTGCCTGAGCCTGAGTGGCCGAACAGCGCGGTGACGCCGCGGCCGGGCAGTGCCAGATCCACGTCGAGGGTGAAGCCGGGCCAGTCGAGTCGGAAGCGTGCGTCGATGCCAGTCATCTCAGGCTCCCTTCTTCGTGCCCGGCCGCCAGGCGTAGAGCACCAGCAGCACGAGGAAGGAGAAGACCAGCATCACCGCCGAGAGGCGGTGCGCGGAGGCGTATTCCATCGCCTCGACGTGGTCGTAGATCTGCACCGAGGCGACGCGCGTGACGCCCGGCAGGTTGCCGCCGATCATCAGCACGACGCCGAACTCGCCGACGGTGTGGGCGAATGTCAGGATTGCCGCGGTCAGGAAGCCGGGCGCGGCCAATGGCATGGCGACGGTAAAGAACGCGTCGATGGGCGAGGCACGCAGCGTCGCGGCGACTTCCAGCGGCCGCTCGCCGATGCCCTCGAACGCCGATTGCAGCGGCTGCACCATGAACGGCAGCGAATAGAACACCGACGCGACGACCAGCCCCCAGAAGGTGAAGGGCAGGCGTCCGAGTCCCAGTGCCTCCGTCAGTTGCCCGACCGGGCCGTACGGCCCCATCGCCAGCAGCAGGTAGAAGCCGAGGACCGACGGCGGCAGGACCAGCGGCAGGGCAACGACGGCGCCGACTGGGCCTTTCCAGCAGGATTTGGTGCGTGCCAGCCACCACGCAATCGGCGTGCCGATGAGCAGCAGGATGACCGTGACGATCGACGCCAGCCGCACGGTCAGCCAGATGGCCTGCAGTTCGCTGTCGGTAAGCATGACGGCTGTCCTGCTCAGAGCGCGTAGCCGAAGGACATGATCACCGCCGCGGCCGGGTCGCTGCGCAGGTATTTCATCAAGGCTTCGGCCGCCGTTTTGCCCTTGCCTTTGTCCAGGAGGATGGCGTCCTGAAGGATCGGCTGGTGCAGGCTGGTCGGTACGATCCAGGCCGAGCCATCGGCGATCTTGCCGTCCTTCATTACCTGCGACAGGGCGATGAAACCGAGTTCGGCATTGCCGGTGGCGACGAACTGGTGGGTCTGCGCAATGTTTTCGCCTTGAACGAATTTGGGCTGGATGGCGTCGAGCAGCTTGAGTGCTGTCAGTGTCTGGATGGCGGCGGCGCCGTAGGGAGCGAGCTTGGGATTGGCAATGGCGACGTGCTTGAAATTGCCTTTGTTGAGGACGTCACCCTTGTCGTCAATAAAGCCGGGTTGCGACGACCACAGCACCAGCTTGCCGATGGCGTAGGTGAAGCGGCTGCCGGCGACGCCGGTGCCTTCATTTTCCAGTTTTGCCGGCGTGGTGTCGTCGGCGGCCAGCAGAATCTCGAACGGTGCGCCGTTCCTGATCTGTGCGTAGAGCTTGCCAGTCGAGCCGAAGGCCAGTTGCACCTTGTGGCCGGTGTCCTTCTCGAAGTCGGCAGCAATTTTCTGCATCGGCGCGGTGAAGTTGGCGGCGACGGCGACCTTGACTTCGTCGGCGCAGGCGAGTGCAGAGGTGACAAGTGTGAAGGCGAAGAGTGTTTTCCTGAGCATGATTTTTTCCTTTCGCTTATGCGCCGACGGCGAGAATGACGTGGGAAGCCTTGATCAGCGCGCAGGCGCGCTTGCCTTCCTTGAGCCCGAGTTCGTGGATGCTTTCGTTGGTTACGGTGGCGACAACGAGCTTTCCGCCGGGCAGTTCGATTACCACTTCCCCGTTGATTGCGCCTTCCTGACAACGGACGACGGTTCCGCACAGGCGATTGCGGGCACTGGTCCTCAGCGAGTCGCCGGTGGTCACGATGATCCACGGCGCCTTGACGAGGGCATAGGCTTCCATGCCTTCGGCGAGTCCGAGATGCTCGGCGCTGTCCTCGGTGATGATCGCGGCAAGTTCATCGCCACCGCCAATGTCGAGGATGACTTCGGCGTTGATCGGGCCGTGCTTGAGGGATTTGACCTTGCCGAGGAACTGGTTGCGCGCACTTGTCTTCATGTCGAATCTCCGGATGAGTTGGTAGTACTGTTCGAAGTCATCCATGATCTGGCCCAGCGCCGCGAGTACCCGTTCCCGCTCCTTCTCCAGGCGCCGATAGGCCGTAAGAACACGCCGGCCATACGGAGTCAGGCGGGTACCGCCGCCGTGTTTGCCACCCGTCTGTCGTTCCACGACGGGCTGCTCGGACAGGTTGCTCATGCTCTCCACGGCTTGCCAGGCAGCCTTGTAGCTCATGCCCATGGCGCTGGCGGCGGTGGAGATCGACCCGGATGCGTCGATGCGTTCGAGCAGTTCCAGGTGGTCCCAGCGCTTTCCCCGCGCGAGCAGTGGGGCGAGAGGTTTTGTCGCGGCAGATGGGTCGTTCATGGTTGTCATCTTCCTGTTCGTGCGGTTTGTCGTTATTACCACACACTACATAACGCCAGCAAGATGAATGCCCGACAAAACGAAAGTCATTGGTGAATGCGTTGTTCAGGCGGACTCCGCTGCGAAACAGATCCGTCGTCCCGTCGGTCGAAGCGGGAGGAGTTCAACGCGTTGCTGCCAGCCGATGCCTCGGGTCTAGGGGCTGAGTTCCCCACAAATCCCATATCGGTAGTCTTATCGTGTTACTAAACGTAAAGGTAATCCCTCGATATTGAGTGCTATGGGTGGGATGATGGCATAGTGCAAGTGCAATATCGGTAGTGTATGCGGTACTATTAGTTTCCGCATTACTATTGAGGTGTCACTCCTTTGCCTCTGTATTTTTGTTTTTCGGGTTTGAAAAAGAGCTCGGCCTGGGCTCGGGCAGGCGAAGCCGAACGAGCCAGGAGACAAGCGAAGCGCGGCAGATGCGGAGCAATGGCGGCTTTCGCAACGTACGCAGTGTCTGAGCCTCTGCGCTGGTTGGTCGTGAAATGGACCACACGGTAGTTCAGGCCGGCGTCGTTCGTGATGAGCACGGAGTTGAGTGTTCGATTCCAGTGATTCTCACAGACCAAGGGCCGTTGATTCCCTTGGTCGACTACATGTTGATTTCGTTGCACTCCAGAAGTCATGCGTGGCGCAGCAAACTCGCGCAGGCAGTCAGCTTGCTGATTCAGTATCTATCGGCCAACGAGGAATGCTTTGCGACGCCACATGAGGCCTTCTCGGCTTTCGTGGGTCGGCTAGTTAATGGAACGGTCGACGAAGACGGCTATGATCGCTCCGGGTTGTATTGGGATACGAAAAATCCCAGGCTTGCGAATCAGCTTGTCCAATACCTGAATGATTTTACTGACTGGATGGCCGGGAGGTACGGAGCGGTCCAAATCAACGCTTGGCGACAGGCGACCGAGGTTGAGCAGATACGAGCTTGGGCCAAGTGGTCCCGGAAAAAAGACCGCGCGTTTTTGGCTCACGCCATGTCCAGAAAGAAAGCGGCGACCACGATCAAGATGGCGCGTGCGGTGAGTATGGCAGTTACCCCGGTTTTTGATCGGGAGCCAGTGAAGAATTTTCCAGAAGATCGGATTGGTGATTTGCTTTGGAAAGGCTTCATTGTTCCGGGCAAGCAGAATAGTCCACGACCAGAAGAACGCATCAATCTGCGCGACATTCTGATTGTGCTACTGATGCGCTACGGTGGTCTTCGAATTTCAGAAACCTTGCACCTATACGTTCAGGATGTTGTTCCTGATCCATTTCAGCCTCAGAAGGCCTACGTCCGGCTGTATCACCCCAGCTTAGGCAAGGCGCCAGCAGATTGGCTTGATAGCAAAGGGCGCCCGATGGAGTGTAATCGGAGCGCGTATTTACGCGGCAAATACGGCCTTTTGCCGCGCAATGCCAAAAAAGGCGGGGCGTACTATATCGGCTGGAAGAACTTGGCGCTCGATTCACAGCGCATGTTTGCTGATGTGCATTGGTTTCCATCAGTGGCTGGCGAGGTGTTCCAGAAACTGTGGATCTTTTACATGATGCAGCGGTCACGCCTTGCGTGTGGTCACCCATTCGCTTTCGTTACCGAGACCGGAACGCCTTATGGCTACGACGCTTTCAAGGCGCAATTCAAAACAGCGGTGGAGCGCATTGGATTGGATCATGCCAAGCACTTCGGTACTACGCCGCACGGTTTGAGGCATGCCTACGGCAGAGACTTGACCAATGCTGGCGTTGACCCGTTGATTCGGAAGAAGGCATTGCATCACAAATCAATCACATCTCAACTCGTTTATACAGAATTGGATCGCCAAAAAATATCGCAGCTGTTGGCGAGCGCGTCCGTGGAAATGAGCGAAGGCGCATCAATAAGGGCTGTTGGAGTGTTCGATATGGGGTTTGAGGATGTTGATCCGCTTGGGCTCTTGTCTGGTCCCAATCCGCGATTACGGAGGGGGTGATGCCTAAGAAGACTGATTCTACGCATAAGCTTCTCGACCAGATGAGAATGTCTCGGCGCTATAAAGATGTATTAAGCGATATTTCCCTTGGTCGCCATGGGCTTGAGAAGTGGCGGAATTTGGCGCTCGACTGGATCGATACACTAAAGACAGATACGGACGCGCACGTTCAGGCTGTCAAAGTATTGCTGACAGACTACATCCTTAAGAATGGACTGAGTACGTCACCCAAAGACTTATATGACTCCCGCTTGGCGAAGCCGGAGTACACGGTGAATAAATCAGATTGGCGCGAGGTACAGGTATACAACTATATCTGCCAGTTCCTTAATTGGTCGTTCTCGCGCCGGATAAGGCCGTCACTGCTGGGTGATGAGGTTCAGTTTTACAAGTCACCAATCTTCCGGAGCCACAGGTCGAAAAAACTTGTGGCTGACCGGGAGCGATTCCTCGCGTCACAGTTAAGTGACCCCTTAAGGGTAGATGAGCTCTTTGGTGCACTGACAGAAAAAGACGCCAAGTTTGCGACGTGGATCAGTCTGGCAAAGGAATGGTTTTGTACTGTTCCCGCGGAAAAGCGTGGTATTTCGCTTGATGCTCTCCAGCGGTTTTTCGTGTCTTATCTGCTCGAACATAAGGTGGTCGAAAAGCCTCGGCAATTTTTCCTTCTAAAGACGTCAGACGAGTTGCCCTTGATTTCGTCCGTGTTCAGATTTTCCGCGGCAGGCGACCTGGATCGTTTCGTTCAATTGAATGCGTTTCTCGACTGGACCTTGATTTCATGCCGTTTAAGCCAAGAAACGCACGGTAACCCGTTCTCATCTAGCCGTCTTGGCGCGCGGTCCAGGACTCGTATTGCCGATGACAAGGACCTTTTGTATCTGAGCAGGCTTGATCCATTGATGGAGGATTGGCGGCGACTTGCTGCTGAGTGGTTATCGCGCAGCCCAAAGCAATACAGTCATCGAATTTGGGCCCTGTCGTATTTTTTTCGACGGTACATTATTCCCCTAAAACTCGACCGAAATCCTATTGCGTTTCTCAGTGCACACACTGCAAATCCTCCGTTTCTCGATGTCTATTTGGCATCGAAAACCAAGGGAAAGAAAGGGATGGCGAAAGCGCTGACGGACAATGATGTACGCACCAACAACATCGTGCACGACTTTTTGCAGTGGGTACTTGAAGAGAAATTGTCTGAAGAAGATGACTATGGACGTCAGACCGTACCTGCGGAACTGAAGAATCCTGTCGAATTTCAGCCGACTGGCTACAACAGAGCTTTGGCAGAAAGTAACAAAAGCCCACTTCCCATTCGGTACATCGTCGAGCTACGGAAGATGTTGGCCGAAGGTCCGACATTCGGCGACTGGAAATGGGCGCAAGGGGCGAGTTCAGGTTCGTGGTTTGACGTATCTCCGGAAATTATCGACGACGAAGACCCCAACTGCGTTTTTAGGGTGACGGATGATGAGCGAGTGCAATTATGGTCGCCAGTACGAAGCGTGGCGCTGTATGTCAAGCTCGAACTCCCATTGAGGACGTATCAGGTTCGAATGCTGGATTCAGGAGAGGCCGATACTTGGCGCTATGAAAATGGCGGATTCGTGGAGAACCCCAGCCCACTTGCCACCGGTACACCTCAGCGTCCATACAAGAAAGGGGTCTTTTACAAGAGCAACGAGGCTGGCTCGGATAATGAGGTTGGACTATTCATCAACACAAACAAGACAGCTGATATTGACAAGCCAGAAGATAAGAAAGGCTACGTGATCCCTTGGACTCACGCGCCTGCGCTCTATTGGTTGGAAGCTCTCCGAAATTGGCAGGAGAAGTACAACCCGATTATGCTTCCAACGCCGTGGACCGAACTAAATGTTGACCATTTGAGACATGCTAAACACGAAGAGACGCTCTTTCAGCAAGGCACGGCTTGTTTCCTTTTTCGTGATGCGTCGGCGTTTCGAATGGAAAATCGCAAAAAGCCGTTGCCAGATATCCATTTGGACAAGCTGTGGCACAGGTTGCTCACTCGGCTTGAGGCAGAGGGAGGGCACAAGTTGCCAGATGGTACACCTGCTCGATTTACTTCACAGGCGCCCAATTCGACAGCAACATTCTTTCCGCTTCATGCACTTCGGGTATCGCTGATTACCTATTTTGTGATCGATGCGGGGCTTCCGATTCAGGTTGTTTCCAAGCTGATTGCGGGGCACTCACGAATTCTCATGACGCTTTATTACACAAAGGCGGGAATTTCGTATGTAAATGAGGTGTTGGCGGAAGCGGAGCGAAAGGCTTTCGACAAAGCCGCGGAGAGCGAGAGACACTTTCTCCGAGATCGAACCTATGAGAGCGTTGCGTCTCGCTATGCCTATCTTAGCGAAGACGCTCCTTCTGCTTATGTCAGCCAACCGAGTGCAGCATCCACTATCTTCGAAGACAAGGGGATTTGTCCGGTAGCGGGGCAGTTTTGCGATGTGGGTGGCCCTCCTGCTACGGCTACCAAGGTAAAAACACGGTTTTTGCCGGTTCCGGGGTATCCGAAACGGAATTGCGTTCGCTGTCGCTTCTTCTTGACCGGCCCTGCATTTTTACCAGGCTTGGTTGCTCACTTCAACAAGCTGAGTTACGACGTAAATAATGCATCAGAGCGGTATGCAAGACTGGATGCTATTGTTCGGGAACTAGAAAACGAAAGGTTTTCATATCAGCAAGAGGATGAATATTTCCCGAAAACTGGGGAGCTTGAAAGGGTTCAGCAACGCTATGAGGCGCAGGCAGAACAACTCAACCAATTGGTGCTGGATATGCAGCATTGTCATAGGTTGGTGACCAAATCTGTCGAACTTGGACGTGCTGAAATGGTTGATTCAAAGCTGCAACTGGCGACCAATGGAACTATTGCTGACCTTGGGTTTGCCCTGAAGGAAACCCAGTCGGAGATACATCAGATTGAGGTTGTTTGCGAGAACGCCGTTTTCTATCCGGAGATTGATGCCCGGCAGGCGGTTCTTCGCCGTTCGCATTTGCTCGACTTGATGTTCGATCTTAATGGTAGGGCGCCGATTTTCTACAAGCTGAATGAAGAGCAACAGCACATCGCCGGGAACGCGGTTATGAAGCTTATAAAGGCCCGTGCAGGGTCTCTCGATTCGGCGGTGGAATTTGTCGAAGGGCACCGGCAATTGGCCGAGCTAGGGCTTGTAGGTGGTGATTTTGATTCAGTCCTACAAGGTGTATCCGGCAAGGAGGCATTGAAGGCGCTAACGTATGATTTTGAGGCTGGCACGATTGGTGATTCAGCCGGGGAGCGTTCAGATGCATCCTGATGACTTGTTTGCCAACCTGTTTGAGAACGCGGTAACGCGCAAGAAGCGCAACCTTGAAATTATTCATGCGGTTTGCCGGGAGCAATTTGAACGCGGTAGCAAGGATTTTTCGGTGGCCACGATTTCCCGACTTTCCGTTGAGCGTGGTGGGCCTGCAAAGTCCACCATCCACAACAAGACCGGATGCGATTTTCAAACACTCATTAAGGCGTGGGCTTCGCACACTGGTGGCGCGCTCAAGAAACCGGCCAAGCGAACCTCTGGGTTCGACTACAGTGAGTTGCTTTCGAAAATTCCAGACCCGGCTATTCGCTCGATTGTGGGAGCCGCCCTTGCTGAGAATACCAAACTGCGGCGAGAACTGGCCGTCCTGAAAAGCAATACGGAATTCGTAGTGGACCGACGAACCAAAGCGATAACGCTATCGGCTGGAGTTGAGGCGCAAGTTGCTCAGGTCATCCCAGCCTCATTCGGGCTTAGCGACGTGGAGAAAGAGGCGTTGGCGCACGCCATTAGCGATCAGCATCTAGAAGATGAAGGTTGGGAGGCAGACGAGTATGGGCGCGTTGTTTCTACCAGGACGAAGCGTGCAGTTTTCAAGGTCGGTTTTATTGCCGCATTACGTAAGGTACTTCAAGATGGTGGCTGCTAATTGCAGTCAGCATAGTCACCAATCCATTATAAAAGGTTCATCGCGCTTTACCGGGGAAAGCAGCCTTGATCTTCAGAAAGAAATAGTGCGTGGCGGCGGTTCGGAGTTGGTGGCATTGATCGCCGTAATTGGAGCCACGCCTGTTAATCATTTCGTCCAGATTTCCGTAAGTTCATTCAAGTCTGTATTAACGAGTCGGGGAGAATTGTCTTCAATGGGCATCCTCGATGCTCATTCCTTCCCGCGCCACAGCATCGCCAGCAGCGCAAGGGCACCGAAACAAGCACCACCGACGAAGGTAAATCTGGCGCCTAGCAACTCCCACACCAATCCGGCGAGGACACTGGCAAACAGCATGGCGATGCCTGAAACGAGGTTGAAGAAGCCGAAAGCCGTTCCGCGTAACTCAATCGGCGCTGTATCGGCAATCATCGTGGCGAGCAAACCCTGTGTCATCGCCATGTGCATACCCCACAGCGTGATTCCTGCCCATACCCAAGTCCAGTGATTGCTGATTGCCAGCGCTGCATCGCCGGCGATCAGCACGAGCAAGCCCCAGCGCAAGAGCCGGTGATGACACATTGAATCGGCTAACTTTCCGCAGGGGTAGGCTGCTGCCGCGTAGATGGCGTTCATGCCGATCAGCACGAGCGGGGTATAAGCAAGTGGCAGCCCCCCTTCGTTCGCACGCAGTACCAGAAACGCTTCGGAAAAGCGTGCCAAGGTGAATACTGCGCCTACAACGACCACCCACCAATAATCTGTGGACAGTCGCGCGAGATTCTCTCGTTTGATCGGATTGATGCGTTTCCTGTCCGGCGAGTGATCAGGTTCCTTTACCCCGTAGAACAGTAGTGCCACGGCAAGGAAAGCCGGGATGACCGCCACCCAGAATACAGCGTGGAAGTCGTTCGCCCACAACAGCATGAGACCCATCGCCAATACCGGCCCTACGAAGGCACCGATGGTATCAAGTGATTGACGTAGTCCGAAGGCGGCGCCCCGGATCTCAGGAGGCGCCAGATCGGCCACCAGCGCATCACGCGGAGCGCCGCGAATTCCTTTGCCTACCCGGTCGATTAGGCGCGCTGCGATGACCAACCCAGCACTGCTCGCCAATGCGAACAGCGGCTTTGAGAGCGCGCCCAGCCCATAGCCCACCAGCGCCAACGGCTTTCTCTTTCCCCACCAATCCGACACAGCACCAGAGAATACCTTGACGATCAGTGCCGTCGCTTCGGCCGTTCCTTCGATTAGACCTATGGTTAGCGTCGACAAACCCAGCGCTGTGGCGAGGAAGACCGGCAGCAAGCTGTGGATCAGTTCAGAAGAGACGTCCATCAGCAGACTGACGAAGCCGAGTGCCCAGATGCTTTTTGGAATGGTGGTTTTTTGAATCACAGCAAGCGCTCCGATAACACCGATCCGGTCCATGTGTCGTTCCGCTGCTGGCAGTTATAGATACGGCCTGCGCTAACGACAAGACGCCAGTTCATCACCAATCAGTTTAGTCATCAAAAGCGACTTAGGTCTCTTGAACGGACTTGCCGGACTGAATCGCCCAGCTGTTTTCGTCATCAATCGCCCGTCGATAGAGAATCCATCGATAACACGACAGACAAATCGTCCAGTCGATCAGCAACGTCCAGAGATTGTGGGACAGGAAATGCGCGCCCTGCATCATGCGTCCGGCCGAGAATACGGTCCCTGTGCCGAGCGCTATCGCGAGGGCGATGCGGGCTGCGCGAGGCCGGCGATCCCGCAGAAAGAAGAACAGCGCAAGCAGCGAGAATCCGGCCGAAGCGTGTCCTCCGGGCCAGCATCGACCGGGTTTTTCGGTCGGCGCGCGCTTTTCGAGCAAGGAGCTGAATTGCTCGGTGCCGCCAAACTCGGAAAGGCTCCATGGGCAGTGCACTGCGGTCAGCGCCTTGAGTGGCGTAACCACGCTGGTTGATAAAACGAGCGACAGGACCAGATACCCCAGATGACGACGCCAAGAACGAAGCCGTCTCGAAACGAGGCTGATCAGAAAAAGGGCAATGGCCACGACGGCGAGAGCGATGACAACTTGCTTGGCCCGATCGTGGAGAATGTCCTCCAGCCAGAAACTGTGGCGTCCGATAAAGCCGCTGCCGGGGACATAGAACGCGCGTGCGATGGCGAAATCCAGCCCCGCCGGATCGAAGGCCAGCAGCAGCGCCATCAAGGCGAGCGGAATGGCGAGACCCAGCCGGAAATCAAAGAACCGGGATGCGGCGGGAGACGAAGCGGTAGACATGAATACTCTCCAGAGCGAGGCGACGTCTTATCGGCGTCTCAACGCCGGCTGAGCATGACACGTGGCGTATCGCTGCCTTTCCAGGCGATCAACCCTTCCTTGAAGGCATGGCTGGCCCCCTGGTAATAGGCGATGTCACGCCTGAGCAACGGGTCGTCGGCGTTCGCCCGAGTCTCGTGACTGAGGCCGAGAGCGTCGTCATGGCGGCGCATGGCGCGGCGGGGGCTGAGGATGGCGAGGTTCTCGCCGTCAAACAGACCGAGATGCTGGTAATTTCCGATCAGGGCGCGTCCTGGCGCGGCATCCGCACGCAGCACATTGCGGCCAAAGAAGGTCGAGGTGTAATCGAAGCCCAGGAGGCCGAGCAAGGTCGGCGCCAGGTCGATCTGACTGGTGACCGAGGCCATCTCCCGCGGCTCGATGAAACCCGGCGCGTAGATGAACAGCGGGATATGGTAGTTGGCGGCGGGCAAATCCTCCTTGCCTGCGCTGCCGGCCGTGTGATCGGCGACGAAGATGAACACGGTCTGGTCGAACCAGGGCTTTTTCCGCGCGGCTTCGAGAAACCGGCCAATCGCGTAGTCGGTGTATTTCACCGCACCTTCGCGCCCCGTACCGGACGGAATGTCGATGCGTCCCTCCGGGTACGTGTAGGGACGATGGTTCGAGGTGGTCATCAGTTGCAGGAAGAACGGCTTGCCGGCGGCATGATCGGCGTCGGCAACCTTCAGTGACTGTGCGTAAAGGTCTTCGTCGGACATGCCCCATGCGTTCGTGAACTGCATGTCGGCATCGGCAACGCTACTCTGATCGACGATGCGATAGCCGTTACCGCCGAAGAAAGCGTTCATGTTGTCGAAATAACCACGCCCGCCATAAAGGAAAACGCTGTCGTAACCCTGCGCCTTGAACTGCTGGCCGAGGCTGCTGTAGCCGGCCTCACGGCCGATGCGCTTGACGATGGAGCGGCCGGGCGTCGGGGGAATGGACAGCGTAATCGCTTCGAGGCCGCGATCGGTTCGCGTGCCGGTAGCGTAGAAATTCTTGAAGAACAGGCTGCGCTTGCGCAATGCGTCGAGATTAGGCGTCAGGCCGCGCGTGTCACCCATGCTGCCCAGATATTTGGCGCTCAGGCTCTCGATGGTGACCAACACCACATTTCGCCGTTCGGGCGAGCCCGGGTTGTCGATTTCTCGGCGGATATCCTGCGCGTCCGTGCCGACAAAACGGGCATTCGGCTCGCTGACTTCTTTCCGGATCAACGCGGCGACCTCCTGATCCGGCAAGACGGCATAGAACTGCGCATAGTCCAGCTCGTTGTTGCGGAATGCCGCGAAGAACTGGAACGGGCCGTTGCTCGCCAGTTCGCGCTGATACGCATTGCCTCCCAGCCATCCGCGCGGGAAATCCTGCCCGAACACGAGGCTGCTCAGCACGGCCACCAGCAGCAACGACGCCAGCCCTGCCCACGCCTTTCCTCTGCTCAACAGCGGCGCTTCGATCGCCTCCGCAACGTATTTTCCGAGGGCAACGGTCGTGCCGACAGCCACCACCGCCAAGGCGGCGAGCAACGGATAGATCGGATAGGACTCCAGAATGTTGTTGACCACCTCCTTGGAATAGACCAAATAGTCCACCGCGATGAAATTGAAGCGCACGCCGAATTCGTCCCAAAACAGCCACTCCGCGGCGGCCGTAAACAGCATAACGAACAGGCTGAACCCCAGAAGGGCATGCAAAAACCAGCGATGCCAGGCTTGCTGCCAGAGCCGGCGCGGACAGAGCAGCAAATAGGCGGCCAGTGGCAGTGCGGCATACAGGAGAAAGGTCAAATCGTAGGCCAACCCAATCCCGTAAATGGCGATGAAACCACTCAATGTCGCTCCGGCGTCGGCCAGGTGCGACGCCAGCAAGACACTGCGCGTCAGGAAGAAAGTCGCCAGCCAGGCGAGGAGAATAATCGACAGGTAGCGGAGTTGGGCGTAACGAACTTGTGGCATCGTATGGTCTCTGACGAAAAATGCAGGCGGCAGTTTGCCGAGCCTCCCGTGAGACGTTCGTCAATACGATGTGAAAAAAGCGTCAATTCAACAACACGACTGGATGATTTCGCCTATGCGCATTCTGGTGATAGAAGACAATCGGGACATTCTGGCGAACGTGCTCGATTACTTGCAGCTCAAGGGCTATAGCGTCGATTGCGCGCAGGACGGCTTGGGTGGCTTGCATTTGGCGACGACGGTTCACTACGATTTGATCGTGCTGGACATCATGCTTCCCGGCGTGGATGGCTATCAGGTGTGCAAGCGGCTGCGGGAAGACGCCCGGAGCGAGGTGCCGATCCTCATGCTGACGGCGCGTGACGCTCTGGAGGATCGCCTGACCGGGCTTCGCGCCGGTGCCGATGACTATCTGGTCAAGCCGTTTGCACTCTCCGAACTGGTGGCGCGGATCGAAGCCATCCTGCGCCGCAGTTCGGGCGGGAAAAAACGCCAACTGAAGGTCGCCGATCTGGTTTACGACCTCGACACGCTGGACATCACGCGCGCCGGCCAGCCGCTCAAACTCAATCCGTTGACAATGAAACTGCTGGCCATTCTGATGCAGAAAAGTCCCGCCGTCGTTCGCCGGGAAGCGCTCGAGGAAGCCCTCTGGGGTGACGACAGTCCGGACAGCGACAGCCTGCGCAGTCACATCCACCAGTTGCGGCAAGTCATCGACAAGCCCTTTGCCACGCCGCTGCTGCATACACTGCATGGCGTCGGCTACCGTCTCGCGGACAAGGACAATGAGTTCTAAGCAGCCTTTTGCGCGGCGCATTGTCATCGCCTTCGTCCTGCTGACGGTGCTGGTTAGCGGGGCTTTCTCGCTAAGCATCGTCGCCGTCGTCCATTTCATTGAACAACGCCTGGTCTCCGAAGAAATGCATCGCGAGCTGAATGGCGTTCTGCACGAAGATCTGAAAAATGGCCGCGCCCCGCGCCTGGATGCCAGGACACGGTTTTACGCTTCGAACCTGCCTGCATACACCATCCCGGAACGCTACGCCGGACTCGATGAAGGATTCACCGAACTGGTCGACGACGACCAGGCCTTTTATGCCTACGCACAAGAAATCAACGGCGTACGCTATGTGCTGGTACAGGACCAGGATGAATTCGAGGCCCATGAACAGGCGCTGTTCGATGTCGTTCTCGCAGGGTTCATTCTGACCGTCCTCGGCGCGTGGGCGCTCGGGAGGGTCATGGCTGGAAGGATCATGGCCCCCGTCAGCCGCTTGGCGCAACAAGTCCGGCATCGTGATCAACTGCTGCCGACGGCGCCGCCGCTGGCACCGGATTATCCGGATGACGAAGTCGGTCAATTGGCGAGTGCCTTTGACGGCACGTTGGGGCAGTTGCGCCAGTCACTGGAGCGTGAACGGCTGTTTACCAGCGACGTCAGCCATGAATTACGGACCCCGCTGATGGTCATATCCACTTCCTGCGAATTGCTGCAACAGGCGCAGCTCGAACCGCGCCAACGCGAACAATTGCAGCGCATCGAGCGTGCATCCGGCGAAATGCGTGAATTGGTGCAGACCTTCCTGCAATTGGCGCGTGGCAGTGTCGATGAGGCCGATTTCACGGCGACCGCCAGCCTGGCGCAGGTAGCGGAACAACAGAGCAAACACTGGGCAGAGCTGATGCGCGAAAAGGGACTCGAATTTGAGTGCATCACGGAAGGTCCGGATGACGGCCGATACAGCCCCACGCTGCTCGGCACGGTAATGGCTAATCTGCTGCGCAACGCGCTGCATTACACCGACCGGGGCCAGGTACGCCTGTTTCTCGAAGCGGGCGGTTTCCGGGTCGAAGACTCCGGTGCGGGCATTGCGCAGGAGCAGCATGAGTCGATATTCCAGCCGTTTGTTCGCGGCACGCTGGCGCGCGGCGAAGGCCTGGGGTTGGGGCTGTCGCTGGTCAAGCGGATATGCACGCATCAGGGCTGGAACATCACCGTCCACAACCTGTCGCCGACAGGCAGCTGCTTCCGGGTGCGTTTCACGCAGCGCAGTTGACGTTTTTTTCACATCTTTTTGACAGGGGCTTTACCACCGCTCAGTTACTGTTGCGGACGTCCTCACTTTGAGTCGCCACGCAATGACCAAGACACCGCCTGTCGAACTGGAATTCTCGCGCAAATACGACCGCAGCCATTCGGAGCAGTACCTGAAAAAGCACCACGAGGGATGGGCGCGCCGCCTTTCGCACTGGCGTGACGAGCAGGTTGCGCGCCATGCGTTGCGACTGGCCGACGATCCCGGCCTCGTCCTGGACTTGCCGTGCGGTGCCGGGCGGTTTTGGCCCTTGTTGGCCGAAGCACCGCACCGGGTGATTCTCGCCGCCGACAACTCCGCCGACATGCTGGCCGTGGCCCGGGCATCGCAACCCGCTGACGTCGTCGCTCGCGTCAGATCGTTCCGGACCTCGGCGTTCGCCATCGATCTCGGCGCCAATGCGGTGGACTGCATCTTCTGCATCCGCCTGCTGCATCACATTCAGTCGGCAGAGAATCGCCGGGTGATCCTGCGGGAATTTCATCGCGTCACGCGCGACACCGTGATCCTCTCGCTCTGGGTGGATGGCAACTACAAGGCCTGGAAACGCCGGCAACTGGAGCAACGCCGAGCGAAAGAAGGTCAGGCCGGGCAGAATCAAAACCGCTTCGTGGTGCGCCGCGCGGACATCGAATCCGAATTCGAGCAGGCGGGGTTCCGCATACTTGGGCACAAGGATTTTTTCCCCGGTTACGCCATGTGGCGAACGTACGTTCTGCGGAAGAAATCCTGATTGATGAGAAAATTGAGCAATGCCTTGCCCTCCGCGAAGCGGGGCGAACGTTTCGATGCTTGGTGGGCACGCCAAGGCAGTTGGGTTGAAGAACCGAATCAACGCCGTGGTGGCGTCAGTGGCGTGAAGATCCTGCAACAGGACGACCCACACCAGCCCATCCTCTATTGCAAACGGCAGACCGGTCACCTATACCATTCGCTTCGGCATCCTTTGGGGCGCCCGACCATATTGCGTGAACATCAGGCCTACCAGTCTTTCTTGGGCCTTGGCATCACAGTGCCACAGGTAGTCTATTGTGCAGCGCGAAAGCAGCGTGGGCAGTGGCAAGCGCTGCTGGTCACCGAAGCGCTGAGCGAGGGGTTTACCAGCCTTGACCGATGGTATGAAAACACGCCCGCGTACGAGTTGGACGCGCCTGCCCATCACGCCATTCTCCGGGAACTGGGCACGACGCTCGCCCGTCTGCACCTTTCGCGCTGGCAGCATGGCTGCTGCTATCCCAAACACTTGTTCGTCAGAACCCAGCCGCCGGAAAGCGAAAACGTGCGGATTGAGATCGCCCTGCTGGATCTCGAGAAAAGCCGCCGTCGCTGGCGTGTACGGGATGCCGCCCGACACGACTTGGGCCAGTTGTGGCGGCATCGCGGGCCGATGCGCGAGGTTGACTGGAACGTGTTGCTGGAGGCCCACGATCGCGCCCTGGCCAGCGCAAGTTCAGGAGCATGACCGCCGTGCCACCCCACGTTGAAACGGATGCAACGGCTCTGAAAGGCCGCTCCGGAATCGCGCGCATTGCCCATGCCACAGGATATTCGCTGGCGGGCCTGAAAGCCGCTTACCGCGGCGAGGCGGCTTTCCGCCAGCTATTACTGCTCAACCTTGTGTTGATTCCGGTTGCCTGCGCAATGGACGTAACGCGTAGCGAGCGGGTGTTGCTTATCGTTACGCCGCTCGCGTCGCTGATTGTAGAGTTGTTTAACTCGGCAATCGAGGCGACGGTCGACCGGGTCTCGCTGGCCATCCATCCGTTATCAAAACAAGCCAAGGACATGGGCAGCGCCGCGCAGATGCTGGCTTTGCTGCTGATCGTAGTCACATGGGGAATCATTCTCCTCTAGTTAACCAACGACACGTAATGACGGCCCCTCCCGAACACGGTTGCTGCGATTCTGAGGGAACACCTAAAAGCAATTTCTCTGCCGCGATGCCCCATACTCCCTCGCTCCTTTCACGTATAGGAAACCCTCGTTTGTGGTTCCCACTGGGTATTATCGTTTTGGGCATCTTTTCGTTCCTAGGCTGGCAACATTTCTATCCCGTACAGGCAGCTGACGGCTGGTCATTGCGCACATTCCAGGGCGGCATTCCGATGGTCAGCGCAATGGTCATCGACGGACGCGACAACCTATACGTTTCCCAGGAGTTCAAGAACGAAAAAGGCGCCATCCTCTGGCTTCATGCCGACGGCAAACGGCAGGAAATCGTTAACAAGCTGTCCAAACCCGATGGCTTGGCGCTGTTTCAAGATGGCATTGCGATTGCGCAGGAAGGGGGCAAGCATCCGGTTCTCTGGTGGCGTGGTGGCGAGACCCGCTCGCTGTTCTCAGGCGACAGCATTGAAGGGCTAGCAAGCGACGGTCGGAATCTGTTCGCCATTGAAGACGTGAAGCAGAATGGCCGACTCCTGAAATACGACCCGGAAACGAAGGAAACAATGACGCTTCGAGACGGCTTGGAAGAAGGGGAAGGTGTGACGGTCTGCCCCGATGGGCGCCTGTTTTACACGGAGAAAAAGAAAGGCTGGATCAAGAAATTCAGTCCGGGGAACGATGATGAAGTCATCGCACGAGGCTTGCAAGCGCCGTCGTTTCTCTTGTGCAACACGGAAGGCTTGTGGATAACGGAAGACCTCACGCACCGTGCCCGTTTTCTATTGCTCGATTATTCGGGGGCAATGCATACCATCCTCTCGCACCTTCGCTCCCCGCAGACTATCCTCTCCATCGGAAAAGAGCGTCTTCTCGTCGCAGAACAGGGACGCGGACGAATCCTCGAAGTGAAACGAACGACCCATGCCACGCAATAAATCAATTATTTCCGACCAACATGTGTTTTCATCGCCCCGTTCCGGCGAGCCACCGATCGACCTGAAGAGCCATCTGCGCTTTACGGCGGGCTGCGTTCTCGTCTTGATGGTCCTGTATTCGCTGTTGCGCGTGGCGCTGCTGGTTTATAACCGTGAGCAGACGGGGGGCGCCACAGCCGCCGTACTCGCCGAAGCCTTTTTCAACGGCTTGCGTTTCGACCTGCGGCTCGTCGTTTGGGCCTGCCTGCCGTTGCTGCTTGCATTGCCGAGCCTTCGGGCCATCTCGGCACGCGCGTTCTTCCGCCACTGGCTCACCGTATTTGCAAGCCTGACCCTGTTTCTCGGTGTCGTCGAACTCGATTTCTATCGCGAGTTCAACCAGCGCCTCAACAGCCTGGTGTTTCAGTACATGAAGGAAGATCCGAAGACGGTCATGAGCATGATCTGGTACGGCTTCCCGGTCGTGCGTTACCTCCTGGCCTGGGGCGCGGCGTCTTGTCTGCTGGCGTGGATCTTCCGGAAGCTGGACCTCGTCACCCGCCCTAGGAACAACCGGACAAGGGAGCCTCATCCGGCGTGCGGGAAACGATCCGTCCGGATCACTGCCTTCATTCTCTGCAGTTTGCTCGCTGTCGTTGCCGCGCGTGGCACCTTGCGCCAGGGGCCGCCCTTGCGCTGGGGCGACGCCTTTACCACCGATTCAACGTTTGCCAACCAATTGGGCTTGAACGGCACGCTGATGCTGGTTTCCGCCGCGAAGTCCCAGATGTCGGAACAGCGGGACAATATCTGGAAAAGCTCGCTCCCACCAGACCGCGCACTCGCCGTCGTCCGCCGGATGCTGCTCACCGACAGCGACACCCCGCTGGAGCAGGATCAACTCCCCATCCTGCGCAACTACGCTGCCCCCGCGCAAGCGACGTTGCCAATCCGGAATGTCGTGTTGATCCTCATGGAGAGTTTTGCCGGCCGTTACGTGGGCGTCCTCGGCGGGCAGGGCAACATCACCCCGTACTTCGACAAGCTCGCGGCAGAGGGCCTGCTGTTCACGCGGTTCTTTGCCAACGGAACGCACACGCATCAGGGAACGTTCGCCACCCTGGCCTGTTTCCCGAACCTGCCGGGCTTCGAATACCTGATGCAAACCCCCGAGGGCAGCAACGACTTTTCCGGTCTCCCGCAGCTGCTGGGGCGGCGAAAGATGGACAACCTGTATGTCTACAACGGCGATTTTGCGTGGGACAACCAGTCCGGTTTTTTCGGGAGACAGGGCGTCACCAATTTCATCGGGCGATTCGACTACAAGAACCCCGTGGTTTCCGACCCGACCTGGGGTGTTTCGGACCAGGACATGTTTGACCGCGCCGCAGAGGAACTAGGAAAGCAAAGCGCGGCAAAGCCTTTCTACGCGATCCTGCAGACGCTGTCGAACCACACACCGTATGCTCTGCCCGAGAGATTGCCGGTCGATCCCGTGACCGATCACGGTTCGCTGGACCCGCATCTCACCGCAATGCGTTATTCCGACTGGGCCCTTGGCCAGTTTTTCGAGAAGATCCGTAACGCCCCTTACTACAAGGAAACGCTGTTCGTTATTGTCGGCGACCATGGTTTCGGCGGAGGAGAGCAACTGACCGAGATGAATCTCGCGCGCTTCAACGTCCCCCTGCTGCTGATCGCTCCCGGCATCCAGGAAAAATTCGGGAAGACTCGGGACACCGTGGGAACGCAGATCGATGTGGTGCCCACCATTCTGGGGCGGCTGGGCGGCGATGTTCGTCATCAATGCTGGGGACGTGATCTATTGGCTCTGCCCGACGGAGACCCCGGTTTCGGGATCATCAAGCCGTCGGGGAGCGACCAGACGGTCGCCATCATCAACGGCGACAAAATCGTCGTGCAGTCGAAATCGAAAGCCTTGAAGACCTATCAATACCAACTCTGGACGAATCCTCGCGCGGATGAACTGACGAACGACAGCGAGGAAGGCGCCTTGAAGGAAAAGCTCGATGCGTTCATCCAGGTGGCAACACAAAGTTTGCTGAACAATACAACCGGCCTAAGCATCAAAAAGCGTCGCTCGGGAAGCTCTATACGAGAGGCGCGCTGAGTCTTACTTCTCTCAGCGGCCCTGAATGTCTTTCATGGTGCGGATATCAGGCACCGTCGTCCAACTTGGATACGCCTTTAAACGGCCTATCGGCAATAGTAACGAATCAATCCTCAAAAAGTGTTTATAAGCCTGTGAGTAAGTTGCGATGCGAGACAAAACGCATCGACAATTGCTGGGATCTAGGTGTCCAAAGTTTGTCCCGATGAAAAATTTAGCAGCGTAGCTACTATTAGTAGTGTTACTATTTTTAAATTACGTTACAGATAAGAAATTAAAGGGTTTATTCGCATATAGTAGTCATTTAACTACCGAGTAGATTCTCGTGGTAACTCTGTGGACAAGCTTTGGGTAAGTGTGCCAACACATTGTCCCGACAGGGTTATTTACGCTTGCCTGAAAAACAGGCAGAGCGCGTTTGGTCAAGGTTAACGCAACTCCGTGCGGTGCATGATGGTCCAAAACGACGTTGTCTGGCGAGTGCAAGCCGGACGATCGTTTTCAATCACAAGGAGTGTGTCAGATGCGAAGGATTATTGCCCTTCTCGGAATCATCATCACGGCCCCGGCATTTGCGGGGTGGGAGGAAATGGTGAGTCGCGGGGGAATCTCTCTATTTCTCGATCCCCAGACGATCAAGGTCAGTGGCAACACGCGCAACGTAATGGCGCTGGTTGCGTACAGCGAGCCTTTGTCGAACGGAGCGCGTTCAATACAGGGCGCGATGGAGTACGACTGTCAGGACA
>Ga0302250_1000740_pt1 | contig 28777 bp, 24 predicted proteins | sample AAG_RA_Asp_MG_FD_193536 | JGI IMG/M metagenome (GOLD analysis project Ga0302250, IMG submission 193536) | Enriched activated sludge microbial communities from anaerobic digester in WTTP, New Holstein, Wisconsin, United States - AAG_RA_Asp | ecosystem: Engineered > Bioreactor > Anaerobic >... | reverse complement strand
GGGGAGCAGTTGGGGCGAGGAGCCCCAACTGCGGGGAAACACGGGGGTAGTCCGGAGGGGTCAAAACCCCTCCGGTCAGAGGAATTCCAGGTTCATCAATGGTTATGCTTCATCGGCTGTTGGGGAGGCTAAACGATTGCTTAATGGAGGGGGGAGCAGTTGGGGCGAGGAGCCCCAACTGCGGGGAAACACGGGGGTAGTCCGGAGGGGTCAAAACCCCTCCGGTCAGAGGAATTCCAGGTTCATCAATGGTTATGCTTCATCGGCTGTTGGGGAGGCTAAACGATTGCTTAATGGAGGGGGGAGCAGTTGGGGCGAGGAGCCCCAACTGCGGGGAAACACGGGGGTAGTCCGGAGGGGTCAAAACCCCTCCGGTCAGAGGAATTCCAGGTTCATCGATGGTTATGCTTCATCGGCTGTTGGGGAGGCTAAACGATTGCTTAATGGAGGGGGGAGCAGTTGGGGCGAGGAGCCCCAACTGCGGGGAACCAAGGGGGTGGGTTTGGAGGGGGTGAAACCCCCTCCGGTCAGAGGAACTCAAGGTTCATCAGCGGTTAATCCCCAGCGCGTCTCTCCCTCTGGCTGAATTCATCATCCCCTCTCCGGGATCTTCTCGCCTCCTTTCGCAACCCGGAACACGGTTCAAATTGCAATTGAGGTTGTTTCAATTCAACTCAACTTTACTTTAGAAGAGAACAAGCACAATTTAGTCGCTTTTTAAAAAAACAACCATTTATCTTGTCTTTCTTCAAAGAAGTACCCATGAGTTTTGTTGAAGATGCCCGGGCCGGCATCATCACCGATGAGATGAAGCAGGTGGCCCGGCAGGAAGGGGTGACCGAGGAATTCATCCGGAGGGGTGTTGCCGGAGGGCACATCGTGATCCCCGTATCGCCCTACAGGAAAGTGAAGATCTGCGGGATCGGAGAAGGGCTTCGCACCAAGGTGAACGCCTCGATCGGTACCTCGTCCGATATCGTGGATTTCGAGATGGAGGTGGAGAAAGCCCGCCAGGCGGAGCGTGCCGGGGCAGACACCCTCATGGAGCTCTCTACCGGGGGGGACATGGTCGAGATAAGGAAGCGGGTCATCGCATCCACGAGCCTCTCGGTCGGGTGCGTCCCACTCTACCAGGCCTTTATTGAAGCTGCCATAAAGGATGGCGCAGTGGTCCACATGAAGGAGGACGATCTCTTCCGTATCACTGCAGAGCAGGCAAAGCTTGGCACCAATTTCATGGCCATTCACACCGGCATCAACTGGGAGACCATGAAACGCCTGAAAAACCAGGGCCGCCATGGCGGGCTTGTCTCTCGGGGAGGTGCGTTCATGACTGCATGGATGCTGCACAACGAGAAGGAGAATCCCCTCTACTCTGAATTCGATTACCTCCTCGAGATCATGAAAGAGCACGAGGTCACCCTTTCGATGGGCAACGGGATGCGTGCCGGCGCAGTCCATGATGCGACCGACCGGGCCGGCATCCAGGAGCTCCTCATCAATGCAGAACTTGCAGACAAGGCACAGGCAGAGGGGGTACAGGTGATCGTAGAAGGGCCCGGGCACATCCCCATCGATGAGATCGCGACGAACGTCCAGCTCATGAAGCGGGTTACCAACAACAAGCCGTTCTACATGCTCGGGCCTCTCGTCACTGACATAGCACCAGGCTACGACGACCGGGTCGCCGCTATCGGTGCGGCCATCTCCTCATCCCTTGGTGCGGATTTCATCTGCTATGTCACGCCCGCAGAACATCTCGCCCTCCCGACACCTGAAGAAGTGTACGAAGGAGTCATCAGCTCCCGCATCGCAGCCCATGTCGGCGACATGATCAAGCTGAAGAAAACCCGTGATCTTGACCTCGAGATGGGGCACGCCCGCAGGGATCTCGACTGGGCCCGCCAGTTCGCGGTCGCTATGAATCCAGACCGTGCCCAGGCCATCCGGAATGAGAGGATGCCAGCCGATACCGACGCCTGCACCATGTGCGGTGATTACTGCGCCCTGAAAATCGTAAACCGGCATTTCAGCTTCTGAAAAACCCTATCCTTTTTCAGGCAGTTTACCGGGAACATGCCCTGCACAGCGCATATGATAGTGGGATGATCCCGTACACCCAGTCTCCATGTTCATACCCGGTCTTCTCCCGGGTGGCACTCTTCAGACACATTTCCACACGTTCATCTCCGATCCTTCCGAACCAACTCAAATGAATACTGAATCTGCAACGATTGTTCAGGAATTCCTCAGCCACTCCCGGGAACTCACGTCTGAGATCGAACGCGACACAGAAGCGATGATAGGTGTCGTCCCTTTCATTTTCCAGACTCTCAAAGAACGTCCCGATCTCTTTGTGTTATCAGCACTCGCGGATCTGCATGCATGCCGGCCCGAAAGCCTCGATGCAAAGACCGCAGAATTGGTTGCACTGACCGCAGCAGCTGCATCCAACGCACCAGACTGCCTCGGGGTGCACATCTCTGCAGCACATCAGGAAGGAGCGTCACGCGAGGAAATCAGGGACTGCATTATCATCGCATCGGTGATTGGAAAAACCGGCGTGCTGGCACGATCACTCAGGATTTTGCAGGAAAAAACACCCGCCAAGAGTTAATCCGCTCTGCACGTGAGCCCTGGCGAAAGGGCTATACTCCATACTTTCGCAGGAAGGAATGAGAATGTCCCGATACACGCCCCTGACCAATGCATATGTGATACCCAGAGCAATGACAAATTCAACGTGTGGGTAAAAGAGATGATTACTGGTCTACTTCAGTAATCGCAAGCTGGTACATCCAGTCCAGGAGCCGTGCACACTCATCGATGTGACACTCCTGGTCGCACCCGATGCAGGGTATCAGCTCCTCGCCTGCCATGATCAGCATCGGCTCGACAGGCCTGCGGCATGCCTTCAGGACAAAGGTCTTGATCCCATCCTTCCTGAACTCCACCCGCTCGATAAGGCCGTCGTCCAGGAGTTTCTTGACAAGCCTCGAGCACTTCCGGCTGTCGACCTCGAGGATCTTCCACAGGTCACTCTGGAGAACCCCCGCAGAATGGGACTGGATCACCTTGAGCGCGTCTTCCGGGTTCTGGGTCATGGCATGGAGTCTCAGATATTCGGTTGTATCGAGAGGATGTTGTTCCCCCGAATCACCACGGTTCCGAGGCTTCGTCCCCGCTCGTTGTTGATGTACTCGGTGGTGTCTTCCATGTGGATGTTTAGGTATTCATCCACTGCAACGAGGCGCCCCTGGAGCTTGCGCTGGTCGTCCTTGATTTCCACCGTGACTTTCGAATCCACCAGAGAAAAGACCTTCTTTATGGGTAGTACGATACCGTTCACCATCTGCCTCTTATTGGGGGGCACCGGTATTTATTGGTTTTCAGCCATTCCCGGGGTCTCCCGAAAAGAGAAGGTTATTCTTTGATCGGTACCCAGCGCCCTTTCATGGCCTTCTCGACGCCAGGGAGCGTCGTGTACTCCATCTCGGAGAGCGAGAGCCTGTGCGGCTCGAAGGGGCCGTGAGCCCGCAGGATATCGGCGAGCTCGTTGCAGCGGGACCTGACCCGGTCATATGCAGGATCGTCGAACATGTCGGCCGGGCCGATCAGCTTCCCGTTGCAGACCTGGAACCCGAGGCAGATCACGCGTGGCGGGCCGTCGAACCTGGTGCAGTTGGCATCGGGGAGTCCCACCGGCATGAAGGGGCCGTGGTGAGACCCTCTCATCCACCCTGCGACGATGATGGGGATGCTGAACGGATCGATGATCTCTCCTACGGCAGGCAGGCCGCTCTGGCCGCGGACGATCATTACCGGGTCGTCTTTCCCGACGTATTTCCCGGCGATGAGGGAGAGCCGCTGCGTGCTCGTCGAGGCAGCAATCACCCCGTCCTTCCTCTTCACGTACTTTATGACGTAGCGCGAGGGTGCCCCGATATACGCGAGGAGGCTGTAGCTCTCCTCCGGTGTCCGGAACTCGATCTTCCGCTTCTCCATGACGTCGTGAACCTCGAAGATGAATCCCTCGTGCATCTGCGGATCAATCACGAGACCGGCGGTGTTGAACGGGTCGGCAAACATCTTGTAGAGGTAGAAATTCCAGGCCCCCGGCTCGGTCTTGTCAGCCATAAAAAGGAGTACCGGGTCTGAACCCCGCTCCTCGAACTCCATCTCGGCGACCCCGGGCCCCATACCCTTTACGTTTCCCGAGAAGGCATCGGAGAGAAGGTCCTGGCCTGCACCATACAATTTCATCTCCTTGGCGATTTTTGCGCACTCCATGAACACTTTCCACGAGAGGGCATGGATCTCAGGATCATCCTCACCACGGGTATGGGTCATGATCAGCTCGAGGTCGTCACCGCAGTGGGTCACGAAAGAATCGATCAGGAGTTTTCCTTCCTGCTCTTTCAGCATCTTCGCGGCCTTCTCAAGGAGCAGGGGGTGGGTGCGGGAGTGTCCCGGGAAGCTGCCGATATCAGCTTTTATCAGGGAGATTGTGGTCTTGGGCATGTCAGTATCCTCAGGTCAATTCTTACATACTAATAGGTACAGGAGATAAAAAACTGTGGGTTTTTAAAAAATGGGTGGCATTATCGCCCTTTCATCCGGCAGGTGGAGCATCGCCGGGAGTGCCTTCCCTTGTAGTGCCAAAAAGGGGGAGGTACGTCACCTCGAGCACGCCATTGCGATAGGTGATCTCCTCTGATCCTTCCTGTGCTGGAGGGACCTGTGCACTGCTCTTGTAGTGCCGCTCCTGGTCTCTCGCCCAGACAAAGACCCGGTCGTCCCGGAACAGCAGGTGGATGTCCTCCCTGGCAACCCCGGGCATCTCGGTGACGAGCACGATCCGGTCTCCCATACTGTGCACTTCGATCGCCGGTTCTGTTGCGTCACCGCGCCGTGTGATGTCCTGCCCGTTCGGCATGACTATCTGTATGCCGATGAAGACGGGGTGCGTATCTCCTGCCTGGATCGACTCCATTACGTGCCGGAGGATCTCTTCCAGGGTGTTCGGGAGGTCTTCAGGTCTCTCTGTCATGCTTCCTTCTCGATCCCCTCACGGGAGGGGAGAGGGGCCGGATCAGGCCCGGAGCTCCTCTTCCAGCCGGTGAGTCAGATGCTTGATCTCGTTCCAGTCCTTGGTCCTTTTGAATGTCTGTTCCCTTAATGGTGCGGTCTCATATTCTTTATCCTTCCGGAGCTCCGCCTGTTTCAGGGCAGCGACCGCGTTCTCGAGCATGGTGCGCTGCTCCTGGTTGAACAGGAGCTCCCATGCCTGCCGCTCGGCGTGTTCGAGGGATTCGCGGTCCATGGAGCCCTTGACCTTCTTTGCCGCCTCGTCGAAATGCGCCTTTGTGATGCGCACATTGACAACAGCATCGGACATCTCCTGCTCGCTCTTCCCCGCCATAACCTTGATGAATTCACGCATGGCACCGAGTTTTGCTTCCCGGACAAGCGCCTCGATGTCGGCACCAACGTACCCATCGGTCGTCGCTACGAGGTCGTCGATCTTCACATCCCCGGTGAGGATGGCGTTCGCATCCTTCAGGTATACCTCGAATATCTTCTTCCTGCTCTCTGCATCGGGGGGAGGGACGTAAATGTGGCGTTCCATCCGCCCGGGTCGCATCAGGGCGGGATCCAGCATGTCCGGCCTGTTCGTGGCCCCGATCACGGTCACGTCTTTTAATTCCTCGAGGCCGTCAAGTTCGGTTAAGATCTGGCTCACCACGCTCTCGGTCACGTGTGATGACCCCATATAGGATCCCCGCTTCGGCACGAGGGCATCGACCTCGTCGAAGAAGATGATGGCAGGGGATGCCTGCCGGGCTTTCCTGAAGATCTCCCGGACACCCTTCTCCGACTCCCCGACCCACTTCGAGAGGAGCTCGGGGCCTTTTACCGAGATGAAGTTGCACTCGCTCTCGTTTGCGACCGCCTTGGCGAGCATGGTCTTCCCCGTCCCCGGGGGCCCGAAGAGGAGAATCCCCTTGGGTGGTTTCGTCGCGAGTTTTGCAAAGACATGGGGGTAGCGGAGCGGCCATTCCACCGCCTCCCGGAGCTCCTCCTTGACGTCCTCGAGTCCCCCGACGTCCTCCCAGGTGACGTCAGGGACCTCGACGAGCACCTCGCGCATGGCGCTTGGTTCGACATGCTTCCTGGCCTCGTCGAAGTCTCCGTTCGTGACTTTCAGCTGTTCGAGGAGTTCGGCAGGGATCTCCTTGTCGAGATCGAGCTTGGGCAGGATCTTCCGGAGGGCATGCATGGCGGCCTCCTTCACGAGGAGTGCAATATCCGCCCCCACGAACCCGTGGGTCGTGTCCGCATAGGTATCCAGGTGGACATCCTCAGCGAGGGGGACGCCCCTAGAGTGCACCTGGAAGATCTCCATCCGGCCCTTCTTGTCCGGGATCCCGATCTCGATCTCCCGGTCGAAACGGCCACCCCTGCGGAGCGCGGGGTCGATTGCGTCCGGGATGTTCGTTGCGGCAATCACGACCACCTGCCCCCTTGCCTTCAGGCCGTCCATGAGTGAGAGGAGCTGGGCGACGACGCGGCGCTCCACCTCTCCCTTGGTGTCCTCGCGCTTGGGTGCGATCGAGTCGATCTCGTCGATGAAGATGATGGCAGGGGCGTTCTCCTGTGCCTCCTCAAAGACCTCCCTGAGCTTCCCCTCGGATTCGCCGTAGTACTTGCTCATGATCTCTGGGCCCGAGAGCGAGATGAAGTGGGCTTCTACCTCGTTCGCGACTGCCTTTGCAATCAGGGTCTTTCCCGTTCCCGGAGGGCCATAGAGGAGGACCCCCCTCGGGGGATCGATCCCCAGGCGCTCGAAGAGCTCGGGGTGCCGGAGCGGAAGCTCGATCATCTCCCTCACCATCTCGAGCTCCCGGGAGAGTCCGCCAATGTCCTCGTAATGGACATCCGCAGTCTCGCCCTTCTTCTTCTGCTCAGGCTCGTACGCCGTCTCCTTGAGCTCGATCTCTGTGTCCTCGGTGACGATGGCCACACCCTTCGGGGTAACCTTTGAGATCACGAGGGTAAGAGGGTTGCCGATGACATCCACACGGACCGTCTGGCCTTCCATAACTGCACGGCCCCGGAGCATCCTCCCGAGGTACTGCTCCCCGCCGACGAGCCGGATAGGCTGGGTCGGGTGGATTACCACTTTCTTGGCGTACCCCACCTCGACCTTGCGAACCCGCACACGCTCGTCGACGCCTGTCCCTGCGTTGCTGCGCACGGTCCCGTCTATCCTGAGTATGGCCTGTCCTGTGTCCTGGGTGAATCCCGGCCAGACGATTGCGGTGGCCTTCTTCTTTCCCTGGATCTCGATGGCATCCCCGCTCACGACACCGAGCGTCCGCATTGCCTCTATGCTCAGCCGGGCGATGCCCCGTCCGGCATCGTCCCTTGCCGCCTCTTTTACGATAACCTCAATGGAATCAGCAGTGGTCATTGGAATGGTTCTCCTTATGTTTACTAAAAGTAAGTGGCTTATAATATATAAAACTATTATTTGAGGCCCGCCATTGAAATCCCGCGTAATGTTCTCCGTTTCATGTTTCCTGCAATATTCAGAAAATTTGAACAGAAAGATGCATGGTATGAGGGGAAGTTCCGAATACCCTGTCCGGACGGCTCCGGAAGTCCCGCGTGAGATGCTTGCAGGACCCGTAAAGGCAATGCCTCACCAGCACACACATACTTACCATTGAGCCCTGACCGGACGGAGTGAGAGGGAGGGATACAAAAAGTGCTTGACCTGAAATACCTTCGGGAGAATCCTGATATCGTGAAGGGAGATCTCCGGAAACGGGGAGATATGGAGAAGTGTGCCTGGGTTGACGACCTGCTCGGGAAGGACCGCCGGTCCCGTGCACTGAAGGTGCAGGCTGATGAACTGAGAAGGCGCCGGAACAGCATCGCCCGCGAGATCAACGAGGCGAGGAAGGCGGGAGGGGATGTGAGCGCTCTGAAAGAAGAGGCATCTGTCCTTCCGGGAAAAATCCGGGAGATCGAGGTTGAACTTGAAGAGACTGCAACCGCTATCCGGGACTCTTTAATGCGCCTCCCGAACATCCTCCACGAGAGTGTCCCTATCGGAAAAGACGATACGGAGAACATGGAACTCCGCCGGGTGGGAGAGCCAATAACTCCTCCCTTCCCGATCGTAAACCACGGGCAGCTTGCCGTTGACCGGGGCTGGGCAGATTTCGAGAGGGCGGCACGAACCTCGGGTGCCGGATTCTACTTCCTGAAGGGAAACCTCGTCCTGCTCGATCTTGCGCTCCAGAGGTTTGCCATCGACCGGCTGGCAGAGAAGGGCTATACCCCGGTCATTCCCCCCTACATGATCAATCGGAAGTCATACGAAGGGGTCACGGACCTCTCTGACTTCGAGAAGGTGATGTACAAGATCGAGGATGACGATGCGTACCTGATTGCCACGAGCGAGCATCCTATCGGGGCGATGTACCAGGATGAGATCTTCGAAGAGCGGGACCTTCCCCTGAAGCTGGCAGGGATATCCCCGTGTTTCCGGAGGGAGATCGGCTCGCACGGCCTCGATACGAAGGGACTTTTCAGGGTTCACCAGTTCCACAAGGTGGAGCAGTTCGTCTTCTGCCGGCCGGAGGATTCCTGGACGATCCACGAGGAACTGCTGGCCAATGCCGAGGAGGTCTACACACTCCTTGGGATCCCCTACCGGGTCGTGAATATCTGCACCGGGGACATCGGGACCGTCGCGGCCAAGAAATACGATATCGAGGCATGGATGCCCCGGGAATCGGCGTACCGGGAAGTGGTGTCCTGCTCGAACTGCACCTCTTACCAGGCGGTCCGGGCACACATCAGGGTCCGCGATGCGCACGATTTCGAATCAAAGCGGTATGCCCACACCCTCAATTCAACGGCCGTGGCAACGTCAAGGACCATCCGCGCCATCCTGGAAAATTACCAGGAAGAGGGCGGAAAGGTCAGGGTCCCCGAAGTGCTGCGCCCCTACATGAACGGGTTGGAGTACCTTTGAAGGCACCCTGCCCCTGATGTGGATCCGATAGCCCTCTCGCCGGGGCCTCCCGCCCCGTCTCCCATCCTTACCCTCTGATGCAGATGACTCCGGGATCCCGGGGCCTCCTGCCCCGTCTCCCGTCTCACCCGCCAACGCGGGTAATCCCCTTCTCCGTCACCACGAAATCCATGCAGATGTCATTCTTGTCGGCGGGAATGGAGTCCACCTCCTGGCAGGAGAATGCCACCCCGATCTTTTTCATATGGGGATTCCGGGAGAGGAAACGGTCATAGTAGCCTGCCCCGTATCCGAGCCTGTGCCCTGCCGAATCGAATGCGATCATGGGGACAATCACGACATTGATCTCCTTCGGGTCGGCGGGGATCTCGTGCCCGATGGGTTCGGGGACCGAGAATGTGCTTGTTGAAAGAAGGGAGGAATTGCGAAGGTAGGAGAGCCGGAGGTTTCTCCGTTCCTTCTCGATGATTGGGACCACGACCCTTGTCCCCCGGGAGATCATCTCTTCTATGAGGGCTCCTGTGTCAACTTCCGGAGGCTTGGACGCATACACGAGCACCGGATCGGCACCATCAAGGAACGAGAGGAGGTGTTCCCGGATCGCATTCGAGAGCTCCGCTCGTTTCGGGGCAGGTATGGCATCCCGGGTACTTCTCGCCCGTGCCCGGAGAGTCTGTTTCCTGGAGCTCATACGCGTAGTATGATATCTGCCGGTTCCGGGAATTAAGGGTGCTGTCAGGCAGACACCCTCAAGGCTTCGTGAAACCCGGATGCCTCCCACATCCAGAGTGCCTGGACAGGAAAAGAGCGCAGGGCTGGTTGGAGTGTATGCCGGAGAAAGCCTGGAGATGTGTCTCGCAGGGGAAACGTTGTGTGATTCCCTTTCCGGGAAATGTGGATGCAAAAGTGAACATGGCGGAGCCATGTTCATCCGAAAGAATGGGATCAGGTCATCATCACGGGTTCTATGCTGACCAGTGAGATGATGAACCAGGCGGCAATCAGGGCAATGATGATCACGATGATGATCGCCGCCAGGATCACTGCACCGGCAGCACGGCCGGTCGAGATCTGGTGGAGTTCGCGTATCCCCAGAATAGAGAGGATGAGAGACCATATGCCGCCGATAATAATCCCGACGAGAGGTATCCAGCCGATCAGCATGTAGGGAGTCGACCCGAAGATAAGGGCTTTCACCGTCTCCAGGTATCCTTTCCTTCCGCCCAGGAGGTAGACGAACAGGTGCAGCCAGCCACCGATGATAAAGACCATGATGAGCGATACGATGACAAGGACAATTGCCCCGATCGCGACCCCCATCGTCTCCGCGAGGAAGATCTCCCCCATGCCGAACTGGCCCATGGCCTGGTTGATCGCAGAGAGGATCGCACTTCCCATTATCAGATCGACGATCACCGTGAGGATTGCGTTGATAATGAGAAGGATGATGAAATACTTGATAGCGTCCCCAAGCTCGATCCTCCTCGCCTTCTGGAAGGCCTGGACCGGCTGCATGAGGAATCCCTTTGCTGTTTCTATGATATCCATACGCACCACCATGGCAGGTATGATTCCACCATATAAGAAGAATCCCAATTTTTTTCTCAGGGAGAGTCCCCTGTGTTTCGTAACGGGAAAGGGTAGCTGCCGGTATCAGAGTGTATTTACGTTACACATTCCACCTGATCACCAAAAATGCGTGCTCCCTGGCGATATCCCGTATTCCTGATCATTGTCATAGCCGTGGTCATTGTCATCCCGTCGGGCGCTGCCCATGGAAGTCCGGGAGGTGGATCATCGTCTTTGGGGGGATACGGCCAGGCAGGAAGCACGGCCTTAGGGTGGGGTGGCGGGACGAGCTCGTCCGGAACCGGAGGCGGGGGTGCCGCAGAGGCTCATGCAGGGTACGCCTCCACGGAGGCATCTCTGTTCCAGGGGCCCGCAGGGAAGGAAACTGCGGCCGGAACCGGGATGAGTTCTTCACCGGGTAACATCGGACGCGGTGTCCAGGCAGGGCCAGGAGAGAACGCCAGGGGTCCCTCACCCGAAACGGGATACCGCCTGCAGGCAGGAGCAGCAATTCCAATGTCCTCCGGGGATAGCCAGGCTTCCAGAGGGCCACGTCTCCAGGCAGGCACGCCGCAGGAACCAGGGTTCGGATCGAGGTACGCGTCCGGAGGACGCGGGGCAGCCATGCCCGGCCAGCACCGTGGCCCTCCCGCCGGCGTCCAGCCGTTCGTTCCGGGTTCGCAGGCCGGACGGATCCCCTGCGGACCGGCCCAGGCCGCGGAACCCCCCACGGGGGCTGCCGGTGTCCAGGACCCTGGAGCACACGTCGTCCAGCCGCAGAGAGGAAAGAAAGACGGCGAGGATGAGCGTGAGGGAGCCATCGATCCCGGACCATCATGGCCGGGGATTCCCTCCCCCTTTCTCCTGTTTTTGGGGTATCGCAGGATCGGGGGGAAGAATGTGCTCGAACACAAAGGCCGGAACCGCGTGTACTCGACCATAGTACAACACCCCGGGATCGATATTGTCAACCTGGAGAGGCTTGTGGAGATCAACAGGAACACCCTCCGGTACCACCTCTTTACCCTCATCCGGGCAGGGAAGATCACGGCGTTCTCCCGCCCCGGGATGGTCCGGTATTTCCAGAACAGGGGCATGTATCCCCCGTGTGTACAGTGCCTCCTGCACTACCTCCGCACCGATACCCCCGGTGAGATCATCAGACTCCTGTGGCACACTCCAGGGATGACACGGGCACAGCTTGCAGAAGCACTCGCGCTCTCGGGCCCGAGCGTGACACGGCACATGCAAAACCTCGAATCCGACGGTATCATCGAGGTGAGGGTCGATGGGAGGAACCACCACTCTACACTCACCGCTGCAACGCTCCAGATCCTGCCATGGTACGGGCACATACAGCAGACCTCGCATGCTGTTTCCGAAAGCGGGCAGGCAGCTGCACTTCCTACACCCGCCTGATTCCCCGATTTTCCGATCCGTAGCTTTCCGTGCGAGAGATCCCTTTATTACCCCCATCCCACGGGGTATGGTGACCGGGGACTCTCCCGGCAACACGGAACAGAGGTGAACCAAGAATGAGAAAGATACTCGCAGTATGCCTTCTCCTGGGCCTTGTATTGTTACCTGCCACGGTGATAGCCGCAGGACCCCGGGGGCAGGGAAATGGCAGTGCACAGGGTGCCACGCCCGTGCTCCAGGAACAGACAGGAGAACAAGGGACAGTATCAGGCCAGTTCCAGTTCTGCGCAAGGCATGGGGACAGCATCTCCGGCGCGAACGGGAATGGGAAAATGCTGCGGATTCGTGACTGCACCGCAGCGGGAACCCAGGCTGGGACCATGGCCCGCAACCAGCCCCGGCTTCGTGACGGGTCGTGCGGGAACTGCCCCGGCCAGTCCGCAGCAGCGACGACTGCCTGATCAACAGGACTCTCTTTTTTTCCTGAAGGGTATCGGGAATTATGCTGATCCCAATACACCATTCCTTTCTTTCTCTCCCGTGTTTCTGAAACAAGGCGTGATTTCTCTTTACACTGCGGGATTCCAGGGAGTTCCCCAACATTCTATGGGAACCATCATGTTCCCGCCAGACCCATCCTCCAAGGAGAGAGAATCATGAACCTGGCGCGTCTTGAGGAGATGGAGAAGGAGGAATTGTTACACTACCTGGAATTCCTGCTCTGGCATTACCGGGTGGTGGATGCCTTCTGGTTCATTTATTCTGCAGAGGAGTTCGGCCAGCCCGTTGCCGAGCGTCTCAACGAGAAGGTGTGGGGACGGGTGGCCTCCATGGCAGCAAAGGACCTGAAAGAGCGGTTCGCACTACAAGAGAAGGGATTGGCAGGGTTCGTGACCGCATTGAAACTCTTCCCATGGGCTATCCTTGTCGGGTACCAGATCGAGGAGCGGGAGGACGAGGTGATCATAAGGGTTCCCTCATGCCCCACGCAGGAAGCACGGATACGCAGGGGGATCGGGGAGTATGTCTGCCGGGAGATGCACCGGGCAGAGTTCACTGCATTCGCGAGAGAGATCGACGAAAGAATCCAGGTCGAATGCATCTTCGCTCCCCCTGACCCCCACCCGCCGGACATGTTCTGCATGTGGAGGTTTTCTCTTCGCGCAGGAGAGGCACCACGGTAAACCCATGACGAGGATAGGGCATCCCTGCCTCATTATGCCTTGTCCGGGACCCTTGAACTTTGTGAAACCCGCTCATCATCGTGAGTAATATATAAATACTCTCCGTGTTTTGATCTGATTGTTGACGGGAAGGAGTGGTGCTCGAGAAAGGAATGTCTCCTTCCCGGAACAGTGCACTGAATCAAGGCGGATGAAGAGATGTACCCATCTCGATATCCGTGATACTACAGGGAACACGGAGCACTGCTCAACAATTCAGGATCCCTGAATGAAAGGGCGGGCATTGCCGTGTTCCACACATCAAGGTGGCAAATATGAGTTCACGATCCCATACGTTATGGCTGCTGGCAATAGTTGTCATTGCAGCCATTTTTTGTCTGATCCCCTCTGTAACGGCGGCCAAGGCTGCCGTACTTTCCATCAACGCTACCCCGGCAACCCTGACTGTCGGGGACCGGGTGGTCATTGCGGGGAACCTCACCGATGCCGCGACCGGCGCCAAGATCCCCTTCCACAAAATCACGGTGCAGGTATCGCAGGATACGCTCTCCTGGCAGGATACCGGATCCACTATTGGAAGGACGGGGTCCTACACATTTTCCCTGATATTGAGGGACCCTGGTACCTACTACTTCAGAACCCTCTCTTCCGGAAACAGGATGTATGCCGCGGCAACAAGCCCGCCTGCGATGGTGACGGTCACCCCGCCCGCCGGGCCGAAAGCGACCAACCTGACGATCCGGGCCCAGCCCCAGACCTGCAGTGTAGGCGAAACCGTGACCATTTCAGGTAAACTCGCCGCAATAGACGGTGGAGCGGGGATTCCCGCACAGATGATCCTCCTCTCCTCATCTCCTGACGGGACCACGTTTTCGAAACTCGGCACGGTGTTCACTGCGCCGAACGGCACCTATTCCACCGCAGTTCTGATGACCACACCGGGAAAGACCTCCTTCAGGGTTGCCTACGAAGGGAGCAGTACCTACTCGGGCTCTACAAGTCCCGTGGTCGTGGTCGATGTCACAGCCCCGCAGCAGAAAGCAACCACGCTTTCACTCACTGCCTCGAATACCACATTTACTCTTGGGAAGACCCTGAACCTCACAGGGACCCTGAGAGAGACGCAGGGGAGCAAGGTCATTCCCAATGCGCTCGTTGCCATCCGGTATTCGCGTGATGGCGGAGCGTGGGGCATGCTTGCGCAGAAGGTCACCAGCGAGACCGGGATGTATGCCTTCGATCACACTCCCTCGGTTGCCGGCACCTACCAGTACCGTGCCACCTACCAGGGGGATACGCTCTATGCATCCTCCGAGAGTTCTCCTGTGAGCGTGACCTTTTCATCGCTGCCCCCGGCACCGATGACCATCCTTTCCATCAACGCGACCCCTTCAACGCTGAACGCAGGTGAAGAGGTGCGCTTCAGCGGAAACCTCACCGAAACCTCGACCGGGAAACTGGTGCCTCTCCAGAGGATCACTCTCCAGATGTCGGAAGACGGGGCGTCCTGGAAGAGTATCACATCCATGCTGACCAAGACCGGTTCCTACAACATCTCCAGGATCATGAAGGACCCGGGCACATTCTATTTCAGGACACTCTCTTCAGGGAACCGGTTCTATGCCCCGGCAACAAGCCCTGTCGTCATGGTTACGGTCAGTTCCCCGGCAGGACCCAAGGCAACCAGCCTGAGCATCCTTGCTGCGCCTCACACGCTCCTCCAGGGTGAGACCGCGACCATCTCCGGCACTCTTTCCGCAGTCCAGGGTGGAGCGGGGATACCGGGACAAAGGATCCTGCTCTCCTCATCACCCGACGGAGTCTCCTTCACCCCCGTCGGTACACTGTTCACTGCGCCGAACGGCACCTATTCGACAACCCTCATGATGAACACCCCGGGAAAAATCTCGTTCAGGGCTGCCTACGAAGGGAGCAGTACCTACTCGGGATCGACAAGCCCCGTTGCTGCAGTCGACGTGACAACCCCGCAGCAGAAAGCAACCACGCTCTCGCTTGCCGCCCTGAATACCACCCTTCCCCTCGGGAAGACCCTGAACCTCACGGGGACCCTGAAAGAATCGCAGGGAAGCAAGGCGATCCCGGATGCCTTCGTGACCATCCAGTACTCCGCTGACGGCGGGGCATGGAGCCTGCTCGGGCAGAAGATCACCAACACGACAGGGGTATATTCACTCGATCATACCCCGATTGCCGCAGGCACCTACCAGTACCGTGCTCTCTATGCAGGGAGTGCGACATACACAGCGTCCGAGAGTCCCGTAGTCAGCGTGACCTTCTCGCCGCTGCCGCCCTCGTCTGCAACAAATATCACGCTCAGTGCACTGCCGACCTCTCTCAGGATACAGCAGACACTGAACCTGACCGGGGTGCTTCGGGAGGTTACAGGAGGCAAGGGGATACAGGATGCCATCATCACCATCCAATACTCCAGAAACGGTGGGAAATGGAGCCCCCTGGCAATCGAGACCACTGGGGTGAACGGAACGTATTCTGACACCCACACCCCGACCATGACCGGCACCTACCATTACCGTGCGCTCTATGGAGGGAACGCAACCTATGCATCCTGTGAGAGTCCTTCCGTCAGTGTCACCGTCTCATCGCTTGCCCCGGCACCCGCAACTACCCTTACCATCAAGGCAACTCCCGCATCCCCCAGCCGTAACGAGAGTTATACCATTTCAGGGATACTCACCGACTCCTCGACCGGGAAGGGAGTGATCGGGAAGAGGATCAAAGTCGAGCGCTCGGAGGACGGGACCACGTGGACCACGTTCGGCATTGTAACTACGAAGACCAATGGCGAATACGCTATCACCCAGGCACCCTCGATGGGGGGGGCATTTTTCTTCAGGGCAGGTTTTGCCGGGGATCGATCCTTCCAGGGCTCGTCAAGTCCGGTCCTCCAGGTTATCATCAAGAGATTTGCCCTGCTTGAGATGGCCGCTTCTCCCCAGATCATCGCACCCGGGGGGACCGTGACCTGTACAGGGACGCTTTCGGATGAGATGAGCGGGGCGGCCATCCCCGGCCAGACCGTGAAGGTCATGATCTCACAGGGGAACACGACGTGGAACCTCTTTGGTACGTCCACCACGGGCGCCAACGGAGGGTGGCAGTTCTCCGGGACCATCCCTGCCGCCGGTTCCTATTACCTCGCCGGGCAGTTTGAGGGCTCATCAACCTATAGCGAGGACTGGAGTAACACGGTAGGGATTACTGTCACCTGATTCTCGCCGAAATCCACCCTTATCTCTTTTTTTGGTTTTCTCAACGAAACAGGTGAGACCTTTTCATCCCCACCCCCACTTTTTACACGTATGGAGCAGAGCACGGACTATGGATATGGGCGGACATCGATGTCCATCTGGCTGATCTTCTCGTAGATCTTTTTCTGCTTGACGATCGGCCAGAGCTGGTAGAGGTGGACCGTAACCGGTTCCCACATGGCCACCCAGCCGGCGACTTCAAGAGCATAGGCGATGAGACGGACAAGCGGAAAATTACTGAAGGTTTCGGCTACGGCCTGGCTGGCGATCATTGCAATCGCAAGGAACGAGAGCCCGACCACGAGGGTGAATTTCCCATAGATAGATCGTTCCCGGAATTTCCGGTCCTGGACCAGAACCATATATTTGAAGTGATTCCTGATTGCTTCAGGAATTTTTTGTGCCTCCTGGGTGCAAAGAATACTCGCTGGCAGGTATACGACGATCCTGAATTGTGTTTTTTGGGGAAAATCCCTGACTACATCAACGATATAGTCTGACGCATCACGATCCAGTTCTTTCGTATAGAACGGGGCAGGATCGAAGGAATTGAAAAGGTGAAGTACCGATGATAGCTTGATCTCGATGAGAATGTGTCCGTCCTCTTTCCTGTATAACGAATCAATACTGGTCATTTTTTTATCCACGTTACAGTTATTTGCCCCCATCCCGATTGACCAGGTGTGCATACTCAATCATCTGGGCAGACAACTGGCTCTGGACGTTCGTGATGAAGGGGAGCGTGATAATCACCGCCATTCGCTTCCCGTTCTGCGAGTAAATGAGCTGGATGCCCTGACACGTAACGGCATCGACCTGGGCGGGATTGAGCTGCATACAGTGCTATAACGGAGGGATCCGCGAAAAAGGTGATGGGGATCAATTATTTCGAATTCCCCTCCGTGATTTTAAGAGAGGAGGAGGCCGTCCCATCGGAGGCGAGGAGCGAAGGGGGTAGCAGTGCCCCCCGGCGCGACACGAGAGCGGGGGAATAGGTAGCCACAACGGCTCGAGTGCCCGCCGGTTAAATCCACGGGTTCATTGTCAGCCTTCTTTTAGTGTAATCTCGTAATTATCCGGACCTGCGTAAAAAGGGATTATTCAAAATTTTTCATTCGCTTACCGCCTGCAAATCTCTGCGTATCGTACGGCGCAGGTACCATTCCACCATTCCTCCGAGGGCATGGTAGAGGGGATTGATGGGAACATCGACATAATAACGCCTCCCCTTGTCGAGCCACCCCTGGTCTGCCCAGTAATGGCGATCGGCAGGAGCCAGCTCTCCCAACTCATCTGAAGGTGCTCTCCCAATATGAAATCCAAGGACATCGAAGAGTTTCGGCCTGGAACGTGTTCCCCTCTTGAGAGCAGTGATGAACGCATCGGCCGCCTTCCTCAATTTCTTTTCGTTCTCCTGGATGACATAGGGCGGGAGAGGGCCAAACGTCGCATGGGACCATATTCCCACCTGTGCAGCAACATCAAAACCCCAGATACGGGCCACGAGATCGAGATATTTCAGCACATCGCTTGTCCCAGCCATTCCGGCGGTGGTGAGAAGTAATGCTTTTTGCCGGAAGAAGCGGGGACGGTGAAATATGTAACTGTGGCGATCGATGAACAACTTCATCAGGGAGGAGACCTGGAACCCGTATACAGGCGTAGCAAAAATTACTCCGTCCGCCTCCTTCATTTTCTGCTCAAGAAGGGATGCATCGTCATCGAGGGAACAATATTCCTCCCCCTTTTCAAAGCACTGATAACACCCCAGGCAGTCTTCCAGGTGAGCGTCTTTGAGCATCACAGTTTCCCATTCTACCGGGACGTTCTCCTCGATGATCTCACGGATACGCTCAGTTGCACGGTAGGTATTTCCTTTTCTGGGGCTGCCCATGATAACGAGAACCTTCATGGACATCACTTGGTGCATCCTGTTAAAATACCTCTTAACACGATGATCGCCCGTGTGGAAAATAGTGTGGCGATACCCTTGCGATCCCGCTATGCCTTAAACTCTGAAGAACATGCATTGGCGGAGTCGTCCGGTCCCAAGGTTCGAACATTCACACCTGCTGCACGGCCCATTCCCCAAAAAAACTCCCTTACACTTTTTCAACCGGCCGGTGGTGGTAAATCCCTAAGTATTGTCGATGGTAATAATCTGCATCGGGCAAAGATCCGCAGCGTCCAGGGTACATGGTTCGAGATCCGCAGGGGGCCTGCCCACTCCTATCTTCCCGTCCAACCGGAATTTTTCGACGACCTGGCTGAACGTATCGTCCGGGTTCTGCTCGAAGAAACCCGGGCAGGTATCCCAGCAGGAGCCGCAGCTGATGCAGGTTGAACGATCGATGGTAGCAATCACGACACCTGCACTCCTGAAAAATCAGTGATGGTCGCAACCACCTTTTTCTGCATGGTGTTCGCCGTGTCCTCCCCCGCCCTTCACGTTCATATACAGGTGATGGGAATACACAACCCAGCCGATGAACGCCTCGATGAACTCCCTGCCGGACGCAACATCGTCCACATCGTACTTCTTCTTCTCCATAACGTGACAGAAGCGGTGTGTCAGGTCGTCCTCAACGGTCTTCAGGATATAGCTTATCGTTTCCTTCGGGTCGCCGGTCTCGATGGCTTTTTCCGCTTTCGGAACGACAGGGCCCTCACTCAGTCCGGCCGGTTTCATACCTGTATACGGCGCCCCTTCCCCAGCCCGGTGGAGCCGGATTGCGGTCTCGAAGAACCAGTCATCTGCAACATCCTGTGCATCTTTTCCGGCTTTTCTGGCTCGCAGGGTGCGTGCAAACACATCGTTCAGTTCCTTTTCAGAATCTTCGGGAATCCAGATCAGTACGTAGTTGATATTCCCGGTCTCCAGTGATTTCTTCGCTGCCTTGACGACCGGGCCGTCCCTGGTATCGCAATGGGGTGGCATACTTCATCCTCATTTCCTGGTATCATTACCTTTCCGTTCGTCTCCAGGACAGGAGACGTGTCATGTGACGGTGACCGTTCCATCATCCATTTTCTCTCTCCTATGCGATTGCTCCCTGTAGCCCATATCAGGAGCTTCTGCCCGACTTCTGGTAGTCTGATATGATGGCGTCGTAGTGTACGACAAAACCGGGGGCGTCATCGAGACCAGGACCAGGAAGAGAAAACCAGGGGCATGATGTGAGAGCAGCGGAGTAGAGGAAGCACCGGACCGGAGGGAGGAGCGGACGGAGACGAAGCGGAGCGAGCATGTTGCCCTGTTCTTGAGTGCCATATGGTGAATGATCACCTGTCTCCAGCGATGGAGCTTTTTTATTAGTGGGAAGAACAAGGGACGAGGATAGGTTGCGTCTGAAGAGAGCCCATACTTTTATATCGCCTCTTCAATGAATCTGGTATATGTTCAATGTCCTGGTTGTCGATGATGATGATCAATTCCTTTCAGTATTTCGTCAGAAAGCAGCCAGCTGACAGGAGTGAAGATCGACACTGCTTCATCAATGAAAGAAGCAGAAGAATTTCTCAAGAACGCTCCCTGCGATATGGTTATTTCTGAATATACGCTGGCTGAAAAAAACGGCATCGACCTGCTGCGATATATTCGTTCACGCCATGGCGAAATCCCGTTCATCCTGCTCACCAGCCAGAGTGATGGTGAAATAGCCACCGAAGCATCACGTTTTGGGATAAGTGCGTATTTTATAAAAAAGGCGGATTTGACATCACTCTTATCAGAGATATATGGAAAAATCCGGGAAGAGATGAGAAAAAAGGAATTCGTTGAGAACCTCAGGGAACGTGAGTCCCGGTGCCGTACTATCCTCGAATCGCAACCGGGTCTCATCTGCCGTTTTGGGCCTGACTTCATTCTGACCTTCGTGAACCGTGCATTCACTCAACTCATGGAAACATCGCCAGAAAACCTCATTGGTACGTGTTTCACGGATTATATCCTGCCTGAAGATCGCAATACCTTTTCAGACGCAATCAGGACTCTCTCTCCTGTCAGTCATTCAGCGACGCTTGATCTGAAGATTCATTCACCTTACAGCAATCTTGAAAGAAATTACTTGATCGCATGGACATTCACCGCTGCATTCAGTGAAGGGCACACCCCTGCTCTCATCCAGGGAACAGGAATGGATGTTTCCAGGGAAAGGGAACATGTGGATGAGCAGGCACGACAACTGGAAAATCTGGCTTTTCTCTCGCGAACAGCAATGGAGTTCGTGGATATGGAGGATTCGGACGATATTTTCCGGTTTATTGCCGAGAAAGTCTATTCCCTCCTCCCGCATTCCGCGGTTGTTGTGACGACACATGATTCGGTTGCAAAAACGTTCACCATAAGGACCTTGGTGGGGGATGATGATATCCTCTCGGCTATCAGGTATTGGCTCGGCAGGGACCTCGAAGGCCTTGTGCTTCGTTCTGACCAGTATACCTTCCCAAAAATTGGGCTTACAAAAAAGGGATTTATCGAAGGACCATCGCTTTATCATCTTTTAATCTTCATGTTTCCTGAAGAAGCATGCAAAGGTATCGAAGAAAGGTGTTCTCTGGGAAAGATATATGCGAAGGGCTATTCCAGCCAGGGAGAACTTTTTGGTCATGTTACATTTGCTTTGAGAAAAGGCGATACCATCCAGAATCCCGAACTCCTTGAAGCATTCGTGAACCAGGCATCCGTTGCCCTTCTCAGGTGGAAGACAAGAAAGGCTGCCGAAGAAGAGATCGCAAAGGTTCATGCAGGCCTTGAACAGGTCGTTGACGAGAGGACTGCCGCACTCCAGGCAGCGAATAAAAACCTTGAATCATTTTCCTACTCTGTATCCCACGACCTCCGGGCTCCGCTCCGATCCATCGAGGGATTTTCAAGCATTCTTCAGAATGAACACGGGAAGGACCTGTCACCGGACGGGACACAGTTGATCGAAAAGATCCGGCAGAACACGGTTCGGATGGCGGATCTCATCGATGCAATCCTTGAATTCTCACGTGCGGGACGGAAAGAACTTCAGCGAGAGTCAATTGATATGCAGGTCATGACCCGTGAAGTCCTTGATGAACTGGTCGCGTCCCGGCCGGGACAGCAGGTTGAAACTGTAATCGGCGATCTTCCATCCTGTATGGCAGATCCTCTATTGATGCGTCAGGTGCTGCAGAACCTTCTCTCTAATGCTCTCAAGTTCTCCCGGTGCCGGGACACATCCAACATTGAGGTCGGCTCATATGACAATGGTGGTCACACGGTGTATTACGTCCGGGATAATGCTATCGGGGTTGACACGAAGTATGCAAACCGCCTTTTCAAGGTGTTCGAACAGTTGCACAACGATAAAAAATATGAAGGGACAGGAATAGGTCTTGCCATCGTCGACAATATTATTCGGCGGCATGGGGGAAAGGTCTGGATAGAGTCAGAGATTGATAAGGGATTTTCGTGCTATTTTACCACTGGTGGAGGAAAAGAATCCGGGAATCACTGAAAAGTGAAGGAGTGTCATTGCTTGTGGCGGGCCAGGAGCAGGGGTCGGTCGCAAGGGCGATGAAATGCGCGAGAAAGAAAAGAACGGTATAAAAACTTACGTTAAGATACCCCCGGGCGGATTCGAACCGCCGTCGCCGGATCCAAAGTCCTGCATGATTGACCGCTACACTACGGGGGTGGGTAATGAATTGCTCTTATACACTGAACAAAATTCTGCCAAAATTTTTGTTCTCATTACAATGAGCGCGTGAAATATTAAAATCAACATCAGGAAAAACGTATAAATTTTTGAGAGGAGCCAGTCCGCGGGCCATATGCAAATGCATCGCAGGTGCACGAATCTGCGACGTGGGGGACGGGAAGAAGGCGAGCCTGATACAGGCCCGCATCCGCGGGCATGTCGCCGATTTGTGCGGATTTGCCCGGATCCCGGGAATCCAGGGGGGGATGTGGCGTCCCAGATCTATCCTGTTCTTTGCCGTGCGGGAGACCCGCCAAGCATGAGTGGAGAATGAATTGACCTGGTATCGCACGTATGTGGAAGAATAAAGAAATGAGTGTTGCCGGATCCCTGAGACCCCGGACCCGGCCCCTATGCTCACATGTCCAGCAGGTCGTCCGGCACGCCGAGGTATGGTATCCCGCTCTCCCAGCCGGCATTGCGGCGCCGGGCATACTCGAGCATGAACTTCTCCTTCAGCACGGGATCTGCCAGAAAACGCTCGTACAACTTTTTTGCAAACTCCGGAAAGATGATGAGCCCTTCCTTCTTTTCCACGCCGGCAAGGATGATCCGTGCTGCTTCATCCGCAGGGATAGCCTCTTTAGGGATCTCGGTGCCGGCAAAGATTGCGGTTGCAACATTTGCAGGGCAGACAGTCGTAAACGTGATGCCTTCCTCGAAGAATTCGTACCGCAAGGCCTCGGTCATACCCGTGACGGCATACTTGGTGGCGCAGTACACGGTCTGGGCCGGGGGCGCGGTGATGCCGGCAACCGAGGACGTGTTCACAATATGTCCGCTCTTCTGCGCCAGCATGACCGGCAGGGCGTAGTGGACGCCGTATACCACACCCCAAAGATTGAGGTCGATAGCCTTTTTCCACATATCGAGCGTCAGGTGCCTGCTCGGGTGCGTCATGCCTATGCCTGCGTTGTTGAAGAGGTAGTCGAGCCGGCCGTCCTCACGCACACAGGTCTCGATCATCCCCTTCACCTCATCGGCAATGGTCACGTCCACAGCCGCATACCTGGCCTTTTTGTATCCCGCAAGGGACGCTTTCGCCTTCTCCACGCTCTCCTTACGGCTGCCGATCACCCAGACCGTTGCGCCGCGTTTTAAGAGTTCTTCCGATACTGCATAGCCGATGCCGGAGGTGCCCCCGGTCACGATTGCAATCTTTCCTTCATATACACTGGTCAATGGTCCACCTCAGGGGAGCGCACGGGCAAGATCCATGCGCATGGTACTCGTGCCCCTCCGGAACGACCCGGGGAGGTACTCCTTCACCGGAAGGGCGGCGAGCGCTGCAATGATATCGTACTGCGTCGGGTGCTGCTGGCGCGATGGGACAGTCCATGTCACCGTGCCGCTGCACGCACACGCCGAAGAGAATGTGTTGTCCACCGGGTAGTACGTTGCCTCGGAGAGTGCGGGGCCCGGGTACGGGCCGACTTTGGGAATGTAGCGCCAGCCAAACTGGACCACCCTTCCGTTGCCCGCGTTGATCCCCGCGAGTTCGGCTGCGGAGTGCTCCCGCCCAGGGGCAAGATCCATCTCAAAAAACGTGCGACCCTCGTGAGCCGCGTTCACTGAGAAGCGGTTCCCATTCTGCCGGTATTGGGGGATATCAGCGAAGATCTTGGGCATGCCCGCCTCCTCGCGCCCCCCGAGGATGGGCTCGCATTTGTCCTCCCAGATGACAAGGTGGTAGACCCCGTCGATGGGCTCCTTTCCTGCCACGTACTGCACGGGCACCGAGACGGTGATGAGCGAGTACTGCGACCCGCCCATCCACTGGACGCCGCAGCACTTCTCGTACATGACCATGAGGACCGGCCGGGCGATCCCAAACTCCTCCGGCACGTACTGCCGGAGCATCTTCTCTTCGGTTGTGTAGCTGATCTCAAGGGTCGTGCAGTCATCGTAGGGGGACACACCCCCGCCTGATGGGGGCCACTGCCGGAAATGAGCCGGCATGCGGCGCGTCAGATTGTCGTCCCTGTCGCTGATGCGCATTGTTGTCTCCTCCAAAATAATGTTCCCGTCTCTTTTTGACGATCTGCCTATATCTTGGTTTACATTTGACTTTTCACGAGGAAGATCGCGGGATCCTGCCGGGAGACCGCGGCTTTTGCAGGTGGTCCCAATTTCTCCTGCCACCTGCGTTCCTGGAACGATTCAAAACCCAGAAATAGGATCGGTTTAAGAGTTCTCTTTTACAATCCGGGCACTGGACCGTTGCCGGCCGCCGCCCCGGCATGCCAGAGAACGGAGACTGCTCTCTCATGACACACGACACCGAACCGGCCCAGCCCCATGAATTTGGTTTCACCCTCGAGTCTGTGATCCTGCTCGTCCTCGGCATATTCATGGGCCTCTTCGGGCTGCTCCTCTTCTTTATAACCACCGGCGCACTCCCCTATGCCCCGGACAGCACGTACGGCCTCTTCCTCGTGATCGTTGCGCTGCAGGTCATCACGATGGGGAAGACCCCGTTTGGCGAGGTCCGGCGGACGTGGCTTGTTATCATTCTCGGGATCGCGGCCGGAATTGCGGGGATGCTCGCGTGCTTCATCCCCGGCTTTTTCTCCGGGATCGTCCGGGTGCTGGCCGGCACCATCCTCACGCTGGGAGGGGCAGTCCTCCTCCTCCAGCTCTTCCTGCACAAGGACAAGGCGGCCCTCTGGCTCGGCGTCCCTGGCATCCTGCGGCAGCTGACCGCGGCCTGTGCCCTCGTGTATCTCATGGCATTCCTGCTCGGCCTTGTCACGCTCGTGCCATCTCTCACGACCGATACGCTCACGGCAGTCTTCCTCATCATCGACGGCGCAGCCCTCTTCTGGCTCGCGTGGTGCATCGATGCGGTAACAAGGAAGTACCCGAAGAAGTCAGAGACGGCACCTGACAGCGACCGGACGATCCTGTTCAGGGCCGCTCCCCTCCCCTTCTCAACTGCGCTCCTCATCTTTCTTGGCGTGCTCCTCGCGCTGCTCGCCATCCTGCTCGTGCCGGTCAACCTGGGCACCCTCCCGTTCTCGCCCGACGGCCAGCTCGGCCTTTTGCTCGTCATCATGGCCATCCAGATCCTTGCCATGGGCGAGACCCCGTTCGGGCAGTTCCGGCGCTCGCGGTTCCTTGTCACGATCGGCCTCGTCTTCGTGGCGATGGGCGTGTTTTCCTGCATCGTGCCGGGTGTCCTCACCGACCTGCTCCGCATCATGCTCGGCCTTCTGAACCTGATCGGAAGCCTCGTCCTTCTCGCCGGACGGGTCGTGCCCATGGTGCTCGCAACGAGGACTGCTCCAAAAGAGCCGGTCGTGTTGCCGGCACCGGTCAGGAACCTGCTCATCACCCAGACCGCGCTCAACATCATCGGGATCCTCTTTGGCACCTCCATGCTCCTGCCGGGCGTTATCCCGGGCATGGTGACGGCAGCGATCCTCTTCTTGAACGGGCTCCTCCTCCTCCTCCTTGCGTACATCCTCGGCACGCTGCCGGCGCCGGAGTGAGGGGGGAGCTGGAACCCTTGGGAATTGTGATTTTGGTATGAAAACTGCATCCGCGATTTTCATCAGGGGGGCATGTGACCAGACAGTCTCATGTGCGGTTCATGGGAAACCAATGCTCATATTCAGGCGCTCCTCTGGCCTGTTGCTCCCCGCACATTCGTTTTTTCCCCGGCATCTTCGACGACAACCTCATTCCCGGTACCTGACTCCGTCCCCCTCCAATGCCGGTGGCAAGGCATGCCTCCCGCCCCAACACGAAGCCTTTAGCAAGGTCCGGGGCAAAGTACAGGGTAGTATCCGGAACTACGGATCAGGTGAATCCCATGGCAGACAGCACACCGGCAAGAGAGAGCGACGAAGAGTTCAGGAGACGTTATGGCGAACTGGTCGGAAGCGGGATGTCCGCGGTCGTATACGCCCGCGACGGCGTCGTGGCAAAGGTATACCGCGAAGGCCAGCCCCGGCGGCAGGTCTTCCAGGAGGCCTTCACCCTTGCCGCCGTTGAGGAGCAGGGCATCCCGGTCCCAAAGGTGTACGGTGTAGAGACGTTCCGCGGCAGGACCACGCTCATCATGGACCAGGTGAAGGGCGAGTCCCTCGCGGACGTGATGCAGCGGTTGCCGGAGAAGACCAGCGAATGCCTTGACAAGGTCGTCGAGCTCCAGGTCGCGATGCACAAGGTTGGCTCCACCCACTTCCGCCCGATCAAACTCGTCCTTACGGGAAACATCCTGGCAGCCCCCGGACTTGACGATTCGGACCGCAAGAAGCTCATCGCCATGCTGGAGAGACTCCCTGATGGTTTTGCCATCCTCCACGGGGACTTCCACGGCGGCAACATCCTCTTTGACGGGTCAGGCTACCGGATCATCGACTGGGCGGAAGTCGCCCTCGGCGACCCGGCAGCGGATGTTGCACGGAGCTACATGGACTACCTCCTCATGGACAGGAAGGACCTGAGCGAGATGCACCTTGCGAAGTACTGCGCTGCAACGGGAATGCCGCGGGATACGATCCTCGCGTGGCTGCCGGTGATGGCCGGATCGCTCTATGGTTTCCTCGCAAAGGACGCACAGAAGATCCTCCGGCCCCTGTTCTGATCCGGCACCGCGGGAGTGGCGGGACCACTGACACTCAACCAAAAAAGACCCGGTATGTCAGGTTTTTATACCAACCACGGCAATGCCAGTATATAGCTTTCAGGGAAAGGTATCATGCATCCTGTTACTGACAGAACACTGATTATTGCCCTGCTTTTCGTCGTGTGCGGGCTTGTTGGCATTGTATCGGCAGAGGACGGATTGATTGGCGGGGATACTGGTCAGTTCTATATCACCTCTTCGCCGTCTGGAGCACAAGTCTATTTCGATGACTCCTACAAGGGCACCACCCCTGTGTACGTCACTGTGTCGAGCACAGGAAACCCCTCCCATTCAATCCGGATCACGAAGAGCGGGTATTATGACTGGGAGGACACGTATTTCGGGAATCCCCCCAGTGGTGGGACCATCACTCTCAATGCAGATCTCATCTTTATTCCCGTCACCCAGCCAACCACGCTTATAGGAGGAGGAAAGGGCTATTATTCCATCACCTCTTCGCCGTCTGGAGCACAAGTCTATTTCGATGGCTCCTACAAGGGCACCACGAGCAACTCCCCGATCATCGTAGAGGTCTCCTCAACAGGGGCCCCAGGCCACACCATCCGCCTTACCCGCTCCGGATACCAGGAATGGAACCAGTACTACTCCGGCAACCCTTCGGATGGGCAGTATGTCTATGTATCGGCATCCTTAACCCCGGTTCAGAACTACGGGAGCATCTCGGTGACCTCGTCTCCTTCCGGGGCAACCGCGATCCTCGATGGTTCAAACTCGCAGATCACCCCCTGCACCTTCCATAACGTGGTCCAGGGAACCCATACCGTCCAGGTCACGAAGTCAGGTTATTCGACGTGGAGCACCACGACGAGCGTGACTGCGGGGCTCAACACGCAGGTGTATGCCTCGCTCTCTGTCATCACGCCCAACACGGGTTCCATCTACGTGACCTCGCTTCCCACCGGGGCGAGCGTATATGTAGACGGGACCTATTATGGAGTTGCCCCGGCACTCGCATCAGGGCTCACCCCGGGATACCACCAGGTCCGGATTTCCCTCTCGGGATTCCAGGACTGGGTGGGATCGGTGAACGTGCAGTCCGATGTGACGACAAAAGTCAGCCAGACCCTCTCAGTAGGACCTACTCAGACCTCCATCCCGGGTACCGGGTCGATCTCGGTCAACTCGAACCCTGCAGGAGCGGACGTGTACCTTGACAATGGCTATGTCGGCATCTCCCCGCTCACCATCCCCTCGGTGACCGCAGGTTCCCACGTCATCCTCCTGACTCATCCAGGGTATGCCAACTGGCAGGCGACGGTTCAGGTGCAGAACACCCTTGTCAGCAGCGTGGATGCGACGCTCTCTCCGGCGCCGACGTCCCAGCCCACGAAAGCGCCACTCACGTCGTCTGTTGCCGTCCTCTCCCTCGGCCTCGTGGCAGTGGCATTCCTGGTAAAAAAACCCTGATTCTCCTTTCTTTTCTGGGAGTGTACTCTCCTCCCCTCTCCACTCATTTCTTGAGCTTTTGGGAACATCATGCTCTCAACGGTTCCCCAAGTAATCCATCGTTCCTCGTATGTCAGCCAACACCTTTCAGAAATGGGAGGCAATGGACTTGATCGTACCATACCTCACCTGTATACCGTGCTTGGCGATCCATTGATACCCTCTCATACCTTCGTGATTCCAATGCCTGGAACGAGGGAACCATCCTGTCACAGTCGAAATCCTTTCATGTGGGAGGATCCAAATATCCTTGCATGGCACTCACAAAAGAACAGAAGGATTCCGTAATCGCTATGATGGACAGGTACGCAGAGCTGTACGGTGCGAAAAACCTCGAGGGTCTCCTCGCGATCTGCGCACCGGGCATCTGCGGGTATGGAAGCGGGGTCGATGAGGTGGTGCAGGGCATCGCCTCCATGAAGGTACAGACCAAGAGG